>Ga0075430_100004773_pt1 | contig 11407 bp, 8 predicted proteins | sample RhiMetdeltSRZDD4_FD_75294 | JGI IMG/M metagenome (GOLD analysis project Ga0075430, IMG submission 75294) | Populus rhizosphere microbial communities from Tennessee, USA - Rhizosphere MetaG P. deltoides SRZDD4 | ecosystem: Host-associated > Plants > Roots > Rhizosphere > Soil | place: USA... | reverse complement strand
TGCTCGGCATGTTCATCGTGGCCGTGAGCGGGCTGATGAGTCGAGACGACTGATGATGAGCCTGCGCCTGAATCGGGTGGCGACCGCTGCGCCCACGGCGCTGATCGTGCTGGTCCTGACGCTGTTCGTCTCGTTGCCGCTCTACAGCATGGTCGTCACGGCCATCAAGACGGACCGCGAGATCTACGACGACTTCACCTACCTCCCCAAGCAGCCCACGCTGGTGCAGTTCGAGCGGGTGATCGTGCGCGAGCGGTTCATGATCAACCTCCGCAACAGCCTGATCGTCGCGACGACGTCCACGGTCGTGGCGGTCCTGATGAGCGTGCTGGCGGCGTTCGCGGTCGTGCGGCTGCGCTTCACCGGGCGCATCTGGATCGCCCGGATCATCCTCTTCAAGTACCTGCTGCCGACCTCGCTGATCTACATCCCGCTGTTCCTGGTCGTCAACAGCCTCGGCCTGACGAACACGCTCCAGTCGCTGATCTTCACCTACCTCTCGTTCTCGATCCCGTTCGCGACCTGGCTGATGATGGGCTACTTCCGCGGCATCCCGCCCGAGCTGGAGGAGCAGGCGATGATCGACGGCTGCTCGCGGCTCGGCGCGATGGTCCGCGTGCTCCTGCCGGTCGTCGCCCCGGGCCTCGTCGCGGCCTCGATCTTCACCTTCACCGGCGCCTGGAACGAGTTCCTGCTGGCGCTGGTCTTCATCAACCGGCCGGACCTCCAGACGGTGCCGGTGAAGCTGGCCGGGATGATCGTCGGCGATCAGTACGTCTGGGGCATGATCATGGCCGGGGCGATCGTGGCATCGATACCGGTCATCGCGCTCTACTTCCTGGCCCAGCGCTTCGTCGTGGCGGGCCTCGCGGCCGGCGCCGTCAAAGGCTGAGCCCCCTTTCACCTGCGTCATCAGGCAGGATGACCTGGATGTACTCCATGCCTCAGGTCCCGCCGCGATAGTCACGGCCCCATCCGTTGCTGGCCGGACCGAGTCCGAGAAACGCCTGACCGGACTGTTCGTAGTTGTTGGGCGTCAGGGTATTGTGCTGTGCCGCCGTGCGGATGTCGCGCAGGCAGCGTTCGATTGGGCTCGTGACGCGGATTGAGGTAGCGCCGCCCGTGCGGGATGCCAGATCGACGACCTGGAGCGCCTGGGAGGCTGCCTGGACTCCGGCCAATCGGAGCAGGCTGTGCTGCTTCCAGGAAATCGGCTCACCCCGGCTCACCGTGTCCCAGGCAGTGGCGAGCTCCTGAGAAACGAACGCTTGCCCGGCCCGGAGCAGGCCCTCAGCCTCGCCGATCTGAACCTGAGACGGGGAGTACTCACGCAGCATGGTCTCGGACCGAGAGAACGGCTTGACGGTAGCCAGAGCTTCCAGCTCGTCGAGAGCTCGGCGGGCGATGCCGAGCGCCACGCCGGCCATGACGCAGACGGTCGGCGGGACGTACGGCAGCAGGTACAGCGGATCGGGCTGGGTCGGCTCGTCGATGAGTCGACAGGCACGTCGCGCCGGCACGATGACATCCTGGACCCGGTAGTCGTTGCTGCCGGTCCCGCGCAGTCCGGTCGTGTGCCAGGTATCGATGATCTCCACGTCCGCCCGTGGAAAGAAGAGTATCCGCCCGTCCGGCGTGCCATCGGGGAGCAGGCGCGGCCTGTCTCCCTCGAAGATCTGACAGCCGCCCAGCACCCAGGTGGCGTGGGAGATCCCACTCGCGTACGGCCAGTGACCGCTCACGCGATACCCACCATCGACGACGCGGGCGATGCCGAGCCGAGCTAACGTACCCGCCACTGCCGCATCCGGGGCGGCATAGATCTCGTGCCCGGCCTCTTCCGCCAGCAAGCCGCCAAGCAGGCCATAGGAGCCGATGAGGGTCGTGACCCAGCCGGTCGAGCCATCAGCCTGGGCAAGCTCTTCGACCACCCGGTAGAGCGTCGTCGGATCGGCCGCCGCGCCACCGAACGCGCTCGGAACCCAGAGCTTGAAGATGCCGGTCTCGATCAGGGCACGAACGACCGGCTCGGGGAGGCGACGCTCCGACTCGGTGGCCTCCGCGTGCTCGCGAATGAGCGGGGCCAGGGAACGCGCCGCCTCTACCGCCGTCTCCAGCGTGGTCATCATCTGGGAACCTCCGTCAATCACCGTGCAGCGGTCGGCGCGATGTTCTGGTTGAGGCGGAAAAGGTTGGTCGGGTCGTAGCGGTTCTTCAAGCTCACCAGCCGCGCGTACTTCTCGACGCCATAGGCCGCGCGGACCCGGTTCTGCTCCTCGGCACCGAGGTAGTTGACGTACGCCGCCTCGCTCTCGAAGGGGCGCATCGCCTCCCAGAAGTCGCGGGTCCAGCGGATGTTCTTGCCGGAGTCGGCCGGATCGGTCCACTCGCTAGTGATGATGAAGCTGTACGGGGCATCCCGCTCGTTGAACGCCATGTCGTCCTTGCCGACCCGACGTACGGCGCCGCCCAGGTGCTCCAGCGCGATCAACGAGATCGGTGAGGGTACGGTCTCGAAGTGGGCGATCATGGTGTCGATGGCCGCGTCACTCAGGTCGTGAACGAAACTCGACTTCCAGTAGTTGAGCCGCCCCGGCGGGTAGAGCGGGCCATCCAGCCCCTGCATCTCGACGTACGAGATCGGGCCGACCGAGTCGTCGATGGGCGCGCCGAACGCGCGGAGCGGGCGGACGATCTCTTCGCCGTGGTCCAGCGAGCCGCAGTAGCACACCGCGAAGCCGATCAGTGGTTCGCCGTCCGGCGAGGTGAGGCAGGCGAGGTAGACCGTCAACGGGTCGGGAGCCGTTGCGGTGACGTCGCGGTAGAACCGCAGGATCTCGCGCGCGGCCGAGAACGGGTGGAGGATCAGCCCGCCGAGCACCGTCGGCCCGACCTCGTGGAGCTGGTACTCGAACGACGTGACGATGCCGAAGTTGCCGCCGCCTCCTCGGATGCCCCAGAAGAGATCGGCGTTCGCCGACTCGCTGGCTCGCCGAAGCTCGCCGTCGGCCGTGACGATGTCGACGGATAGGAGGTTGTCACAGGCCAGGCCGTAGCGGCGCATCAGGTAGCCGAACCCGCCGCCGAGGGTGACGCCCGCGATGCCCGTCGAGGGCACGATCCCACCGGTCGTCGCCAGCCCGAACGCCTGGGTCTCGCGGTCGAACTCGCCCCAGGTCAGGCCGGGATCGACGCGAACGGTGCGTCCAACCGGATCGACGCGGATGCCCTTCATGCCGGACAGGTCGATCATCAGGCCGCCGTCGCAGGCCGCGAATCCGGCCACACTATGCCCACCTCCGCGCACCGAGACGAGCAAATCGTGCTCTCGTGCGAAGGTAACGGCCGCCATCACGTCGGCCGTCCCGGTGCAGCGCGAGATCAGCGCCGGCATGCGGGAGATCATGCCGTTCCAGACTGTCCGTGCCGCGTCATAGCCGTCATCACCCGAGCACAGCAGATCGCCGCGAAAACGCGCTCGTAGCGCCTCAACCAATGCCCCGTCGAGCGCCTCACCCGCCGTCATCATGGTCCTCTCCTTGCCGATCTCCTACCGCTGGCGGTGGAGGTCACACCACGAGCGTACGCGCTCCACAGGCTGCTGCCATCGCAGCAATCAGCCACCTTGCGGTGCGGGTGACATGGCTGGTTCTCGCCACGGAGCCGCGACACCTCTCCAGGACCGGAGGCGTGCGCTCAGGTGAGACCCGTGCGCACCGCGAACGACGCTGCCGCCGCCCGTGACGACACCCCGATCTTGTTGAAGATGTTGCTCAGGTGGCGCATCACCGTGTACTCGCTGAGGACAAGGTCGGCGGCGATCTCGCGGTTCGACTTCCCACGTGCGACCAGACGGAGGACTTCGACCTGCCGCTCGGTCAGGCCGGACATCGGCGCGGTGGCGGCCTGGCTGACCACCGTGGCACCGGGCGTCCGCGGATGCACGGTGGCCTCGTCGACCGCCCGTGCGAGCGCGATGGCGTCGTCGATTTTCAGCCGCTGCCCCTGCTCTTTGGCGTCGGCGAACGCTTCCGGCCCCATGGCGGCCTCGGCTTCGGCGAGAGTGGCGTCGAAGTCGTCGCCCTCGTCGGTTTCGAGGACGGAGCGCACGGGCGGGTGAATCGCCATGGCCGCCCCGATCAGGCGAATGCCGCGCGCCTGCCCGCCGAGACGTGCCGCGAGCACGCCGGACATCGCGAGGCCACGCGCGATGCAGGCGTTGTCGCCCATTTCCCGGCCGAGCGCGAGGCTTTGCTCGACGAGCGCATGCGCCGCTGCGCGGTCGGCCGTCGCGACAGCGAGTGTAGCCAGGGCGCCAAGCGCGAGGCTCTCCCCGCGCTTGTCTCCGGCCTCCTGGAGCAAGTCGCGGCTCTCTTCCAGCAGCGACCGCGCCCGCCCGTAGTCCCCACGAATCCTCGCCAGGATGCCCAGGCTGCCGAGTACCCGCCCCGTACCGGTCTTGATGCCGAGTTGACGCAGGATCGGGAGGCTCTGCTCGAAGAAGGCATTTGCTCGGCCGTAGTCACCCTCCATTTGGGCGAGGATGCCGAGGTTACGCAGCGTCCAACCGATGTCTACCGTGTGCCCGACCTCGCGGAACAGCACCACGGCCTCCTCGAACAGCGCCCGCGCACGAGACAGATTGCCCTCCGACTGCGCCAGCAGTCCGAGGCTGCGCAGTGACGAGCCGACGCCCCAGGTATCGCCGACCGCGCGAAACGCGACGAGGCTCGCCTCGAACCGGTCCCGCGCGGTGACCAGGTCACCCTGATCGCGGGCAAGGTATCCGGCTCCCAACAACGCCTCGGCCCAGGCCGTTGACGGAGTCTCGGCGAGCGCCTCGGACTGCGCCAGTAGACGATCCAGCCAGGATCGCCCCTCGGTCAGGTAACCGCGCCGCTCCCAGAAGCGCCAGAGGCTCGCCGCGAGGCGCAGGCCGGTCTCACGGTCGGCGGTCAGGCACCAGTCGAGGGCGGCCCGCAGATTGTCGTGCTCCGCTTCCAGCCGGTCCACCCAGACACGCACGTCGGCGCCCCAGATCGCTGGCCCGGCCCGCTCTGCCAGGTTGAGGAAGTGTCGGGCGTGGTGACCGCGGGCGGACGGGGCCTCGCCGCTGGCTTCGAGCAGCTCCAGGCCGTACTCTCGGATCGTGTCCAGCATCGCGAAGCGCGCCTCGCCGGTGCGCTCGGTCTGCGTGAGCAGGCTCTGGGCCGCCAGCGAGGCCACACCGTCGAAGATGTCGCCGTCGGGCTCGCCGGCGTCCCGGCACGTGGCCTCGGCAGCCTCCAACGTGAAGCCCCCGACGAACACCGCGAGGCGCCGGAACAGCCGCTGCTCCGCGCCGTCGAGCAGGTCGTAGCTCCAGGCGATGGTGTCGCGAAGCGCCTGCTGGCGAGCGGGCAGGTCGCGCGGGCCACCGGTCAGCAAGGAAAGGCGTCGATCGAGCCGCCCGAGCACCGCCTCCGGCGACAGGAGCCGACAGCGTGCGGCGGCCAGCTCGATGGCGAGCGGGAGGCCGTCCAGGCGGCGGCAGATCTCGACGACCGCCGCCGCGCCGTCGTCGGTCACCACGAGGTCGGGCCTGATCGCCTGTGCGCGTTCGAGGAAGAGGGCGGTGGCCGGGAATCGGGCGAGCGCCTCGACGGAGACGCCTCCATCCCCGTCCGGGAGAGCCAGCGGTGGAACCGGCAACTCTCGCTCGCCGCGTACCTGCAACGCTGCCCGGCTGGTCGCCAGCACCTTGAGATGCGGTGCGGCCACGAGCATGTCCGCGACGAGCGACGCGGCCGGCAGCACCTGCTCGAAGTTATCGAGCACCAGCAGGATCTGCCGGTTGCGCAGGTGATCCTGCAGCGTCTCCGTCAGCGACTGCCCACCGATCTCGCGAACGCCAAGCGCCTGGGCGATGGCCGACGCGACGAGCTGCGGGTCGCGGGCGGACGCAAGGCCGACGAAGAAGACGCCGCCCGCGAACTGGTCGAGCAGGTCGGCGCCGACCTGGATGGCGAGGCGTGTCTTGCCGACGCCACCGGGTCCGGTGAGGGTCAGCAGACCCACCTCGTCACGTCCCAGGATCTGGGTAGCCTGCGCAAGCTCGCGGTCGCGCCCGACCAGATGATCTCGCTCTCGCGGCAGGTTGTGCGGACGAGCATGCAATGCCGGCGGCGGAAATGAGTCGGGAAGCCCAGGGCCGACGATCTGGAAGACACGCTCGGGCGCCGCCATGCCCCGCAACGGTTGCTCGCCCAGATCGCGCAGCGCCACGTCCTCAGCGAGGCTGTGGCGCACAAGTGCCGCGGTCGCTTCGGAAGCCAGGATCTGGCCTCCCTGTCCGATCCCCCGGATGCGGGCGCAGCGATTGACGGTCGAGCCGTAGTAGTCCCCATCGCGAAGCTCGGCCTCGCCGGTGTGCAGACCGATGCGGACCCTGACAGGGGCTGGCGTGGGCCATTTCTGGGCTCTGGCTCATTCTCGGTGCAGGCGGACCAGGAGACGCAATACTGGTGGGAGGCCCGCGCAGGAGAGCGCGAACCTGCTGGAGGTACTCCCTGCGCGTCCCGATCCCCATGCCCCATCTCGCCGGCCTGCACGTCGAGCAGGTCGCCATCGATGACGACGCGGTGCGGATCGATCTGCACCGGACCGCGCGTTCCGCCCGCTGCGCCGGTTGCCGTCGGCGTTCGCGCCGCGTCCACAGCAGCTACACCCGCCAGATTGCCGACCTGCCCATCGCCGGCCGCAAGGCGGTTCTGCACCTTCGTGTGCGGCGCTTCCGGTGTGCGGCGTCGACGTGCCCTCGGCGGATCTTCGCCGAGCAGATACCGGGGCTGGCAGGTCGCCGTGCCCGTCGCAGCATGCCACTCCTGGCGGCGTTGCGGGAGGTCGGGTTCGCCCTCGGTGGCCGCCCCGGTGCTCGCATCGGGAGCCGCCTGAAGATGCCGGCCAGCCGCTCGACGCTCCTCCGCCTGGTCCGTCAGGCACCGTCGCCGCCACCGGCCGATCCGCGCGTGCTCGGCGTCGACGACTGGGCCTGGCGGCGGGGCCGGCGCTATGGGTCGATCCTCGTGGACCTCGAGCGTCGCCGGCCGGTGAAGCTGCTGCCGGACCGGACCGCCGAGAGCCTGACGGCGTGGCTGCGCGAGCACCCCGGCATCGCCGTGATCAGCCGCGATCGTGCCGGCGCCTATGCTGATGGGGCGCGCCAGGGTGCGCCCGACGCCGTCCAGGTTGCCGATCGCTTCCATCTCCTGGCCAATGTGGGCGAACTCCTCGAGCGCGTCCTCGGGAGTCGGCGCGCGGCCCTACGCCAGGCGGCCGCCGTCGTCGAGCAGGCGATCAGCCAGCGCCTCCCGCCGGTGGCAGAGGACGCCGTCACGTCGCCCACTCCTGCCGGACGCCTCCACGCTCAGCAGCGCCGGCAGGAACGCCGTGCACAGCGGCTGGCTCGCTACGACGCCGTCGTCGCGCTGCACCAGGAGGGCTACTCCCACGCCGCGATCAGTCGACAGACCGGCCTGGGCCGGAAGACGGTCCGCCGCTACCTGCGAGCCGGTGGATTCCCCGAGCGGGCCGCGCCGCCGGCACGATCGACCATGCTGGCGCCCTACGAGGCGTATCTCCGCACCCGCTGGATGGAGGGCTGCCACAACGCCCAGCAGCTGTGGCGCGAGATCCGCAGCCAGGGCTTCGCCGGCCAGGCGGCGAACGTCCGTCGGTACCTCGCCCAGTGGCGTCCGGAACCGGGACGTCCGGGCCGGCCGGTCCGTCAGGACCACGGTGACGACGCACCGCCGACCTTACCGATGCGACAACCAACGCCGGTGCCGTCACCGCGCCAGGCCCGCTGGCTTTTGCTCCGTGCGCCGGAGACCCTGACCTCCGACGAGCGAACCTACCGCGTGGCGCTCCTTGATGCCGAGCCAACCATCCGCGAGGTCCAGCAGCTCGCCGTTGGCTTCGACGCGCTGGTGCGCACGCGCGATGCGCCGGGCTTGATCGCCTGGCTCGAGCGGGCCGACGCGAGCGGCGTCCCGGAGGTCCGCTCGTTCGCTGCGGGCATCCGACGGGATCGCGCCGCCGTCGATGCGGCCCTCAGCGTGGTTTGGAGCAACGGCCAGACCGAGGGCCAGATCAACCGCCTCAAGGTACTCAAGCGCCAGATGTACGGCCGTGCCAAGCTCGACCTGCTCGAGAAGCGCTTCCTCTATGCCGCCTGACGCCTGCACCGAGAATGAGCCAGAGCCCATTTCTGGACGGCGAAGGCCCGCTGGATCGCGACGGCAGCCGCCAGGGCGTTCAGGGCGTTGGCAAAGACGGCAAACCTGCTGTCACCCTCGCCTCGGGGGCGGATGTGGACGCCGCGATGCTGGCTTACGATGCCTTCGAAGATCGCGTCGTGCCGGGCCTGGGCGGCACGCATCGCCTCGGGCGCTTGCTCCCACAGCGCGGTGCTGCCCTCGACATCAGTGAGGAGGAAGGTCACCGTCCCAGTCGGCAGTTCGGCCATGCCCCGCGCCCCTCGTTGGCACGTGCGCCCTCGTCTTTCGAGAGATCACGGCGACGTACCGATAGCACGGTACCGATTCGCGGCCCAGGCGTCAACGTGGCGAGACGGCGTCCACCGGCTCAGGACACGGCTGGACTCGGACTCGGCACCGCCACCGGCAGCGGCCGGAGCGAGCGGAACGTGTACGCGATCGCCACGGCGCCGAGGCCGATGCCGAACGAGCCGACGTAGAGCCAGAAGTAATCGCCGAACGCGTCGTACAGGGTGCCGCCGACCCACGGCCCGAGCGCCATCCCCAGGGTGGAGACCAGCGCCGCCGCGCCGAAGACGGATCCCATGATCCGAGGTCCGAACGTTTCGCGCACGAGGATCGCGTAGAGCGGCATCACGCTGCCGTAGGCAAGGCCGAACACGAGCGACACGACGTAGAAGCTCGCCAGGTCGCGCGTCATCAGGTAGAAGCTCACCGACATCGCCTGGAGGCCCAGCCCGGCGACCAGCGTCGGCGCCGCGCCGACTCGATCGGCGATGAGTCCGCAGGCGATGCGACCGGTCAGCGAGGCCAGGCCCGCAACGCTGAACACGGTGGCGGCGGCCATCGCCGGCACGCCGTGGTCGATCGCGTTGGTGACCATGTGGAAGATCGGCCCCGAGTGCGCCGTGCAGCACGCAAGGAACGTGAGCGCAATGACCGCGAACTGCGGCGTGCGCAGCGCCTGGGCGACCGTGAGATGATGAGCCGCCGCCTCATCCGTCCCTGAGGGCGTCGCCGAGGGCGCGGGGGTCGGCGGCCGGCGCACGAGCAGGGACCCGGGGATGATGAGAATCAGGGCGAGCACGCCGATCACCAGCATGGCGACCCGCCAATCGTAACTGGAGATGAGCCAGCGCGCGAGAGGAGCCACCGTCGTCGATCCGAGGCCGAGGCCCGCCGAGACGAGCGCGACGGCGAGGCTGCGATTCCGCGTGAACCAGCCGGTCGCGCACGACATCAGCGGCGCATAGAAGCTGCCCGCCGCCAGCCCGACGACACCGCCGAACAGCACCTGGAACTGGACGAGCGTCGCCGCCTGGCTCGCCGCCAGCAGGCCGAGACCAAGCAGGACGCCCCCGCTGAGCACGACCACACGCGTGCCGAACCGATCCGAGAGCGCACCCCAGACGAACGATCCGACCCCCATGGCGAGGAAGTTGACGAGCGCGGCCGTGGAGATCCCGGTGCGGGACCATCCCATCGACTCGGACATCGGCTGGAGGAAGACGCCGAGCGAGGTGACCGAGCCCTGCCCGATGCAGCTCACGACGATCCCGACGCCGACGATCACCCAGCCGTACGACAGCTTCATCATCTCCTCCCGCTCGCCTCAGGCGGCCGCGCACCGCCCGATCACGATGATACCCGGACTCGGTGGCCCGATCCTCGCCTCAGGAGGCAGGCGTTCAACGGGGGTGTACCGTCGTTCAGCGCGCCCATCTGTCCGGCCCGCGACGCCGATACCAGAGCTCTGGCGCTGCCTCCGCCGTCGCCGCGCCCGCTATAGTTGCCCACGCCAGCCGATGCGCTGGGGGAGGGATCGACGATGGCGTTGCAAGCGCAGCCGGGGCCGCGCGGCTCCACGCGCTGGGATCCGAATCAGTATCTCGCGTTCGCCGATCACCGGCTGCGCCCGTCGCTCGAGCTGCTCGGGCGGATCCCGCTCGAGGATCCGCGCGTGATCTACGATCTCGGCTGCGGCCCCGGTGAGCAGGCCCGGATCATCGCCGAGAAGTGGCCGAACGCCACCGTCTACGGCGTGGACAGCTCGCCACAGATGCTCGAAACCGCCCGGAAGACGCCGAGCCGGGTTCGGTGGATCGAGGCCGACGTCCGCACCTGGCAGCCGGCCGAGCCGCCGGACCTGCTCTACTCGAACGCCGCCTTCCAGTGGGTAGACGGCCACCACGAGCTGTTCCCGCGCCTGGTCAGTCTGCTCGCCCCCGGCGGCTGCCTGGCCGTCCAGATGCCGCTCTCCTGGCCGATGCCGTCTCACCGCCTGATGCGCCGGGCTCTGGTGGACGGCGGCCCCGGAGGCGGGCCGCTCGGCACCGACGAGCTGCGACGGCGCGTGGACCGCAAGTGGGTGGACGACGCCGACGAGTACTACGACCTGCTGGTGGACAAGACCGCGACCATCGACATCTGGGAGACCGAGTACCTCCAGATCCTGGACGGCCCCGACCCGGTCCTGGAGTGGGTCAAGGGCTCCGGCCTGCGCCCGATCCTGAACGACCTCTCCGAGACCGACCGGGCGACCTACCTGGAGGAGTACGCCCGCCGCCTGCGCGAGGCGTATCCCCCGCGGCCGAACGGCAAGACGCTCTACCCGTTCCGGCGCCTGTTCATCGTCGCGACCGTCTGACCGGCGCGTTGCTCACGGGTGCGCCGACCGGCTACCGCTGGCTGGCGCTCGCCATTGTCAGCCTCGGGACGCTGACCGTCCACCTCGATACCACCGTCAACGTCGCGCTACCGGCCATCACCGTCGCCCTTCAGGCTCCGATCACCTCGATCCAGTGGATCATCATCGGCTACGTCCTGACCACCGCCAGCACCCTGGTGGGCATCGGCCGCCTCACCGACCTGATCGGCCGGCGCGCGATCTGGAACTGGGGCCTGATCGCCCTGGCGTTGGCGCTGCTGCTCGACAGCCTGGCCTCGTCGATCGAGGTGCTGGTCGTCTGCCGGATCCTCCAGGCCGTCGGCGCGACGATGGTGTACGCGGCCGGCCCGCCCATCGTCACCGAGGCGTTCCCGAGCAGCGAGCGCGGCCGTGCCCTCGGCATCATGACGATGGGCGGCCAGGTCGGGATGGCGGTCGGGCCGCTGTTCGGCGGCTGGCTGGTCTCGACGTTCGGCTGGCC
>Ga0075430_100004771_pt1 | contig 11408 bp, 11 predicted proteins | sample RhiMetdeltSRZDD4_FD_75294 | JGI IMG/M metagenome (GOLD analysis project Ga0075430, IMG submission 75294) | Populus rhizosphere microbial communities from Tennessee, USA - Rhizosphere MetaG P. deltoides SRZDD4 | ecosystem: Host-associated > Plants > Roots > Rhizosphere > Soil | place: USA... | reverse complement strand
CTTGCGCCAGTATTTGGCGAGGTCCATGTAGCCCCAATTGGCGAGCAGCCGGTAATGCAGCCAGTACTGGTTGATCGCGGTCATCTCGTGCCGCAGCCCGCGATTGAGATATTCGATGACCCGTGCGTCGCCCTTCATGATTCCACGTCCCGTGCTGGATGAGTTGACCCCTGCCGGCGGGTGGGGGCGCTAGTTTAGTAACGCTCTAATCTGGACGTAGTTGCGGCAGCGCACAAGCGGGAAACGCCCGGCGCGGCTAACGTCAGTGAATAATTGAGAAATTCGGCGGGTTATTTGCCGTCAGGGCGGCACGGGCAGCCGGATGCGGCCGCTACAGCCTCGTCCATGATCCGCCGGATGGTACGGGCGCACCGTCCGCACTGCGGGCTGCAGCCCAGACAACCATAGACCTGACCGGCCGTGCGCGGCGGCTCCGAGCCGTTGACGGCTGTACGGACATCGCCGTCAGTGAGCACGTTGCAAGAGCAGACGATCATGGACTTTAGCGTTTCCCCAGCCCGGGTCGGATTGGTTGTTTCTGAAACCATCGATACCGCAGCGGATACCGCCCGGGCAAAGGAAAAGCGCCGTTTTTAAACGTATTCCAATCTGTTCGACTTCCAATCTGTTCGACGCAACCATTGTGCGTCGCGACAAGCCCCGTGGATTCAACGGTCTTGAGCCCTCAGGCCGCAACACGGTTAAGAGCGGCGACGATTCCGTCAACCACGTCCTCGACCAGCACCTTGTCGTCGCCCTCGGCCATCACCCGGATCACCGGCTCGGTGCCGGAGGGACGGATGACCAGGCGGCCATGGCCGTTGAGGCGGCGCTCGCCGTCCTTGATGGCGGTGCGCACCTTGGCGTTCTCCAGCGGCTTGCCGCTCGAGTAACGCACGTTCTTGAGGATCTGCGGCAGCGGATCGAAGCGATGGCAGACCTCGGACACCCGGCGGTCCAGCTTCTTCACCACCGCCAGCACCTGCAATGCGGCGACGAAGCCGTCGCCGGTGGTGGTGTAGTCGGTCATGATGATGTGGCCGGACTGCTCGCCGCCGACGTTGTAGCCGTGCTCGCGCATGTGATCGAGCACGTAGCGGTCGCCGACCGGCGTACGCGCAAGCTTGAGCTTGAGGCCGGCGAGATAGCGCTCGAGGCCGAGGTTCGACATGATCGTCGCGACGATGCCCGGCTGGGTCAGGCGGCCGTCGGACTGGAAGCTCTCCGCGATCAGCGCGAGCAACTGGTCGCCGTCGACGATATGGCCCTGCTCGTCGGCGACGATCACGCGGTCGGCGTCGCCGTCGAGCGCGATGCCGATATCGGCGCGCAGCTCGAGCACCTTGCGGCAGAGCTCCTCGGGCGCAGTCGAGCCGCAGTCGCGGTTGATGTTGAAGCCGTCGGGCTCGACGCCGATCGAGACCACCTCCGCGCCCAGTTCCCACAGCGCCTCAGGCACGACGCGGTAGGCGGCGCCGTTGGCGCAGTCGGCGACCACGCGCAGGCCTGCGAGGTCCATGGTGCGTGGCAGCGTGCGCTTGGCGAATTCGATGTAGCGGTCGTGCACGCCCTCGATCCGCTTGGCGCGACCGAGATCGGCGCTCTTGGCCAGCTTCTTGGTGAGATCGCTGTCCATCTGCGCTTCGATCTTGCGCTCGATGTCGTCGCTGAGCTTGTAGCCGTCGGGGCCGAACAGCTTGATGCCGTTGTCATCATAGGGATTGTGCGAGGCCGAGATCATCACGCCGAGGTCGGCGCGCATCGAGCGCGTGAGCATGCCGACCGCCGGCGTCGGCATCGGCCCGGTCAGCAGCACGTCCATGCCGACCGAGGTGAAGCCGGCAACCAGCGCGGTTTCGATCATGTAGCCGGACAGCCGCGTGTCCTTGCCGATCAGCACGCGGTGGCGGTGCTCGCCGCGCTTGAACACCACGCCGGCGGCCTGACCCACCTTGAGCGCGAGCTCGGGCGTGATCACGCCGTTCGCGCGACCGCGAATACCGTCGGTGCCGAAATATTTGCGAGCCATGGAACTCTTACCCCTCCCCTGCAGCGGGGCAGCAACAGCCGAAGCTTTAAGCGGGCGCCGGGTCCCAATTCAACGCCATATTTCTTAAAAAACGCAATTGTCGTTAAAACCTTGGTCCTTAAGGCATTGGCGGACATGACAAAACCCGCCGCCAGCGCAGCCGGCAGCGGGCCTGGACGGGACCGTAAAAATCAACGAACGGGCTTTTTGTCCTCCGGCGACTTCGCCGGCTGGGTGACGTTGATGGGGTCGGACGCAGGGAACGTCTCTTCGAGGCCGCGCTCGAGCGAGTTGTCCGCCCTGTGGCGTTCCTGGTCGCGCTGCTCCTCGCGCGTCTCCTGCTTGCGCTTGCGGTCGATATCCGCCTGCGACACCGCATCATTCGGAGCGGCCTTATTCCGGTGATCCATTGCAAATCTCCTGCCGTGCTCGCCCGTAACTGGGCCCTTCGGAGGTATAACGCGCAGCCTCCGCAAGCTGTTCCCCCGGCGGAACCCGCCGGTTATGGTGGCATCATGCGCAATGCCCATTGCATCGAAGACCTGCGCCAACTTGCCCGGCGCAAGGTGCCGAAGATGTTCTTCGACTACGCCGAAGCGGGATCCTATTCGGAGGAAACGCTGCGGGCAAACCGCACCGACCTGGAACGCATCAAGCTGCGCCAGCGCGTGCTGGTCGACGTTTCGCAGCGCGATCTCGGCACCACCATCGTCGGCGAGCCGGTGACGATGCCGCTGGCGCTGGCGCCGATCGGCCTCGCCGGCATGCAGCACGGCGACGGCGAGATTCTCGCCTGCCGTGCGGCGCAGGTCGCCGGCATCCCATACACGCTCTCGACCATGTCGATCTGTTCGATCGAGGATGTGGCCGGCGCGGTCGACAAGCCGTTCTGGTTCCAGCTCTATGTGATGAAGGACCGCGGCTTCGGCAAATCTCTCATCGATCGAGCCTTGGCGGCCAAATGCAGCGCGCTGGTGCTGACCATCGATCTGCAGGTGCTCGGCCAGCGCCATTGCGATGCCCGCAACGGAATGACAGTCCCGCCGGAAATCCGGCTGCGCAATGTGATCGACATCGCGACCAAGCCAGGCTGGGCGCTCGGCATCGCGCGCGGTAAGCGCAAGACCTTCGGCAATCTCGCGGGCTATACGCCGAGCGGCGCCAATGTCGCGTCATTGGCGTCCTGGATCTCGAGCCAGTTCGACCCGGCGCTGTCATGGAAAGACATCGCGTGGGTCAGAAACCTGTGGCCGGGCAAGCTGATCATCAAGGGCGTGCTCGACGTCGAGGACGCCCGGATCGCGGCCAAGACCGGGGCCGATGCGATCGTGGTGTCGAACCACGGCGGCCGGCAGCTCGACGGCGCGCCGTCGTCGATCTCGGCGCTGCCGGCGGTCGCCGAAGCGGTCGGCGCCGAGACCGAGATCATGTTCGACGGCGGTATCCGCTCCGGCCAGGACGTGATGCGCGCGCTCGCATTCGGTGCGCGTTCCTGCATGATCGGGCGCAGCTACGTCTTCGGGCTCGGCGCCGGCGGACAGGCCGGCGTGACGCGCGCGATCGAGATCATCCGCAACGAGCTCGACGTGACAATGGCGCTCTGCGGCGTCAGCCGGCTGTCCGACATCGACCGGCGCGTGATCGCTCCCTCGTGATCGTGCAATCGTGATCGCTCAATCGTGATCGAGGTGCCGTGATCGTGCCGGCATGGTTGCGCGGACGACCGCCGCCAACCACATCAAGCGCATCGCAACGGAGTTATCCGATGAAGCTTCCCGGTCCCGACCATCCGATTTCGATCGAGCCGCATCCGCAGCGCGTGCGCGTCACCCTCAACGGCCGTGTCGTCGCCGACACCACGCGGGCGATGGCGCTGCGCGAAACCACCTACCCGCCGGTGTTCTATATCCCGCGTGAGGACGCCGACATGGCGGCGTTCGAGCGCACCAGCCATTCCACGCACTGCCCCTACAAGGGCGACGCGTCCTACTACTCGATCCGCGTCGGCGACAAGCTCGCGGAGAACGCGATCTGGAGCTACGAGCAGCCGTTCCCGGCGATGACCGAGATTTCCGGCCTGCTGGCGTTCTATCCGAACCGCGTCGACAAGATCGAACAAGGCTGAGCGCGCTTCCGTCGATCTGCTCGCGCCCACGCGATCAGGCGCATCACGGCCCGGAAGCGCGATTGTCAGGCAAAAATCCCGCTGAACATGGAACTCGTCGCGGCAGGCGGCGTTCCCTCCGATCATCCCTGCAACGCAGCGATAGGAGGATTTCCCATGCAAGTTCGCGAGGCCATGAGCGAAGACGTTCAGATTGCCAGTCCGACCCAGACGATCCGTGAGGCCGCGACCCTGATGGCAAAGATCGACGCCGGCATTCTGCCGGTCGGCGATAACGATCGCCTGGTCGGCATGATCAGCGACCGCGACATCGCGGTGCGCGCCATCGCGCTGGGCAAGGGACCGGATACGCCGGTCCGAGACGTGATGAGCGAAGACGTCAAATACTGCTTTGAGGAAGACGACGTCGATGACGTCGCGCAGAACATGGCCGACATCAAGGTCCGCCGCCTGCCGGTGCTCAATAAGGGCAAGCGCCTGGTCGGCATTGTGTCGCTCGGCGACCTCGCGCTGACCGATGGTCCCGACAATGCCGGCGAGGCGCTCTGCGGCATCTCCAAGCCGGGTGGCGCGCATTCGCAATCCGCCGACAAGGCCGCGCGGGCACGCTGACGCGCTGCTCGCAAAGTTTGACAGACGCCCGCGCGACGGCTGCTGGCCGCGGCTGCGCGCGGGCGAATTTTTTTGTTGTCGATTTTGAAGTCGCTCGATGCGCGTCTTAGACTTTCGTCTAACCACCGGAAATTCTTCCATAATTTTTTGAACCAGAAGGCCCCTTCGCGCAACTAAGGGGCCCTACATGAAAATTTCGAAACAATAACAAAGGAGAATTGTGTGCTTACGGATTGCCGCGGCCACCAACTTACCGGAGCGACCGGAAACAGCCTGCCTCACTACGAGACGGCGGTGCGTGAACTGAATCTTTTCATCAACGATCCGGTCGCGACCGTCGACAAGGCGCTCGCCGAAAGTCCCGGTTTCGTCATGGCGCACGCGCTGAAAGCGTGGCTGCACCTGCTCGGCACCGAGCCGGCCGGTATTGCTGTCGCACGCACGGCGCGCGATGCCGCCTGGAATCTGCCCACGACTGCGCAGGAACAAGGCCACCTCAACGCCATCAATCACCTGATCGAAGGGCGCTGGCACGCGGCCGCGCAAGTCTTGGAAGACGTCGCGATCGAATATCCGCGCGATCTGCTTGCCCTGCAAGTTGGTCACCAGCTCGACTTCTTCCGCGGCGAAGCGCGCATGTTGCGTGACCGCATCGCGCGCGCGCTGCCGGCCTGGTCGAACAGCCTGCCGGGCTATCACGCGGTGCTCGGAATGCACGCGTTCGGGCTCGAGGAGTGCGGCGACTACACCACCGCCGAGGTCGCTGGCCGCACCGCGGTCGCGCTCAACCCGCGCGATGCCTGGGCGCAGCATGCCGTCGCGCACGTGATGGAGATGCAGGGCCGCCAGAAGGAAGGCATCGCCTGGATGACCGGCAACACCGAGGGCTGGTCGCGCGACAGCTTCTTGGCCGTGCACAACTGGTGGCATGTCGCGCTCTATCACCTCGATCTCGGCAACATCGACGAAGCGCTCAGGCTGTTCGACGGTCCGATCTACGGCGCCAACTCGCCGCTGATCCTCGAGCTTGTCGATGCCTCCGCGATGCTGTGGCGGCTGCACTTGCGCGGCGTCGACGTCGGCGACCGCTGGCAGGCCGTGGCGGATGCCTGGGAACCGCACCGCGACACCGGCATGTATGCCTTCAACGATGCGCACGCGGCGATGGCCTTTGTCGGCGCCGGCCGCAAGGACGCGCTCGCGCATGTGATCGAGGCGCAGAAGGAAGCGATGCAACGCGACGGCGACAACGCCATGTTCACGCGCAAGGTCGGCCATCCGGTGGTGCTGGCGATCAAGGCGTTCGGCGACGGCAATTATGCCGATACGCTGTGGCGGCTGCGCGAGGTGCGCAACATCGCCAACCGCTTCGGCGGCAGCCATGCCCAGCGCGACGTGCTCGACCTCACGCTGATCGAGGCGGCTCTGCGTTCGGGCCAGCAATCGGTCGCCACCGCGCTCGCTTGCGAGCGCCTGGCGACACGACCGAAGAGCCCGCTGTCGCGACTGTTCGTGCAGCGCGCGGCACAAATGAAGATTGCGGCGTGACCTGAGCACGTGTCCCGGGCGTGAGGCCCGCCCGGGGCACCAATTCCTCAGCCGTCGTATTCCTGCAGCATTTGGTCATGCGCGGACATAGCCCGTCGAAGACGGGCGTCAACGCCCTTACGATCCGCGCATCCATCTCCTTACGAAGAATGATGGATTGCCGGGACAAGCCCGGCAATGACGGACGGAACTACCCGTCGTACTCGATGTCGTCTTTGTAGACGTCGTACGCCGCCTTGTACTCCATCACCCGCGCGACGTCGGCGATGAACGCCTCGTCGTAGCCGGCGCGGCGCAGCAGGTGGAAGCCGACCTCCATGCCGGAATTGATGCCGCCGCCGGAAATGATCCGGCCGGCATCGACCACCCGCGCGCGGCTGATCCGGCACTTCGGCGCAATTTCCGCCAAGCGATCAATCGGCACCTTACCCATGTTGGAGGCTTCGAGCCGGTCCGGCTCCTTGCGGTTGGTCGCGGCCTTCCCGTCGAGCAACCCCATGCGGCCGTAGATCCACGAACCGGTGCAGACGCTCACCAGCAGCGTCTGCTCCGGCAGCGCGCGGATGAACGCGTGCAGCCGGCCGTTGTTGGTTTCCTGCCGCAGGCCGAAGCCGCCCGGAATCAGGAACGCGTCCATGTCGGGCGCGTCGTTGAAGCCGTAGTTCGGCAGCACGGTGAAGCCGGCCTGCGCCTGCACCGGCCGCATCGCCTCCGCGACGATGAAGGCGTCGAGCTCGGGATCGAACCGCCGCGCCACCGAGAACACGCCATGCGGCGCGGCGAAGTCGATGATCTCGGCGTCCTTGCAGACATAGATGCCGAGGCGGAAGCCGGCTTTCTTCGGATAGCTGCGGTGCGTGGCCATGAATGCGAACCTTTCGGTCGTCGTGGCCGGGCATAGCCCGGCGAAAGACGGGCGTAAACGCCCTGATGTCCCGGCCATCCACGACTTCAGCAAGCAACAAGACGTGGATGCCCGGCATAATGCCGGGCATGACGACGGTCGGTATCAGTCTTCCTTGAAGCCGTATTCCGGCACGTTGCCGGTCGCGCCGTAATATTTGTACGGCAGGAATTTGCCCGACATCGTGATCTTGACGCGGTCGCCCTTCGGATTGGCGACGCGCTCCATCTGGAAGTCGAAGTCGATCGCCGACATGATGCCGTCGCCGAACTCCTCCTCGATGAGTTGCTTCCACGCCGGGCCGTTGATCATCACCATCTCATAGAAGCGGTAGATCAGCGGATCGGTCGGCGGCATCGGCGTGCCGTTGCCGCGCATCGGCACCTCGTTGAGCAGCGCCTCTTCGGACTTCGACAGGCCGAACAGCTCGGCGGCCTTGCCCGCCTGCGGCTTGGTCAGCTTCATCTGCCCGAGCAGCGCGCCGACGATCAGCGTATCGGAGAAGCCGCCGATCTTTTCGCAGATCGTCTTCCACTTCCAACCCTTCTCGCGCTTGATGTCGAGGATCTTCTCGGTGAGATCGGCACGGTTCATTGATTTCTCCTCAGTTCCTGGCGTTGAATTTTTTGCTCCGTCATGCCCGGCTTCATGCCGGGCTCCACGTCTTAACGACCTTGCGAAGCCACAGAAGTTGATGGCCGGGCCGGCATCGGTGAGACCGAAGGCGACCCGTTGCTCGCGACCGCGACCGGCACGCCCGGCCGCACCACCGGCACATGCCGGCGGTCGAACGGCGCGCCCGCCTTGACCTCGTCGCGGATGCTCTTCGAGCGCGTCACCAGGAAATCGATGATGTGGTTGCGCACGCCGTAATAGAGCGGGTGCTTGTGGAAGTCGGTGCGCTTGCGGTCCTTGGGCAGCGGATTCTCGACGATCTCCGCGAGCACCGCGTCCGGCCCGTTGCTCATCATCACCACGCGGTCGGCGAGATAGATCGACTCGTCGACGTCGTGGGTGATCATGAACACGGTCTGACCGGTCTCCAGGCAGATGCGGCGCACCTCGTCCTGCAGCGTTCCGCGTGTCAGCGCGTCGAGCGCCGAGAACGGCTCGTCCATCAGCATGATCTTGGGCTCGATCGAGAGCGCCCGCGCGATGCCGACACGCTGCTTCATGCCGCCGGAAAGCTCGGCCGGCCGCTTGTGCTCGGAGCCGGTGAGCCCGACCAGATCGATGAATTTCTGCGCCTGCTTCTGCTGGTCGGCCTTCGACCACTTCGGCCATTTCGACGACACCGCATAGACGACATTGCCCATGACGGTGCGCCACGGCAGCAGCGCGTGGCTCTGGAAGATCACGGCGCGGTCGATGCTGGGGCCTTCGATCGCCTGGCCGTCGACGATCACCGTGCCTTCGGTCGGCAGGTCGAGACCGGCCAGGATATTGAGCACGGTGGTCTTGCCGCAGCCGGAATGTCCGATGATGCAGGTGAACTCGCCGCGCCGCATCGACAACCAGAGATCCTCGAATACGGTCGTCGCGCCGCCGCCGGGCGCCGGGAAGCGCTTGGTGATGCCTTCGATCGAGATGAACTTGTCGCCGGGTCTATCGGTCATGGCGCGCTCACTCCGGGAAGGTGACGAGGCGCGTGAGCCGCGCGAGGATCTGGTCGAGCACCATCCCGACCAGCCCGATCAGCAGGATCGCGGTGATCACGTTGGTGATCGAGAGGTTGTTCCACTCGTTCCAGACAAAGTAGCCGATGCCGGTGCCGCCGACGAGCATTTCGGCGGCGACGATCACCAGCCAGGCGATGCCGATGGAGATGCGCATGCCGGTGAGGATGGTCGGCGCCGCCGCCGGCAGGATGATGGTGAAGGCGCGCCGCACCGGGCCGACTTCGAGCGTGCGCGCGACGTTGACCCACTCCTTGCGCACCGCCGAGACCCCGAAGGCGGTGTTGATCATCATCGGCCAGACCGAGCAGATGAAGATCACGAAGATCGACGACAGGTGCGAGTCCTTGATGGTGTAGAGCGCGAGCGGCATCCACGCGAGCGGCGAGATCGGCTTCAGCACCTGGATGAATGGATCGAGCGCCCGGCTCATCAACGGCGACATGCCGATCAGGAAGCCGATCGGGATCGCAAATAAAACCGCCAGCAGGTAGCCGACACTGACGCGCGCGATCGAGAACGCAAGCTGGATGCCGACGCCCTTGTCGTTCGGCCCGCGATCGTAGAACGGCTGCTTCAGGTGCTCCCACAGCTTCGCCGCGACATCGAGCGGGCCGGGCATCGCCGAGGTGCCCTGGGTCGCGGTCTTGCCCATCAGCTTGGCGTATTCCGGGTCCATCTGCGCGACCGGCCCGGAACCCTGGGTCGCGATGTGCCACGCCAGCATGAAGGCGATGAAGATCGCGACCGAAACCACGGACGCCCGCATTCCGATGGAGAGGTTCATGGCGCGCTCACTTCGAGTCGCGCAGCAAACGCTGGTGCGCATTGCTGCGCCCTCTCCCCCTTGTGGGGAGAGGGCATCTCAGCGGTGCAACGAGTGACGATCGGGTGAGGGGTCTTATCTTCGGACAACCTCTCGAAAGGCCCCACACCCATTCGAATGCGCGGCATGCTTCGAGTAGCCCTCTCCCCACAAGGGGGAGAGGGCGCAAATACGTTCGTCCTACAAGCGGACAGAACAGCCTGATGTCGTACGCCCGGCGCGTGCAGCATCGTCTAGGTCGTCCTTCTGATCTTGAAGCCCTTGATGTATTCCTCAGGCTTGGCCGGATCGAACGCCTTGCCCATGACCGAGAAGGTCTTGCTCGTGGTCGTCGGCGGCGTGAGGCCGGCTTCCTTCATCAGCCGCGTGGCATCAGTCGCGAGATAGACCTGCTTGGCGACGGCGGCGTAATCGACGTCGCCCTTGATCTGACCCCAGCGCTTCATCTGGGTCATGATCCAGATCGCAAACGACTCCCACGGGAACGGATCGAAGTCGACGCGATTGGGAACCTTCTGCACCTTGCCGAGCCCGTCGGCGAAGGTGCCGGTCAGGATCTGCTCGAGCACCGTAACCGGCTGGTTCAGATAATTCGGTGGCGCGATCGCTTCCGCGATCTGCTTGCGGTGCTCCGCCTTGCTCGCGAAAGCGGTCGCATCGATGATCGACTTGAGCAACGCGGCGTAGGTGTTCGGCGTTTGCGTCACGAACTCCCGCGACGCCGAGAACACGCAGCAGGGATGCCCTTCCCACATTTCCTTCGACAGCATGTGGATGAAGCCGACGCCATCATAGACGGCGCGCTGGTTCATCGGGTCGGGACCGAGAAAGCCGTCGAGGTTGTCCGCGCGCAGGTTGGCGACCATCTCCGGCGGCGGCACCGAGCGGATCTGCACGTCGGCGTCGGGATCGAGGCCGTGCTCCGCAAGATAATAGCGCAGCAGGTAGTTGTGCATGGAGTAGTCGAACGGCACCGCGAACTTGAAGCCCTTCCACGACTTGGGATCGCGCTTGTCCTTGTGCTTCACCGACAGCGTGATCGCCTGGCCGTTGATATTTTCGATGGCCGGCACCGTGTACGGGATCGCGTTCGAGCCGACGCCAAGCGTCATCGCGATCGGCATCGGCGACAGCATGTGGGCGGCGTCGTATTCCTTGTTGATGGTCTTGTCGCGGATCACCGCCCAGCCGGCGGTCTTGATCACCTCGACGTTGAGCCCGTGCCGCTTATAGAAGCCCATCGGCTCGGCCATGATGATCGGCGTGCCGCAGGTGATCGGGATGAAGCCGACCTTGAGATCCTTCTTCTCCAGCGGGCCGCCCTGCGCGAACGCGTCGGTCGCGGTCGCGAGCGGGAAGAACTGCGAGATCGCGGCGAGCGCAGTCGACGCGCCGACCGATTTGAGGAACGCACGCCGCGTGGCGTCCTGCGGGAAGATCTTTCGCATCACCGCGGAGGCGACGACGCCTTCGTAACGCTTGTCCTCGCTCTCGACCGCGGCGCATTGGAACTGGACGTCGCGCTGATGATCGCCCTCCGTCGCATGGCGGCCGCAGCTGCATCCGGACCGGTTCAGCGCTCGTTGCGGGTCGAACGGATTGTCGAACGTGGACATCGCACCTCTCCTGCAAGCCGTGACGTTGCGGAAAGGTATTGAGCAACAACCATGCCATGGCGCGCGAAGCCG
>Ga0075430_100004769_pt1 | contig 11409 bp, 11 predicted proteins | sample RhiMetdeltSRZDD4_FD_75294 | JGI IMG/M metagenome (GOLD analysis project Ga0075430, IMG submission 75294) | Populus rhizosphere microbial communities from Tennessee, USA - Rhizosphere MetaG P. deltoides SRZDD4 | ecosystem: Host-associated > Plants > Roots > Rhizosphere > Soil | place: USA... | reverse complement strand
ATCAGGATGATGTTGTCCTTCAGCTCGAACCCGTCCATCTCGACGAGGAGCTGGTTCAGCGTCTGCTCGCGCTCGTCGTGACCGCCGCCCAGGCCGGCGCCGCGGTGGCGGCCGACGGCGTCGATCTCGTCCATGAAGATGATGCAGGGCGAGTTCTGCTTCGCCTGCTCGAAGAGGTCACGCACGCGCGAGGCGCCCACGCCGACGAACATCTCCACGAAGTCCGAGCCGGAGATCGAGAAGAAGGGCACGCCCGCCTCGCCGGCGACGGCGCGCGCCAGCAGCGTCTTGCCGGTGCCCGGTGGGCCGTAGAGCAGCACTCCCTTGGGGATGCGCGCTCCGAGCGCCTGGAACTTCTTGGGGTTCTCGAGGAACTCCTTGATCTCCTGAAGCTCCTCCACCGCCTCGTCCACGCCGGCCACGTCGCGGAAGGTGATCTTCGGAGCGTCCACCGACATCCGCTTCGCGCGCGACTTCCCGAAGGACATCACCTTCGAGCCGCCGCCCTGCATCTGGTTGATGATGAAGAGCCAGAACAGCAGGAAGATCACGAACGGCAGGATGTACGTGAGGGCCGTGAGCCAGCCGGAGCCGCCCTTCGGCTTGACGTCGACGCTGACGTTCTCGTCGCGCAGCTGGCTGATCAGGTAGGGCTCGGTGTTGTCCGGATAGGCGGTCTGGTACTTCCTCCCGTCCTTGAGCTCCACGTCGACGCGGTTGTTCTTCGTGCTGAGCGTCGCGCTCTTGACCCGGCCGCTGTCCACCTGCTGGAGGAACTGCGAGTAGCGCGGCGGCTCTGTCTTGTCCCCAGGGCTGATCAGCTTCTGCGCGAAGAAGGCCAGCACGACGACGATCAGGATCGGGAATGCGGCGCTCTTGAAGAATCTGCTCAAGCCAAAGACCTACCTGCGAGTGAAACGCAAGCGTAGCAGTGGTGTAGCGGTCTAATTCCCTGTTTCGGCGCCGGAAACGGGCCCCTTAAGGCTCGTTCAGGACCGCCACGTAGGGCAGGTTGCGGTAGCGCTCGGCGTGATCCAGGCCGTAGCCGATCGCGAATTTGTTCGGGATCTCGAAGCCGACGTACCGAATCGGCATGTCCACCTCGCGCCGGTCGGGCTTGGTGAGCAGGGCGCAGACCTCCAGCGACGCCGGTCCGCGGCCGCCCAGCATGCGGAACAGGTAGGAGAGCGTGAGGCCCGAATCGACGATGTCCTCGACGATCAGCACGTGACGGTCCTCGATCGAGGCGTCGAGGTCCTTGAGGATGCGAACGACCCCTGACGAGTCCGTGGACGAGCCGTACGACGAGACCGCCATGAAATCGACCTCGCAGTCCACGTCGATCTTGCGCATCAGGTCCGCCAGAAAGAAGACGGCGCCCTTCAGCACGCCGATCAGAAGCACGTCCTTGCCGGCGTAGTCCTTCGAGATCTGCGCGGCGAGCTCGCTGACGCGGTGCTCGAGCTCGTCGGGCTGGACGAGGATCTCTCCGACGTTTGGATCGGCCATCGCGGCGGCAGTCTACGTCTCCTCGCGATCGATCCACTTGGGCAGCACCGCATCGGGCTCGAACCCGCGCAGGCGCTCGAGCAGCGCATGCGGCTCGCGCTCGACCAGGAGCATGTCGCGGTGCTCCTGGCGCAGGAAGCGCTCCTCGACGGCGTCGGCCAGGAAGCCCGCGATGCCGTCGTAGTAGCCCTCCACGTTCAGCAGCGCGCACGGCTTGCGGTGCAGGCCGAGCTGCGCCCATGTGTAGACCTCGAACAGCTCCTCGAGCGTCCCGAGGCCGCCGGGGAGGGCGACGAAGGCGTCCGCCAGCTCGGCCATCAGCGCCTTGCGCTCGTGCATGGAGCCGACCACGCGCATGTCCGTGACCTCCGGGTGGGCGATCTCACGGTCCACGAGCGCGCGCGGGATCACCCCGGTGATCTCGCCGCCCTCCGCGAGCATGGCGTCCGCGAGCGCGCCCATCAGACCCACGCCGCCGCCGCCGTACACGACCCCGATTCCGTCGGCCACGAGCAGCCGGGCGAGCTCGGTGGTGGCCTGCGCGTACTCCGGCCGGGCGCCGGGGCTGGCTCCGCAGAAGACGCAGATTCGCCGCATCGACGGGAGGCTAGTTTGTGAGGCCGCCGATGAAGCCACCCGCCCACACCCGCGTGAAGGTCTGCTGCATGCAGAGCATCGAGGAGGTGTGGATGGCGGTCGACGCCGGGGCGTCGGCGGTCGGGCTGGTGTCGCCGATGCCGAGCGGCCCCGGACCGATCTCGAACGAGAAGGCGGCCGAGATCGCGGCGGAGGTGCCGCCCGGGATCGACGCCTTCCTGCTCACTCCGCTCCAGGAGGTCGAGGCGCTGGTGGAGCAGAACCGGCTCGTGAAGGCCCGCGCGCTCCAGCTCGTCGACGCGCTCCCGCCCGGTGCCCACGCCGAGCTGCGGCGCGCAATGCCGGGCGTGAAGCTCGTGCAGGTGATCCACGTGACCGGTCCCGAGTCGGTCGAGGAGGCCGCGACGGTGGCGCCGGACGTGGACGCCATCCTGCTCGACTCCGGCAACCCCAAGCTCGAGGTGAAGGAGCTGGGCGGCACCGGCCGCCGGCACGACTGGGCGCTCTCGCGCCAGATCCGCGAACGCGTGGACGTGCCGGTCTGGCTCGCGGGCGGCCTCAACCCCGACAACGCGCGCGAGGCGATCGACGCGGTGGGCCCGTTCGCGCTCGACGTCTGCTCCGGCCTGCGCACCGGCGAGGGCTACGACCTCGACCCGGACAAGCTCGAGCGCTTCATGGCCGCGGTCAGGTAAAGGCCTCGCCCGGCAGGTCCGGCGCGTCGCGGCCCGTGAGCCAGCGCAGCACGCTCGCCCCGACGTCCGAGAGCGGCCCGTCGTGATGTTGCCCGTCGTTGCCCGCGAATCGCGCCAGCAGCGGCGCGTACTCGCGCGTGTGGTCGGTGTGGTCGACGTTCGGGTCCACCCCGTGGTCGGCCGTCAGGATCAGTAGGTCGTCGTCGCGCAGCAGCTCGAGCCAGCCGCCGACGGCCGTGTCGATCTCCTTCAGCGCCTCGTGGAAGCCCTCGACGTCGTGCCGGTGCCCGTAAACCTGGTCGGTCTCCACGAGGTTCACGAAGATCAGGCCGCTGTCGAGCTCCTCGAGCAGGCGCGTGGTCGACGCGATTCCCTTGGCGTTCGTGGCGCCCTCATGCTTCTCGCTGATCCCGACGCCGGCGAAGAGGTCGCGGATCTTGCCCACGCCGTGCACCGGCAGCCCGGCGTCCTGGATCTCCTCGAGGTACGAGCGGCCCGGCGGCGGCGCGGCGTAGTCGCGGCGCCCCTCGCGGCGGTGGAAGCTCCCCGGCTGGCCGTCGAAGGGACGCGCGATCACCCGACCCACCGCGTGCTCGCCGGTCATCACCTCGCGCGCGGCCTCGCACGCGGCCAGCAGCTCGGGCTCGGGCAGCACGTCCACGTGCGCCGCGAGCTGCAGCACCGAGTCGGCCGACGTATAGAGGATCACCTCGCCGGTGGCGAGGTGATGCTCGCCGAAGTCCTCGATCACCTCGGTGCCGCTGTAGGGGCGGTTGCAGCAGAAGCGCAAGCCCGTGGCCTCCTCCAGACGCTCGATCACCTCGGGAGGAAAGCCCTCGGGATAGGTGGGGAGCGCGTGCTGCGGCACCACGCCCATCAGCTCCCAGTGCCCCGTGGTGGACTCCTTCCCCGGGCCGAGCGGGTGCAGCCGCCCGTGCACCACCGGGTCGGACGCGGGAGGCACGCCCTCGAGCGGGATGATCGAGCCGAGTCCGAGCCGCTGGAGCGTGGGCAGCTCGAGCCCGCCGACCCGCTCGGAGAGGTGCCCGAGCGTGTTCGCGCCCGCGTCGCCGTACTCGCCCGCATCGGGGAGCTCGCCGACCCCGCAGGCATCCATGACGATCACGGCCGCACGTGGCATTGCGCGCGATTATGTCTATGCCGAGCTTCGCCATACTCATGGGGTGATCCGTCGTCTTCCGCACGTCGACCGAGTCGGCATCGAGGAGCGCGCCGCGACACTCGGCAAGCGCTCGATCAAGACCAGCGCCAAGGAGCAGGGCATCCGCCTCGCCGTGTCGATGGTCGACCTCACGACGCTCGAGGGCTCCGACACGCCCGGCAAGGTGCGCCACCTGTGCGCCAAGGCGGTCTGCCCGGCGCCCACGATGCCCGAGATCCCGTCGGTCGCGGCGGTGTGCGTCTACCCGTCGCTCGTCGGCGTCGCGCGCGAGGCTCTCGACGGGACCGGTGTGCGTGCGGCGTCGGTCTCCACGGCCTTCCCGTCGGGGCAGGCGTCGCTCGACGTGAAGCTCCGCGATACCGAGGACGCCGTGGCCGCCGGTGCCGAGGAGATCGACATGGTGATCTCACGTGAGGCGTTCCTCGCGGGCGACGACGCGCGCGTGATGGAGGAGATCGTGCGCGTCAAGGACGTGTGCGGCGACGCTCACCTGAAGGTGATCCTCGAAACCGCGGAGCTCGGGTCGTACGACCACGTGCGGCACGCGTCGATGCTCGCCATGGAGGCGGGCGCGGACTTCATCAAGACCTCCACCGGCAAGGCCGCCAGCGGAGCCACGCCGGGCGTCACGCTCGTCATGCTGGAGGCGATCCGCGACTACGTGGAGCGCACCGGGCGCGTGGTCGGGATGAAGGCGGCCGGCGGTGTCTCGACCAGCAAGGCGGCGCTGCATCGGCTCGTCCTGGTGAAGGAGACGCTCGGCGACGAGTGGCTCACGGCGGAGCGCTTCCGGATCGGCGCTTCGTCGCTCCTCAACGACCTGCTGATGCAGTACCAGAAGACCCAGACCGGGCGCTATGCGCGACCCGAGGACTTCTCGAAGGAGTAGCGGTGGCCACGCAGGAGCAGCGCACCAGCATCACGTGGGACTACGCGCCGGCGCCCGAGTCGCCGGAGCACGTGCGGCTGCGGGATTCGTATGGGCTCTTCATCGACGGGTCGTTCGTCGACCCGGGCGACGGCACGCGTGTGGCTTCGGTCAATCCGGCGACCGAGGAACCCGTCGCGGAGGTGGCGTTCGCCGGGCCGGGCGACGTTCGGCGCGCCGTTCAGGCCGCTCGGGCTGCCCAGGCGGGCTGGGCCGCCTTGAGTGGGTTGGATCGAGGCAAGTACCTGTTCCGCGTGGCGCGGCTGATCCAGGAGCGCGCCCGCGAGCTCGCCGTTGTCGAGTCGATGGACGGCGGCAAGCCGATCCGCGAGTCGCGCGACGTGGACGTACCCTTGGCCGCCGCGCACTTCTTCCACTACGCGGGCTGGGCGGACAAGGTCTCCTATGCGATGGGCGGGCGCACCGTCGAGCCGCTCGGTGTGGCCGCGCAGATCGTGCCGTGGAACTTCCCGCTGCTGATGGCGGCATGGAAGCTGGCACCCGCGCTGGCGGCCGGCAACACGGCCGTGCTGAAGCCGGCGGAGACCACGCCGCTCACCGCGCTGCTGCTCGCGGAGATCCTGCAGGAGGCAGACCTGCCGCCGGGCGTCGTGTCGATCATCCCGGGCGACGGCGCCACCGGCTCGGCGCTGGTGCGGGAGCCCGACATCGACAAGGTCGCCTTCACCGGCTCGACCGGCGTCGGCAAGGACATCCAGGCCGCGCTCGCGGGTCGCGGCATCCCGTTGACGCTGGAGCTGGGCGGCAAGTCGGCCAACGTCGTGTTCGAGGACGCCGCGATCGACCAGGCGGTCGAGGGGATCGTGAACGGCATCTTCTTCAACCAGGGCCACGTGTGCTGCGCCGGCTCGCGGCTGCTGATTCAGGAGAGCGTGGCGGAGACGGTCGTGTCGAAGCTCTGGAGCAGGATGGAGCGACTTCGGGTGGGCGACCCGCTCGACAAGAACACGGACGTGGGCGCCATCAACTCGCGTGAGCAGCTTCACCGCATCGAGGCACTAGTGGCGAGCGGTGAGGAGGAGGGTGCCGTCAGGCGGACGGTGTCCTGCTCGCTGCCCGACCGCGGGTTCTGGTTCGCGCCGACGCTGTTCACCGACGTCGCGCCGGCGCACCGGATCGCGGCCGAGGAGATCTTCGGGCCGGTCGTGTCCGTGCTGACCTTCCGCACGCAGGCCGAGGCGATCGAGAAGGCGAATTCGACCCCCTACGGCCTGGCCGCCGGCATCTGGACGGACAAGGGCTCGAAGGCGTTCGAGGTGGCCGCCGCGCTCCAGGCCGGAGTGGTGTGGCAGAACACGTACAACCACTTCGACCCGAGCGCCGCCTTCGGTGGCTACAAGGAGAGCGGCTTCGGGCGCGAGGGCGGGATGTCGGGCCTTCGGCCGTATCTGCGGGTGACCCGATGACCTCCCGGCTGCCCGTCCGCAAGACCTACAAGCTGTTCGTCGGTGGCTCTTTTGTGCGCTCGGAGTCCGGGCGTTACGACCGCATCGAGGGGGAGCCCTCGGCGGTCAACATCCCCCGGGGCTCGCGCAAGGATGTCCGCGACGCCGTCGCCGCCGCGCGGAAGGCGTCTGGCGGGTGGGCCGCGCGGACCGCCTACAACCGCGGCCAGATCCTCTATCGCTTCGCCGAGGCACTGGAGTCGCGCCGTGCCGACATCGGCGCGCCCGCCGACGAGGTCGGCGAGGCGATCGACGTGCTCGTCCACTACGCCGGCTGGACCGACAAGTTCCAGCCCGTGCTCGGCGGGATCAACCCGGTGGCCGCGCCGTTTCTCTCGTTCTCGGTGCCGGAGCCGACTGGCGTGGTCGGCGTCGTGGCCCCGGACGAGCCCGCGCTGCTCGGGTTGGTGGCGGAGCTCGCACCCGCCTTGGCCGTTGGCAACACCGTTGTCGCGGTCCTGTCGAACGGACGACCGCTTCCAGGGTTGGACCTGGGTGAGGTGCTTGGGATCGCGGACGTTCCGGGCGGCGTGGTGAACCTGCTGTCCGGCCGGCGCGCCGAGCTGGTGCCGGCCCTCGCGGGCCACCACGCGCTGAACGCGATCGTGGACGCGTCCGCGGACGCCGAGCTGGGCGCCGAGATCGACAAGCTCGCCGCCGAATCGGTCACCCGAGTCCGCCACGCAGCCCCAACGCGCTCGTACACCGACGCGACCGCCGACCCATTGAGCCGCCTCGAGGCCCTCACCGAGCTCAAGACCGCCTGGCACCCCGTCGGCGCCTAGTAGTCACACCCGTCACCCACACGTAACACGAAACCCCCGAACCTCAGGGTGTGATCCGATCCGGAACCGCATAGGTGTCGCGAATCGGATCACACCCCGATTCGCGGCTTGCGGAGCTGGCGGCACGGCAGCACGGAATGGTGGCCCGCGCCCAATTGGCAGCACTCGGTATTCGGGGCACGGCAGTGAGCCGGCGGCTGGCGAGCGGGCGGCTCCATCGCGCTCACCCGGGTGTTTATGCCGTAGGACATCCGCCGCGGACCTCCGAGGCCCGATGGATGGCCGCAGTTCTCGCGTGCGGATCCGGCGCGGTTCTGAGCCACCTCGATGCAGCGGCGCTGTGGAAGATCTACGACGGTGAAGGCGCGCGCGTGCATGTGACCTCGACGAGCCAGTCGGGGAGCCGGATCGCGGGCATCGCAGCTCATCGCGCCCGGCGGCTCCACCCCGATGACGTGACGGTTAGGCACGGGATTCCCGTCACCACCGTGGCGCGCACGCTCGTCGATCTCACCGACGTGCTGGGCCGCGACCGCCTCCTGCGGGCCATCCGCGAGGCGGAATTCCTAAGCCTCCTCGACCTCGATGCCCTCAATGCTGCAGTTCAGCGAGGCCACGGGCGCCAGCGACTCGGCGGGCTGCGCGAAGCGATCGCGGCGCACACCCCCGGCCAGATCGTCCGCGAGGAGCTGGAGCACCGCTTCCTCGAGCTGGTGCGCGCAGCCGCCCTGCCAGTGCCCGAGACCAACGTCAAGGTCAGGGCCGGTCGCAAGCGCTATGAGATCGACTGCTTCTGGCGCGAGCAGCGAGTGGCGGTAGAGCTCGACGGCCGCGCCGCCCACGCAACGACCATTGCGTTCGAGTCAGACCGGCGCAAGGACGCTGCCCTCACTGCAATCGGCCTGCGCCCCCTGCGCTTCACATGGTTTCGGGTGACGAAGGAGCCCGACGAGGTCATTGCCGAGCTCGCTGCGACGCTGGCCCAGGCAGGCCACCGGCTCAGCGCGTGATCGGTGCCAGCCGGAGCGGCGGACGCCGTCTTCTTCGGCGGCCACGTACTTCACCGCTCGCACGTGCCCTGGGAGACCGGGCATGGCCCGCACCTGCTCGCGCGGGGCACGACGCACCTGCCCTACGCCGAGCCGAGGTTCCTAGTCGAGCGCGCCCTCCAGCCGCAGGATCCGGCGCAGGATCGCGAGCGACGACGCGTACGTGGAGTCCATCCCGTAGTAGCTCAGGCCGCGGGCGCCCAGCGTGCGCGCCTGTGTGTAGGGCGTATCCGAGGCGTAGTGGATGATCCCGAAGTCGATCGGCAGCTTCGAGAAGTTCACCGCCTCGTTCACCGGGTGCCGGTCCGCGTCGGAGATCTCGTAGACGGCGTTGCAGTACGGCCCCGCCTCCATCTCCACCACCGTGAACGCCTCCCGGTAATAGAAGTCGAGGTAGGAGCGGTTCTGCAGGAAGGTGCTCTTCACCGTGACCGCCCGCTGGTTGTCGAGCCCGCTGCCGAAGCGCAGGTCGGGCGCGATGTCGTCCACGCTGAACGCGTTGTCGAGCCAGTAGGTGGAGCCCGAGTGCTCGTCGTGCACGACGGTCGAGAGCATCACGTCGCCCACGTCCGCGTTCAGCGTCGCCGCCTTGCCCAGCACGTAGACCCCGCGCAGCATCGAGCTGTCGACCCCCACCTCGCGCAGGATGTTGTAGGCGGCCACGCCGAGCGGGTAGTCGATGTTCACCACGACTCCCTCGGCGGCAGCCAGCGCGTCGGCGTCCACGTTGCCGAGGCGCGGATCCATCCGCTCGGGGCGCAGCTTGGACAGCGGGATAATCTGCGCCGGCACGCGCAACGCGGTGGTGCTGCGGATGTGCGACACGCCGCACTCCGCCTCCGAGCGGCGCCGCGCGGCGCGCCCCTCCTCCCCGTGCGAGTCGAAGTAGAGGCGGGCCACGAAGTAGAGGAAGTTCTCCCATGAGCCCTCGCTGCGCCCCTCTCGGAAGGCGGCCAGCTCGGAGCGCAGGATGTCGTCCTCCGGCAGCGACTCGACGAACTTGACGAGCACGTCCTCGCGCTCGCGTGCCACACCCGTGGCGATGTTCACGAGGCTGTGGGTGTTCGAGCTCACGAAGTAGAGCGGGCGCTCCTCGAGCCCCTGCTCGGCGAGCGTGTTGTGCACCGGCGTCCACCAGCGGCGCGTCATGCGCGCGTAGCCCACCTGCGTGCCCCCCAGCATCCGCACGCGCAGGTTCATGCGCCGCTCGGCGATCGGCGTCAGCCGCTCGTCGAAGCGCTCGCCCCAGGCGCCGCGCAGCCGCGACCAGTCGTCGGCAGTCCCGCCCAGCACCTCGGCGCACTCGTCCGGGGTCGGGTCGTGGTCCGGCGGCCAGCCCGCCGCGCGCTGGCGCACGCGGATCTTGTTCCACTCGATCTGGAAAGCCACCAGCGTCGGGATCAGGTCGTCCACGTCCGACGCACTCGCGAGCAGCACCGCGTGCGTGCCGTTGCCGGCGTCGTGCCAGCGGCGGCGGCGGGCCGGCGCGTCGGCCTCCTCCCACTCGTCGATCACGATCCCGTTCTTGGCGAAGACCTCCGCCTCCTGGCCCATGATCACGAGCTCGGCGCCCGACGCCATGCTGTCGGGCAGCCGCCGGATCGCGTAAATCAGCGCGCCGAGGTCGGGCTCGTCGCTGTCGGCGAGCGGGTGCAGGCTCGAGCCCATCGCCCGGTGCGCGGGCTCGAGCACGCGCAGGTGCGTCTCACCGCTCGAGCGCAGCAGCGTGTTGTAGGTGCGCTGGTAGAGCTCGACCTCATCGCTGAGGCGGCCCGTGTGCTCGTCGGTGGGGCTCGCCAGGGTCAGCCTGGATACGACCAAGAACTACTCCTTCACGTACGGCACGCCGATTGCGGCGGGCGGTCGGGAACGGCCGATGACGCCGGCCACAACGACCAGGGTCAGAACATAGGGCAGTGCTTGGAATAGCACGGCCGTGGATTCGGAAAAGGCCGGCAGCCGCTGGGCGAGCGCGGTCGAGAAGCCGAACAGGAGCGCCCCCGCGAGCGCACCCCACGGGCGCCACCCGCCGAAGATCACCGCCGCGAGCGCAATGAAGCCGCGGCCGGCGGTCATGTTCTCGTTGAAGGAGCCGAGCAGCGCGATGGACAGGTACGCGCCGCCGACGGCCGCGAGGGCGCCGGAGGCGACCACGGCCATGTAGCGCGTGCGCACCACCGGCAGCCCCACGCTGTCGGCCGCGCGCGGCTTCTCGCCTATCGAGCGCAGCCGCAGGCCGCTGCGGGTGCGGAAGAGGTAGAGCGTCAGGAGCGGCACCAACAGCAGCGCCGCCCACGTGAGGAGGTTCATCCTTCCGATCGCCTCGCCGAAGAACGAGACGTCCTCGATGACCGGCAATGTCACGTTCGGCACGCGCGAGATCTCGGAGGGCGTGCCCTGGTCGCCGTAGTGGTAGATGAAGACGTAGCCCGTGATCCCGAGCGCGAGGATGTTGATGGCGGTGCCGCTCACCACCTGGTCCGCGCGCAGGGAGATCGAGACGAACGCGTGCACAAGCCCCATCACGGCGCCCGCGGCCAGGGCGATCGCGATCCCGCCGACCCAGGAGCCGACCAGGTCGGATCCAAAGATCCCGAAGAACGCGCCTATCAGCATCATCCCCTCGAGGCCGATGTTGATCACGCCGCTGCGCTCGGACAGGATGCCGCCCATCGCGCCGAAGATCAGCGGAGTGGCGAAGCGGAGCATCCCGGCGGTTAGCGCCGACCAGACGAAGACCCGCTCGAGGTTGCTCTCGCCCGACTTCACGGAGATCACGGCCAGGATCGCGCCCAGTGCGGCAACGGCCACCGCGATCCAGCCAAGGCGCTTCTCGCCCTCGCGGGTGGCGTAGTACCCCGCGGCCGCGCCCGCGGCGGCGAGCAGCAGGGACACGACCGGCGTGCGGATCATGAGCGGCGGCAGGGCGACATACGCTGCGAGGACGCCGAGCACGATGCCGGCCCACGCTGCGGTTCGGCCGGAAATGCCCACGCGCGAGGCGGCCACTGTCGAGGCGCTCACGGCTCGGCCTCCCCCGCGGCGGACGCCTGCGGCGGACCGGCTCTACCGAGAATGCCGCGGCCCCGCCTGACGAGCCCGAGCACGAGCACGTCGGCGCTCACGATCAGGATGACGAGGCCCTGGATGATGAAGGTCAGGTTCTCGGCGAGCGAGGGCTCGAAGATCGTCGGGTC
>Ga0075430_100004768_pt1 | contig 11409 bp, 9 predicted proteins | sample RhiMetdeltSRZDD4_FD_75294 | JGI IMG/M metagenome (GOLD analysis project Ga0075430, IMG submission 75294) | Populus rhizosphere microbial communities from Tennessee, USA - Rhizosphere MetaG P. deltoides SRZDD4 | ecosystem: Host-associated > Plants > Roots > Rhizosphere > Soil | place: USA... | reverse complement strand
AAGCAACTAGAGAAGATAATAAAATCAAAACTAGTCGATAAAGAATTTGATAAAACAATAAAAGAAATTATCGAAGGAAAAGATGTCATAAAGGAATATGAAACTTTAGTAAAAGAAAGTAAGAAATCAGAAACAAAAGGATATGACAGTTTAGAAAACTTTGACATTAGTATTCCAAACAGAATGGATATTAATGAATCAGAAATCTATGATATAGAATTAATTCAAAAAATTAAATCTGCATTTAGAGATTGGAAAACTGGGTGGGTAGAACTTCATCATGAACAAGGCGATGAATTAGACACAGAGGCATATATAGATTCTCAGACTAAACCTTTTCTCAGCGACTTTAAAATCTCAATCAGAACAAAAGTTGTCATTTTACTTGATCATTCTAGTAGTATAGAAGAAATCGAACTAAAATATAAACAAGCTACCGTAGCCTTATGTGAAGCCCTTAGTTACTTAGGAATTGATTTTGCAGTATATGCATTTAGTACTGAAGCAAAAAAAGTAAAATGTTGGCTAGTTAAACCGCCAAAAATTCCATGGTCCGTATTGAATGGCAGAAGATTAGCTCAAATAAGAGCGAGCGGCGGTACACCATTAGCTGAAATATACACTATTCTTTTACCTTTTATCAAATCATTTAAGCCTGAGATAATGATTACGTTAACTGATGGAGAGCCTTCAAATTATGAGGCCGTTAAAGAAATGGTTTTAACCTACAGAACTCTCTCTATCCACATGGCAGCCCTGGGATTAGGAAAAGATTTAAATGATCTTATCAATATCGGTCACAATTTAAAATATCTTAATTACAATAAAACTATGGCTAGTAGAGTAGAAGACATACCAAAAAAGGTTATTAACTTGCTCAAAGTGTAATTGTTCGGAAAAATAAAGATAAAGATAAAATAGAGTTATAAAATCTTAATCGAGGGATTTGTTTTCTTAAGTTTTTCCCAATCTGAAATGAATGTCTTCAGGCCTTTATCTGTAAGAGGATGTAAAAACATTTTTCCAAGAATATCAGGTGGTAAAGTTACTACATCTGCACCAACTTTAGCAGACTCGATCACATGAATTGGATGACGTATACTTGCCACAAGAATTTTAGTATTATATTGATAATTTTTGAAAATTTGGTTTATGTCTCTGATAAGGCTCATCCCCTCAGCACCTATATCATCAAGTCGTCCAATAAATGGGCTTACATATGATGCTCCTGCCTTTGCCGCTAATAATGCTTGATTAGCTGAAAAAACAAGAGTAACATTTGTTTCTATCCCTTCTTCTTTCAATTTTTTAACTGCTTTTAATCCATCAGGAATCATTGGAACCTTAATTACAACATTTGAACCATATCGCTGGAGAATATAAGATTCCTTCATTATTTGATTGATTTCAGTAGATATTACCTCTAAGCTAACTGGTCCTTGGACTATTTTTATGATTTCTTTAATGATTTCTTCTGGATCTCCACCTTCTTTTGAAAGAAGTGAAGGATTAGTAGTTATGCCATCAACCATTCCCATTTCAGAATAATGACGAATGGAATCAAGATTAGCAGTATCAAGAAATATTTTCATTTTTTTAATTTCTCAATTGTAGATAGCACAACCCGTTCTATTTCTTTTTCGGTTAGACCATAACACTCAAGCAAAATATCTAATTCAGAATCTCTTGCAGATTCTCCAAATGTATCTCTAACTCCAACTCGTTTTACATAACAAGAAGGATAATATTCAGAACATATTTCTGCTACTGCACTACCTAAGCCCCCTATTATATTATGTTCTTCAACTGTAATAATTGCTCCAGTTTCTTGTCCTGCTTTTAATATCATATCATTATCCAATGGTTTTATCGAATAAGAATCAATTATACGGGCAGATATATTGTATTTTTCTTTCAATATTTTAGCTGTTTTAAGAGCTTTATATACCATTAATCCGCATCCAATAATAGTTATGTCTGAACCATCTTGCAAAATATTTCCTTTACCTATTTGGAATGTACTATCACTGTCATCGTAAAGTATTTCTGAAGATGGGCGAGCAAGTCTTACATAAAATGGGCCTGGAATCTCTGCAATATTTTTAATAATTTTGAAAACTGATACAGAATCAGCTGGTGCGAGGACTTTCATGTTAGGAATTGATCGCATAATAGCTAAATCTTCAATTTGTTGATGTGAGGCTCCATCCGGGCCGACTGTTAAACCAGCATGAGATACTACCAATTTAACATCTAGGCTAGGATAACATATTGCATTACGAATCTGATCTAAACATCGTCCAGGTAAAAATGCCGCATAGGTGCTTGCAAATGCTATTTTTCCAGCAATTGCGAAACCTGCTGCAATAGAAACAAGATTTGCCTCAGCAATTCCTATATTAAAAAAACGTTCAGGAAATTGATCTCCAAATTTTTTTGTTTTTAAGGAATCGGTAGTATCTGCCCCCACGCAGACAATATCTTTATTAATTTTACCCAACTCAACTAGAGCGTTGCCATACGCAGATCGCATATCCCCTTTTCTTAATTCAAAGTTTGTTAATTTCATCTTCTATTCCAAGCTCATTAGCCACAGGTATCAAAATATGCTTACGAGCAATAATCCAATCTTTTCTTATACCATTTTCATCTGCTTTTTTTAATAAATTTCTTTCTAACGTGACATTAGTTTTATGTTTTAACTGTAGAATTGCTGTATTTATATCTGAATTCGAAAACACGGCGCTACCTGCTACCATAATTCGTGCTCCAGCATCATATACTCGTTGAACAGTAGAAGCATCAATGCCTCCATCTGCCTCAATATATCCTTTATACCCTTTCATTTTTAGAGTTTTATTCAACTTGCTAATCTTGGATGTTATATCAGGAATAAATTTTTGTCCAGAGAAGCCAGGATTTACAGACATAACTATTATGACATCAATATCGTTCAAATAAGAAAATATCCAATCTGGAAGTTCAGTTTGTGGATTAATAGCTATACCTAAACTTATTCCTGCAGACATTACCTTCTCTCGAATATAACAGAATTTCTCATTATCACATGTTTCAGCATGAATTGTAATAATATCACAACCAGCGTTTATATATTCTTCAATATGATCATATGGTTTATCAATCATTAGATGCGCATCAAAAGGTATATTGGTTATTGGTCTTAATTTTTTAATTGTATCTGCTAAAAAGGTAACATTAGGAACAAATATCCCATCCATCACATCTAAATGTATCATGTCTGCTCCACCTCGTTCAACCTTTTTTATCTTTTCTTCATAATTTTCTTTTTCTCCTGCGATTATAGAGGGTGCTATCATATATTCTCCTTCTAATTCTTCGATTAATAATGGAATATGCATATTATGAGGTGCTTTACCATGCCATTGTGGATTATTAGCCATATGTTTAATCCCATTTCCTTTTACGGTATTCGCAATTATAATAGTAGGTTTATCCTTTATTTCACTTGCTTTGTTCAATGCATCCATTATTTGTTCAACTTTGTGTCCATTAATTTCTATTACATTCCAGTTAAAAGCCATCCATTTATCACGTACCGGGTCCAGAGGCATTATATCTTCGGTAAATCCGTCCTGTTGAATTTTGTTGCGGTCCAAAATTGCTACAAGGTTATCTAATTTAAACTTAGGAGCAGTCATAGCAGCTTCCCATACTTGACCTTCATTTGTTTCACCATCACCTAATAAAACATACACATTGTTATCTTTATTATCAATAACATTTGCCAAAGCAATTCCAATTGAAACAGAAAGGCCGATACCTTCTGAACCTGCAGAATATTCTACTCCTGGTACAGAATGATGTTCTAACAGTTTTGAATACCTTACAGGATGGCCTTGCAATCTAGACCCAAATTTTCTTAAATCTTTCATTTCATTTTTTGGAAAATATCCAGCTACTGCCAACGTTGCATAGTAACCAGGAGCCGAGTGTCCTTTTGAATTAATAAAATAATCTCTTTTTGTCCAAGTGGGATTTGAAGGATCATGACGTAATTGCCTAAAATATAATACTCCCATTATTTCAGCAGCAGAAAAAGAGGCTCCGGGGTGTCCGGATCCTGCTTCCGCTATTCCTTCGATAGCATTAATTCTAATCTCTTGAATTTTTCTTTTTAGATCTAGATAACGCATGTGAAATATCATATATCAGTACCTTCAAACCACAAACGTGGCATAGAGAAAGAAAATATAAAGAAAGATAAAAATCTAGCTGGAGAAATGATTGAATTTGTCACAGCAATTAAATTCAATTCAATAATTTAAAATATTATTGTTGAATTTCATAATGTATGTTAAAAATTATAGCAGATGAAACAAAGATAAATGAAAAGAGTACAGAACTTTTGGTTATTGGATGTTTTCTCAATGAAGATTATTCAGATTTACTTGATAAATTCAATGAGGAAATAAGTATTGCAGGAAAAGAAATTATTTCTCATATTCATAAATTTGGTATATTAAATGAATTATATACATTCTCAAAACTCCCAGCTAGAAAAATATTATTTGCGGGTTTAGGTAACAAAAATGAATTTAATACAGAGAAATCAAGAATTATTTCTGGAAAAATAATTCAATATGCAAAAGAATTTAAAATAAAAGAACTTTCTATATTCACCTTTAATTTCTCTAAAGATATAATTGAATCGTTTGTAGAAGGAATCATACTCTCCTCTTATTCATTTGAAAAATTTAAAACTTCCAAGAATAATACGATAGATAAGGTTTCGATATTAATAGAAGGTAATACAAAAGAATATCAAAAAAAAATCAATGAAATATCTGTGATATGTCAATCGGTGAATTTAGGTAGAGAAATCAGTAATCTACCTCCTAATGAATGTTCTCCTCAATATCTTGCAAAAATAGCCTTGGATTTAAAAAATCAAGGGATTAAATCAAAGATTATAAGTTTCGATGTTATGAAAGATATGGGATTAAACGGTATCGTTTCTGTAGGAGGTGGTAGTATAAATTCCCCTAAATTAATAGTATTGAATTATGAAGGAACTAAAAAAGAAGAGAAACCAATTTTACTTGTAGGAAAAGCAGTAACATTTGATTCTGGTGGAATATCGATTAAACCGAGTGACAAAATGGAGGAAATGAAGTTTGATAAATGTGGTGGTGTTAACGTTATTGCAATCATGAAATCATTATCTTCTTTAAAGATAAAACATAATGTGATTGGAATAATTCCTACAGTTGAAAATATGCCTTCTAATTCTTCTTATAGACCTAGTGACATTATTAAGATGTATAATGGAAAAAGCGTGGAGGTAATTAACACAGATGCAGAGGGTAGATTAATACTTGCAGATGCACTCTCCTTTGGAATTAAGCAATATAAGCCCAAACTAATAATTGATATGGCAACACTGACAGGAGCTTGCGTTATAGCATTAGGTAATAATATAGCAGGCATAATAGGGAATGATGAAAAATTAATCAAAAAAATTCTTGACATATCTAAAGTTACCGATGAAAAAATGTGGCAATTACCATTATTAGAGGATCATCATGAGCAGATAAAAAGTAAAAATGCAGATATTAAAAATATTGGAGGACGAGCAGCTGGAGCGATCACTGCAGCAGCTTTTTTGTCAAATTTTGTAGAAAATACACCATGGGCACATCTTGACATTGCGGGTACTGCATGGAATCAAGAGGGAAGTTTATCAAAATCATATAATCCACCTGGAGCAACAGGTTTTGGGATACGGACAATAATCAAATTTATTATGGATGAAGATGTATAAAATTTAACATGATTTAATAATTTAAAATTTTAAAAACGCCAGCACTGCCCTTTCCCAACCACTCACGTAGGTCAGTACTAGGCAGCGACGACAGGTTTGACTTCCGGGTTCGGTATGAGTCCGGGTCGCACCCTGCCACTATGACCGGCTAAATAAAAGGCATCATAAGGTTAATTTATTCGTTTTTAAATCTATAAAACATACAATAACAACAATCAAAAAATGCAACCTAGCAAGAGATATAATACATAAATGTAAAAAATATAAACAAATGGGAAACCCTGAATCAACAGCGAGAGTAGCAGTTTTAGATGAAGAATTATGTAAACCAAAAAAATGCGGATTAGAATGTATTATTTATTGTCCAGTAAATAAAACAGGGGGTAAATGCATTGTTCAAAGGGAAGAGGATGCTAAAGCAGTAATTTCCGAAGATCTATGTACTGGTTGCGGAATATGTGTTAAAAAATGTCCCTTTGAAGCAATTGTAATAGTAAATTTACCAAAAGAATTGGATGAACATAAAATTCATCAATATGGAATAAATTCTTTTAGGCTTTATCATTTACCAACTCCAAAGAAAGGTTCTGTTGTAGGTCTGCTTGGTAGAAATGGTATGGGAAAATCTACTATTGTAAATATACTTTCAGGGAATCTTAAACCTAATTTTGGCAATTATGATTCAAATATGCAATGGGAAGACGTTATTGAACAGTTTCACGGTTCTGAATTAAAGTCACATTTTGAAAACATTGCTAATGGGAATTTTAAGGTATCGATAAAACCCCAGTTAGTTTATAAAATACCAAAGGTGTTCAAGGGAACAGTAAATGATATTTTAAAGAAATTTGATGAAAATAAAACTGCAGATGAAATTTCGCAAAAACTGGGTTTGAAAAATTCACTGAATAAAAATCTAAATGAATTAAGTGGAGGAGAACTACAGAGATTAGCCATCACTGTTGCTGCAATTAAAGATGTAGAGTACTATTTCTTTGATGAACCATCATCATATAATGATATTTATCAAAGATTAGCCGTAGCTGAGGTAATACAAAATCTTGCTTCCAAAGGAAAAACAGTTATGGTTATCGAGCATGATTTAACTTTATTAGATTATTTGTCTGACTATATTCATATATTATATGGGGAAGCGGCAGCCTATGGGATTGTTTCCAGTTTACAGTCAACAAAATCAGGAATCAATAATTTTCTAGACGGGTTTATCCCTTCAGAAAATATAAGATTTAGAGAAAAAAAATTCAGATTTGATACATTCAATCCTGTTGATGATTTTATTTTAAACAACATTGTCACTCAATATTCAGAATTAGAAAAAAATTTTAACGCTTTTCGTCTCAAAGTTTCGGAGGGAAAAATTAGAAAAGGTGAAGTTGTGGGAGTTATTGGAGCAAATGCATTAGGAAAAACAACTTTTATGAAAATGATTGCAGGAGTAGAGAATGCGGATACTGGAAAGATAGAAACCAATGCTAAAATTTCATATAAACCACAATATATAAATCAAGAATATGATTCTGATGTTAAGTCATTATTATACACAGCATATCAAAATATTATAGAAGGAAGCATTGCAGAGGAACAAATTATTATTCCAATGGGAATTAAAAAACTGTATGAAAAAAATATAAAAAATTTAAGTGGAGGAGAATTACAAAAAGTAGCAATAGCAATATCATTAATGAGAGATGTTGATATCTATGCATTAGATGAACCTTCAGCCTTTCTCGATATTGAAGAGAGAATAGCATTAGCAAAATTTATTCAGAGGTTTGTAAGAGCACAAGGAAAATCAGCAATAATTATTGACCATGATATGCAGTTAATTGATATAGTTTCTGATTCTTTAATAATATTTAATGGAAACGAAGGTGTATATGGTATAGCGAGCAAACCCATGTCTAAGATAGAAGGTATGAACCTATTTCTTAGAGGATTAGGCATTACTTATAGAAGGGATGAGACTACTGGGCGACCACGAGTAAATAAAAATGGAAGTCAATTAGATAAATTACAAAAAAATTCAGGTGAATATTACTACATAAAAAGATGAAGATATGGTAAGATAGTAAATGGGATCAATGCTTAAAAATGCATTAAAAGATGTATTTGCAAAAGATGAAATTGAAAAGGTTTATTCATCATTTGATATAATTGGTGATATAATAATAATTAAAATTCCCGATGAACTAGATGGAAAAAAAGAAATTATTGCCAAAATATTAATAAATAAAATTAAGACAATAAAAACAGTCTTTCAACAAATCTCTTCAGTACAAGGAGAGTACAGAACAAGAAAACTATGTTTTTTATCAGGAATCAATAAATCGATTACAGAATATAGAGAACATGGATGCGTATTTAAAGTGGATGTATTAAAGACATATTTTTCTCCTCGCCTTTCTACTGAAAGACTGAGAGTTTCTAAGTTGATAAAAAATAATGAAATAATCGTTAACATGTTTGCAGGAATAGGAACGTATTCAATTATTCTTGCAAAAAAAAATCCTGACTGTATTATATATAGCATAGATTCGAATCCTGATGCAAACGATTTATGTATAATTAATTCCAAGTTAAATAAAGTTCAAGACAGAGTTATCCCTATTTTGGGTAATGCCAGAACAATTATATCTACTCAATTAAAAGGTAAAGCTACTAGGGTTCTTATGCCACTTCCAGAACAAGCATCAGAATTTATTGATTCAGCAATTATGGCTCTAGAAAATAATAAAGGGATTATTCACTATTTTGCCCATATTAAAGCCAAAAGTAAATTGAATGCACTGGAAGAAGGCAAACTAAATTGTCATAATAATTTCCAATCTTACCAATATAAGATAATTTGTGGAAGAGTAATAAGAGAGGTGGGCCCCAGAATATATCAAACGGTTTTTGATTTAGAGATACTCTAAATATTATCATCTGTAATCTCATTAGGATTAGAAGTAGAAATCATAGTGTATCCGATCCAAATAAATACGGAAACAATTATTCCTACAGTTCCTATAATGGTAAGTTTTATTAGAAGCAAATCTAGATTTGAGGCAAATAATAGATAGATATAGATTAGAAAAATTACTGTAGGAACAATTAAAAGAAAAATGCCAGTAGGTCTGTTACTTTTCATTATCATAAGAAATCCAATGGTAATATTATATATCTAACTAAGATCTTTGGCCATTAAAAATGCATCCTCGCCATCCCGATAGTATGATTTTAATCTAGATTTTATAATGAAACCTAGTTTTTTGTATAGTTGAACTGCACTGTCATTGCTTACTCTAACTTCCAAATATATTTCGTCACTTTTTCTAATAATAATACCATTAATTCCTTCGAGCATTAATGCTGTTCCTACACCTTTTCCTTGATGTTCTTCTAAAACTGCAACGGATACCACATGACCCTTCTTTACAAAACCTAACTTTCTGAAATTTGAGAAACCGAATTCTATTTTACACATAATGTAACCTACTATCTGATTTTTTGTTTCCGCTACAATAAATGCTTCTGGTAATTCTGCTAAAATAGAACTAAAAAAATAGTCAGAATAATGTTCTGGAAGTGTTAACATGTTTATATTAATAACAAACGGTAGATCTTTTTCTTCGCAATTACGAATAACATAATCACCAACACTTCTAAGAATAGATTGCAATTTCTATATTTAACTTGACAAGGTATTTAACTTTATATAGTAGACAAATTCTATACTATAAACTAAATCGGTTGAAGATATTCCACATATTCAAAATCATTCTTGTTGTTGATTTATAAAAAATGTAATACAAGGTTCAGGGCAAATCGCAATCTTATTTGATTTTCCATAACGTGTAAGCATATTTTGTAAAACTTCTTTAACATTATTAAAAGTAGTTAATCCTAATTTTGTTTTAGTGTAATGGAAGGGTATTGAAGAAACTAGTCCAAGATAATACTCATTCTTTAAATTCTCAAGATAAATTAAATGTTCTAATCCCTTTATATAATTAATTTTTTTGATTTGAGAAAGATTCAATTTACCTTCTAAATACATAGTTAAAGCGCCATTACCTATGCCATAGCTATTTTCTGCTAGTAAAACAGCCATTCCTTGATTTTTCAAAATTTTTATAGAATTCCATAATGAATATAAGGAGTTAGTAAGAGTGCTATGATTCTCCGGTTCCACACCTGAGCTAACTATTAAGGACTTTTGCTCAGCGAGATTAAAATTCGTACTTGATTTAAAATTCGATACCGACGATTTAATAAATGTTGAATCAAATCCACAATAAAGACGAGAAATTCCATATTGATTAGATAAAATCTCTATAGAATATAGACCTAATTTATCATAAAACTCTAATGCTATTTTAAGGGGATCTCCTATTTGACCAGGATTAGGACTTATAATTTCATAAGAATGAAAAATTTCATCCATTAAACCATCAACACAATTTCTTACCAGCATAGAAGGAGTTACACTGAATCCAAAAAGAGGTTCATATCCAATTTGTGAAATAAAAATAACATTATCAAAATTTTTGATGTATTCATAAAAAACATTTTTATCCATTTGAAAAATTCTAATATTATCATCAAATTGATTTTTGATTTGAAGAAAATATTCTGAAAATGTTCCAATTTCAATTTCCTTTGTACTATCAGTTTTATTAATTTCTATTAAAAAAGATATTATTTTTTTTATCCACTTTGAAGAGGATAATGGAAAAATGAGGGTTTTCTTTGAAAACTTTATATCAGCTAGAGTATCTTTTATATTTTCATCAGATAACAAATTTAACTCTGGGTAACAGTAAAGTAAATTTTCTTGTTTAATATCCAACACTACATCTGTGGAACCGTAACCAAGCCATATCTCTGGCATGAATATGATTATAAGAATTAAAATAAATCTGTTTCATAATAAATATAAATAGTTTCTTTATAAAATTTCGTAAACCAATAGTATAGGAAATGTTTAAATCAGCAATTTATATTGGATTAAAACCCATGGGCGACGGAATTAATTTGTTGTTGAAAAATTGGAGATCTTATAAAACTTTTAATTTATGAAATAATTATTATATAATAACGCTTAACAGCTTTACAAAATATTCGAAAGAATTAAGGAATAGTTAAAGTTTTTTGTGTATTTCCAAAGGTACAATAGAATAATAAATATTTATAAAACATATGAAACAACTTTATACTTTTTAACTCTCAATGAGTTTGCAGATATTATCTATGAAAAAGAGTTATAAAGAAAGAACAAATGAATAATTCTAAAATAATTACCCTTCATATATCATAAGGTTCTTTTCTTCTAATAGATTATGAAGATTATGTACAGCTCGATATACTTCTGCTTCTTTTTTAGCTCCAGTACAAACCAACTTCCCACTTGCAAACAGAAGGATAACTGTTTTGGGATCTAACATTCTATGAATTAATCCAGGAAATTGTTCAGGTTCATACATACTGCGAGGAAGTACTCTAGCAGCTAATTCTAGGTGAATTTTGCCTCCTAAACTTGCAGATGCAACAATGTTTTGAATTTCAATTATGGGTTCATTTTCAATTTGGATACTTCCTTTTTT
>Ga0075430_100004767_pt1 | contig 11410 bp, 10 predicted proteins | sample RhiMetdeltSRZDD4_FD_75294 | JGI IMG/M metagenome (GOLD analysis project Ga0075430, IMG submission 75294) | Populus rhizosphere microbial communities from Tennessee, USA - Rhizosphere MetaG P. deltoides SRZDD4 | ecosystem: Host-associated > Plants > Roots > Rhizosphere > Soil | place: USA... | reverse complement strand
CCTCGCCGGTCCACCCGAACGCCCCCGTGATCGTCGCTTCCTTGTCGATCACACCGACGTAGTCAAGGGTCCCGGCCGCCGCGCCGAGGCCGACCGCCTCGATCCGACCCGCGGGACGGACGGCGCGGAGTGCGAGCGCCCACGTCGGCTCGACCCCCACCGCGTCGATCGCGACGTCGACGCCGCGGCCGTGCGTGGCCTCCGAGACCGACGCCTCCGCGTCCTCGACCGGCACTGGCGTCCCGCCCTGCCGCCGGGCGAGGTCGAGCCTGGTCGGGATTTGGTCCGTGACGAAGACGGTGCGAGCGCCGCGCTCGACGGACATCCTCGTCATCAGCGTGCCGATCGGTCCGGCTCCGATCACCAGGACGTCGTCGCCTTCGCGAACGGCTCGGGACGTCACGTGGACGGCGTTCGCGAGCGGCTCGACGAGCGTCCCGACATCGTCGGCGACCTCCATCGCGAGCTCGACCGCCGAGGACGCCGGCACGGCGAACCGCTCGGCGAATCCGCCCGTGAGGTCCCGCCCGACGAGCCGACCGTCCGCGCAGACGTTCGTCCGCCCGGCGAGGCACGCTTCGCACTGCCCGCACGACAGGATCGGGCTGAGCACCACGCGCCGACCGACCAGACCACGGTCGACTCCTTTGCCCACGTCGGAGATATTGCCGACGGTCTCGTGCCCCATGATCAGCGGCGGGACCCGCCTCGGACTGGCCTCCCGGAAGCCGTGGAGGTCCGACCCACACACGGACGACGCGACCGTCCGGATCACCACCTCGCCCGGTCCCGCCTGTGGATCGGGAACCTCCTGCACCTCCATGCGGCGTGGACCGAGGTACACCAGAGCCTTCATCGCGGCCTCGCCGACGTCCACACGAAGGGCATGTCGCGCTCCGGAACGAACACATGAACGCCGCGATGGTCACGGAGCGCGCTCTCGATGAGCCACTCCGGGTAGCCGCGGTTGCGTGCGAACAGGTCGTAGTGCATCGGCACGACGACCTCTGCGCCGATCGCGGCGGTGAGCCAAGCGGCCTCACGCTCGGACAGGTTGCCGATGATCCCGCGCGCCTCGCGTACGGGGTCGCGTCCGTTGATCGGCAACATCGCGACGTCCACCGACAGATCACGCAGCATCGTCTCCATCCCGTCGTAGTGGATCGTGTCACCAGCGTGATACAGCCGCACACCACCCGCATCGACGACGTAGCCGAGGAACCGGATGAGGCCGGCCGACAGCTCTCGGCCGAAGCCGTAGGCGTCGTCCATCGTCACGCCGTGCATCGCCGGGACGGCGCGGATCGACAGTCCCGCGAGGTCGACCGGATCGCCTGGCTGCATGCCGACGACGCGGGTCGGATCGACCCCCGACTCCGCGACCATGTCCACGATGGGCGTGGGGACGACGAAAACCGCCCCCGGCGACGCCGACGCGAGGGCCGGAGCGCTCGCCGCATCGAAGTGATCGACGTGCTCGTGCGTGCACAGGACCACGTCGATCCCCTCCACGTCGGTCGGCGCGAGAAGGCTCTCGTACTCGCGGCCGTCGTATGGGGATAGGAACGGGTCGATCAGCGCCGTCGCCGCCCGCGTCCGAAGGATAAACCCGGCCTGGCCGAGCCAGACGAGCCCGACGCCCGGGTCCGGCAGCGACATCTCGCGCAACCGATGGAACGGAGACGATTGGTTCGTCACGACTCCCTCCCTCACATCGCGAGCTGTCCGCCGTCGACCACGAGCAGCTCTCCGGTGATGAATGAAGCCTCCGCCGAGGCCAGGAAGGCGTACGCGGCCGCCACCTCCTCCGCCGTTCCCGAACGGCCGAGCGGGATCCGTTCGCGTACGAACCGCTCCGTGTACCCGGGATCCTCGGCCCCCTTCTGCAACGGCGTCGCGATCTTCCCGGGGCACAGCGCGTTCACGCGGATCCCGTACGGCGCTAGCTCGATCGCCATCGTGCGCGTGAGCATCGCGATACCGCCCTTCGATGCGTTGTAGTGGGCGTATCCGAGCTCCCCCTCGATCGCGTTGGTTGATGCCATGTTCACGATCGCTCCCCCGCGACCGCGTTCGATCATCGCCCGTGCGACGCGCTGCGCGACCAGGAATGCGCCGCGGAGGTTCACTTCGAGCATCCGGTTCCAGTGCTCCGTGTCGATCTCGACGAACGGTTCCTGCCATGCGATCCCGGCGTTGTTGATCAGGACGTCGATCCCGCTGAGGAACCCGACGGCGCGTTCGACCAACCGGTCGACCTGCGTCTCGTCCGAGACGTCGCAGCCCGTGCCATCCGCCGATCCGAGCCTGCGCAGCTCCGCCACGGCCGCGTCGACCTCAGCGTGTCGCCCGGAGACGAACACGCGCGAGCCCTCCTCCAGGAAGCGGTGCGCGGCGGCCAGACCGATGCCAAGGCTCCCGCCCGATACGAGCACTCCGGCACCGTCGAGGCCGCGCATCAGCGGCTCAGGCCCCGCGCGGCGATCGGGATCTCCTCCTCGACGAGTCCTGCCCGGACGCCGTACGCGACGTCGAATAGGTTGATCGCCGAGCAGACGTGGAGCGGGACCACCTCGAGCCGGTCCCCGATCCACAGATCATGGTCGCCCTCGATGTGTCCGACGACGTGCTCCTCGTTCATGAAGTCCAGTCGGAGCTCCGGCCGTCCTGCGACGACCCCCCGGCCTGGGAACGGCGGACCGTCACCGCCGTCCGAACTGAACGCCTTCGTGCCAGCGTCCAACACGAATCGTTCCCCGACGCGCGATACGACCGTCGCGAGGACCCGCACCGCGCAGTCGGCCTCGGTGGCGACGCCGAGCCGCATCTGCTGGACGTCGTTGAAGACGTAGGTCCCCGGACGGATCTCGGTCACACCGGGGACTTGGGCGACGTGTCGGGCTGTCGGCGTCGATCCGACGCTGATCTCGCGCAGCTCGATGCCGTCTTCGGCACACCGCTCGGCCGTCTCGACGAGATCACGTCCTTCCCGCTCGGCAGCGGCCCGCAGGTCGTTGGAATCCGTGGACCAATACGCGTGGCCTGCGTGGGTAAGCAGCCCGGCGACGTGCGCGCCCCGGACGCCGGCCACCTCCCGAACGAGAGCCGCCGTCGGCTCACCCGGTGGCCGGCCCATCCGGTGGAGGCCCGTGTCGACCTCGATGAACATCTCGACGTCGCGCCCCATCTCCCGTCCGAGCCGCCCGAGCCCCTCCGCGACCTCGATGGAGTCGGAGGTGGTTCGGACCCGGGCACGCTCCAGGAGTGCCCGCAGCCGGACCAGCTTCTGTTCGCCAACGATCGGGTACGCGACCAGGATGTCCTCGACGCCCGCGTCGGCCATGACCTCGGCCTCGCCGAGCTTTGCGACCGTCACGCCTTCGGCGCCAGCATCGAGCTGCATCCGGGCGATGCGAGGCGACTTGTGCGTCTTCGTGTGTGGGCGGAGGCGGACGCCGGCGGCGCGAGCGACCTCGGCCATCGCTACGAGATTGCGTTCGAGGATGTCGAGCTCGATCAGCAGCGACGGGGTGTCGAGATCTCCGAGTTCGCTCACGTTTGCGGCAGATACAGGACGGCGTCGATCTCGACGAAGATGTCGCGAAGTTCGGCGCCGCTCGTCGTTCGGGCGGGTTGCGGCTGCCGGGAGGAGAAGTTTCGCTCGGAGGTCGCGATGAACTCCGGGAACGAGTCGATCGATGCGCGGAACGCCGAGCCCTTCACGATCTCGTCGAGCGACCCACCCGTCGAGTCGGCCATCGCCCCGAGGTTGCGGAGCGTCATTTCGTCTCCACCTCCACGGTCGAACCGACGACGTGGAGCGTCTGAGGATCGAGCGGCCCCTGGCCCGATGTGTAGTGGAAGTCCCCCCGGCCCGGATTGCCTGCGAATACGCGCCGGTTGCCGACCGGCGCACGGTCCGTTCTGATCTGGCGTGCTCGCTCCACGGCGGGATTCTAGCCGGGGACGAGACCGTGCGCATATCTGGCGTTTCTGGGCCCCATTCGGTCACGAATGTGCAGAGGTAAGGCGTGGGGTCTACGATCGGACGCGAACGAGGTGGCGACCGGCTCGCCCCGGAAGGAGACGGACATGGCCACGGATGGCCCGAGGATCGTCATCAGCGGGGCCGGCGGCTGGGTGTTCCCGCTCGAGCTCTCGAGGGACATCCTGTCGTTCCCGGGGCTCGCGGGCTCGACGCTCGTGCTTTACGACATCGATCCCGCGGCGGCCGAACGCACGCGCGGATCGGTCCGACGCATGATCGACGACGCCGGACTCCCGACCACCGCGGAGGTCGTGCCCGACCTCCGCTCGGCATGCCGCGGGGCCGACGTCGTCATCACGGTGTTCCAAGTCGGCGGGGTCGAGGCGTACGCGCACGACGTCTTGATCCCGCGCGAGTACGGGATCGATCAGACCGTCGGAGACACGCTCGGCCCCGGCGGCATCTTCCGGGGGCTGCGTACCGTCGAGGCGTTGCGCGAGGTCGGCGAGACGATGCTCGACGTCTGTCCCGATGCATGGCTCCTGAACTACGCGAACCCGATGTCGATCAACTGCTGGGCGACCGATCTGCTCGGCGTGCGGACCGTCGGCCTGTGTCACAGCGTGCACGGGACGTCCGAACTCCTCGCGCGCGAGCTCGGCGTGCCGTACGACGAGGTCACGTTCGAGTGCGCCGGCATCAACCACACCGCGTGGTTCACCACGTTCCGCCGCGGCGACGAGGACCTGATCCCGCGCATCCGCGAGCTCATGACGGCGCGACATGTGGAGAACTCGATCCCGTATCTGCCTCGATCCGATGACCCGTACGACAGCAGCGAGCGCGTGCGGACGGAGCTGATGATGCTGACCGGGTACTTCCACACCGAGTCGAGCCATCACGCGAGCGAGTACTGGGCGTGGTTCCGCAAGACGCCGGAGCTGACGGCACGGTACCTCGACCGCCGGTGGGACTACCTCGAGATCTGCCAGCGTGCCGACGCGACGTACACGAATGAGGACGTCGTCGAGGAGACTCAACGCGAGGGCCCGCGTCACGGCGGCGAGTTCGCCGCACCGATCGTCGACAGCCTCGTGACGGGCACGCCGCGCGTCGTCTACGGCAACGTCCGCAACGGCGCCTCGATCGAGAACCTGCCGCCGGACGCCTGTGTCGAGATGGCGTGCCTCGCCGACGCGAACGGCGTCCATCCGACACGGTACGGCCGGCTCCCACCCGCGTGCGCCGCACTGAATCAGATCCAGATCACGGTGCAGCGGCTCGCCGTCGAGGCCGCGACTACCGGCGACCGCGACCTGGTCCACGCCTCGGTCGCGATGGACCCGCTCACGAGCGCTGTCCTCACACTGCCGCAGATCCACGAGATGACTGACCGGATGCTAGAGGCGGAGGCGCGTTGGCTGCCCCGGTTCGCCGGTTCGTCGCGGATCGCGTCGTGACCCCCGACCCGGGCGACCTGAGGCTCCGGGAATGGCGCCCGGAGCCGAAGGTCGTGCTGCCGTCGCACACCGTTGAGCGTGCGAGGTTTCCGGCCGTGGATGCGCACAACCACCTGGGCCGGCGGCTGTCGGCGTGGATCGGCGACGCTCCCGACGCGTGGACCGTGACCGACGTCGGCGCGTTGCTCGACCTGATGGACCGCTGCAACCTCCGGGCGATCGTCAATCTCGACGGTGGGTGGGGCGGTGACCTCGTGGAGAACCTGGATCGGTACGACCGTCCGCATCCGGGCCGCTTCGCGACGTTCTGCCACGTGGACTGGACGGCGGCCGTGGCCTCGGGCGACCTCGGCAGGACCGCCGCCGGGTCGCTGCGCGACAGCGTACGGGCCGGCGCCAAGGGCATCAAGGTGTGGAAGGACCTGGGCCTGCACGTCCGGGACGACCGTGGTCACCTGATCCTGCCGGACGACTCGCGCCTGTCCCCGTTGTGGGAGGCGGCAGCGGACGAACGCATCCCGGTGTTCATCCACACCGCCGATCCGGTCGCGTTCTTCGAGCCGATCGATGAGCGGAACGAGCGGTACGAGGAGCTGCACGCGCACCCCGAATGGTCGTTCGCCGACCCGTCGTTCCCGCGGTTCGACCGGTTGATCGATTCGCTCGAGGCGACGGTCGCCGCGAACCCAGCGACGACCTTCGTCGGGGTTCACGTCGGCGGCTACGCCGAGAACCTCGGGCGCGTCGGGGCGATGCTCGACGCGTACGCGAACTACCACGTCGACATCGCGGCTCGGGTCGCCGAGCTCGGCCGGCAGCCGCGGGCGACGCGCGAGCTCATCCTTATGCACCCCGACCGAGTGCTGTTCGGCATCGACGAGTTCCCGCCCGATCGAGAGAACTACGCGATCTACTTCCGATTCCTGGAGACCGCCGACGAGCACTTCCCGCACTCCACCGAGGAGGTGCCCCTCATGGGCCGGTGGGCGATCAGCGGGCTCGACCTACCCGACGACGTCCTGCGGAAGGTGTACGCGGACAGCGCGTTGCGACTGGTGACCGGGCTCGTGCCGTAGCCAAGGCGCGTCAGGCGATCGCGCGACCGTCCTTCGGGTCGAAGACGTGCAGCCGCGACGTGTCGACGACCAGCGGGATCGTCTGGCCCAGCCGGGCATCGGCCCGGGAATCGATCTTCGCGACGAACGGCGACGCCCCCTGGTCGATCACCTCGTCGACATCCTCCACGTCCGCGCGGTCCTTCACGAGCTCGACGGCGTCCTCGGTGAGCGCGGGCGGTGCGTCCACCCTGAAATGCACGAGCGCCTCGGCCCCGAGGGATTCGCGCAGGTCGACGGTCGCCTCGAGGCGGCGTCCGCCGGGGTCGAGGCCGGTGAACCGTTCGTGCTCGATCGTCTCGGGGCGGATCCCGAGGACGACTCGCTGACCGTCGCACGCCGTGATCTCCGGGTGTTCGTCCACGAAGTGCTCGTCCACGACGAGTTCGGTCGAGCCGAACCGAGCGACGAGGCGGTCATCCATCCGGACGAGGGTCGCGTCGACCATGTTCATCGCCGGGGATCCGATGAAGCCGCCGACGAAGAGGTTCGCCGGCCGCTCGTACAGGACCTCCGGCGTATCGACCTGCTGGAGGAGTCCCTTCTTCATCACGGCCACCCGATCGCCCATCGTCATCGCCTCGGTCTGGTCGTGGGTGACGAAGATCGTCGTAACGGCCAGGTCGGTCTGGATCCGGCGGATCTCGGCGCGCATCTGGACCCTCAGCTTCGCGTCGAGGTTCGAGAGCGGCTCGTCCATCAGGAAGGCGCGCGGCTCCCGCACGATCGCCCGTCCCATCGCGACCCGCTGGCGCTGGCCGCCCGACAGAGCCTTGGGACGGCGGTCGAGCAGCTCCCCGATCCCGAGGATCTCGGCCGTATGCCGGACGCGTTCCCCGATCGCCTCCTTCGGCATCTTGCGGATCTTGAGCGCGAACCCCAGGTTCTCGGACACCGTCATGTGCGGGTAGAGCGCGTAGTCCTGGAAGACCATCGCGACGTCGCGGTCCTTCGGGGGCAGGTCGTTCACGACGTGGTCGCCGATCGCGACGGTCCCGCTCGAGACGCCCTCGAGCCCGGCGACCATCTTGAGCGCGGTGCTCTTGCCGCACCCGGACGGCCCGACCAGGACCATGAACTCACCGTCGCCGATCGCGAGATCGAGGTCGCTCACGGCCTCCGTCCCGTCCGGATAGACCTTCGTCACGCTCTCGAACGTGATCGTCGCCACGCCCTCCTACCTCCCACCCGTGAGCGTGAGGCCGCGCACGATCCACTTCTGCGCAAGGGCGAAGACGATCAGCACCGGGATGACCATCAGCACAGATGCGGCCATGATGAGGTTGTTCTGGGCCGAATGGTGACCCGAGTACCACGTCAGGATGATCGGCAGCGTCCGCTTGTTCTGCTCTGTCAGCACGATCAGCGGCCAGAGGTACGCGTTCCAGCTGAACATGAACGTCAGCATCCCGAGCGTCGCGAGCGGCGCACGGAGCTGCGGCAGCACGATCGACCGGTAGATGCGCCACTCGGACGCGCCATCGACGCGGGCGGACCAGATCTCGTCGTTCGGGATCGACAGGATGAACTGGCGCATCACGAAGACTGCGAACGCGTCGATGAATGACGGGATGATCAATCCCCACAGGTTGTTCAGCAGGTTCATCTGGAGCAGGATCAGATAGCCGGGGAGCATCGTGACCTGGGGTGGAATCATCATCGTCGCTACGATGAACCAGAACACGGCCGCCCGGAACCGAAACTCGAACTTCGCGAAGATGTACCCGAGCAGCGATCCGGTGAACAGCGTCGCGATCACGTGCATCACGGCGACGAACGCGGAGTTCCGATAGAACAGCCCCAGCGGCAGCTCGGGGTCGTTGAGGATCGTCCGGTAGTTGTCGAGCGTCCCCTCCTGCGGCCAGAAGGTCGGCGGGATCGCGCGGACCTCGGCCTCGGGTTTGAACGACGACAGGATCATCCAGACGAACGGCAGGGCGGCGATGACCCCGAGGATCGTCAGGACCGCATACAGGATCACGCGACCGGACCGGTGACGGCGCCCCCGGGCGGGCCTCGCCTCGGTCTCGCGGGGCGCCGCGAGTACCCGAACATCCTTCGGGGTCGTCGTCGCCACCTAGTACTCCCACTTCGTGCGCAGGAGCCGCGCCTGCACCAGCGAGATCACGAACACGATCAGGAAGAGCACCACCGACATCGCGGCCGCCCATCCCATCTGCTGGTACCGGAACGCGCTGCGGTAGATGTTCAGCGACATCGCCAGCGTCTGGTCGTCGGGCCTGCCCTCGGTCATCACCTGGAACAGGTCGAAGACCTGGAACGCGGAGATCATCGTCAGGATCGACGCGAGCAGGATCGTCGGCCGCAGCAGCGGCAGGGTGATGTGCCGGAAGATCTGCCACGCGCTCGCGCCGTCCACCCGCGCCGCATCGGTGACCGAGCGTGGGATCGCCTGCAGCGCCGCGATGAAGATCACCATGTTGTACCCGATGTCCATCCACAGATAAGCCGCGATCACCATCAGCAGGGCAACGGGGACGCCGAAGTAGACGAGGTCGGGGTCTCCGAGCCACGAGATGACGGTCGTCTTTCCCGTCATCTTCGAGATCATCAGGTTCAGTAATCCGTTCTGCGGGTGGAGGATGAACCCCCACATGATCGCCACGCCGACCGAGGAGGCCAGCACCGGCAGGAAGAAGATCGTGCGGAAGATCGGGCGCGCCCGATCGTGCACCGATTCGATCATCGCGGCGAGCGGGAGTGTGATCAGCAGGTTCACCGGAACGACGATGAACGCGAACAGCAGCGTGACCTTCACGCCAATGTGGAACTGCCGCACGTTCAAGGTCGCGTCGGACGAGAAGTCGGTCATCTGCCGATAGTGCTCGAGCCCGACGAACGGGTTGTCGCCGCCGAGGCCGAGGATCGGCGAGCCGGTCCGACGAGGGCTGAAGTCGAAGAACGAGAGCGCGAGCGCCCATACGATCGGCAGCACCATGAAGATCGCCATGAACACGATGGCGGGACTCATGACGGCGGTCACGAACCGCTTCTGCGCACCTTCACGCCCGCCGAAGAGCCGGCGGCGCCGCTCGAGCCGGATCGTCTCGCTCGCCATATGTGCTCCGTCGATCGAGGTGCTATCCGAACGTCTCGTTCGCCTCGGTCTCCATTGCCTGCAGCGCCTGTTCGATCGTCTCGTCGCCGCGAAGGGCCGCCAGCCCGTGGTTGTAGATGATCTCGTAGTAGAGCTTGTCGCGATCCGGCAGCTGGCCGACGAACCGCGCGTTCGGCAGGACCTCGAACCAGGTCTCGAAGTGCGGGAACGCCGAGATCAGTTCGTCCCGCGCCGCGCCCTCGGCGTTCTCGACGAGGGCCGGCAGCGTGCCCGACGTGAGGTTGAACTGCGTCGCCGCCTCGGCGTCGAGCGTCGCGAACGCCGCGAAGTCCCAGGCGACCTCGGCGTTCGGGCTGTCCGTCGACACCGTCATGCCCCACCCGGAGTCGGCCACGAACTCCTCGGAGTCCTCGAGCGGCGGCAGCTTGGCGTACACGGTGTTCTCGGCGACCTCCGGGTAGTCCGGCGCATAGTCGGCCACGGCCCACGGGCCAACCAGGCCCATCGCGCACAGCTCGGTGAAGTAGCAGTCGCCGACCCAGTTCTCTTCGTCGTTGAACAGCACGGGGTCGATCACGGGCGCGTCCGCCATCGACTTGAGCAACGTGAGCGCCTGCGCACCCTCCGGGGTGTTGAGCGTGAACGCCGTGCCGTCCTCGTTCAGGTAGCTCCCGCCCGCCTGGAGGATCAACGAGAGGAACGAATGCGCGAGGCCGTCAAAGGCGGTGAAGTGATAGCCCGCGCGGATCATGGCGCCGTCCTGGATGACGGTCAGGTCCTGGGCGTCCGCGATGAGTTCGTCCCAGGTCGCCCACCCATCGGTGCCGGTGCCGGCCTCGCCGGCCATCTGCGTGTTCACGAGGATCGCGCCGTACTCGACGTTCGATTCCTGCGGCAGGCCGTACAGCGTGTCGTCGCACGTGTAGCCTCCGAGCGGACCAGGGAAGAAGCGCTCCTGGGCGTCGGCGAGCGAGATCATCTCCTCGGGCACCGGGCGGAGGAAGTCGGTGTACGTGCACGCCCATGTCCCGAACAGGTGGAGGATGTCCGGAGCGTTGCCGGCGGGCAGGGCGGTCTGCAGCGTCTGGATGTACTCGTCGTACGCGAAGGTCTCGAGCGTGATCACCGTGCCGGGGTGATCCTCCTCGTACGCGCGCGCGGCGTCCCGGATCGCCTGATTGAACGAGGGGCTCCGGTGCGCCCAGATCGTGAGTTCGACCGATCCACCGGCTCCACCGTCCCCGTTGCCTCCGTCGTCGCCCTCGCCGAACGTACATGCGGAGGCGAGCAGCATCGTCGACGCGACCACGAGGACCCATCTCATCGACCTGATCGACCTGAACACGTTCGGCTTCATGGGTCCCCCTCGCTAGTGCATGGACATACGTGCGGCGCCGCCGCCTGAGACGACCCCCGGTACGGAAAGGACCACCGACCGCGTCAGGTTCCGCGGATGGTCCGCGTCGAGCCCGCGCGCGTCCGCGAGCGTGACCGCGCACCGGTGGACAAGCACGAGCTCCGCCATCGGATCGAGCGACGCGATCCGGACCGACGCGCCCGTCGCCTCGGCGTCGTCCGCGACGGTGGGGTCGGGTGATCCCATCAGCCAGACGAGCGCTCCCGGGTCCGCGAGGCTGATGGGTCCGTGCCGATACTCCATCGCCGGGTACGCCTCGGTGTGGAGCCGCGCCGCCTCGCACAGCTTGAGCGCGGCTTCCTCAGCGATCCCGACGGTCCAGCCGTGTCCCAGGAACACGTAACGCTGATA
>Ga0075430_100004764_pt1 | contig 11412 bp, 13 predicted proteins | sample RhiMetdeltSRZDD4_FD_75294 | JGI IMG/M metagenome (GOLD analysis project Ga0075430, IMG submission 75294) | Populus rhizosphere microbial communities from Tennessee, USA - Rhizosphere MetaG P. deltoides SRZDD4 | ecosystem: Host-associated > Plants > Roots > Rhizosphere > Soil | place: USA... | reverse complement strand
CCATAGACCATGTCTCGGTGGAATGCCGCATAGCCCGCGGCATACCCGGCGTCAGCGGCGATGCTCTCAATGGCTTTCACTGTCTCACCGACCGGGTCTTTCTGGTAGGCGGGAAACTTTTCGCCGCGCAGCTCCGCGTCCGCAACCATGATTTCTGCCGCGAGGCCTGCCACATCCGCGGCATCGTAGTGCTCCCGGATCACGTGCAGGTCATAGACGTGACGGACCAGCGTCGGATCGGGTTTGTCGCGCAGGCCGGCCAACTCGGCCCCGGCGCGCCGCGTCAGCGCGACGAGCTTCTCGGCCGCCGTCTCAACAATGGATGCGCATTCGATCGCGGCCAGCTCAGGCGCGCGCTTGTACGCCTGCGCAACGAAGGAGCTGACGGCGCACGCGACCGCGGGTCGCCGCAACGGAAACACCGCCGTCTCAATCTGTATCTCCGGACGCAAGGCCCCTTTCCCTCGGCCACCGGCGCATACGGCAGCCGGTAGATGGTGTAGTTGCCTTCATACATCGTTTTGCGGTGCGCCACGTTGGTCGGGTCGAACACAAACCCGGCATCCTGCAGCGCTTTGGTGATGGTCTCACGCATAGCACGCAGCGCTCGCCGGCTCGGCTTCTCTGCCGCGATCACACGCAGGTCGATGTCTTCCGACATGCGCTTAATGAGACCGTGTGCCCGGCACAGGGCAGTCCCGCCGCCGAACACCAGCGTGAAGGGCGCTGTGTCGGCTGCGGCGATCGCCGCCAGGGCTCTGACGACGTGCCAGTCCTTCTCGACCAGCGCGGGGCTCGGCAGCCCGAAGTGCTGTTGGATCTCCAGGAGCTGTTGAAGATTCGGCCTATCGTTCAAGGACGAGCTCCGCGTTGCCGTAGCGGAGATGGCGGCGGAACCGCCCCTTGACCCGCACGACGGGGTTCACGGGCACCTGCGTCGACCGACCTTCATTGTAGGCGCGCTCCGCTTCCGTCGGCTCCCACTCGACGCCGAGCTTGTCCAGCGCTTCACGCGCCGCGCCGATAAAGCCGTTGGGACTGTAGAGCATCGGCTTGCCGGAGAGGCTGGATTTGACGGCGCGGCCATAGACGCCGTAGCCAAGGCGGACCAGCCGACCCTCGCGCACGAGAGTGCGCAACGCGCGCAGCACCTGGTCCTCGCCGCCCAGATGCGCGAACTCGCGGGTGAGGAACACGGCATCGCCCGCCTTGCGGGTCATCCGCTCCTCGATCTTCTCCTTCAGCGTCTTGCGGCGAGTCATGCTGCGCAACCTTGCAAAAACCCGACACATAACATATGCAAATACCCGACATCCTTCAATGGGAAGAAGTCTCATATCAAAGAGTTAGTGCACATCAATGGCTTTACTGTCCGTCACGCCGCGCGGCTCGCGTTGGACAGCATCTCATGTGAGAACCACTCAGGCCAGACCGCAACTCCAAGACGACGGCCCGGTGGGCCATCTCACTGCTTGGCGCAGCTCATCTGATCTGGTTGAAGCAAAGGACCCTGGGGAAGCAGGACCCTTCGTCTCCAGTACTCAACCGCTGCTACTCACGTTTGCCGAACAATGAGAGCAGCATGGTGAACATGTTGATGAAGTCAAGGTAGAGGCTAAGCGCACCCATGATGGCGGCCCTCGAGGTCGCCGTCAGATCGCCCATCACCTCGTAATAGCCGTCCTTGATCCGCTGCGTGTCGTAGGCCGTGAGGCCCGCGAACACGAGTACGCCGATCACGGAGATGGCGAACTGCAAGGCGCTCGACTGCAGCCAGAGATTGACGAGAGCGGCAATAACGACACCAACCACACCCATGAAGAGGAACGTGCCCCAGGCCGACAAGTCCCTCTTGGTCATGTAGCCGTAGAGGCTAAGCGCGCCGAACGCCGCCGCCGTCACGAAGAACACCTGCGTGATCGACTCCCCGGTGAAGACCAAGAAGATCGATGACAACGACAGGCCCATCACCGCGGCGAACAGCCAGAAAGAGAGCTGCGCCGCACCAACACTCATCTTGTTGACGCGGAACGACAGGAAGAACACGAACGCCAGCGGAGCCAGCATCACGGCCCACTTAAAGGGGGAGTTGTAAAGCAGTTGGCCGAACTCGGTCAGGCCGCGACGCCCAGGAGCAGCGCGCTCGACAACCGCCGCCGAAAACGTGACGTAGGCGACCAAGCCCGTGAGAAAGACCCCGCCAGCCATGTAATTGAAAACCCGCACCATGTACGCGCGCAAGCCCTCGTCTACTACCGCGTCGGTGCGTACGGCAGTGCCAGCATGAGCATACTTGTCGTCGATCTCAGCCATTGCTCCGTCCCTTCAAACTGGCGCAAGCCGTCTACATCACGTATTCAAAGACGCTTGTCCGATGCTGATCGATTTATCCGGTGAGAGCCCGCTAGAGCCGAGTCTGATAGTGATTGCGACTGGCATTCTGTTGTGTCGCCGACCGAGATTGCCAAGGCGATCCGAAAGGTCTTCAAGTGTCGCGCCTTTCGCCAAAATGAACGACAGCGCACCATCTTCGAACACCGCCGTCACGCGGTCTTGTCCCAAACGGTGTTCAGGGATGTTGCGCAAGGGCAGCCTCTGGACTGACGAGGAAGCAGATTCTCCCACTTCAAAGCTCCTTGGGCTTCGTAGACGCGCGCCACGTCTAGAGGGAGCAATCGTTCGCGACGCCCACTCGTTGAACGAGCGCAAGTTCGGTCAGCAAGGTGATGCCGGAACCCTACCCGGTCGCAACACTGAGAATGAAGTCTCGGAATCTACTCAGGCGGCCGTCGGGGCAAGCGAGAACCGCCCCCGAGCGAGACGTCGCTAGGAAACAAGGCTGGCCGATCGCTCGCAGATCATGGCGGACATCGACCGCTAGCTGGCGGCCCTGCTCGGGACGCGGAGACGGTGACCCGACCAACGAAGGCGTTCGAGATCCTTGAGGTTCATGGGCGCGCTAACTTCCACTGTTAAAGTGACCACCGATGGGGCTGTGGCAATCGTTGTTTTGGGAATATGGGAGAATCCGCACCCGGCTACTAGCGACATTTCAATGCGATGCAAGCGCTGCTGCCAGAAGAAGCCCGGCAAGAATGAAAGAAAGCTCGAAGCTCAAGTAGCCGTACCGGTAGCCGAACAATATGAGCGAGATGGGCACCAAGACTGTTAGCGAGTTGGCCATTGTCGCTGTTTCTTCTTCGGCTCTTGAGTTCTCTAATCGCTTGGCCCGACGCAAGCATAATCCTTCTTCTTCAGCCTACAAGCCCGGGCGGGGAAGGCCTCGGCAAGCGGAGATGCGGCACCTGTGACCCCCTGCCGCGCGAATTTTGCCGGAGGGCGTGACGACGTCCGGCTCGGACTGATTCACCCGTACGGTCCAAGGCATGGAAATGCCACGCTGGCGACGCAGGACAGCGGCCAGCTCCAATACAACCGTGCCCAATGTGGTTGAGCCTGTGGCGTCAACTGCTCGCCGGCACGAAGAGGCATAACCTGCGACAGGGGCGTACCCTCTCCACAGATGCCACCCAAGCGTCACGAGCTATTGAGGGCTTCAGCGCATGCATCGGCAACGGCAACGTTCCGATCCTGGCCGACGTTGGCCCAGTTGCCTTTCGCCACGTAGTCCCGCCGCTCCCAGGACGCCTTGATGCCCTTGAGGGCCGCGAGATTCGCCGCGTACCCTTCCGCGTCTCGGAACTTGTTCACACAGATGGGAGTCATGGCGGCGACGAGCACAGTCTGGGCTCGCTCATTCGCCATCACGTTGGCCTTGGCGCTACTTACGACCCATCCCATCGAGAGACCGACGATGACAGCGGCGCCCGCACCCATCGCAGTGCCCCACATGAAGCCGTTCAGGCGGTCGTTCATTTTCATTGTCCTAGCTTTCTCGCGGAGGATGATTCCTCCCCCGCCGCGGCAACCTAATGACGCGGCAGCACAGCGGGCGCGGCGCCAAGCGAGGGGGTTACTAGGCAAACGATACGCGCCCTTGCATCAGCATTAACGCACGCTTCCAAATAGCAGGTTAGATTCGGAAAATACCCAGTCCATGGGGTAGCGAGGCAGCGTGAAAACCCTATCCGAGCGTGATGCTCTCGCCCAGCGCACCACAGCTACCGCGCCATGGCGACCGCGCGCATGATGGCGATCGCGGCGGGCCAGGAGGATGCCGACGATCTCGTTGGAGGCGAGGTTCCCGGCATCCTGTAGCGGTGCGCATAGCGCCTGACTCCAGTCGATCATCAATCCGGCGTTCGTAGCACAACCGGAAGTGCGGGCGGAGGTACGATCAGAGCGAGGTAGCGGCCGCCGACGCTTCCGCCTCGGCGTCGTAGTTCCAGATCCACGCACGCTCCTGGACCTGGCCGGCAAGCGCTTGATCGCGCGCACGCACCCCGCTGCCCGATGCGTAATAGCGCGCACCATTCAAACGCGAGCGCCGTTGCACGCCGGCCGTCCTCTCGCGGCGCAGCTGCTCGTAGACCTGCAGCGCGCGCGGCGCCGACGTCCGGTCGGCGCGGGCAAGCACGGCCGCCAGGGCAACGCCGTCCTCGATGGCCTGATTGGCGCCCTGGCCGGCGTGGGGCAGCATGGGATGGGCGGCATCACCGAGCAGGGTCAGGCGGCCGTTGGTCCACCGTGCGAGCGGCTCGCGATCATAGAGGCCCCAGCGGAACGTGTTGTTCGCTTGCCCCAGGATGGCCTCCACCATCGGGTCCCAGCCGGCGAATTCCCGTGCCAGGGCGGCAGGCTCGCCCGGAGCCGACCAGGATTCCCTCGACTGTTCCTCCGTGGTGACGAAACCGACGTAGTTGATGAGCTCGTTCGCGCGCACCGGAAAGACGAGGAAATGCTTGCCGGCACCCAGCCAGTTGCGCATCGCTCCGGGTTTCCACCCGACGCTGGCCGCCGAAACGATGCCCCGATGCGCGACCTGTCCGGAAAACAGCGGCCGCGATGGGGCAATCACGAACTGCTGCAGCGTCGAATGGATGCCGTCCGCCCCGATCACGACATCGGCCGTGGCGCGGCTGGCGTTGACAAACGTGAGGGTGGCCTGCCGGTCATCCTGCTCGAACCCGATGCATCTGTGGCCGGTGTGCACGATGCCGGCAGGCAGCCTGTCGACGAACATGGCCAGCAGATCGGCGCGGTGCAGGCCGTGGAATTCGATCTTGCCCGCCAGCTCGGGTGGCCACATTGACGCGGCGAAGGTCCCGTCTGCGTTGCGAAACTGCGGGTCGACAAACCTAGCGCCGAAACGCAGCAACTCGCTGCCGAGGCCGAGCCGCTCGATCATGCGCACGCCGTTCGGCTGGATGGCGAGTCCGGCACCGACCTCGGCCAGCGCCACGGCCTGCTCGTAGAGGCGCACATCGATGCCGCGACGGACGAGGGCAGTGGCGGCGGCGACCCCGCCGATACCACCGCCGACGATCGCGACGCGAAGGGGATCGGATCTCATGGCAACTCACACCGGCACATGCGACCCCAACCTTTGTCCAGCCGCGGCGTTACTGCAGCAGGAGACCTAGCATGCCCAACACATGACTCAACCGACGGCCGGATCAAGCCCGATTTGCAATGGGCGGTCGCCTACCTGAGAAGCAGCTTCACATGCATTTCGAGACCGATACCGACCCGATCGATGTCCATCTCGACCGCATGCAGGAACTGGGCGACGGCACTAGCTTCGACCTGACTGGCCACATCGTCTCCACCAACCACAAGGACAAGCGGTTCAAGACCGTATACCACCTCGGCGACCGGAGCGGTGTGATCGAGGTGCTCGACGGCGCCTGAAGCCCGGCCAGCATCATTCGGGCGCCTTCAGCTTCGCCTTCTCGATGACGCTGCCCCAGAGCGCCCGCTCGCGCTCCAGGAACGCCGCCATCTCGTTCCGCGTGTTGCCGATCGGCTCGGCGCCTTGCGCCTGGAACTTCTGGCGCACCTCATCAGTCTTGAGCACGGCGACGACATCCCTGTTGATCTTATCGACGATCTCCTCCGGGGTGTCGGGCGGCGCTACCAGGCCGAACCAGGCGACCGAGAGGAAGCCGGGCAGCCCCGCCTCCGCCATGGTCCGCACGTCGGGCAGAAGCGGCGACGGCTCGGGCGTGCACACCGCCAGGATCTTGAGCTTGCCCGACTGATGCTGCGGCAGCGACGATGCCAGGTTGTCGAACATGAACAGGATGTGGCCGCCGAGCAGGTCGTTCATGGCCGGCGCCGTGCCGCGATAAGCCACATGGTTGAACTTGACGCCGGCCATCGTCTCGAGCAGCGCCGTCGTCAGGTGCGAGGTGGCGCCGATGCCCTGCGAGCCGTAGGCGATGGCGCCGGGCTCGGCTTTGGCCTTCTCGATCAGCTCCTTCACCGTCGACACGCCGAGGCTGGGGTGGACGATCAGCACGTTGGGCGAGCTGCCGAGGATCGTGATCGGCTTGAACCTGGCCGGATCGTAGTTGAGCTTCTTGTAGAGCGACTGGTTGATCGCAAGGGTGGTTGGCGGCGAGGCCAGCAGCGTGTAGCCGTCCGGGGTGGCGCGCGAGAAGGATTCGGCGCCGACATTGCCGGCTGCCCCGGCCCTGTTCTCGACCACCACAGCCTGGCCCCACACCTTGCTCAGCGCATCGCCGAGAATGCGCGGCAGCGCGTCGGCGGTGCCGCCGGCGGGGTTGGGGACGATGATCTTGACTGTTTGGGACGGATAGCTCTGGGCCGCCGCATCGGCGGCGATAAGAAGCGGCGTAGCCAAGATGGCTGCGAACAGCACGGAACCACGGTGCGGCATTGTCATGCGTGTCCTCTACCCGGTTAGCAGCTCATGGCCGCGGCAAGATCGGTGAAGCTGGCGCAGGCCATATCCCACGCCTGCTCGGCGGCAAGGTCACGCTGCTGGTGCGGCCCGTGCTATGAAAGGGATGAGGCACGGTCGCAGCCGTCCGAGAGAGGGCTATCTCAGCCCCGGATGCCGGTTCGCAGCGAGCTACACCGATGAGGGCGATGCCCACCAACGCAGCGCAGATCAGCATCTTCGCGACTGGGAACCCCGTCGTCATACTGGGAATGCCCTGGACCTTCTCAGTCAACGGCACGCTGGGGCGGCTCCGTGTGGGCAGGAGCGCGATCAAGCGACCCGCAATTCCCCTCGAATCCGCCGGAGTCCATCGCCCACCAGGCAGCCGTACGATCAGCGCAGCCAATCGCTCCGTGGCCGCGTCCCTGGGGAGTTCGGACAATTCGGCTGCCTCCTTCCAGGGATGGAGGTTCAATCGCGCAAGCGCCGAGAGGACGCTGAGCGGCATTTCATCTCTCTCCATGCCGATCGGCGCGTAGAGAAAGTCGTCGAACTCGGGTCTAAAGAAGGAGACGGAAGCAGCGGGAGTCACGATGACCACCAATGGTGCGACGGCACCTTGTGAGGGGTAGCGGGGGCCGGTCACCCCGCCACCTGCGGAAACCGACCGGCCCGGGCGCAGGCTTCGTCGCGTGACCGCCGCGAGTACGCCGTTCCAAAAGGCGGCCCAGCTTCGCGGGGGGAAGCCGGGCCACTGAAGTTGGGGCCAGGAGCACAAGGACACGATTGCGGGACCTCATACGGCCCGATGCATGAGCACACGAGAAAGACGTCCTTGCCAGGTACGGAAAGTGCCCATCACCTCGATGAGCGAGGATCGGGCGCCGTCGTTAGCGCTTTTGCCGCGGCCCAAGCGACAGAAACGGCACGACGCCGTTGCTGTCGATAATGATCTTATCGGCGCTGCCGAATACGCGCTCCATGGTCTCCAGGTATAGGCGCTTGCGCGTCACGTCCGGCGCCTTCGTGTATTCGTCGAGGATCTTCACAAAGCGGGCCGCCTGCCCGGTCGCTTCGGCGACTGTCTGCTGCCGATAGCCCTTGGCCCGCTGCAGGATGGCCTCGGCTTCACCGCGCCCCTCCGGAACGATGCGTCCGGCGTAGGCGAAAGCCTGGTTCTGCAGAGTCTCCCTGTCGGTGGCCGCGGCTTGCACGTCACGGAACGCGTCGATGACCTGGGTCGGCGGGTCGGACTTCAGCAGTTGCACCCGATCGACGCGAATGCCTGCACCATAGCGGTCGAGCACGTCCTGCATGAGTTTCTGCACCGCCTGCTCCGTCCTCAGGCGTGCCACCGTCAGGATCGGCTGCAAGTCGGATCGGCCGACCACCTCGCGCATGGCGCTCTCTGCCACCTCTTGCACGGTGGTGTCCGGGTTCCGAATATTGAAGAGGTATTTGAGCGCGTCCTCGATGCGCCAGAGGACGACAAGCGTGACATCGACGATGTTCTCGTCCCCAGTCAGCATCAGCCCCTCCTCCCGCACGGAGCTCGCACCGCCGGCGAGGCCGCGTGTGGTCACGCCGATCTCGACGATGTTCTGCCGGGTCACTTTCGGCAGGTGTACCTGATCGATCGGATACGGCAGGCGGAAGTGCAGGCCGGCCGGCTCCTGGCGTGTGACTTTGCCGAAGCGCGTGACGACGCCGAGCTCGTCGGGATTCACACGGAACGTGAAGCTGAAGACGGCGACCGTGGCCGCCAATATGATGGCCGCGATGATGGGGACCGTGCCGGGTATGCCCGGGCCACCGGGCATCATCGGCTTGAGTTTTCGCTTCTTGGCCTTCAGCAGCTCTTCGACGTCCGCCTCTTGCTGCAGGCCACCGGCCTCGCGGCCCCTACCATGCTGATTGTTCCACGGCATGAAGCCTCGGGATCTCCGACCATGTGCTGCCGTTGCTCATGGCAGGAGGTCTCCTATCACCCCAGTTATCACGACAAGGCCTGATGTACCCTGCCAAGGTACGGAAAGTACTCATGCCGCTGGGCAGGCGTCTCAGCTGGAAGCGTCACGGCCTGCCGTGATCGTCGCTGCGCTCGCGCAGCTCCGGGATTGCATCCGGCAGCTCGATATCGGGCCCGCGCTCGAACGCACCTCCCTCGCCGGAAGCGCGCGCTGTCTGCACGATAGCTTGCACTGTCATCTGGCAGACCGAAGCGGGAAAGCGCGTAGCGCAACAGGCCGAACGCCACCTCGCGCCTGCCCATGATAGCGAGCCCGACGCCTGGTCCCTGAGATAGGCGACCTCGGATGCGCGGTGGGTCCGCACCGCGGTCTCGATGTTGGGATTGGCCTGGGGGGCAAGCTCGATGATGCGCCGCTTCTGGAAGCCCTGCGGAACGGCGAGGATCAGCAGCCTGGCGCGGTCGACGTTCCTGGCCTATCGGCGTGTTTCCACGACCATCACCCTGCCAGCCGTTGGAACCGCGAGCCTGCGAAGACAGGTCGTCACATAGATGCGGACGAGTTGCAGGCGGCCTTGGCCAAGGACGCCGTATCTTCGGCATCCACGCCGGGTGGAGGAGAGCCAAGGCGCACGTGATATTCGAACAATGTATCGAGACCGACAAATATTCAGATAGCAGCATATATCGGAAGCCCGTAGTTTCAGCGCGTTGGCCGTACGCAAGCCGCGATTGCAGGCTGGTAGCTCCTTGTAAAAGTGCGGAGGACATCCCATTTTTATTTATAGCCGGTGCGCTCCGTCGGAGCGCGTCCTCATGATCTGAGGTTTCGCTTCAGCCTTCGGGCATTGCCTTTCCCCACATCTGAGTTGGCGGGTCGATCGTGCGGCCCTTTTGACCGGCATCATCACGCTTTTTCCGGGAAAGGATCCGACGTGCGTACCAGCGGTACCGTAAAGTTCTTCAACACAGCCAAGGGCTATGGCTTCATCCAGCCGGAGAACGGGGACAAGGACGTCTTCGTCCATGCCACCGCGCTCCAAGCGGCCGGCATCTTCTCGCTCTACGAAGGCGACAAGGTCACGTTCCTGCTCGAGGACGACAGCAAGGGCCGCGGCACGCAGGCCGGACAGGTCCAGAAGGCCTAAACGACTCGCTCCAAGGAAGGGCCGAAAGGAAGCGCCGCCGGGCTCGCCTGGCGGCGCTGTTGGCGTCTAACCATGCGAGGTCCAATCGTGAGCACGGTACACGCCCTGCGCAAGGCCATGCGCGGTACGAAGCGTACAAGCCAAGCGTGCGAAGTCCGCTTTTACGACCTCGCGCGCAGTCCCATTGTGTGTCCGATGTGCGGGGCTCAATACACCCCGCCGGCCGAGCCGCCTATCCATGCAACGGCGCGCCCGGGACCTTTCGCCGGCAAGACGGGATGGCGCCGTCAGTCGCTGACGCGCTTGCAGCTAGCGCTGCCGGTTGCCGACATCATGCCGAGCGATCGTTTCCATGCCGTGACGGTCGACGAGGAAAGCGAGGGTATCATTCTGGACGAGCCGCAGCATGATTCGGATGTTGCGGGCTTGATCGACCGTCCGAACTAAGTTCCTGTGAGCGCCCCATCCGCCAAGGTCTCGGAGTGGCTGGTCTACCGTCTCGGCGGACCCAAGGCTACGTTGCTCGGCACCGTTAAGGCGGCTGACCTGGACATCGCATTGGCAATGGCCTTCAAGGAATTCAATGTCACACCCGCGGGGCGCAAGCGGGTCTTCCTGCACAAGGTGAGCGGCGATGCGTGAACGCGGGGCCCGCGAGGTCGAGCACTTCCTGTGCTGCTCCGACTGCCGCGGCTACTTCGACATCCGCGATCTCGCCCAGGTGATCGAGCACGCCGGCTTGCTGCCGCATCCGGCGCAGGCTTAGCCCCAGTAGCGCACGCCCGGCGAGCACATCCCGGTGACGTGCCGAGATTGCCCGGAAGCGTGCATTGTCGGGCAGGGTGAACCCCACACGCGCGCGAGGAGCCCCCGGGTCCCCCCCACGCGTATGGCCGCCCGAGGCCAATGGTCCGGCCGGCGGGGATTGCATGCCGAACCATTGGCAGAAGGGACGCGGAGAGGCCGTCCACGTCCCCTAGCATGTATAGGCGCACACACCTTTCTGACCGGCGAGATTCGGAAAATACCTACTGCGGATAACCTGCCGGGCCGCCCCGGATTCGCTTAGGGGCAGGCCCTCGGCAACCAGGACCAGCTGGCCGGGGACGATCCCTCGATCGAGCTCCTGACCCCCTCTGGCGCGTTGCGGATGCGCCCGATTAGGGCCGTTAGCGCGCGTCCAGTTCCAGCCGAGGTTGGAGCCCCGCTTGTGAGGAGCGGGGCGCCCCACGTCCCCGTAGCAGCCAAATGAATGTTAGGCGATCCCGGCCCATACTGTTAGTGAACGGAATCGGCTGGCATACGCTCGTCAGGCGCCACCGACTGGAGAGTGCCCACAATCTGCTCCCGCCTGTTCCTAAAGGCAGGGGAGCTATGATCTATTCCGGATTCACGATTCAGATGGCCACGCGCGGCGTTGCGCTTCTTGCGGTCCCGGCTTTTGCTGGGTTCTCTTCCGTGCAACTGCTGGCGACCACAATGGCTGC
>Ga0075430_100004761_pt1 | contig 11413 bp, 8 predicted proteins | sample RhiMetdeltSRZDD4_FD_75294 | JGI IMG/M metagenome (GOLD analysis project Ga0075430, IMG submission 75294) | Populus rhizosphere microbial communities from Tennessee, USA - Rhizosphere MetaG P. deltoides SRZDD4 | ecosystem: Host-associated > Plants > Roots > Rhizosphere > Soil | place: USA... | reverse complement strand
GTGTTGCGCGTGGTGCGTGTGCTGGCGCTGACGCTCATCGCATCGTGCATGATCAATGTGTTGTGGACGGCGGGACAGTTCGCCGTCGGACGAGGCGTGAAGCTTCAAGGCATCAAACCCGACAGTCCATTGGTTCAGGCACTCTATCGCACCAGGTCTGAGACGACGGCGACGCCGATCAAAGACGGAGACATCGTGTGGGAAGTCGACGGGCGGCGAGTCAATACGCCTGACGAACTGGCGACGGCGCTGGCTTCAGGCGCGCCCGAAGCGACGGTGCGGATCTATCGCGTCGAGTGGATGCCGCAACTCTTCGTTCCGCGCAAACTGCTTCCGGGAGCGACTGTCCTGGAGCAGTTGGGAGTCAGCGGGTGGTCGCGCGGGCGCGACTGGCGCGCGACGGGTTTCTACGGCCACTGGACCACGTACGCTGAAGTGCTGCAACTGATCGCGTCGCTGGCGTTGGGGTTGTTTCTGGCGCTGCGTTCCAGGCTGAGTGTGACAGGACTGCTGCTGCTCCTTGCGGTGGGCGGCCTCGTCTTCGCGTTAGCGATGACGGTGACGCGCGGGTCGTGGATTGGATTTGCTGTGTCGGCGGCGTTGATGTTCTTGCTGAGCGCGTCGCGCCGCACGATCTTCATCGGCCTCGTCTGCGCGATACCGCTCGTCCTCGCCGGAGTTTTTCTACTTCAACAGCAACGCAAGGTGGGATTGATCGATCGCACGGACCAGTCGACAAGTTGGCGCGAGATGGTTTGGGAGGAAGGATTCGCCTTGCTCATTAACAAGCCGCGCCATCTGTTGTTTGGTGTCGGCATGGACTCGATAAAGGGGCACTGGCGCGAGTGGGGCATGTTCGATAACGGCCGCCAGCCGATCGGACACATGCATTCAAACCTCTTGCAGATCGCGCTCGAGCGCGGCGTGCCGGCGCTCATCGTGTGGCTGCTGTTGTTCGCGATCTACATACGCATGCTCTGGCGCATGGTGCGCAGCGCGAATGACTCGACGCGCGGGCTCGCACTCGGCGCACTCGGCGGAGCAGCCGGTTTCTTCATCAGCGGCCTGGTCCACTACAACTGGGGCGACTCCGAAGTGGTGACCGTTTTCTACTTCATCATGGGTTTGGCTTTCGCCGCGCGGGAGATCGACCTGCGGAAACAATCCGCTCGATGATCTTCGGATCGTCAGGCAGCAGTCCGGATTTCGGCAAGCGCGGCGTCAGCGTCAGCCAGTTACTATCCATCGCGAACACCTTGCGAAACAGCGGCAACGATTCATCGACGCGTCCCATGTTCACCAGCGCCACTGCATGCCAGTAGATCATCTCCGCGTTGTCCGGCACCAGTCGTTCCGCCGCCGAGTACTCACGCAACGCGCCCTCGTTGTCTTTCTTCTCGACCGCGAGGTCACCCGCGTTCATGTGGTTGTAAGCACGCTGAAGACGTACCAGCCGGCGAAGTTCGCGCAGCGGTTCCGGACTGTCGTCGACTCGCAGGTCGAACGTGCGATCTTTCCACGCCTGTCCGGTCGGTTTGCCGGTCACGACGATCAACGCCGCTGACTGTCGTCCGCGAATGTCGCCGCCCGCCGCTTGCGCTGCGTCGAGCGCAGCCATCATGCGATCCGCTAGATCGCCTTTCGTGTTTTCAAACGCGCGGGCCATCGCCGGCCACACTTTGTCGTTGAGCATCAAATTGGCCTGCACGGAAAAATTCTTTCCGACGATATGGCCCGCGGCCTGGATGTCGTTTTTGCCGGTCCACGCGTCGACGCGTCCTTGCGCATCGATCATCGCCACCTGTCTGACTTCGCGTCCTTCATCCTTTGCCAGCAACTCTTTCAACGTCTCAGGCGCACTCTTGCCGCCGCGCATCAAGTCGAGCCCGTTCTTGCCGTAACTCGGATCGACAAACGATTGCGTCGCCACCGCGCCGACGCCTGCTTCGGCCCACGCTACGATTGGCCCAACAGAAAACCAGTGCGACTGCACGGCGACGCCCAACTCACCCGTGTTCGGATCGCGAGCGACGATCGAATACGTGTGAACGGGACGCGCGGGAGTGTTGACTTGTTGTGCTCGAGACATCGGCGCGAACAAGAGTAAGAGAAGGACGATTAGTGACGCACGCATCAAAACCTCCTGAGACTCACGAGACGAACGGATAGAAAGGCGTGTTGCGAAGGACCCAGAACGAAACGATCACGAAGAACATCGCATAGATGTACGGCGCGGGAAGCGCGTTTGGCCGCGGCACGCCGCCGCGCATTACGATCACGGAGTAACGGATAAACGCGAAGAGCATTAACGGAATGCCCAACGTCAATAGCGGGTTGAGCATGAACGCTGCTTCGAAGTTACCGTGAAGGATCTGGTGCAGCGCGCGAGTCGAGCCGCAGCCGGGACACTGCAAGCCGGTTAGGAAGCGAAAAGGGCAGGAAGGGAAAAAGCCGGACTTGCCAGGTTCGAAGACGAACAGGTAAGCAGCTCCGGCGATTAGCAGCGACCAAAATACCAGGACCGTTGAACGCCGGTACATGTCTGATCTGTGAAGATCCGCAGTTCAGATCCGTGAAGATGTGAACTCAGAACCAACCCTTTTTGTTCTGGATGTACGTTCTCACAAAATCTTCGTCTGACTTCGTCAGATAGATCACGCCTTCGATAATGCTGAGGATGTTTGTGAGCCCGCAAGTGACGATGCCGAGCGCGAGTTGAATAATGCCCTCGGTGGTGTAGCCAAGGATGAACTTGTGTACGCCAAGCCAGCCGACAAGGATCGCGCAAATGCCGGCAGTGACTTTCTTGTCGGCGCCCAACGCTTTCCAATCGGTCACCGCGCCCGGATGAACAGACTGCATCGGTTGATACCCGCTGCTGACCGGACCGAGCGGGGCCTGACATTGCGTGCAGTACTGCGCCAGGTCATCGTTGACGGCGCCACATTTTGTGCAGTATCTGGTCATCGTTCTTCTAAGTCTCCAACCTCGTTCCAGCGGCTGATGAACAGCCGGTTACATGTTGCCGATGATGCTGAGTCCTCCGATTACAAACGCGAAGAGCAGGTAGCCGCCCCAAAGGAGAATCCCAAGTCCAAGACCGATGTAACTGAACAGCTTTGCTTTTTTTGACGCGTCCATCGCCCCGGCCGTGTCGCCGGCCGTGACTTTTCCATTGACCTGCGCGGCGAAGATGAGGCCGATCACACCGAGCGGAAAACAGCAGATAGTAGAAATGATCGACATCACCAGGTAGTTAGGGACGCTGGCAGGCGTACCTGCTGCGGGCGGGGGAGTCCAATCTTGAGACATTCGTTTCTCCTGAAGCTGGTTTTAAAAAGGTTATCGCTGAATTACGCCGCGTACGGGCCTGGTCCTGTGCCAGGAGCCGGCGGCGGTGGCGGCGTCGTGCCGTTCTTGCGCTTCTCGAGCAGCGGCACCGCTATCAGTCCACCGAGTACCGCCAGAACGAGCAGAAACAGCGCCGCGAGCAGCCCGCCGACGATGATCATGGCGGTGCCGGTAAATGGCAGTTCAACACCTGAGCGCCCCATGGCCTCTTCCATCGCTTCGGCGCCGTAGAAGTATGCGATCGGCAACCCGATAACCAGGTAAATAATCGCGCCGACAAGCCCCGCGAAGGCGCCCACCATTGCGCCGTCACCGGGCCGAACCGGCACCGGCGAAGACTTGATGTAAAGGAAGCACGCCAACGCGCCGCCCCCGATCGCCCAGATACAACAGCAGTAGTTAAGAATCGGGAGCGCGGACAGTAATCCGACGATCACGCCTCCGAGAAGTGCCGGCTTAAGTTTGTCCATGGGATTTGAGCTCTTTCACAGCGGGAAGTGAACTTAGCACCTGACCTATGTTGTATTTAGATTGGCTCGAAACGCCCTGCATAACTAACAAACAGGGGCGGGATTGTCAATAAAATCCGTGTTCCTGTTATAGTGCGTATTTGCCGTTATGTACGAATTCGCAGTAACTCCAGCAGTAACAAACATCCGCCGCCGCGGCGTCGAGATCGCCGAAGTCAGTCCAAACAGCCTCGGCGCTGAGCTCGAATTGGAAGCTGGCGACCGGATAATCAAGGTCAACGGGCGCGTCGTTCGCGACTATCTCGACTTCCGCTTTCAAACAGCCGGCGAAACCGAGCTCGTGCTCGAGGTGCGGAAGAAAAACGGAGACGACTGGGACGTCGAGCTCGAACGCGGCGAAGGTGAAGACTTCGGTATCTCCTTCGAACAGATCGTGCCGCGCCAGTGCGCCAACGAATGCATCTTCTGTTTCTGCAACGGCAACCCCGCCGACGCGCGGCCGTCGCTCTTTATTAAAGACGAAGACATTCGCCTGTCATTCTTATACGGCAACTACACGACGATGACGTCCATAACGGAAGACGAGATGCGCCGCATCGTCGAACAGCGCCTGTCGCCGCAATACGTTTCCGTTCATGCAACCGATCTCGACGTTCGCGCTTACCTGCTCGGCATTGATAAGGAGCGGGCCGACGTCTGGCCCAACGTGCGCCGGCTGCTCGACGCCGGGATCGAGATTCACGCACAGGTCGTGCTCTGTCCCGGAATCAACGACGGCGACGTGTTGCGCAAAACGATCTTCGATCTCGCGGCTGAGTATCCGCGGATCACGAGCGTCGCGATCGTGCCGCTCGGTCTCACTCGTTACAACACCGATCCTCGATTGACTGCCGTGACGCCGGAGTTCTGTCGCGCGGTAATCGATCAAGTCGACGCGATTCAGAAACAGTTGCGCGCGCAACTCGGAACCAACTTCGCACTCTTAGGCGACGAGATCTACTTGCGCGCAGGACGGCGCATTCCTGCGAGATCGCATTACGGCAACTATCCGCAGATCGAAGACGGCGTGGGAATGGTCCGCGCATTCGCGAACGAGTTCACGCGCATCACGAAGCGCCTCGAACGTGAAGCGCATGTGAACAGGAAGTCGGGAACGATCTTCACCGGAACTCTCTTCGCACCAGAGTTGCGAAAGATGATCGACAAATGGAACGAGCGATTCGGTACGCAGCTTCGCGTCGAGCCGCTCGAGAACACATACTTCGGCGGCGATGTTTCAGTCGCAGGTTTGTTGACGGGGCGCGATCTTCTTGCAGCGCGCGATCGAGTGAGCGGTGAGTTTGTTCTGATTCCAAAACAGATGCTCAAGAGCGACGAAGCGATCATGTTAGACGGCATGACGATCGCGGACGTTGAGCAGGCGATCAGTCTGCCTGTCTACGCTGTCACTCTCGCAGAGTTGGCCGCGCTCCTTTTGAACAAAAACTAAATGCAAAAACGAGTTCTCGACGTCGGGTGCGGTCAGAACAAGTTTCCCGGCGCAGTGGGCATCGACGCAAACCCGCGCAGTCATGCGGACGTGATTCACGATCTCGGAGTCTTTCCGTATCCGTTTGGCAACGACGAGTTCGACGAGATCGTTTGCCGTCACGTGATCGAGCACGTGCCTGATGTGCTTGGGTTCGTCGTTGAGCTGCATCGGATCACAAAACCCGGCGGTCTCTTGAAGATCGTCACGCCTCACTATTCGAACCCCGACTGGGCGACTGATCCGACTCACCGAAATCATTTCAACAGTTATTCGTTTACTTGCTTCGTACCCGCACGCACACCCTTCCCTTTCTACACGACCGTTGAGTTGAAACCCGTCACGACGCACGTCAGTCTGGCAAATCTTTGGCGGGCTGTGGGCCTGGAATTTTTCGTGAACCTCGATCAACGGTGGCCGTCGTTTCGCTTCACTCGAAAGTTCTGGGAGTTCTATCTATCGACGATTTTTCGTGGGAAGGAACTCTACTTCGAGCTGGAGGTCGTGAAGTAAAGACCCGCCAAAATCCTAGTAAAATAGCCAACCTGTTCCGAGAATTTGAATAGAAATCCAGAAAACTGTAAGCTGTCTCCCGCCCGCGGTCTCGAGATCATACAAAATTTCGTACTTTTAAGTCGGCAACCTGCTGGCGCAGCAATTGCCTAAAAGGGCAGCACAACCGGCCTTTAAAACTTAAAGGCCACCCCATTCTTACCAGTCACAGTAGTAGTAGTTTCGGCTTCTTCATTAGAACAAGTTGCTCGGCAAGCCTTCCTTTTGCTGAGCAAGGGGCTAAAACCTTTGTGGAGGATTACGTGATGAGAAACGGTTTACGGACGTTTTTACTAGTGCTCCTCGTGCTAGGCGTCTGCGGAGTTCCCGTTTTCGCTCAAACGGGCTCGACCGGATCGCTGACGGGTACAGTCATGGACCCGAAAGGCGCCGTCGTGGCTGGGGCTGCTGTCAAAGTCGTCAGCAAGGCGACGGGACAGGAGTTTGATTCGCAGACGACCGAGGATGGCACATTTACCATTCCCACTCTAACCGCCGGCATCTATACGGCCACGGTAACAGCCAGCGGTTTCAAACAGTCAGTAGTGACCGATATCAAGATCGACGTTGGTAAGCCTTCCAGTATCAACGTGGAGTTAGAGATCGGCGCGGCCAATGAGGTCGTGACCGTAGTCGGCGGTGGCGAGCTGCTGCAAACGCAGACCGCAACCATCGGCACTACGCTGACCGGGCGTCAGATTACCGATTTGCCAACTGCTTCCCGCGACGCTCTGGACCTCGTTCTCGCATTGCCCGGCACTACGACTCCTGGACGTCCCCGCACCTCTTCGGTAAACGGCTTGCCGAAAGGCGCACTGAACATCACCCTCGACGGTATCAATGTTCAGGACAATCTGCTCAAATCGAATGATGGTTTCTTTACCTACATTCGCCCCCGTACAGACGCCATTAGCGAAGTGACAGTTTCGACTTCGAACCCGGGCTCCGAAAGCTCGGCCGAAGGTGCGGTCCAAATCAAGTTCGTCACGCAAGGCGGCTCCAACGAATATCACGGCGGCGTTTACTGGTATCACCGCAACCCGGCGCTGAACGCCAACTACTGGTTCAGCAATCGCGACCTCGCGGCGGACTTCGTAACGAAGAAGGCGCCGCAACAGCGCATTCTTCTGAACCAACCAGGCGGCAAGTTTGGTGGTCCAATCACGATCCCCGGCTTGTTCAGCGGCAAAGACAGAGCGTTCTTCTTCGTCAATTACGAAGAGTATCGCCTGCCGGAAAAGAGCCCGGGACGACAGCGAACAATTCTGAGCCCCCAGGCGCAGTCGGGCATTCATCGTTTCACGACGACGCTCCAGGACTGCACGCCGGGTCAGGCCACGGGTTGTTACACGCCGGTTGCTCCAACGACCTGCACGGTCGGGTCGACCAGGACCTGCTCGGTAAACGTGTTCAGTTTGGCGGCGGCGGCCGGAATCATTTCGACGCCTGACCCGACCATCAACGCCTTGTTAGGCGACATTCGCAGTTCGTTGGCGGGTGTGAACGCGATCTTCCAGCCGAACCCGAACCTGAACCTCCAACAGGCCACCTTCTTTAACACAGGCGGCCAAACGCGCCGGTTCCCAACCGTGCGCTTCGACTTCAAGGTCAGCAACAATCATCACGTCGAGAACATCTGGAACTATCAACAGTTCAAGTCCGTGGTGGACTTCCTTAACAACGTCGATCCCGTCTTCCCGGGCTTCCCGAATTTCGGCAGCCAGGATTCGAACCGTTTCTCGAACACGACTGCATGGCGTTGGACCATCACCAACAACATCGTGAACGAAGCGCGCTTCGGTTTGACCGGCGGAACGGTTCTCTTCTTCCCGCAAGTCAATGCCGGACAGTTCGAAAATCAGGGCGGTGTGAGTTTGGCTCTCAGCTCGCTGAACACTACCCCGAACCTTTCGAACGCTACCGCGACCACTGGTCCGCAACGCCGCAACACTCCGGTCAAGCAGTTCACCGACAACCTGAGCTGGAGCAAGGGCAACCATTCACTCAACTTTGGCGCGAGCTTCACGAGAGTGAACTTCTGGCAACAGTTGGTTACCGTCGTGCCGACCGTGAACTTCGGCATCAGCTCCACGCTGACAGGCGACAAGACCGCCTGGGATGCATTCAAGGACTTGGCTGGTCCCGGTCAACAGGGCAACGCGGCGGCGCTCTACTCGATATTGGCTGGACGCATCTCTTCGATCACGCGCAATGCTCGCTTGAGCGAAGATACCAACAACTACACGTTGCAGGGCGACTTGATCAGCCGCGCTCAACAAACTGAGTACGGACTGTATGCGCAAGACACGTGGCGCATTCGTCCGAACGTGACCTTGACGCTCGGACTGCGCTGGGAAGTTCAGGGACCGTTTACTCCGTTGAACGACACCTACGCAAGAGCTACGTCATTCGCGGGACTCTATGGTGTATCGGGCGAAGGCAATCTCTTCCAGCCTGGAACCCTCGCCGGCAGTCCGACACAGGTGGCGCTGTTTGGAAAAGGCACCTCCGCCTACGACACGCGGTATGACAGCTTCGCGCCGAGCATTGGCTTCACCTACAGCCCGAACTTCCAGAGTGGATTCATGCGGTCGCTCTTTGGCGAGTCAGGCAAGACGGTGCTGCGCGGCGGCTACTCCAGAGCTTACGTTCGTGAAGGTGTGAACACGTTCCAGAGTCTCTACGCTGCTAACGCTGCAAGCGGTGCGCAACTCGCTGGCGGCACGATCAATGCAACTCAGAACATCAGCGGCGCTCCATTCCCGCTGAACTTTGGAACCTACTTCCGTAGTGGATTACCGGCCGGTCCGAGCTTCCAGGCATCACCGGTTTATCCAAACACGGGATCGATCACCGACTCGATCAACGAGTTCCTGCCCGATCTGAAGATCGGCCGCGTCGATTCAGTCTCGTTCGGCATTCAGCGCGAGATTGATTCGAACAACGTTATCGAAGTTCGATACGTTGGCAACCGCGGAAACGACCTGTGGCGGCAGTACGATCTCAATGAGGTTAACGTGATTGAGAACGGTTTCCTCAACGAGTTCAAACTGGCCCAGCAGAACGTGCTCGCCAATCTTCAGAACAATCGCGGATTTAACTTCCGCTACTTCGGACCGGGCACAGGCACGTCCCCGTTGCCGATCATGTTGGCGCACTTCAGCGGTACCGCTCCGGCGAACGCGGCTGCTTGCAACAGCGTAGCTACTTGTGGCGCGCTCTATTCGAGCAACCAATTCGCAAATAACACCTTCCTCGGGTTCTTGAATCCGTTGAATCCGAACGTCGGCGGCGGCGGCACTCCGGCAAATGGTTTTATCGGATTAGCCGGACAGCTTGCGGGAACCGCAAACGCGGCTGCGTTTGGTCCGAACATGATCAACGCCGGTCTCGCTCCGAACTTCTGGCTGGTGAACCCAGGCAGGCGCGGCGGCGCGTTTATTATCGACAACAGCGGCCAGACCTGGTACGACGCTATTACCGTCGAATTTCGACGCCGCATGACGCGTGGACTGCTGACGCAAATCAGCTACACGTTCGGCAAGGCCCTGGTCAATAACTACGCCAGCAGTTCCGGCGTGTTTGACCAGCCGGCGACTATCCGCGACATGAACTTCCGCAAGAACGTCGCGCCGTTCGACATCACGCAGGGCCTCAAGGCCAACTTCATCTACGAACTTCCCGTTGGACGCGGCCGGCAGTTCTTCTCCGGTTCCAACGGCATAGTTAACGGATTGATCGGCGGCTGGGGCTTCAACGGAAACATCCGCATCCAGAGCGGCACTCCCTTCTCGTATGGCAACGTCCAACTGGTTGGGATGACGATGGAAGAACTGCAGGACGCGATCGGTGTTTACCGCGGCCAAAAGGATGCGGACGGTTTCGATCGTGGCAACGTGTTCTTCCTGCCGGAAGACATCCGCGTCAACACTTGGAAGGCCAACAACACGACGTTCACGGCCAATGGCGCAGCGTTCACCAACGGCGCGCCGACGGGCCGGTTCATCGCACCCGCGGGCTTCGGGAACTGCATGCAGACGTTTATCGGAGCGTGCGGCTTCCAGAACCTCGTTCTTAAAGGACCAGCGTTCTTCCGTTCCGACTTGAGCATCGTGAAGAAGATCAACTTCACTGAGACGATGAACTTCGAGTTGCGCGGTGAATTCCTGAACGCCTTTAACAACATCAACTTCCTCGTTGGCGCTGCTGCCAACGACGTGAACGCCCCGGGCGGTCTTAACACCGCTCAGATTGGGCGCTACACGGCAGCCTACCAGGATATTTCGACAACGAACGATCCCGGCGGCCGCCTGGTCCAACTGGTTCTCAGATTCAACTTCTAAGAACCCTGATTAACGAATAGGAGGGCCCTCGGGCCCTCCTTCGTTTTTGAAATCGTCTTTTCCATGTGTCTCCCGCTCGCGGGCGACAATGGACCACGCTCTGCGGAGGTCGACCCATGACGACTCTCAAGCGGAGAAGTTTTCTCTCTCTAATCTCCACTGCGGCTGCCGGATCCGCACTCTGCCCATCGCTGGCCTTCAGCCGACAAAACGGCGGCGGCACCTGCTGGCTCGACGTTTGCGCGCCACTCATCATTCAAGACCCAGCGCTCGGCATCGAATCCGAAATCGTTCTCACCTCCGACAATTTCCTCGGCGCACGAGGCTACGCCGACGGCTCTGACGCAACTGAGTTCCAGATCCTGCTCTACGACTTCGACGGCCACGCGATCAGTGAAGGCGACAGCGGCATCGCACGACGACTGACCGCCCAGGCGATGCAGACTACGGTCATTCCCGTCAGCGAACTGGTCGGTCCGAACCGCAGCTTCTGGGGCGGCATGAAAGTTCGCCTGCGCCCAAAGACGCGAACGCCGACACATGCGAGCGATCTCTTCAGCTCTGCCTTCGTCCGTTGGAAGAGCCGCGACTCTTTTACTAACGTTCACGCCAATCCCGATCCTTTGCAGTGGCAGCGCGCGGACAGTTTCTTCTACTCGATGCCCTTTCCGCCGCTCGACGACTACGATTGCGTCTACAGTCTCTTCAATCCATACGCGGAACGAAGCGCCGGCGCGCTGACGCTCTACGATCAATTCGGCACGAAGTTGAAAGAGCTTCCGTACGATCTAAACCCGCACTCATCGTTGCTGGTCGATCTGCGGAAAGGCGAATACGCCCGCAGTCTCGACGAAACGTTCAATCAGAAGCGTCCCGCGGCGCGCAAGGGTTCTCGAGGTGGGACGGTCGCAGTCACCAATCGCCAAGGATCAGTCAAGAACTTCGGTTACCTGCTGATCAAACAATCAGGCAGTCGACGCTTCAGTATCGAGCATCCGATTCATCAACCGCCGTACAACCCAACAGCCGCGAAGCTCCCGTTCGATTCCGCGGGGCGTTTCAAAGCGAAGAATGTTCTCTATACGCCGCTGGTGTTTCGTTCGAAGAAGATCGGCGGCATCACGCTCGACTCGCGGTTTCACTTGAGCTCGGGCGCGCCGATGGAGCAG
>Ga0075430_100004757_pt1 | contig 11420 bp, 11 predicted proteins | sample RhiMetdeltSRZDD4_FD_75294 | JGI IMG/M metagenome (GOLD analysis project Ga0075430, IMG submission 75294) | Populus rhizosphere microbial communities from Tennessee, USA - Rhizosphere MetaG P. deltoides SRZDD4 | ecosystem: Host-associated > Plants > Roots > Rhizosphere > Soil | place: USA... | reverse complement strand
GACGAGTGGCTCGAGATCGTCAACACGATGCCGGCCGAGCACTTCGCCAGGGTGAACGCCGGCCTGCTCGAGCAGTACTGCCACCACATGATCGCCTCTCGCAAGCTTGGGAGGGAGATCGCCAAGCTGAGCTACGACAACCCAAGTCACAGGGAGGAGCTGATGAGGCTCCTCAACAAGCGTCAGTCTGAGAGCTACATCATCATATCGCTGCTGCGCCAGATGCGGTTGACCCAGCAGTCGATCTTCCGGGGTGAGTCGGTCAAGCACCCGACCAGGACGACGAAGCGGCCGTGGGAGAAGTAGGCAAGCGAAAGGCCAAGCCGAAGAAGCACGCCTGCGAGGTGTGCGTCGAGAACCTCTACGAGGGGACTCCGGCCGGGGAAGTGATCGACTGGATCCACCGCTACTGCAAGGTCCCAGAGGGGAAAGAGCTGGGCAAGCCCCTCCGCCTGAGGAGGTTCCAGCAGGAAGCCGTCGCGGCGATCTACAACAACCCGGCGGGGACCAGGCAGGCGATCCTCTCGTACGGGAGGAAGAACGCCAAGACGTCGACGGCGGCGCTCCTCGTCCTGGCCCACCTGGTGGGTCCGCTCTTCAAGTACAACTCCCAGATCTTCAGCGCTGCCCAGTCTCGGGAGCAGGCCGCCCTGCTCTTCAACCTCGCGGCGAAGATGGTCCGCATGTCCCCGGAGCTGAGGGACGTCATCATTGTCCGGGACACGGCGAAGGAGCTGTTCTGTCGCGAGCTGGGGACCCGCTACAGGGCGCTGTCCGCGGAGGCTTCTACCGCCTACGGCCTGTCTCCCTGCCTCATCATCCACGATGAGCTCGGTCAGGTGCGAGGTCCGCGGAGCGACCTGTACGAGGCGCTGGAGACGGCGACGGGTGCCCAGGAGAACCCGCTGTCGATCATCATCTCGACGCAGGCTCCGACCGACTCCGACCTGCTCTCCGTCCTCATCGACGACGCCCTCTCCGGGGACGACCCTCGCAAGGTGTGCAAGCTCTACACCACGCCGATGGAGGACGACCCGTTCGTGGAGGAGAGCGTCCGCAAGGCTAACCCGGCGTTCGGGGACTTCCTCAACGCGGAGGAGGTCATGGGCATGGCGGAGGACGCTCGCCGCATGCCGTCGCGCGAGTCGGAGTTCAGGAACCTGGTGCTGAACCAGAGGGTCGAGGCCATCCAGCTGTTCTGCAGCAGGACGGTCTGGTACTCGTGTTCCGCTCAGCCCAAGCCCATCGACGGGGTCGAGGTCTTCGGAGGTCTCGACCTCTCCCAGACCGCGGACCTGACGGCCCTCGTGCTGATAGGCATGGTGGACGGCGTGTGGCAGGTCCACCCGACGTTCTGGCTTCCCGGTGAAGGTCTCTCCACGCGCTCCAAGGTCGACAGGGTCCCGTACGACGTCTGGGCCAGGGAGAGGTACGTCACCGTCGCTCCCGGGAAGACCGTGGACTACGAGTTCGTCGCTCTGTGGCTGAGGGAGGTCTTCGCCAAGTACAAGGTCGCCAAGATCGCCTTCGACAGGTGGAACTTCAAGCACCTGAGGCCGTGGCTGCTCAAGGCGGGCTTCTCCGAGAAGGAGGTCGAGGACAAGTTCGAGGAGTTCGGCCAGGGCTTCCAGTCCATGTCGCCGGCGCTGAGGGACCTCGAGACCGACCTGCTGAACCAGCGCGTCGCCCACGGCAACCATCCGGTCATGAACATGTGCGCGGAGAACGCTGCGGTCCAGATGGACCCGGCGGGGAACCGCAAGCTGGCGAAGCACAAGTCGGTCCGGCGGATCGACGGCATGCAGGCTTTCGCGATGGCGAGGGGAGTCGCGACCACGTCGGTGACGTCGAAGAAGCCCAGCTACCAGATCTACGCGTTCGGATGAGGGAGCAGCGATGTCGCTAGAGCACAGAGGCTTGGCCCACAGCATCCTGACCATCAAGGCCGTGGACGAGGACAGGCGAATCATCTCTGGTATCGCTACGACTCCTGAGCCGGACCGAGTCGGAGACGTCGTCGAGCCTCTCGGCGTCACCTACAAGAACCCTCTGCCGCTGCTCCACCAGCACGACAGCAGGAACCCGGTCGGCGTGGCCAGGTTGAGCAAGCCGACGAAGTCAGGGATCAACTTCACGGCGAGCATCGCCAAGGTGACCGAGCCAGGTCCGCTGAAGGACAGGGTCGACACCGCGTGGCTCGAGGTCAAGTACAACCTGGTTCGCGGGGTGTCGATCGGCTTCATCGGTCGAGAGGTCTCCGTCATGGACGACGGCGGCCTGCACTTCCTCGAGTCAGAGGTCCTGGAGCTGTCGCTCGTCACCATCCCTGCGCACCAGGAGGCGACGATCCAGGTCATCAAGTCTATCGACGCTGCCGCGATCGGCACGACTACGACGACGACAGGGACCGCGATCGGTCCAGTGAAGAGTATCAGCTCCGGCGCTCCGGCACCTCAACCGAAGACGTTGGCCAAGGAGGCCAGACACATCATGGCGAAACAGACCATCCCGGAGCAGATCACCGCTTTCGAGGCGACTCGCGCGGCGAAGGATGCCCGGATGAACGAGCTGATGAGCAAGGCCGCTGAGGCCGGCTCCACGCTCGAGGACGACGAGAGTGAGGAGTACGACCGCCTCGAGGCAGAGGTCAACAAGGTCGACGAGCACCTCAAGCGGCTGCGGCTGCTGGAGAAGCAGAACAGGCAGACAGCGACGCCCATCGCCCCGATCGTGACCCCGGATCAGGCTTCCGAGGCTCGCGGCGGCGGCGTCATCACGGTTCGCTCTCCGGTCCCGCCTGGCATCAACTTCGTCCGCCTGATGGGCGCGAAGTACATCGCCAGGGAGACTCAACGCTCGCCGGTCGACGTGGCTCGCGACAAGGGCTGGCACGATGTCGAGGCCGTGCTCAAGGTCGCCGTCACTCCCGGCACGACGACGGGGTCCTCCTTCGCGCTGCCTCTCGTGCAGGCGGAGAACATGGCGTCGGAGTTCCGGGACCTGCTGCGGGCGAGCAGCATCATCGACCGCATCCCGGGCCTGACGAGGGTGCCGTTCAACATCAAGGTCCCTCGCGAGCTGACCGGCGCGACCACGAACTGGGTCGGTGAGACCAAGGTGAAGCCCGTCTCCGGCATCACCCTGGACCAGATCACCCTGGCCCACAACAAGATCGCCGGCATCGTGCCGATCTCGGAGGAGCTGCTCCGCTTCGCCAACCCGTCGGCCGAGCTCGTGATCCGCAACTCGCTGGTCAGGTCCATTGTGGCCCTGGCAGATCGTGACTTCCTGGACCCGTCCAAGGCGCTCCAGGCCACGGTCTCTCCGGCGTCGCTGACCAACGGCGTCACCCCGATCACCGCGACCGGCACCACGTCGGCGGCGCTGATCGCGGACCTCGGGAGCCTCATCGCTCTCTACACCTCCGCCAACATGAACCTCTCCGGGCTCGTGCTGGTCATGACCCCGACCCAGGCGATGCGCATCTCGCTGATGCGGACCTCGCTCGGGACCAAGCTGTTCGACACGGTGAACAAGGACGGCGGAGTGCTCGAGGGCATCCCGGTCATCACGTCTGAGAACATCGTTTCGACCGGCGGCTCTCCGGCCAACGGCGGCCTGATCGTGGCGATCAACGCTCCGGAAATCTTGCTGGCCGACGACGGCGACGTCACGATCGACGTCTCCAAGGAGGCCTCCGTCCAGATGGAGACCACGCCTGACTCTCCGGCGGTCGCGGCTACGGTCACCGTCAGCCTGTGGCAGCACAACCTGGTCGGCATCAAGGCGGAGAGGTTCATCACCTGGCTGAAGGCCCGCTCCGAGGCGGTGCAGTTCATCCAGTACGCTAAGTACACCGGCTAGGGATCATCTTCAACGGCCCTCCGTTGAAAACTCGGCCCCGTCGTGTTTCCCGGTACACCTACACGACGGGGCCATTTTCGTAGAAGGAGAGAGTGATGCCGATAAAGCTCATCGCCAAGGAGAAGATTCGCTACCCGTTCTTGGGCCCGGATGCCAGGGAGTACGAGCCTGGCGACGAGTTCGAGATCAGGGAGGTGGACGGGTTGGCAGAGGAGAAGACCGCCGACGCACTGATCATGAACGACAAGGCGATGAAGGCTCAGACGGACGAACCCGTCGCCGGTAAGAAGCGCTACCAGCGTAGAGACCTGAGAGCTGAAGATCGATAATGAGACTTCTCGGCTTCGACATCACGCGGGCTTCCACGAAGGCGACGGCTGCTACGCCTTCGCAGCCGATGTCGTGGCTGAACAGCACCTGGTGGTGGCCGACTGTTCGCGAGCCGTTCACCGGTGCCTGGCAGCGCAACATGGAGCTGAGGCCGGAGAACCTGCTCCAGTACGGTCCGGTCTACGCCTGCATCACGCTGATCGCGGGCGACGTCTCCAAGATGCGGATCAAGCTGGTCGAGCGTACCGACTTCAAGAACGACATCTGGACAGAGTTCGAGAACGCCGCGTTCTCTCCGGTACTGCGGAAGCCGAACCGCTACCAGACTCGGGTCAAGTTCCTCGAGCACTGGATGACGTCGAAGCTGATCAGCGGCAACACCTACGTGCTCAAGGCCAGGGACTCGAGCGGCATCGTTCGCCAGCTCCACATCTTGGACCCGTTGAGGACCAAGCCGCTCCAGGCGGCAGACGGTTCTGTCTACTACCAGCTTCAGAAGGACCTCCTCGCCCAGGTCGAGGAGAGCGTCACCGTCCCCGCCAGCGAGATCATCCACGACACGATGGGTGGTTACCATCCTCTGTGCGGCATCTCTCCTCTGACTGCGGCTCTGCTGACGGCGACCCAGGGCCTCAGCATCCAGGCTAACTCCTCGAAGTTCTTCGCGAACGGTTCGCGTCCAGGTGGCATACTCACCGCGCCGAACGAGATTGACGAGGCGAACGTCAAGCGGGTGAAGGACTACTGGGAGCAGAACTTCAGCGGAGACAACGTCGGGAAGATCGCCGTGCTGGGAGACGGTCTCCACTACGAGTCGCTCGCCATCACGGCTCAGGACTCGCAGATGCTCGAGCAGCTGAAGTGGTCGGCCGAGCAGATCTGCACAGTGTTCCACGTCCCTCCGTACAAGATCGGCGTGGCTCCTCCTCCGGCCTACAACAACATCGAGGCTCTCCAGCAGGAGTACTACCAGAGCTGCCTGCAGGTCCCGATCGAGAACATAGAGGTCCTGCTGGACGAGGGCCTCGGTCTCGACCAGGTACCAGGGAAGACCTACGGAACTGAGCTGGACCTCGACGCTCTGCTGAGGATGGACACCGCGACGCGGTCGAAGACCTGGAGCGACCTGGTCAAGGCTGGGATCGCGAAGCCGGACGAGGGTCGCAGGCAGTTCAACCTGGAGACCGTCGAAGGTGGTGATACTCCGTACCTGCAGCAGCAGAACTTCAGCCTCGCTGACCTCGACAAGCGGTCGAAGCTGGGAATAGGGCTGACACCTGCGCCAGCGCTAGTGCCGCCTCCGGCTGATAGCGCAGCTGACGACGACGAGGAAGACGATGCAGACAGTAACCAGCAAGTCGAACGGCACCTCGATCATTGGATCAAACAAATCGAGCGCGCTGCCTGATGCTGTGATGAAGGCTGTCGCTCAGGTCATAGTAGACCTGAAGCGAGAGTGGCATCGTGACAAGGAGTTGATGGTGGCCGAGTGTCGGGCGTCGACTTTAGAGATGCAGAGGAAGTACGACGAGACTGTCCAGGCGTTGAGGGAGAAGCTCTCTGAGCTGGAGAAGCGATACGAAGCTAGGGAGACCCACTGGAGTGAGTCGATGTCTCTCAGGTTGGCCGACCTGAATCTCGCTGTCAACGAGAAGTTGGCGACGGTCAAGGACGGAGAGGTCGGACCTTCCGGGCCACAAGGTGAGCGAGGTCTTCCTGGCGAACGGGGCGAGCAGGGAGTTCAGGGACCTCCTGGTGAGAGAGGCGAGAGAGGCGAGAGAGGCGAGAGAGGCGAGAAGGGTGACGCCGGCGAAGTCGGCCTGCGAGGTCCTACAGGAGAGCGAGGAGAGCAGGGCGAGCTAGGATTACAAGGCGAGAGAGGCGAGAAGGGTGACGCCGGCGAAGTCGGTTCGCAAGGTCCTCTAGGCCAGCAAGGCGAGAAGGGCCAGCAAGGTGAGCGCGGAGCTATAGGCGAGAGCGGCCTGCCTGGTCGCGATGGGCGGGACGGCCTGCCCGGGATGAACGGCAAGGACGGTGATCCAGGGCGGCCTGGTCTCGACGGTAAGGACGGACTCAGTGTCAAGGACTTCAAGGTCGAGCTGGGAGAAGACGAGAGGACGTTCGTCTTCTCCCTTGTCGACGAGTCTGGTGCGGCGAAGCAGCAGAGTAAGATCAAGGTTCCGTTCGTTCTCGACCGCGGGGTGTACAAGCTCGGACAGCTCTATGAGAAGGGCGACGCGGTGACGCGGCAGGGCTCGGTCTGGATTTGCCAGATCGCCGGTACTCGGGAGCAGCCTGGCTATGGATCGAAAGATTGGAGGCTGGCTGTCAAGGAAGGTCGTCCTGGAAAAGACGGCAAGGATAGTGCGCCGATGAAACCTCGTAGCGAGACGGGACCGAGACATGTCTGAGCCTCACGTCAGCAGGGTCACGACTTCGCGGGTGACGCGTAAGCAGTCGCTCTATGCCAGCGTCATCCGTGCTTGCCCAAACTGTGGCGCTCCTGGCTTCTGGCACGATACGCCTGGAGTCAACGTCGGGTGCTACGCCCCTGAGAAGGTGACGCGGCTCGGAGAGGACTTCGTCGGCCCCGTCTGCCCGTGCTGCGGACACGACAGAGACCCGATCGAGTGCAAGGGCCAGATCTGGTCGAAGGAGTGGCGTGTCAGTCTGTGGTCTGTTCTGAAAGAGACGATCAACCCACTGTGGAGGATGAAATGAAAGTTCCTTTCCGCGTTCACGGTCTATCGACTGGTTCTGTCAACGTGCCTGCCCAGGTAGATGGCCAGGATATGCGGGCGAGTATCTCGTGCTTCGAGGTCGAACTCGTTACTGCCTCGGACCGCGATGGCAACCTGATCCTCCGCTTCGTTGGAGACTCGATCGAGGAGGCCAAGAAGCTGTTCAAGCAGGACGGCGTCTACGTCGCCAAGTTCGAGCAGGAAGGCTACGAAGAAGAGAAGAAGGTCGCATGACGACTACGACTATCAAGCTGCCGACCCAGCGTGAGCTGCTCCAGGAGAAGTACGTCGCTCCTGAGGAGGCTCGGCTGCTCAACGACCACGGTCACTACCTGGCTGCGACCGGGAAGACTGCTGCGTCGGTCGTTGCATTCCGGCGGGCTGCGGCGATCGCTCCAGAGCACCCGATGCTGCTGGCATCGCTCGGGGCCGTGCTGTTCGACGCTGGTCTGTTCTTAGAGGCCGAGGGTCACCTGCGTAAGTCGGTTGGTATCGAGCCGATGTACTCTCCGGCTCACGGCAACTTGGCTTCCGTGCTCGGAGCCCAGGGTCGCTACGAGGAGGCGAAGGTGGAGTTCCGGACGGCTCTGAAGATCGAGCCTGACTTCACCGATGCTCGATGGAACTTCTCGATGTGCCTGCTTGACTCTGGCGAGTGGACCTCGGAGGCGTGGTCGTACTACGAGGCGAGGAAGGAGCGCGGTGGCAAGCGGCTCTACCCGCAGCTGCCGTATCCGGAGTGGCGCGGCGAGGACCTCAACGGTAAGACGCTCTACGTCCAGGGCGAGCAGGGCATCGGTGACCGGACGCTGTTCTCTCGCTACCTGCACTGGGTCAAGACGGAGTTTCCTGACGCTCGTATCCTGTTCATGCACAACGCTGAGGACCTGGCCAACATCTCCAACTTTATGTGGGGCTACCGAGACATCGTAGAGTTCGTGCCGAACGGAGTGCCTTGGCCGGAAGACGTGGACTACGGCATATACCTGATGAGCCTGCCTGGGATGCACGGTACTACGCCGTCGAACGTCTACGACGATCCTGGCCTGCTGCTGAAGAACGCGGAGCGGCACAAGAACTCAGTCGCCCTCCCGGTCACCGACGACAGGATGATGAAGGTCGGTATCTGCTGGTCCGGCAACCCGAAGATGAAGCGTAATGCCGAGCGCAGTATCCCGCTGGAGTTGATGCTGAGCCTGGCTGAGCTCCCCGACGTCGTCCTGTTCGGGCTCCAGATCGGGACCCACGACATCGAGCGCGTCGGAGCCGATCAGCTGGTCTGTGACCTGACACCGGATATCTCTCCGCTCGGCTTCACTGGCACCGCTGCCGTCATGCAGAACCTCGACCTCGTGATCACCTGCTGCACCGCGAACGCCCACGTCGCCGGTGCGCTCGGGGTGCCGTGCTGGACGCTGCTGTGCAAGAACCCGTACTGGCTCTGGCTGCGTGACACCAGCCGTAGCGTTTGGTACGAGAACACGGTCCTGTTCCGACAGCAGTCTATGAACGACTGGTCGCCAGTCATCGCGGAAGTGAGATCTGAATTGGCTCGTTGCGCCGCCGAGCACGCAGCCTGCCGTCGTCAGAAGGTAGCGTAGGATATAACTCGCCGGCGCCTTAGAAGGAGGTACACACTATGGCTAACGCAGCAGTTGCTACATTCTCTGGCCGCGCGATCCTCTGGAACAGGGTCCGAGGCAACGGTACGGAGCCGAAGAACATCGGCTGGGGAGACAGCGCGGTCACGCAGAGTGCTGCTCCAGATGTCAACTTGTTCGCGCCCCAGACTGAGGCTCGCACGGTCGGTACGTCGACCATGACGACGACCTCGTTCCTGGGAGACACCTACAGCTGTTCTGGCTCGATCGTCTGCGCCGTCGGTGCCAAGACCATCCGCGAGGCCGGGCTGTTCGACACGACGACGCTCTCGCCGAGGACGACGGTGAACGCCTCGATGACTGCGGCCCAGACCACTGTCACGCTGGCTGCCGCCGTCGCCGGTACTCCGACGACCGGCCGCTACTACCGTCAGATCGAGAACGAGGTAGTACTGATCACTGCCGGACAATCTACCACCACCGAAACGATCGTCCGTGGTCGGCTAGGCTCAACCTCTGCGGTCCACTCTTCTGGCGTCACGACCGTCATCGGTGACGACGGCGGGACGGCGACTGGTGGCGGGACTACTGAGCAGACGGCGACCGTCGGTGCGGCGGCCGGTGGAGCGATCTTCATCCACGCTGACTTCGCCGGCATCGCTCTCAGCGTCTCGGACAGCATCAACTTCAGCTTCCTTGACCAGCTGACATGACGGCTCTGCGAGAGGCTACCTACAGCTCCTCGGTATTCAACGTTACAGACGTCGAGCAGGCTAAGAAGATCATCCTGACGACGGAAGGTCAGCTGACGACGGAGGAGCGATGGCGGACGGAGACGCCATACCTCCTCTCCTTGATCGAGGAGCAGGTCAAGCTCGACGAGGACAGCGTTGTTCTAGACTACGGTTGCGGGATCGGTCGGCTGTCGAAAGCGCTGATCGAGAGGTACGACTGCTGGGTCGTCGGCGTAGACATCTCTCCGAGCATGCGGGCTCTGGCGGCATCATACGTCTCTTCTCCGAAGTTCTCAGCTTTGGCTCCTGAGTTCTTCGACTGTGGCGCGTTCGATCCCAAGTTCGATCTGGCTCTAGCAGTTTGGACGCTCCAGCACTGCTACGACGTCGAAGCTGACGTGGCGAGAATCAGTGGGTCGCTGATCCGAGGAGGGAAGTTGTTCGTGGTCAACGACCGCAAGCGGTTGGTGCCTACGAGACAGTGCGGCTGGGCGAACGACGGGAAGGATATCCTCCGTGTACTTGACGACGATGTTCTGCTTGACGGCGGTAGTGTTGGTGAGCTTGATCCTCGCGGAGTCGGGGACCTGATCGCGTCTGTGAGCTTCTGGGGAACATGGAGGCGGAACATAGAGGCGGAGATGAGACAACAGAAGCGGAGGCGAGGCGGCTGCTGATGACGCCTGAAGTGCGGGACCTGGATGCCAAGATCGACAGCTTGAAGGTGAACCGGATCGCCGACGCCGCGCGCATCCGGCGTATTGAAAAATGGATTGATACGGTTTCCTCGCCGCTCTGGAAACGCATCTGGTTCGTGATCCAGGGCTATCGCTTCCGGCAACTCGGCGTCTGGTACCGCGCCGAGTGGAATCGTGACGGCTGGGAGTTTTAGCGATGACGATCTCCTTCAATCTTTCGCAAAGATCGCTGAATCGTATCGGAAATTTTTTCGATATGTATCCAGAAAGTGAGGCGCAGTCAGAAAACTTCATCGCGACCGTCAACACAGCCGCCAGCGGAACGCAAATCCAGTGGACGCGGACGGCAGGCGGCACAGCTCTCGAATTCATTTCGCCGCCTATTGGTGCCGGTGGTTTCACGCTTTCCGGCACGATGAACTTCCAGATCAACGCTTACGAAAACAGCATGAATGCCAACATCGGCGCGCGAGCGCGGGTGTTCAAATATTCAGGAGGCAGCGAGACTGAGGTCGGCGGCGGGCCTTGGGATGATGGTGTCGAATTTGGTAGCACGGTCGGCACCTATGGCAATTTCGCTTGGACGGGTACGCCAAGCTCGACCAGCTTTGCCGAAGACGACCGGATCATCGTCCGCTTCTACATCACCAACATCGGCACGATGGCGGGCGGCTTCACGGGCGTCATGCGCTTCGGCCCGAGGACCGGCGGCGGTGCCGAGCCAAGCTTTAGCATCAACGAAAGTCCCACGTTCAAGAAGACCGATGCGTCGCAGTTCGGAGACCCGATCCGCTGGTCTGTCACCTCTCATCAACCAATCACCAATCCGATCAATGGTCCCTCACAAACCGTAGCCGTTGGCGAACTGGTGATCATCCTCGTCAACGAGCTTAACGCCAACACGGCGACGACGTGTTCGGACGGGCTTGGCAACACCTACACGCCTTTGACCGGCGGCACCAACGGCACACGGAATCTCAAGGCATGGTACTCGCTCATCACAACCGCCGGCACTGCCGCCATTCAAGTGGCGATGACGGCCAGCGCCAATTCGTGCCATTGCGCGTTTGCGAGCTTTAAGGGGCCGTTCGCGTCCAGTCCGCTTGATCAAAATCCAGCGGTCACGACGGACAGCGCCGAGCCATACACCGGTCCCGCAACAGGTACGCTGGCGCAGGCAGCAGAATTGGTCCTCGCCTATTACAGCGGCGGCAATAGTCAGGAATGCTATGGATCGGGCACGCCCTCCGGCACCGATGTCGTCATCAACAATCCGGGTCTGATCAGCAGCACGCAGGCATGTTGCATCGCGCGCTATCTGCCATCGGATACTTCGTCGATCACGCCGACGATCAGTGCCGAGCCAGGCGGTGCGCAGCCCACGGTCTGCGGTGTCGCGACGTTCAAGATGGAATCTGCGCCATCGACGCCGCAGGTCATCAACGTCACGAT
>Ga0075430_100004755_pt1 | contig 11424 bp, 10 predicted proteins | sample RhiMetdeltSRZDD4_FD_75294 | JGI IMG/M metagenome (GOLD analysis project Ga0075430, IMG submission 75294) | Populus rhizosphere microbial communities from Tennessee, USA - Rhizosphere MetaG P. deltoides SRZDD4 | ecosystem: Host-associated > Plants > Roots > Rhizosphere > Soil | place: USA... | reverse complement strand
CATGGCGGCGGCGGGGCCTTGCGAGACGCGACCGACGCACTCCGAATTCAAGCGTGCCGCGCCCCTCGACCCGGTCCTACAGTAGCGCCCCCGCCCCCGATGGAGCGAAGGCGCGCGGGAGCGGTCCGCGCCGCCCGCGGCGGGCCGCGGAGACCGCAATCAGGGAAAGTGCGGGCGCGCTCTCAAGAATGCTGAATTCAGAATCCTGCCTGCCGAATTCATTGTCAACCGGACTTTGAGAAGGAGAAGGCCGACGTGAAGCACATCGCGATACATCCCGTGGAGCGCGCCCCGGCAGCCGGATGCGGCTGCGGCGCCGATCCGCAGCGCCGCAAGGCGCTGAAGGCAGCGGCCGGCATGGCGCTGTTGGCCGGCGCGGGCTTGCGCCCGGCCCAGGCGGCCGAGGACGGGCCGCGCACCGGCGACTGGCTGGTGCTGGCCGACGACGAGGCGAAGAAGCCGATCGGCGCCGCCGACGTGAAGCTGGGCGAGAAGCCGCTGATCGCCTATCCCTTCGACCCGGCCGCCAAGGCGGTGCGCGACGGCAGCCGCATGAACCGCATCCTGCTCGTGCGCCTCGACCCCGGTTCGCTCGACGGCGCCACGCAGCCGCGCGCCGCGGAGGGCGTGGTCGCCTACTCGGCGTTCTGCACCCACATGGGCTGCGACGTGAATGCCTGGGTGGCGGCGGAGAAGGTGCTGCTCTGCTTCTGCCACTTCTCCAAGTTCGATCCGAGCCAGGAGGCCGCGGTCACGGGCGGGCCCGCGCCGCGCCCGCTGCCGGCACTGCCGATCAAGCTCGAGGACGGCAAGTTCGTCGTTGCCGGCGCCTTCTCGGCCCCGCCCGGCAAGGCCGCCTGAGTGCCTTTCCCGTTCCCGCGGCAACCCCCACGCAAGAGACGAGGAGCGACATGAACCGCACACCGACTTTTCTCGCCGCCGCCATCGCGCTCGCGCTGGCGACGCCGGCCGACGCCTCCGAGCCGCGGCCGTACCCCGCCGTCACCGACGCCCGCCTGGCCCAACCCGAGCCGGCGAACTGGCTGTCCTACCGCGGCAACTTTTCCGCCTGGGGCTACAGCCCGCTCGCCAAGATCAACGAGCGCAACGTCGGCAAGCTGACGCTCGCGTGGGCCTACCAGACCGGGCTGGTCGAGGGCCACCAGTCGCCGCCGATCGTCAACGGCGGCTACATGTACGTGACCACGCCCGGCAGCCAGGTGATCGCGCTGGACGCGGGTACCGGCCAGGAGATCTGGCGCTACAAGCCGCAGATCCCCGCCGACCAGCTGCAGCTGCACCCCACCAACCGCGGCGTCGCGCTGTACGGCAACCGGGTCTACATCGCCACCGTCGACTGCCGTCTGATCGCGCTCGACGCGCGCACCGGCAAGGTGGCCTGGACCACCAAGGTCGACGAGTGGAAGAACGGCTACTACATGACGCTCGCGCCGCTCGCGGCCAAGGGCAAGATCATGGTCGGCCCCTCGGGCGGCGAGACCGGCGTGCGCGGCTACGTCGCGGCCTTCGACGCCGAGACCGGAAAGGAGGCTTGGCGCACGTACACCGTGCCCGGACCCGGCGAGCCGGGCCACGACACCTGGCCGGCCGGCGACAGCTACAAGACCGGCGGCGGCTCGGTGTGGATCACCGGCAGCTACGACCCGCAGACCGGGCTCGCCTACTGGGGCACCGGCAACCCGGCGCCGTGGCCGGCGGACCAGCGCAAGGGCGACAACCTCTACACGTCGTCGATGATCGCCATCGACGTCGAGACCGGCCAGATCAAGGGCCACCACCAGTACCAGCCGAACGACGCCTGGGACTGGGACGAGGTGTCCGCGCCGGTGCTCATCGACACCACCATCAAGGGCCGGCCGGTCAAGGCGGCCGTGCATGCCGGGCGCAGCGGCTACCTGTGGGTGCTCGAGCGCACGGCCGACAAGGTCAACTACGTCCAGGCCTGGCCCTACGTCAACAACAACGTGATCACGGGCCTGGACCCGAAGACGGGCCGTCCCGCGTACGACGCGTCCAAGACGCCGGGCACCGGCAAGGGCGCGGCGTTCTGCCCCGGCCTGTGGGGCGGCAAGGACTGGCCGCCCGAGGCCTACAACCCCAACACGGGACTGTTCTACATCCCGGCGAACAACAACATGTGCGGGATGCTGCCGGCCGGCGAGAACGTCAAGTACAAGCCGGGCGACCTGTTCATCGGCTATCCGCTCGACGGCGTGCTCGGCAGCGTGCGAGTGCCCGACCCGAACCAGACCGTCGGCGAGCTGCAGGCCTGGGACCTGAAGACCGGCAAGCTCGCGTGGGCTCACAAGTTCAAGACGTTCCTCTGGGCCCCGCTGCTCACCACCGCGGGCAACCTCGTGTTCGCGGGCGGCACCAACGACCGCATGTTCCGCGCCTACAACGCGACCAACGGCAAGGTGCTCTGGGAGTTCCCGGCGCCATCGGGCGTGGTGGGCGTGCCATCGTCGTTCGAGGTGGACGGCGAGCAGTACATCGCGGTGCAGTCCGGCTGGGGTGTGGACGCCGAGCGCGTGCAGGGCGCGTTCAACGCCATCCTGCCGGAGCGCAAGGTCGTCGTGCCGCAGGGCGGCACGGTGCTCGTCTTCAAGGTCGGCAAGTGAGGCGCCGCGCGCGGCCGCTTGTCAAACGTCCCACTCATTGAAAGGCATCCCGCCATGGACAAGACGTACCAGAACTTCATCGACGGCCAATGGGCAAGGAGCGCCGGCGGCGGCACGCTGCAGGTGCTCAATCCCGCGACCGAGCAGGTGATCGCCAGCGTGCCCGATTCCACCGCGGCGGACGTGGACCGCGCCATCGCCGCGGCCAAGCGCGCGCAGCCGGCCTGGGAGAAGCTGCCGGCCATCCAGCGCGCCAACCACCTGCGCGCCATCTCCGCGAAGATCCGCGCCAACGCCGAGCGCCTGGCGCGCACCATCGTGCTCGAACAGGGCAAGATCCCCGAGCTGGCGGCCGTCGAGGTCGAGTTCACCGCCAGCTACATCGACTACATGGCCGAGTGGGCGCGGCGCATCGAAGGCGAGATCCTGCCGAGCGACCGCCCGGGCGAGACGATCTTCCTCTACCGCAAGCCGATCGGCGTGACGGCCGGCATCCTGCCGTGGAACTTCCCGTTCTTCCTGATCGCCCGCAAGATGGCGCCGGCGCTGGTGACGGGCAACACCATCGTCATCAAGCCGAGCGAGGAAACGCCGCTCAACGCGTTCGATTTCGCCGAGCTCGTGGCCCAGACGGAGCTGCCGCCCGGCGTGTTCAACCTGGTGTGCGGCGGTCGCGAGACCGGCTCGACCCTCACCGGGCACAAGGACGTCGGCCTGGTCAGCTTCACTGGCAGCGTGGAGACGGGCTCGCGCATCATGCAGGCCTGCGGCAAGAACCTCACGCGGGTGAACCTCGAGCTGGGCGGCAAGGCGCCGGCGATCGTGCTGAAGGACGCCGACCTGGAACTGACCGCGAAGGCGCTCGTCGCCTCGCGCGTGCTCAACACCGGCCAGGTGTGCAATGCCGCCGAGCGCGTCTACGTCGAGCGCAGGATCGCCGAGCCGCTCGCCGCACGCGTCACCGAGCTGATGGCCGCCACCCGGTACGGCGACCCGAACGCCGAGTCCGGGCTGCAGATGGGCCCGCTCGTCAACAAGGTCGGGCGCGACAAGGTCGCCGCGCTGGTGGACAGCGCGCGCAGCCAGGGCGCGCAGGTGCTCACCGGCGGCAAGGTGGCCGACAGGCGCGGCTTCCACTACGAGCCCACGGTGCTCATGAACTGCCGGCCGGACATGGACGTGATGAACAAGGAGGTGTTCGGCCCCGTGCTGCCGCTGCAGGTGGTGAGCGACCTGGACGAGGCCATCGTGCTCGCGAACGACTCCGACTACGGCCTCACGTCGTCGATCTTCACGCGCGACCTGAACGCCGCGATGAAGGCCTCCCGCGAGCTGCGCTTCGGCGAGACGTACATCAACCGAGAGCACTTCGAGGCCATGCAGGGCTTCCACGCCGGCCGGCGCAAGTCCGGCATCGGTGGCGCCGACGGCAAGCACGGCCTGTACGAGTACATGGAGACGCACGTCGTCTACATGCAGACCACCGGTTGAGCCCCGGCACGGGAACGCGCAGGGGTCGGGCATGCAAATCCTCCTCGTGACGTTCCCGTTCTTCGCGCTGGTGCTGCTCGGCTACGCCGTGACGCGCTGGAAGGTGCTGCCGCTGGAGACGATCCCGGGCCTGAACGGCTTCGTGCTGTTCTTCGCCCTGCCCTGCATGCTGTATCGCTTCGCGGCCACCACGCCCATCGTGCAACTGCTCGATCCGGGCGTGACGGTGACCTACGTGCTGTGCGCCCTCGCCATGGTTGCCCTGACGGTGGCCACCACGCGCCGCGGCTCCACGGGGTGGAACGACGCATCGTTCGGCGCGCTGGTGGCGGCGTTCCCCAACTCGGGATTCATGGGCGTCCCGTTGCTCGTCGCGCTGCTCGGCGCGCGCGCCGCCGGGCCGGCCATCGTGTGCCTCGCGATCGACATGGTGCTCACCTCGTCGCTGTGCATCGCGCTGTCGCGGCTGGACGCGGCCGGCGTGCACGGGCTGCGCCGGGCGGTGGGCCAGGCGCTGCGCGGCATGGTGGTCAATCCGCTGCCATGGTCGATCGCCCTCGGCTGCGTCTCGGCGGCCACGGGCGTCGGGCCGCCGGGCCCGCCGATGCGCGCGATCGAGCTGCTCGCCGACGGCGCGTCGCCGGTGGCGCTGTTCACCCTGGGCGCGGTCCTGGCGCGCGCGCGCATGCTGGCCACGGCGGCGGTGCCCGGCGCTCGCGCGCGCCGCAGCGACGTGCCCCAGGTGGTGGTCTACAAGCTCCTCGTGCACCCCGCGCTCGTCTACGCGACCGGCAAGCTGGCCATCGCGGCCGGGCTTCCGCTCGACGACGCCTCGCTCGTGGTGCTCGTCCTCGCGGCGGCGCTGCCCAGCGCGAGCAATGTGCCGATCCTCGCCGAGCGCTTCGGCGCCGACGCTGGGCGGCTCGCCACCATCGTGCTGATCACCACCGCGGCGGCATTCGGCACCTTCTCCGCCACGGTGGCGCTGCTGCGCTGAGTCGCGCCGCCGACGCGCGGCGCCCGCGACCGCGCGGAGTTCAGCCGGTCGGCTCGCATGTGATCGTATGCTGGCGCGCCAAGTACCTGTCGATGGCGCGCGCGACGTCCTTGGCCGCCGCAGACTCCTCGTGGACCACCCAGCCGCCGATGGCGGCGAGCCTGGCGATATCGCAGTTCGTGTCCGAATCACCGCGCTCGGCGAGTTTGCGCATGAGCACCTCGGCGTACCGGAGGCGCCAGGAGCCGCAGGCCTTGCCGGCGCAGCCCGACGCCCAGTCGAGATCGCGCACGGCGCTCGCCGTCACCATCGCATTCGAGGTGTTGGAGAAGGCCGACATGCGGTCGTCGAGGTACCCCGCCGCCACCATCTGCTGCAGCGCCTGCGGGTCCGACGCCACGGCGTGCAGCCACGCGTCCACCGACTGGCCGCTCGGATCGGCGGTCCGCGAGGGATGGAGCCTCGCATAGGCCACCAGTTCCTGCATCGCCTCCAGCGACGGACCCTGCGTGCGCGCGTATGCACGCCACGTGTCGAAGACTGCCGCCGGCGACAGGTCCGCCTGGCCTGCGAGCCAGGTGGGCAGGACCTCCCGTCGATTCGAGACGGTCGTCGTCGGGAGCGGGGAAGGCGTCGGTCGCGACGGCGGGGAGAAGTCGCCGATGTCGGCAGCGTACGGGAGGACCCATTCGGGATGCGCGTGGACCGTCTGGTCCGCCGCGGTGGCAACGTGCGGCGCGGCGCCTGTGCCTTCCTCGACGCCTGCGCGTGTCCAGGAAGCGTCGTTCATCCATCGGCTGAGCGGGACGAGCAGGGACAACGCGATGACGATGGCGCCGATGGCGAACGGCCGGCAGCGTGAGGCGTTGCGGATGGACTGGATGGTGGCAGGCATGCAGGCCGGGACGTGAGCGATGCGGCTGAGGGGCGAGGCGCCAATGGAGGCGTCGTGCGCCCGAGAGCGCACGAGCACGATGAAGCGAGGCTATCCGCGAAAAGCCGATGCCGCTTGAGGCAAGACAACCTGCGACGCGGCGGGCCGTGAAATACATCGCTCCAGATGACGCGCCTACCGTGTCGGCCTCGAGGCGCAAACGCCGGCGCCCGCGCCGGCTCCGCAGCGGCGGCATCGAGGAGAATTGCCATTGCGTGCGCTGACAAGCGCCGGATTGCAGACAGGATCGCCATGGAACGCCGTCGCCGTGAAGCAGCCGCTGCCGCGCTGTGCGCGGTGCTCGGCTGCGCCGGCAATGCCATCGCCGCCGACCTGTCGGCCGATGAGGTCAGGGCCGTGCTGAGCCGCGCGTCGGCGGCGTCGCCGGCCGACTTGCGCGGCAAGGACCTCTCGGACCTCGATCTCAGCCGCCTCGACTTCCGCAAGGCCGACCTGCATCGCGCCAACCTCTTCGGCAGCAAGCTGGTGCAGGCCGATTTCCGCGGCGCGCGGCTGGACGGTGCGATCCTCAACGGCGCATGGCTGATGGGCGCGGACTTCACCGATGCCAACCTCGCGGGCGCGAGCCTGCTCTCGGTGGTGGTCCTCGGTGGCGAGGTGAAGAAGATGCCGGTGTTCAAGGGCGCCAACCTGAGCCGCGCGAAGATGATTGCCGACCTGCCGGGCGCCGACCTGTCCGGCGCCGACCTCAGCGGCGCCATGGTGGGCGTGAACATCCGCAACCAGGGCATGGGGCAGATGCGCACCGACCTGTCGAGCGCCAACCTGGCCGGCGCCACGCTGGCAGGCGCCGACTTCAACCGGTCGCTGATGCCGTTCTGCAACCTGCGGGGCGCCGACTTGCGCGGCACGAACTTCTTTCGCGCCAAGCTCGGTGGCGCCGATCTGACGGGCGCGGACGTGACCGGCGCCGATTTCACCGAGGCCGACCTGGGCGGCACGATCTTGCGCGACGTGAGGGGCTTCGAGCAGGCGAAAGGCCTGGAACGCGCCGAGAACCGGGACAAGATCGTTCGTTGAGAAGACCTGGCCGGTCGCGGGCGCGGTGGTCGTTGCAGGCACTCCGAGACGCCAGCAGCGCCAGGAGTCCGCGCGGCAGACGGTTCTTCTCCCTCTCCCCGCTTGCGGGGAGAGGGAGGGGTGAGGGGCGGTTGCAGTGCAGCGACGCGTGCCAATCGTATGAGGCCAGCCCGCCCTGGCTGCCGTTGCGCCGCGTGATGCTGCAGCCCGTGCCCCGGCTGACTTCGTCAGCCGGGGGGCTTCGATACCTCAGCCCGAACGGTCTCTCACTGCCACGCTGCCCTTCGACAAGCTCAGGGCGAACGGACAAGCGGCGGCCCACTGCTTCTGCCGCGCAGCCCGTTAGCCCGAACCGGCTACGTCGATAGGCCATCCGGGCGCTGTGCGCTGCGAGGCGCGATTCCTAGGATCGAGTCGTGTCGATCAGGAGCACCACCATGCACATCACGCGTTCCTTGCGCCTCGCCGGCGCGGCCCTGCTGGGGCTCGCTGCCTCGGGCCTGTCGCTCGCCTCGTCGGCGACCGATCCGCGCGAGTTCAACACCTTCTATGCGCCGTCCTATCGGCTGCCCCCGGCGAGCGCGATGTCGCCTGCGGCGGCGCGCGGCAAGGAACTGGTCCATGCCACATACCGCTTCCTCGGCGCGGAAAGCGGCGTGCGTGCCGCCAACGGGCGTCCGTACGTCGGCAACCGGCTGGCGTGCAGCAACTGCCACATGGAGGACGGCACGCGGCCGAATGCGGGGCCGCTCGTCGTGGTCGCGCGCAAGTACGCGCCGCCCGGCATCTACAGCGCCCGCGAGGGCGTCAACCGCGACTTGACGATCCGCATCAACGGCTGCTTCGAGCGCTCGCTGGCCGGCGAGGCGCTGCCGGCCGACAGCGCCTGGATGCAGGATCTCGCGGCCTACATGGAATTCCTCGCGGCCGGCCTGCAGCCGGGCTACGCGTGGCAGCAGGTGCCGGGCCAGGAATTCCCCAAGGCGAGCCTGCTGACGCGCGCCGCCGATCCGGTGCGCGGCGCCGCGATCTACAAGGACCAGTGCGAGAGCTGCCATCAGCGCGACGGCAGCGGCGTGTGGCGCAGCGACGAGCAGCGCTATCGCTACCCGGCGTTGTGGGGTGCGGGCAGCCACGGCCTGATGGCCGGCATGGGCCGCCTCGCCACGGCAGTGACGCTGGTGTGGGGCAACATGCCGCACGACAAGGTGGACGCGTTGCGGCCGTGGACGCGCATGCCGGTGGAGGACGCGTGGGACGTGACGGCCTACATGCTGTCGAAGACCCGGCCGTTCGACTCGCGCTTCACCGTCACGGACTGGGCCGGCAATGATCCGGGCGGCGTGCCGAACCTGCTGCGCCGCGCGCCGGACGCCTCGTACGACCACACGATGCCCCGCGTGGATGCCCGAGGCCATCCGAGCATCAACCCTGCGGACCCGCCGCGGTTCAGTCGCGAACAGCACACGTACGGACCGTTCCAGCCGATCAACGATGCGCTCACCGAGGCGCGGCACTGGCTCGGCTACCCCTGAGGTGGACTTGATCTTGCGCAAGAGGACGCGCCCCGGCCATCGCCGACGATCATGAAACCCATGCGTCTTGATTGACTGTTTGCGTGTGCAGCCAAATAGTTCAACCAAGGGGGTCGTCGGCCATGAAGCGCAGCACTGCCATGACACTCGCGTCGGTCATCGTGCTGGTCGTCGCGACCGTGACCGGCGTCGTCTGGCTGCGTTACGGGCGCCCCGCGTGCTGCGCCTGAACGGCGCGAGCCGGCGCATCGCGGCGCGGCGGGCGAGCGAGCTGCTCGCCTATCTCGAGATCGCGCACCGTGCGCGCGGCGTGCCCGCGTGCGTGCTCGCGGCGTCGCTGGCCGGCCTGCTGCCGGCCTCGACGGGCCACGCCACCGAGCTGCGCATCGGCGTGCTGTCGGTGCTCGACGAGGAGGCGAGCCGCCGCGACTGGCGGCCGCTGGCCGAGGGTTTGGCGCAGCGGCTCGCGCCGCATGCCGTGCGCCTGCAGGCTTTCGATCTCGCGGGGCTCGAAGAGGCCGTCGCCGGCCAGGAGGTGTCCTTCGTCGTGACCAACCCCGGGCACTACGTGCAGCTCGAGGCCCGCCACCGCGTGACGCGCATTGCGACGCAGACGGCGGGCGTCGGCCACGACCCCGCCCATGCCGTGGGATCGGCCGTCGTCGTTCGCAGCGGCCCGCAGGGCCCGGCAGGGTTGGCCGATCTGGCGGGGCGTCGAGTCGCGGCCGTGTCCGAGCAGGCCTTCGGCGGCTACCAGCTCGTCGCCGCCGAGTGGACGCGACGGGGCGTCGACGTGGAGGGTGGCGCGGTGGCGCTTCGCTTTACGGGCTTTCCGATGACCCGCGTGGTCGACGCCGTGCTGGCCGGCGAGGCCGATGCCGGCATCCTGCGCACCTGCCTGCTGGAGCGGCTGGAGGGCGAAGGGCGCGTGCCCGCCGGGGCGCTCACCGTGGTGGGCGCGCGGCACGATCCTGCGTTGCCGTGCCGAAGCTCGACGGCGCTCTATCCCGGCTGGGCGTTTGCCGCGCTGCCCAGCGTGCCGCCGACGGTGTCGCGCGAAGTCCTGCTGGCGCTGCTCGCGCTGCCGCCGGACGGCGCCGACACGCAATGGTCGGTGCCCGCGGACTACCAGCGCGTGCACGACGTGCTGCGCACGCTGCAGGTGCAACCCTATGCATTCCTGCGCGAGCACCGGCTGGAGGCGCTCGCGCGCCGGTACTGGTTCGTGCTGGCGGGACTGGCGCTCTGGGCCGTGCTGGGCGGCGCGTACGCCTTGCGCGTGGACGTGCTGGTCAAGCGGCGCACCGCGGAGCTGCGCCGGGCGCTCGCCGAGCGCGACCGCCTGGCACGCGACCGCGAGCGCGACCGCGAGACGATGGACCACCTGTCGCGCCTGTCCATCCTCGGCGAGCTGGCCGCCCGGCTGGGCCACGAGATCAGCCATCCGCTCGCCACCATCGGCAACTATGCGGCGAGCCTGCAGCGGCGCGTGCGATCCGACACGCTCACCACGCCGGCGCTGCAGCAAGGTCTCGCGGAAATCGCGCACGAGGCCGACCGCGCCGCGCAGGTGCTGCAAGGCGTGCGCGACCTGGCGCGCAAGCGGCCCGGCGAGCGGCGGGCGTGCGATCCCGCGCTGCTCGTGCACGAGGCGGTGGCACTCTTTCGCGGCATCCAGGTGCATGCGCACGACGTTCGCGTGGTGGCCGAAGCCGACCTGCCGGCGGTGCAGGCGGACCCGCTGCAGCTGCAGCAGGTCCTGCTCAACCTGCTGAAGAACGCGCAGGACGTGATGCGCTGCCCCGAAGCCACCGCCGAGCCGATCGAGTTGCGTGTGGCACGCGAGGGCGACGACATCCTGATTGGCGTCACGGACCGTGGGCCGGCATTGACCGAGGAGGCGCGCGCACGCCTGTTCGAGCCGTTCCACACCACCAAGCCGGGCGGCCTGGGGCTCGGCTTGCCGATCTGCCGCAGCATCGTCGAAGCGCACGGCGGGTCGCTGCGGGCGCGCCCCGCCTCGCTCGCAGGCGGGATGGTGTTCGAAGTGCGGTTGCCGGTCGCGGCCGGCGGCATCGGGGTCGATGAAGGGAGTGCGGCACATGCACAGCGATAAGCCGGTGGTCCACGTCGTCGACGACGATGCGGCGTTCCTTCGTTCGATGCTCTTCTCGCTCGACGGACTGGGGTTCGAGGCGGTGGGGCATGCGACGGCGGACGTTTTCCTCGCCGCCGTGCCCGCCATGGATGCGCGCGGCGGCTGCCTGCTGCTGGACATCCGCATGCCGCGCATGAGCGGGCTCGAACTGCAGCGGCGCCTCGTGGGAGCTGGCAGCGCCTGGCCCATCGTCTTCATGACGGGGCACGGCGACATCGAGCAGGCGGTGCAGGCCATGAAGAACGGGGCGCTGGACTTCCTGCAGAAGCCGTTCAAGGAGCAGACCCTGCTAGACGCGGTGTCGCGCGCGGCGGAGGCGGGTCGGGCGCGGCAGCACGACGAGGCGCGGCGCGCGGCGTCGCGCGAGCAGCTGGCGCGGCTGTCGCCGCGCGAGCGCGAGGTGGCGCGTCAGGTGGCGCTGGGCCTGTCCAACAAGGAAGTGGCGCGCGTGCTGTCGATCAGCGAGAACACGGTGCACGTGCACCGGCAGCGCATCACGGAGAAGACGGGCAGCGGGCACGCGGCGGATCTGGCGCGGTTGCTGCTGCGGGCGGACCCGCATGCGCTGGACGGTTAGGCCACGGCATCCAGCCGCTCTCCGAAGACACTCGGCGGTCTTCCTCTCC
>Ga0075430_100004750_pt1 | contig 11433 bp, 6 predicted proteins | sample RhiMetdeltSRZDD4_FD_75294 | JGI IMG/M metagenome (GOLD analysis project Ga0075430, IMG submission 75294) | Populus rhizosphere microbial communities from Tennessee, USA - Rhizosphere MetaG P. deltoides SRZDD4 | ecosystem: Host-associated > Plants > Roots > Rhizosphere > Soil | place: USA... | reverse complement strand
GCGAACACGATGAACAGGTCGGCCTCGTTGCCGTTCGTGATCCACAGTTTGCGGCCTGTCAGTACGTAGCCGTCGCCGTCCTCGCGCGCGCGTGTCGTGAGCGCGAAGGCGTCGCTGCCCGATCCCGCCTCCGACAGCGCGTATCCGCCGACGACGGATGACGCGAGCTTCGGGAGGTAGCGGCGCTTGACGTCGTCGTTGCCCCAGCGGAGGAGCGCGTTGATGACGAGCGTATTTTGTACGTCCACGAGCACGCCGATGGAGGGGTCGACTCGCGAGAACTCTTCGACCGCGAGGACGGAATGGAAGAAGCGGCCGCCGGCGCCGCCATAGGTCTCGGGAACCTCGATGCCCATGACACCGAGCTCGAACAGCTGATCGACGAGGCTGCGCGGGATCTTCGCGTGCTCGTCCATTTCGCGGACCAGAGGGCGAACGCGGGCGTCGGCGAATTGCCGCACGCTGTCGCGGAAAATGATCTCGTCCTCCGCCAGGACGGTGAGCGGCTGAGCGTAGTCGGCGGTCTGCTGAGTCACGGGATCGATCCTCCTGAACTTCTCGAAACGCTAATGTTATCATCCAGGGAGCGAGCCGCCCGCCTTCGCGCGCGCACTGATCGAGCGCGCTCGGGCGAGGCCTCGCCGTAGCTTGTCACCGGAACCGCCCCCGACAAGCGGAGGCCGGCCCGCTCGGGCCTGACGTCTAATGCTTATGCGGATCAAAGGCACCCGTTTGCTCCCTCGCCTCGCGCGAACCGCAGGCGCTTCCTTCCTCGTGCTGGCAGCGGCGATGGCCATTTCCTTCGCGGTCCCAAGGGGCGCGGAGCGCGACCAGTCGGCGCCGCCGGCGCAACAACCGCCGGCACAGCAGAAGCCCCCTGCTCAACAGCCGCCGGCGCAACAGCAGCCGCCGACTCAGCAGGATCCGGACCGCCCGCAGCAGCCAACGTTCCGGACCGGTATCAATTTCGTGCGCGTCGACGTCATCATCTCGGGCCGCGATGGTGAGCCGGTTCTCGACCTGAAGCCGGAAGAGTTCAACATCGAGGAAGACGGGAAGCCGCAGAAGGTCGAGTCGTTCCAGGTCATCAAGATCGATCCGATCGCGCAGCAGATCGAAGGGCCGACGAACAGGGAGCCCACCTCGCCCTCCGAGGAGCGCCGCGAGGCGCAGCGCCCGGACGTGCGGCTGTTCATCATCCTGCTCGACGACTACCACGTGCGCCGCGGCAATGACATGGTGGTGCGCAAGCCGCTCATCGACTTCATTCAGAACCAGCTCGGGCCGGCGGATATGGTCGCCCTGATGTATCCGCTCACGCCGGTGACGGATCTCACGTTCACCCGCAACCGCGACAGCCTCACGCGAGCGATCGAGAAGTTCGAAGGCCGCCGTTTCAATTACAACCCGCGCAACGAGTTCGAGGAAAACTACGCCTACTATCCGGCGGCGGCGGTCGAGAAGATCCGCAACGACGTCACGCTCAGCGCGCTGGAAGGCGCGACGGTGAAGCTGGCCGGCATGCGCGAAGGACGCAAGTCGATCATCCTGGTCAGCGAAGGCTTCACGGCGATGTTACCGCCGCAGTTGAACGACCCCGTCGCGGCCATGCCCGGCTTCAACAACCCGGCGCGAAACAATCCCAACCTGCAGAACGATGAACGCTCCGAGTTCAGGGCATCGACCGAGATGCTGTCCGACCTCGAGGAAGTGTTCCGGGAAGCGAACCGGAACAACACGTCGATTTACGCCGTCGATCCGCGCGGGCTGGCAGCCTTCGAGTACGACATCAACCAGGGTGTCGGTCTCCAGGCCGATCGGCGCTATCTCGAGAACTCGCTCGACACGCTGCGTGTGCTCGCCGCCAACACCGATGGCAGGGCGATCATCAATCGCAACGACCTCGCGGCGGGGATGAAGCAGATCATCAGGGACGCGAGCGGCTACTACCTGCTCGGCTACAACTCAACGGAGTCACCTACCGACGGCAAGTTTCACCAGATCAAGGTCAAGGTGACGCGTCGAGGCGTCGATGTGCGTCACAGGAAGGGTTACTGGGCCTATACGGCCGACGACGCCGCGCGCGCGACGGCGTCGCCAGCAGCGGAAGCGCCACCGGCGGTCACCAAGGCGCTGGCCTTGCTCGCCGAACCACCGCGCGGACGCTCAGCACGATTCTGGGTCGGCACGTCGCGAGGCGAAAACGGGCGCACCGCGGTGACGTTCGTCTGGGAGCCGACTCCCCTGGCCCCGGGCGAGAAGCGGACACCCGCTGATACGCCCGCGCGTGTCGCGCTGACCGCGATCTCGCCGGATGGGCGGCCCGTGTTCCGCGGAAAAGTGGAGTCGACGAGCGACGGCGATGGGACGGCCGCTGTGACGAAAACCACCGGCGCCAAGACCACGTTCGAGGCGCCGCCAGGTCAGGTCCAGATGCGCATCGTGGTGGAAGGCGCCGACGGTCAGGTGCTCGATTCCGCAACCCGCGATCTCACGCTGCCCGACTACTCGACCGTGCAGGTTTCCTTCGGCACGCCACAGGTCTTCAGGGCGCGCACACCGCGCGATCTGCAGACGCTGAAGACCAGCGCCAACGCCGTGCCGTCGGCTGATCGTCAATTCACGCGCACCGATCGAGCATTCCTGCGCGTGCAGGCGTTCGCGCCTGGCACAGATACCCCCGCAGTCACCGCGCGCCTCCTCAACAACAAGGGCGCGTTCATCGCGGACCTGGCCGTCCAGTCGGCGACCCCAGGGGCAGCCGAAATGGATCTGCCGCTAGGCAATCTCGCCTCGGGAGACTACCTGATCGAGCTGAACGCCAAAACCTCCACCGGCACCGCGCAGGAACTGGTCGCTTTCAAAATAGGACGTTGAGACGTGCGACGTGCTGACGTGCGACGTGCGATGTGCTCACGTGCGACGTGCCCAGGGGAAAAGTGCCTCTGTGCTAGGTGCCCTGATTCGCCCAGGCACGGGGCACGTAGGCTCGTGGCACTTTGCAGTTCGCACGTCGGCACGTCCGCACGTCTGCACGTGGGCACGTCCGCACGTCAGCACGTCAGCACGTGATATAACACCCGCCTGCGTCCGCGTCGTTTCCTGAATCATCATCAGAGGAGGCGAGATGCTGGTCAGCCGTATCACTCCGGGCCCGCCGCTGTCCCCGTACATTCAGCAGATCCTCGAGTCAGTCTGTTTGAAAAACCCTGCCGAGCCCGAGTTCCATCAGGCGGTCGAAGAAGTCCTCGAGAGCCTCGACCTCGTGATGGCCCGTCGTCCCGATTACCGGGAGGCGCGGATCCTCGAGCGATTCGTCGAGCCGGAGCGTGTCGTGATGTTCCGTGTGGCCTGGCAGGACGACAGCGGGCGAGTGCAGGTCAACCGTGGCTTCCGGGTCCAGATGAGCAGCGCCATCGGGCCCTACAAAGGCGGACTGCGCTTTCACCCGACGGTGACGCTGGGCGTGCTGAAGTTTCTCGCATTCGAGCAGGTACTCAAGAACTCGTTGACGACGCTGCCGATGGGCGGCGGAAAGGGTGGGTCCGACTTCGAGCCGAAGGGCCGGAGCGACAACGAGGTGATGCGGTTCTGTCAGAGCTTCATGACCGAGCTGCGGCGGCACATCGGTCCTGATACCGACGTGCCGGCCGGTGACATTGGCGTGGGTGGCCGCGAGATTGGCTATCTGTACGGTCAATACAAGCGCTTGAACAACGAGTTCACCGGCGTGCTGACGGGGAAGGGGCTGAATTGGGGCGGATCGCTCATCCGGCCTGAAGCGACCGGCTACGGCGCGGTGTATTTCACGGCGGAGATGCTCGCCACGCGGAACGAATCGCTCGAGGGGAAGACGTGCATCGTGTCGGGCAGCGGGAACGTCGCGCAATACACGATCGAGAAGCTGATCGATCTCGGAGCGCGCGCGATCACCGCGTCCGACAGCGATGGCTACATCTACGACGAGGCAGGATTCGACCGCGAGAAACTGGCGTTCCTGATGGATCTGAAGAACGTCCGCCGCGGCCGTATCCGCGAATACGCGGAGCGCTTCAAGGGCGTCACCTACACCGCGCTCTCGGATACGGATACCGACTTCAACCCCATCTGGCGGCACCGCGCAGAGTGCGCCTTCCCGAGCGCCACGCAGAACGAGATCAATGCGAAGGACGCGTCACACCTGATCGGCAACGGTGTGATGGCTGTCGCCGAGGGAGCGAATATGCCGTGCACGCCCGACGCGGTACGGCTGTTCGTGGACGCCAAGGTGCTCTACGCACCCGGCAAGGCAGCGAACGCCGGCGGCGTCGCCACGTCGGGCCTGGAGATGTCGCAGAACAGCGCGCGCATGTCGTGGACGCGTGAGGAAGTCGACCGGCGGCTGCACGGGATCATGTGCGCCATCCACCGCGCCTGCCGCGACACAGCCCAGGAATACAACGTGCCCGGCAATTACGTGCACGGCGCCAACATCGCCGGCTTCATCAAAGTCGCCGACAGCATGTTGGAGCAGGGGCTTGTCTGACGACAACTCCCAACTTCCAACTCTCAAAGCAGAGCCGATCGAGCGCGAATGCGGCGAGCAGCTGTTTACTGTGCCATTCGCAGGGCGTCAAGCGGATTGGCGCGCGTTGCGCGCCGCGTCGGCAACGCGCTCGCGAGCAGAGCCACGACGAGAATCAGCAGCGCGACAGCGGCGTACACGCGCGGATCGCGTCCGCCGATGCCAAAGAGCTGCGCCGAAAGGAGGCGACTGACGGCTAGCGCGGCGGCCGAGCCCCAGACGATGCCGACCATGGTGATGCGCAAGCTCTGCCCTAGGACAAGCCGCATTAAATCGCGCGGTCGCGCGCCGATTGCGGCCCGCACGCCGAATTCCTGCCGCCGCTGGGCGACCGAATAGCTGATGAGGCCGTAGAGACCGATCGCCGCCAACACGAGCGCAGACACGGCAAACGCCACAATCACGCCGCTGGTCAGTTGCTGCGGGCGCGCGCTCGCCGCGATGATCTCGTTGGCTGACCTGACGTCGATGACCGGGAGGGCCGCATCGAGACCCGCAACGGACGCCCGAATCAGCTTCATCACTTCGCTCGCTGAACGCGACGTCCGGATGATGATGTGCATGTCGGAGTGTGGCCGTTGCGCGCGTGATATGTAGATGGCCGCTTTGGCCTCCTCCTCGAGACCACCCTCACGTACGTCCGCAACGACACCAACGACGGTCTGCGTCCCGTTGATACCCCAGGAGAACGCGACGTTCTGACCGATGGGATCGCCATCGAGCCATAAGCGCGCGAACGTCTCGTTCACCACGACGACTGGCTGACTGCCGGGGACGTCCGACAACTGGAAGAACCGGCCGCGAACGAGCCGCGCCTTGAGGACGTCGAAGTAGTTCGACGACACGATCCGCTTTTCGACGTGGGCGGCACCGTCAGGGAACCGGGGATTCGTGAGCCCGACGCTTCCGTACGTCCCACCTTCAATCGGAAGGTCGCTCGCCAGCGTCGCGGCCCGCGGCCCGAAATCGCCGGCAAGACGCTCGGAGAGACGATCGAAGAACGCGTTCTGCGACGCGTCGGTGTCATAACGTGTCGACGGCAGCCACAGGCGCGCGGTGATCAGGTCGTCAGGGTTGAACCCCTTCGGGACGTTCACGAGGCGGAGGTAGCTTTCAGCGAGCAGCACCGCCGCGACGAGTAGCATGAACGACAGCGCGATCTCGCCCACCATAAGTGTCCGCCGGACGCCGTCACGAGATAGGTGTTCCACCGAACCTCGCGCGCCGCTCAAGCCCGCGGCGACGTCACGCCGCGAGGCCCGCAGCGCCGGCGTCACACCGAAAAGGAAGCCCGAGACGAGAGACAGTCCGCATGCGATGGCAAGTACCCGTCCATCGATCGACGCCGTGGCCATCCGCGGAATGGTTCCAACGAGCACGGTCCGCGCGACCTCCACGATGGCAGACGCGAGACCGATGCCGAAGAGGCCTCCAACGGCGGCGCGTGTCACGCTTTCGATCATAACCAGTGAAGCGAGCTGTCTGCGATCCGCGCCAAGCGCCGTCCTGACCGCGAACTCGCGCTCGCGGGACGCCGATCGTGCCAGCAGCAGATTGGCCACATTCCCGCACGCGATCAGCAAAAGCAGCGCAACGGCCGTGAGCAGTAACGCAAGCGGCGCCGCCAGATCGCCGACGAGCACCGTGGCAAGCGGACGCACGTGGAGACCGTGCGTCGTCGATCGATCCTTTTTGATGGTATCCGCGATCGCGTCGACGCGGTCGGCGGCTTGCGCCAGCGTCACAGTGGGCCGGAGCCGCGCGATACCATCCAGCTGATGCAAACCGCGCGGTGCGGTCTTCGGGTCCCGCTGAAGCGGCTCCCAGAAATCCGCCGGCTTGCCCCGAGCCATGTAGTACGGCGACGGCAGGATCGCGGAAGCCGTCGACGGAAACACCCCGATGACCTGATAGGACACTCCGGTCAGCGTAACGGTACGGTCGACGATCCCCGGATCCGCGCCAAAATAACTCCGCCACAGGTGTTCGCCGAGCACGACGACGTGCGGACCACCGGGCAGTTCGTCCGTCCCGACGAATCCTCGTCCCAAGATCGGACGCAGCCCGAGGAGTCCTGGCACTTCGAGACTCGCCTGGACGCCCAGCAGCTGTTCCGCCTCGCCGACGCCGCTGAGGACTTCGCCGCGCACGCTGTACGCACCGACGGACTCGAAGACGTCGCTCCCGCGATCACGCCAGTCCATGAATTCGGGATACGAGAGGGCACCAACGTCGCGTCCGCTCTGGATATCGAACAGCTTCACGAGTGATCCCTGAGCCGGATACGGCAGCGGTCTCAGCAGAACGGCGTCCACGACGCTGAACATGGCCGTCGTCGCGCCCACGCCGAGAGCGATAGTCAGGGTCACGACGACGGAGAAGCCTGGAGCCTGACGGATGGTCCGAAGCGCATACCGAAAGTCCTGCAGCATCGTCTTCCTGTTCTCAGACGGAGCCACAGGTGGAACGGTTGGCTGGTAATGCAGATTGCGCACGCACTCTCTTCGGCCGCAGTTCTCAGCTTGAAGGCGCGTAGTCGTCGCGCACCTCGTGAACAGGAAAGCGCGGCCCCGGCGGTCTCGTTACTCGTATCGCAAAGCCACTATGGGATCGACCCGCGTCGCCCGCAACGCCGGAAGATAACTTGCGGCCAAGGCCACACCTGCGAGCAGGGCCGGCGCCGCTGCGAACGTCAGTGGGTCCAGCGGAGCCGTTCCAAAAAGCAGCCCCGTGATGACTCGTACCAAGACCAGAGACCCGGCGAGCCCCAAACACGTACCCGCACCGATCAGCGCCGCGGCCCGGCTGAGCACCAGCCGCAACACCTCGGCTCGCGTCGCTCCCATGCTCACCCGGATCGCGAACTCGCGCGTTCGCTGAATCACCAGGTAGTTCATCACCCCGTAGATCCCTATCGACGCCATCACCAGTGCGAGCATCGAGAACGCCGCCAGGATCACCGTGCGGAAACGTGGCTGCGCTACCGACCCCGATACCAGTTGCTCCATTGTCTGGATCCGGTCCACGGGGATCCCCCGATCGATCGCCGCAACGGCCCCGCGTAGCTCTCCCGCGGCAGCAGCGGTATCGAGCGCCGTTCGGACCACGATGGTGGGGCCACTCTCGGTATTGGGCGCCTGCTCCATCGGCACGTACATCTCGGGCTTCGTCTCCCCGTCCAGTCCCTCGTGCAGTACGTCGCCCACCACTCCGATCACCGTGCGCCATGTCTCCGCTCCAAACTGCAGACGCCTGCCGATCGGGTCTTGCTCTCCCCAATACTCGCGCGCCATCGATTCGTTGATCACGGTGACCCAGGGCGAATCCGCCGTATCCGCCGGCGTAAAGGATCGGCCGCGCAGCACCGGAATCCCGATCGTCTCGAAATAGCCCGCGCTCGCCGGGCGGTACTTCGCCATGTTGTACATCCCAACCGGCAGCGGTGGTCGGCCTTCGACGATGAACGACCACCCGTTGTCCAAAGCGCTGAGCGGCAGGTACGTCGCCAACCCGGCGGATTGCACGCCCGGCTTTCTACTCAGGGTCTCCAGCAGTTCGCGTTCGAAGGCGGCGATCCTTCGGTTATCGGGATACCGCGATCTTGGTAGCGACAAGCGCGCGGTCAGGATTCTATCCGCGCGGAACCCCGGCGAGACGTGCGTCAGCGCCCAAAAGCTCTTCGCCATCAGACCGGCGCCGATGAGAAGAATGATCGCGAGCGAAATTTGCGCCACGGCCAGTACGTTCCGCAGGCGGCTGTGAGATGCACCAGCGACGCGAGAGCTCTGTTTCAGCGATTCCCCCGCGCTGATGCGCCTCATGCCGACCAACGGACCCAATCCGAAGAAAATCCCAGTCGCCAACGAAATCAACGCGGTGAACGCCAGTATTCGCACGTCTCCGGCCATGCCCGCCGCACGCGATAGGTCGGGAGGCAGATGTGGAGCGAGGGCGGCAGTCACACCCAGCGCGACGAGAAGGCCCACGGCCCCGCCGATGCCGGCCAACAACAGACTCTCCGTCAGAAGTTGTTGGGCGAGCCGCCCGTGGCTTGCACCGAGCGCGACCCGAACCGCCATCTCTGTTTGGCGCGCCGCCGCTCGGCTCAACAGGAGATTCGCGACATTCGCGCAAGCGATCAGCAGCACCAGTCCGACCGCGCCAAGAAGCATCCGCAGTGGCCCGCGAACGGTCGCCGTGACCCGGTCGGCCAGCGAAATGGCGGCGATGCCCATGTCGCGGTTGTTGTCCGGATACACCCGCGCCATGCTCGCCGCTATCAGATCGAGTTCCGCCTGGGCCTGCGCCTGTGTCACGCCTGGCGCGAGCCGCGCGATCACCCGTAACGTATGGGAGCCGCGCTGCAGTCGCTGGGGATCGAGCGCGAGCGGAGCCCAAATGTCGGCTTGGCTGCGCGCCTGGAAATCTGCCGCCGTGCTCCCGAACTGAAAATCCGCCGGCAGCACACCGACGACCGTGTAGCTGTCGTCGTTCAGCGTGATGGCCTTGCCCACGATGTCGCGGTCCGCGCCGAATCGATCCCGCCATGCCGGGTAGCTTAGAATTGCGACACGATTCCGGCCAGGCCGATCCTCTTCTGGAAGAAAATTTCGGCCCAGCGTGAACCGGACGCCTAATACAGAAAAGAAACTCGACGAAACGTCCCCTCCGGCCAACCGCGACGCCTCGCTCCGTCCGCCGAGAATGAAACTGGACGCGAAGCTGGAGGCACGCACCGCCGCCATCCCGCTGAACGACCGGCTCGCGTCACGCCAATCCACAAAATTCGCCGGCGCCACGTCGCTCAGCGTTCCGTCCCGCTGCCGTTCCCAAAGCGTCACGATGCGACTCGGCTCGGCATAGGGCAACGGCTTGAACAACACCGCATAGCACACGCTGAAAATCGCCGTATTCGCGCCGATCCCGAGCGCCAGCGTCACTACGGCCGCCGCCGCGAAGCCGCGATTCTTTCGAAGCATGCGGAGCGCATAGGTCAGGTCGGCGCGGAGCGACTCGATGGCCAAGAAGACTTGCATGTCCCTCCGGTCTTCGTTCAACAACGTGATATTGCCGAACTGCCGACGTGCCGCAAGCGTGGCGGCTTCTATCGTCATGCCCTGCCGTCGGTAGCGTTCCGTCAGCAATCTGACGTGCTCGTCGATCTCCGTCTGAAACTCCGTGTCGCGCGATTCGTTGCGAACTGTGCCGAGAATCCGCGCCCACAGTTTCAGAAGCTTGCGGATCATGGCTTCTGGCTCGCGAGCCGCAGCACGCGGCCGATCACACCGGAAATCCGCTTCCAGTCCTCCGTCTCCTTCGCGAGTTGCTTGAGGCCGCTCTTCGTAATCGAATAATATTTCGCCTTCCGGTTGTTCTCTGAAGCGCCCCACGCCGCCGCAATCCATCCCTCATGCTGTAGTCGCAAGAGCGAGGTATACACTGTGCCTTCGTTCAAATGAAGCACGTGTTCGCTCAACTGCTCCAGCCGGCGGGCGATCCCGAATCCGTGCAGCGGACCCATCGCGTGCAGCGTCTTCAAAATCATCAGGTCGAGCGTGCCCTGCAGAACCTCCGATGTTTTGTGGCCATCACTCTTTCCTTTGGACATTGCAAAGAAGATAGCCGGTCTCATTTGGAATGTCCATAGGGTCGCAGAACGCTCGAGCTACGCGATCAGCACCGCGCCGGCGATGACGGTTTCGGCGTCATGCTCGCCTGGGTCGTAGGTGGGCGAACGGAGGCCGCATGGATCGCTCTGCCCGCACGCGTGGAGGCAGAAGCGGGGGAGGAATTCCTCAGCGCTGAACGTCATCAATCGGACCCGACTCTATGGCGCTTGCTCCCGCGCTTGGCCCGATCGGTAGGGTTCGGACCAGTCTGGTCACCGCCATGCACCGCGCGGATGGAACAACTGTCCACGACCGCTCGCGATCAATCAATCTGATCGCTTCGAGCGAGCCAATCCAGCAGCGCGAAGTGAATGAGACCCCACACGCCCGCTCGTTGCCAATCGGCAGGCGGCGCCAACACGTCATCCCCGACCCGCACCCGAGTTCTTGCGGGAGCATGTGCCAGGGAATGCCGCTGCGGCCATACCAATTCACGCTACTTCGCCGGCAAGGGATCAGGTTTCGGAGGTTTTGTTACACGCTCTTAGGGATTGGGAGTTGGAGGTTGGGAGTTAACGTTTATGCATACATGCCGCGCATGCGTGTGACGGTCGCGACGCGGTTGATGGCGACGATGTAGGCGGCGGTGCGCATGTCGGTCTTGTATTTGATCGACGTCTGCAGCACGTCCTTGAACGCCTCGACCATCTTGTCCTCGAGACGCGAGTTCACCTCGTTCTCGGTCCAGAAGTAGCCATGGCGATCCTGGACCCACTCGAAGTACGACGTGGTCACGCCTCCGGCGTTGGCGAGGATGTCGGGGATCACGAACACGCCGCGCTCGTGCAGGTGGCGGTGCGCTTCCGGCGTGGTTGGACCGTTGGCGCCTTCGGCGACGATCTTGGCCTTGATCGAAGGGGCGTTTTCCAGCGTGATCTGATTCTCGAGCGCCGCCGGCACGAGCACGTCGACGTCGAGCGCGAACAGTTTCTCGTTGTCGATCGACTCGGCGCCGGGGAAACCGTCGATCGTCTTGTGCTGGCGGGCGAAGTCGAGCATCTTCGCGATGTCGAGCCCGTTGGCGTTGTAGACGCCGCCCTTCCAGTCGGTCACCGCGACGATCTTGGCACCGATCTTCGAAAGCAGATCCGCAGACACCGAACCGACATTCCCGAATCCCTGCACAGCCACGGTGGCGCCTTTGATATCGAGCTTCAGGTGCTTCGCCGCCTCGCGGGTGACGATCATGACGCCGCGGCC
>Ga0075430_100004748_pt1 | contig 11435 bp, 8 predicted proteins | sample RhiMetdeltSRZDD4_FD_75294 | JGI IMG/M metagenome (GOLD analysis project Ga0075430, IMG submission 75294) | Populus rhizosphere microbial communities from Tennessee, USA - Rhizosphere MetaG P. deltoides SRZDD4 | ecosystem: Host-associated > Plants > Roots > Rhizosphere > Soil | place: USA... | reverse complement strand
CCACGAGCACCTGGAATCCTCCCGCACCTCAAGGTGTCGCCACCATGGGATGCACCCGGGACATACCCAAAGCCTGCGACATGTACGAGATCTACAATGGCGGTCGGATCACGTTCGATGTGACTCCTTCAACCTATACGCACAAGAACACGACGGCGGCAGGTCATCTCTTCGACCCGGGCTCCATTACTCGTAATGCATTCCTGAGCGGTAGTCAGCTCAAGATTAAGACGGTGGGCGAAGGAACCGGAGCGTGTCCTCGCACCAATGAGGTGTCCGGCTCACAGCTCTTCAATATGCTCGATAAGTTCATCGTATGCCACATGCAGGGAGGGTGCAGCCTCACGCATCCGGTGGGATCTTGAGATGACGACAATATCTTGAGGAAAGGAGCGTTGATCGTCCGATGATGCAGGGCGAATTGGGACTGGTCGATGCAGGGCGGCTGGATAATCATCGGATCCATCGCATGCATCGACCGCCCGGAACCAAGTGAATACCTACGTCAAAGTCGTTTTTGGTATCGTCCCCGCTTGTTTTCTTACCGTGGGCGCATTGATGTTCACCGGTCTGACGGTGACTTTTTTCGAGCGTGCGATGATTGGGGCTGCGGTGATTGGGACGATCGGTTTGATCTGGTCGCTCGTTGGGTATCGTCGTCGCGCTGCTGCCATCGTGCTTGTGATGCTCGGCATTGGAATATGTGCGTCGCTTGTCGGAACTCGGCAGGGAATCATCATCATGGTTGGCGATGTTAACAGGGGAGGCCTGACGACCACGCAAGATATTGTGGTTCGGTTGCTGGTCATCTTCTGGTCCATGGCGGGTCCGGCCATCGTGGGATCGATCCAGGCATGGGGCGCCGTGCGGGCATTGCGAGGGGATAGAAATTCTGGGAGCCGATCCAGGTAGTGGGCTTTGAGTCAATCAGCGAAGGAGAGTAGACAAAGAAGGCGGCGAATCTTCGAGCGGTCTTGCCGAATGAAAATCCAGCGCCCGGCAAGTTGGAAAGCGCATTCGATAGGCGTTGATATACCTCGGACTGAAGAGGTTGTCTTCTTAGTACGCCGTTCACTGGTCTGAACTCACACTGACTACGGGGCCTGATCCCAGCCAGCAAACACGCAGTTCCGGTAGCTTAGCTAACTAAACGAAGGCCGATTCTCGCGGATAAGTTGGGCGGTTCATTCTTCGAAACCATGCTTAGGGACATAACTTGCGTCATGTCTCAGCCGCGCCTTGCTTCAACGAACCCGCTAACGCGAACTCCTCATTTACATCGCACCGTCCGATTGAATGCTTGGGCAGCGATCCATCGTACTCACAGCGACCAAATAAAGCCCGGAGTTGACAGAGCGGCGTACCTACTCGTCGTCATCGACTAGAGAAAATCGAGGATTTCAACGCGATTCTTCGTCAGAACTGACACCCCCTGAGAATAGAGGAACCTCGTTCTGACACCCCGGATCGTCTAGTTTTCCACTGAACGGCGACCTTCGGCGGAAGACCGCGAACTTCCGCGAACGAAGTATCTTTTAGGAACATGTGGTCGGGGTGAAGGGGTACGCGCTGTCCCGGCATTCTCGGTACGCTTCAAGATAAGGTGAATTTCGGTAGCACAATCAGGAACATCGGCTTTTCTTGCTAGTGACCTTGGGCCCCAGCATTGCTTCCTGCGGTGTCGGGTTTACTTTCCCCGGCACAATGGATGAGCCGGATTCATTCTCGGAGAGGGAGTGGCTCGCCCAAGCCGCATCTGGGACCAGAAGCGAGCCAGCGCATGTCGTTCGCGACCTTCATGAGCAACAGTTCACGCACCGCGGCCATGGTTGCCACCATGACATCGAGCGACCCCCAGAGTCAAAAATCTGTTCTGGGCGCTGACGAAGGGGTGCCCGGTGAGCGCTGCGATCGTTGTCGCGATGTCACGGCCCGAAATGCGCGGGCGCATTGAGCCCCGCGCCGACCCGCTCGCGGTGGTAGCTTAACCCCACAGGGAATCCACTTATCCGGTTCGCGAATCTGTTCAGTTTTTGCCGAGCCATCCTTCATGTCATTGGATGGTAGAGGTTCGCAAACAATTCGTGCTCGGAGTACCCGGTCATTCAATTGAGAAAGACCGGAAAATCAGGATCCTGAGCTTTGGACACAGTCTCGTGTGCGCTCGATGGAGGCATAGTTAACACCAAGTGCCGCCATCCCTGCGAGAACTCAATATGGAAATGTACTCGGAGATCGATCATCAAGCAGCAATTGCGAGAAGACTTGCCACGAGAAATGGCGGATATGTTCCGTTCAAGGTGGATGAAGAACAAACGATAGCCGAGCTGTTCGATATACAAGTGAATCGCTACCCGTTAAAGCCCGCAGTAAGTTCTGGTGGGAGATCATTAAACTATAGTGAGCTCGCCGGAAAGTCACGAAGTGTCGCTTCCGCGCTGGAGCGCGTGAAGGTCGCAGAGAATAGCCAGGTAGCCATCCTGGCAAAGGATCAATGCAACTTCGTAGCTGCAATGCTCGGGGTAATCCGTGCCGGAGGTTGCTATTTGCCAATTGACCCCGCGTTCGCGGAGGAGCGTAACGTAAAGATACTGAATGATTCCAATGCCACGGTGATTCTCGCGGAACGATCACAGCTGGATATCGCAAAGCGAATGCAAAGTGGCTGGCAGAGAATAGTGATTCTGGAAGAGGCTGAAGACTTCCCTGATGATGCAGTCGATTTCGGCAAGCCGGGGAATTTTGCCTGCCTTATCTATACATCCGGATCAACGGGACAGCCAAAAGGTGTCATACAGAGCCAGAGAAATCTTCTGCAAGTGGTGAGAAGGTATTCTGACAGTCTTTGTCTAGGAGCCGGCGATAGAGTCGCATTGCTTTCATCATGCTCGGTAACCGCGTCCGTCGGCACAATTCTCGGCACGATACTAAATGGGGCGACGCTCTGCGGATGTGCCGCGTTGGATATGGGTCTCAATCGAATCGCAGACTGGATCGACTCTCAGGGGATAACCATATACAGATCCGTTCCATCCTTGTTCAGAGAGCTGATGAGCAGTATTCCAGTGGAGCGAAAGTTCGCTTCGGTCCAGATCGTAAGGATTGGTGGTGATAGCCTCTATAGGCAAGATTGGGATTTATTCAGGAAGCACTTCGCTACGGATTGTGTCTTGGTGAACTTCTACGGATGCTCAGAGATCAGCACGGTCTCCCGGTTCTACATGGACTCAGCATCGCAGCTCTCGGAAGGCGTGCTGCCGGTTGGCTATCCACTGGAGGGTGTCGAAATAGCCGTTGTGAGCGACGAAGGGTCCTGGCATCGGGTCGCGCCACGTCATGTGCAAGAAGGTTCAATCCCAATTAGCGGAGAAATAGTCATTCGCAGCAAGTATGTTGCCTTGGGGTATTGGAACAAGGATCTTGGCGACATCAGTTCGTCATGGCAGTGCTCGGAGGACCAGGACAAAATTTATAGAACAGGCGATTTTGGCTCGCTGCGAGCTTCTCATGGCCTGGTTCATCTGGGTCGGGAAGATTCACAAGTCAAAGTGGCAGGATTCAGAATAGAGATAGCAGAAGTGGAGGCATGCTTAAGGAATCACGTCGCTGTACGTGATGCGGCCGTGGTTGCGATCACGCTGGGTGACGTTGAACGGGATCTGGTCGGATTTGTGGTTCTGGGTGAAGAACCAAGCGGTATTGATGTCGACGTACGATCATATGTCAGCGAAAGATTACCGAGCCACATGGTGCCATCCGAGGTGCTCATAGTCGACAAGATACCCCGGACACGAAACGACAAAGTAGATAGAAGCGCTCTAGTCAAGATACGCGAAGACTCCCGAATCAGGAAGATAAGAGTGCCTCCTGACACTCGCACTGAACAGGACCTGGTCGAGACTTGGAGGGAAGTGATAGGCATTGGCGAGATTGGCGTTGAAGATGACTTCTTTGAGTTCGGCGGCGGGTCATTGCTAGCGCTTAGGATTGCTGCGAAGGTGTCCGAACGCATCGGAGTGGAAATTCCCGTCCATTCGATATACCAGTTTTCCACGATACGAACCATGGCGGCATACATAGATCAGGTCGCAGTACCTCTGCAAACTTCTGCGCCGCTACTCGCTCCGCCTGCAGAATTCGATGCAGGTAGCGTCTAGAACTAATTGAACCGGATCAAGGACTATGAGTGCACTATCACTTGAAGATGGGCGGAGACTCTTCGGAGAGAGTCCTCACGATTACGCTTCGGCGCGACCTCTCTATAGTGACAATGTATACGATGTTTTGTCGCGCAGGTGCGGCGGCCTCAGAGGCGCTGCGGTGTTAGAGATCGGGCCAGGTACCGGCCAGGCGACGCGGAGACTCTTGGATTCGGGAGTCCAGCGCTTGCTGGCAGTCGAGGCTGATGCCAATTTCCACAAGTATCTTACGGCTAACTTCAGCGACACGACACTCAAGGTTATGCACGGTCCCTTCGAAGGTGTCGAAGTGCAAGATGGAAATTTCGATCTGGGCATTGCCGCAACGTCATTTCATTGGTTGGATCAGCAGGCAGCGCTGGCGAAGGTCTACCGGCTTCTTAAGCGCGGTGGACATTGGGCAATGTGGTGGATGCATTTTGGGAGTGGGGGCGAGCGAGATCCGTTTCAGGTCGCCACTGGCCGCTTGTTCCTGGATGTTCCCAGAAGTCCGGGCATTGGGAAAAACGGAGTGCCGTTCGCCTTGGATCATGAGGAACGCTTGAGGGATCTCGACAGGGCGGGCTTTACTGAGCTATCGACCGAGCGCTGGCGGTCTACCTATCGATACAAAACCAGTGAACTGGTGAATCTGTACAGGACATTTTCCTCGGTTCGATCGCTTACTTACGAGCGGCGTGAGCGGCTCCTGGAAGGTCTTGCTTCGGTTGCGGATAGAGAGTTTGGTGGTGAGGTCGATCGAGTGTTTCTAACGGCATTCTATATGGCACGGCGTCCACCGGACGGGACCGATTTTTAGGGGGAAACTACGGAATCGAGGACCCTCAATGCGTAATGGAATGGATATTGCCGACCACCAAGCCCGCGAGCTCGTGGCTGACCTCAATGCAAAAGGTGTGGATCTGTGGATGCATGGTGGAAAACTTCACTACAAATCAGCAAAGGGGAAAGTAAGCCAGCAAGATGTGGAACTACTAAGGCGCCTAAAGGAGGAAGTTAGCAAGTTGCTTGATCAATCTATGATGCATAGACCGGACTTGCCCGCAAAGATGTCAGATATGGCTCCCATGCCGTTGACAAGTCTGCAGCGGCAATTATGGCGGGATCCGGCCAAGAGTGAAATCTCCAATTGTCTGTGTGTCAGTACCACACAAATTGTCGGTGAGCTAAATGCTGGTCTACTAAAGCTCAGCATAGAGCATGTGGTCCACCGCCATGATGCGCTGAGAACATCTTTCCTTGTTATCGATGGAGTGCAGTGTCAGATCGTCAACCCTGACGCGATATTCGAGTTTGAGGTTATCGACTGTTCCGCAGGAGGAGAGGCAAGTGCTCTCGAGCGGTCTCGTGAGGTAGCACAGGGTAGATATGATCAACCAATGGATATCTGCGGAAGGAAGCTGGTTAGCTTTATTCTCTTTGAAATTGCTCGAGACAACCATATATTTATCTCGTTCATAAGTCATATGATATGCGATGGGATATCCAAGAACATAGTCAACAAGGAGATTTGGTCAATATACGACAAGTTGCATAGAGGGGACAGATCCGTACTCGCGCCGGTCGCGCAGCAATTCTCGGAATATGTGGCCTGGCAGCAGAGTTTTTGGGAATTGCACGGGGATCGAATTAGTCAGTACTGGAATCGACGCCTAAATGAACAACCGCCTTTGAGGCTTCCCCGATGGGGTAAGAGGGGTACAGTGCGGCGCTCGGATGTAATCTCTAGGAGATTCACAGTCGGAGCGATGATAGTCGAGAGAATCAACCAGCTCTCTCGGCACTTGAGAATCGGCGTCCCCATCATCTTTTTCTCCATTTATCTCATCGTGATGTCGTCTTGGTGTTCACAAAGAGACATCGTAGTCAAGTTTTCATCTGACGGTCGATTCCGGCTAGAGTTACTGAATACGGTCGGATTTGTTACGACAATATTGCAGCTCAGGATTAACCTGAGCATAGATGAAACGTTCTTGGATCTAGTTAGAAAAGCTAACGACGAACTGACTGCAGCAATCGAAAATCATGATCTCGATCACGCTCCATTTATAGTGAAGGATCTGGGCTTTGATCTCAACTACAACTGGACCCCGGATCATGTAGGTTGGTCGGCGGTAACTGGTGAGCACGCAGATCGAGTCGATCGGCGTCTTAGATTGATTGACTATCTCCCAGTCTTTCCGGCGCCGTTCGCAATGTATTTTTCCGGTAACGCCAACAGCATAGTGATCAATTTTTGGCATCTGCCGGAGTTCATTTCCTCGGCTACCGTGGAGTCTCTGGCGGGCGATTTGTGCTTCGTCGCCGAGAAGATGAGTAGCCAGCCGCGTACAAAAATCGGAGATCTGGTTGTGATTCCAACCAAGGAATGGGCCGCTGCCGCGCAGAGCGCAGCGAGCACAGTGGGATGATAGAAGGGGTCGAAGAAGGTCGCCGACTAGCAGGTACGAGTATTCGTTGCTTCGAGCGGGGTTCTCGATCGATGCGTCAGGAAACTCTAGACGATTATCCGCTGACCTTTCAGCAGGAGTGGTTAAGTCAAGAAGTGCGTAACGGCAATACGCTAGATTTTCTCCAAAGGAGTTACGCATGGAATTTGACGGGCAGCTTGAGAATTGCGTCTCTGCGTAGAGCGATCGACACTGTTGCTGACGTGCATGACGTGCTTAAAGTTACGGTTGTGGGTCGAAATGATACTCTGAAGATGCGAATGCATGAGTCCAACCAGTGCGTCTTGCGGCTTCATGATTGCCGGCGATTTGATCAGAGTACTGTTCATGGGGAAATACGCGAGATGTTGCGTATCGCACGCTGCCGTTCCCGAGAGCGCTTAGAGGGGCCTCCCGTTGAGATAAGCATCTTCGTGATAGCGCAATCGAAGTATGTTTTCTCCATTGGGCTGCATCAGCTTTTCAATGATCTGACATCGATGAGATTGCTTTTCACGGATATTTGGCAAAGATACCATAGCATTGAGAACGGACTTCCCGCGAACACTGCTGTAAATCGTCATAGCTATGTTGAATACGCACTGTGGCAGCGTGGAGCGCATGAGCGTTGGATTGAGATCCATTCGGAGTATTGGGCGAAGAAACTAGCTGGGATAAACTGCGTTCGTTTGATCACTGGCGATCCAGCGGAAGGATTGCGTGCAAGTCTTAGGAGAGAAGTTGCGTCGTTGGGACAAGCACTAACCACAAAGTTGCGGGATTTCTCTCGGGAGCAGAGGATGATGCCTGCGATGGTGATACTTGCATCATACGCGCTGCTGCTGCGTCAACTCGCTGGTCAAGGGGATTTTGTTGTGCCGTTCAATGTCAGTGGGCGGCACCAGTCGAATCACGACAGGATGGTTGGGCAATTCGGTCAAGTCTTGTTCTTGCGAATAAGAGCGGCCGCAGATGAGTCAATAATGGACTTGCTAAAGACCGTGTCGAGTGAATTCTATGAATGCAGTGAACACTTGGATTTCGGAAGAATTGCCATGCAGCGGCCGGACTTCATGAAGTGTGGATTCATGCAGTGGCTTTCATGGGATCCGGAGAATTTAGGTAGCGAGGAGACTCTGTCGCGGCCAGTAGTTTCAGGTTCAGACATGTCAATCGAACCGTTTGTGATGAACGATACGTGTCAAAGCGATACCATGCACTACGATATGGTTCTTAGGTGTATCAGCGAAGAAGATGATATTCGCTTCATCTTGAACTACAGAGACGGACTGCTTCTTTCTCCCGGGGCAAAGGAGTTTCTGGCATCCCTACGGAGCGTAGTAAGAAGCTGCGCTTGGGTTTGAATGTCAGCAATCTGTCCGACCTGGGACCTTGTATATGGCTCCCTGAGTTGTCAACTCAGGGCGCGAGTGGAAAGATTCTTAACAGCATCGACGTCGCAAGCAGCACAAGAGATGAGGTGAGAGCCCAGGGCAATGTGAATCGCTGGTGACTGCCAAATTCGATCCCGGACATGCCCACCAGCAGATAGGTGGAGGGTACGAGCGGGCTGAACAGGTGTACCTGCTGTCCAATGAGTGATGCGCATACTATCTCTTGAGGAGAAATTCCGTAAGCGTGAGCGGTCTGTGCAAGTACTGGAAGCATGCCGAAATAGGAGGCGTCGTTCGAGATTAGGAACGTGAACGGAATGCTCAGCAGTGCAGTAACCGGTGCCATGTACGGCTCGATTCCGTTCGGAAGTGCGCCGATGACCGAGGTGGCCATTGCGCCAACCATGTCGGTGCCAGGCAAAACGCCCATAAAGATATCCGCAGCAAAGATCAGGCTGACTGCGGCGAGTGCATTGCCGGCGTGAACGCAGATGAGTTGCCGCTGCTGCTCAAGTGTGTAATGACCCAGCCGAACCTGCGACGCATGGGAATACCCGTTGCGCAGCAGTCGGCAGACGAAGCTCACGAAGTCGATCTTTGGTGCGCCGAGCGGTGACCTGCGCGAGTCGCCGCTGGCCACGAGGCTCAACGGCAACGAAGATATTGCAGGTACTGGCTCGCTCGTACTCGTAGTCCTCCTTGGCCACTGTTCCAGGCGTTGCCGGCAAGGGGCGACGAGTCTCCCGCAGCAGCTGCTTGCTCTTCTCGTCCAAACAAATGACCGGCTCGCGTGGATCGTAAGGGCGAGCATACAGATCCAGCAGATCGTACATGCGCCTGCGATACTCTGCGGTGAGTTTGCCGATACACCACATCAGTTTGCACCAGGGTTTGAGGGAGGTGTTTTTTAGAATCCGCCGGATGGTCTCTCGGCTGATCGTTTTCATTTCGGGATGGCGCCGCGCCGCTTCGGTCAGCAGTGTAGATTACAAGAACTCAATATACCTGCTCTGAACTCGAACTAACTGATCGCTCGGCAGAATTTTTTTCTGGCGAGTGACGGTTCCGATGCCGGACGATTACCGCCAAGCAATGACAGCAACGTCTCCGAACGAGTCCCTTGAACCGAAGAAAAATCAGGCACTACAGAGCGAGTGCGCAACACATACTTTGCAGACCGGTTGCAGAGCGATACGGTGTGTTGCGCACCATTCATCGTCGTGGGAAAGAAGTTGACAGAGATGGAGGCTATGAGGCACTACTGCCGTTGCCGCGCGAGAACAATGCGAGTATCAGTGGCGGCAAGGCTTAGTCCAGGATGTCGAAGGGAGACGTGATGACAACCGCCCTTGCAGGATCAGTGAACACACCTCTGAAGATCATCGATGCCGACACGCATCTCACTGAGCCACACGATCTGTGGACCAAGCGCGCACCGGCGGCACTACGAGAGCGTGTTCCCCAAGTGAAGATGTATGACGGCAAGATGTCATGGGTAATTGATGGCGACAAATCCATCGGCACGGGCGCGCCTCCATGCAGTGTGATCCTGAAGGACGGCACCAAGGTGCGCAACGTGCACGAGTTTATTAAGTTGCAGTTCGCCGATGTCCATCTCGGATCGTCTCAGGTCAAGGAGCGTCTAGCGGTAATGGACCAGAGCAGCATCTACGCGCAGATCGTGTACCCCAATGTTCTGGGATTTGGCGGACACAAAGCAGCGAAAGTAGACGCATCGCTACGCTTGAGTTGCGTCCAGATTTACAACGATGCAATGGCAGAGATTCAACAGGAATCCTCCCAACGACTGTTTCCCATGGCGTTGCTGCCCTGGTGGGACGTCCGCGCGGCTGTTAGGGAGGCCGAGCGCGCCCACAGTCTCGGCTTGCGCGGCGTCAACATCAACTCAGATCCGCACACGCATTGGGACGATGACGGCAGAAGCATTCCAGACCTAGCTGCCACGCACTGGGACCTATTGTGGGAATCGTGCGCAGCATTGGACATGCCAATCAATTTTCACATTGGCAGTAGCGAACAATCCATAGACTGGATGGGGCAACAGGGATGGCCTTCACTCGATGGGGAACTGAGAGGAGCCATGGCGAGCCCGATGATGTGCTTCAACAATGCTCGCGTACTCGCGAATATCATATACAGCGGCATCCTCAACCGCTTTCCCCGCCTGAAATTTGTTTCTGTTGAGAGCGGAATTGGCTGGGTACCCTTTCTGCTAGAGGCACTAGACTATCAACTAGCCGAGTTTGCAGCTAGCCGTCGCTTCGACCTTAAGCCATCCGAGTACTTCAAACGAAATTTCCATGCATGCTTTTGGTTCGAGCAAGACGATATTGCACGCACTCTGCGTCGAGTCGGCATCGACAACGCGTTGTTCGAAACGGATTATCCACATCCAACGTCACTTTACCCCATCCACAATCTAGAGCGCCGTCTGAGCGGTCTGACGGCGGAAGAACGCGGTAAGGTACTTAGCACGAACGCGGCAAGGCTCTACAGGATATCCATCCAATAAAAGCACACCGAATCCCTGTCATAATGCATACAGGCTCAAAGGACGCGCGCCGGTTCAGGCACTGAAGGAGGCGCTCGGCGTCAACGAGATACCCTAAATCATCTCATCACAGGAGGTCAGCGACGCACTGCAAAACGCTGCTTAATCCAATCTCCCGGAGATCCGGACTGTCGGAGAAATACGAGACTTGTACATCCCGCAGCGTGGGGCATTAGGTGCTCGCCTTGTAACTGTAACACGGGCGTCGAGGAAACTCCGCCTCAGTAGCGTGGATTCAGATCCCCAGATCGTAGAGTGATCGGCCACGCGACCATTGCCTGCGATACCAGCTCGCGCGACAACACGTGGCAGCATCGAACATCCACTGCGGAACTTCGACCCAGCGGCTACTATCGTCTGTTCGACAGCGAAACGTCGCAGCGCCGCCTCGAACAATCGACACCGTCCGCTCGTACCACGGATGCCAGCGGCATAGGACGTCTCGCTGCCCGTAATGTGGGCGTTCTGTTGTTGGACTTTACAATAGACAACGTCGTCATTCTACGCTCGGCTATCGTTAGCCCGCCGAGTTTGAGACGCTGGCCGTAGTTGTCGCATAGCGATGTGTCCAAGGTCGCGAGGGAAGATTCAGTCCGTAGTTCACGGTAATGCGACCACTACAAGAGATGCCGATTGAACCAACGTGCAATATATGAATAGGCATCCTTGGATTCCGGTGTATTGACAGCCCAAACATACTGCCCGTGCTCCGCTCCCTCTACGACATACAGGGAGGCGTCGACGCCAAGTTTGAGAAATTTTGAGTGGGCTACAACCGTGGAACTCATTTCGAATGAGCGTGTTCCCGTGAGCAACAGGGTCGGGGGAAACGTTGATAGGA
>Ga0075430_100004744_pt1 | contig 11438 bp, 8 predicted proteins | sample RhiMetdeltSRZDD4_FD_75294 | JGI IMG/M metagenome (GOLD analysis project Ga0075430, IMG submission 75294) | Populus rhizosphere microbial communities from Tennessee, USA - Rhizosphere MetaG P. deltoides SRZDD4 | ecosystem: Host-associated > Plants > Roots > Rhizosphere > Soil | place: USA... | reverse complement strand
GCTCGATCGACACGACGATGGGATTCACCCCGCTGGAAGGCCTCGTGATGGCGAGCCGCTCGGGCTCGGTCGATCCGGGACTGATGCTCTGGTTGCAGCAACGCGGGGGGCTCTCGGTCGAGCGAGTCGGCCGCGCGCTCGAGCTCGAGTCCGGACTCGTGGGTCTGGCCGGGACCGCCGACATGCGCGAGCTGCTCGCCCGCGACGACGCCGCTGCCCGCGCGGCCATTGGCGTCTACACGCACAGACTTCGTGCCGGGATCGGCGCGATGACCGCCTCGCTTGGGGGCCTCGACGCCCTTGTTTTCACGGGCGGCGTGGGCGCAGGCTCTCCACGTGTGCGCGAGCTGGCCTGCGCGGGGCTCGCGTATCTCGGCGTGGAGATCGACGACCATCGCAACGACGGGGTCGCGGGAGACGGCGTGGTCAGCCCCCCCGACAAGCCGGTCGGCGTGCTCGTGGTCCAGGCACGCGAGGATCTCGAGATCGCAAGGCAGGCCCGCGCGCTACTCGGCCTGTAGGGCCTCGAGCACCTGTAGGCGCGCGCTGCGCCGCGCCGGCGCAACCGCGGCGATGACACCGACCGCGACCGCCAGCACGAGGAACACGGCGAGCTGTACGGGCGGGGGCTCGAAACCAAGGCCGAGGTCGCCTAGCGACTCGGTCACGAGAAACGCGAAGAGGAGGCCGACACCGGTGCCGAGCAGCCCGCCGATCACCGCTGTGATCACGCTCTCGTAGCGCACCATCTGCCGGACCTGGGCGCGGGTTGCCCCGACCGCCCGCAGCAGCCCGAACTCGCGCGTCCGCTCGTGAATCGAGAGGAAGAGCGAGTTGGCGATCCCGAACAGCGAGATGACGATGCTCATCGCGAGGAGGGCGTAGAGCAGGTAGACGAACTGGTCGAGCACCTCGGTTTCGGCGGCCGCGTAGTCGGCCTGGGTCTCGACGCTCGCGACGGGGAAGGGTTCGAGCGCGTCCTCCACACCGCTCTTCGCCACGCCACCCGGTGTGCCGGCGAGCGTTTGCGCGAAGATGATCCACGGGTCGCGGGCGGCGGACACCTCGTCGAAGAGCGACTGCGGGACGATCATGCCCTGCAGCATCTGCGGATCGTTGTAGACGCCGATCGCCCGCAGGCGCGCCGTGCGCCCGGTGGGCGTCTCGATCCTGAACGAGTCGCCGACACCAACGTCGTGCGCCTTGGAGAACTGCTCCTCGATCAGCACGTCGTGGCCGCGGAGCCTGTTGAGCACGCGCTCGTCCCCGTTGACCCAATCCACCTCGTAGAGCGACTCGAGGGTCGACGGGTCCACGCCATTCATGACGTCGGTGATCGGGCTCGACTTCGTGCCGTCCACCTTGACCTGGTCGAGAAGCACGCTCGAGGTTGCCGCCACCTCGGGCGTGTCGGCGACCGCCTCGGCGGCCGCGACGGGCATCGGTTGCAGCGTCTCCGAGCGGACGATCAGATCGGCCTTCACCACCCGGGCGACCGTCGCGTCGAACGACGCCTTGATTCCGTTGGCGAAGACCGCGACGAAGACGACGAGTCCAAGGCCCACCATCAGCGCCGCCGCGGTGGTGGCGGTGCGGGCGGGATTGCGCATGGCGTTCTCGCGGGCGAGCAGGCCAGGCTCGGCGAACAGCCGCTCGAGCGGCCAGCCGATTGCGCCAGCGAGCGGCCGCACGAACCATCGGGCGCTGAGCGCCATGCCGACGAACAGGAACACGACGCCGGCGGCCATGGTCGTGAGGCGGCTGGTCGCCGGTCCGCCGGCGAACAGGCCCGCGACGAGCATCCCGACTCCCAGCGCGGCGACGAGTCCGGCGACCCACGGCGTCCAGCGGCGATGGCTTGTTGGCAGCGCCTCGTCGCCACGCTGCAGAGCCGCGATCGGGGCGACGCGGGTCGCGCGGCGAGCCGGAACGACTGCCGCGAGCTGCGTCACCCCGATGCCCACGAGCAGCGACAGCGCGATCGTCCGAGGCGCCAGCTCCGCCCCCGCAGTTGGGATGCCGAGCCCGACGGCCTCGAAAAGCTCGCCCAGCCCCTTCGCGAACAACAGCCCGAGGCCGAGGCCGGCCGCGGACGCTGCGACGCCCACCACGAGGGCCTCGAAGGCCACGGCGCCCATGATCTGCCTCCGGGTGGCACCGAGCGTGCGCAGCATCGCGAACTCGCGGGTTCGCTCCGTGACGGTGATTGTGAAGGTGTTGAAGATGATGAAGGCGCCCACGAGCAGTGCGGCACCCGCGAACGCGAGCAGCGCCGGAGTGAGATAGCCGCCGATCTGGTCGTTGATGTCCGCGGCGGTCTCGTCGGCGGCCTTAGCGCCGGTGCGGACTTCTACCCGCTCCGGCACGATCGCCTGAATCCGCCTGACCAGCTGGTCCGCAGTGACGCCCTCGGCCGCCGCGACGTTGATCGAGGTGACCTCGCCTTCACGGTCGAACCAGGCCTGCACGTCGTCGAGCTGCGCCGAGACGATGTCCGTGCCGCCCGGATCGGCGCTGCCTACGTCGTAAGCCCCGACGACCGTGACCGGAACGATGCCGCGGTGAGTGGCGATGGCGATCGGATCGCCCGGACTGAGGTCGTACTTCTCGGCGGTCGCGCGCAGGAGGGCCACCTCGCCGGAGTGCTCGGGCATGCGCCCGTCGACATTGGTGGCGGGACTGAAGGGCTGGCCCGACGCAGTCGTGATGATCGTGCCGCCGCCACCGCTCGCCTTCTTGAGCTCCCCGTCGATCACGAGCCCGCCGGGAGACCAGAGGTCACCCTGGGCCTTCGCGACACCAGGCACGGCACGAACCTCGTCCAGCAGCTCGACCTTGAGCGGGCGGGCGATGCTGAACTGGCTCGAGAAGGCGCGCTTCGGGCTCAGCTCGACGTCGACGCCGCGATAGACGGAATCCTCCAGGTCCTGGAACCCGTTGCGGATCTGGTCGGTGAGCACGTAGGTGCCGGCGATCATCGCCACGCCGAGCAGCACGGCGATAGTGGTCAGCACGGAGCGCAGCTTGCGCTCGCCGAGGCCCTGGAGCGTGAGGGCGATCATGCAAGCTCTTTCAGGTGGTCCAGGATCTGGTCCTGCGACGGACGCTCGTGGCGGTCGACGATGCGCCCGTCGGCCAGGAACAGGACGGAGTCGGCGATCGCAGCCGCCGCGGCGTCATGGGTGACCATGACGATGGTCTGACCGAACTCGTCGACGGTCCGTCTGAGCAGCGCCAGCACGTCGCGGCTCGCATTCGAGTCCAGGTTGCCGGTCGGCTCGTCCGCGAACACGACCGCGGGGCGCGTGATGAGCGCCCGCGCGACCGCTACGCGCTGCGCCTGGCCGCCGGAGAGCTCACTTGGGCGGTGGTGGCGCCGGTCAGCGAGGCCTACGGTGGCGATGAGGGTCTCGAGCCACTCGCGGTCGGGCTCGTTCCCTCCGATCCTCACCGGCAGCAGGATGTTCTGCTCGGCGTTCAGGACAGGCAGCAGGTTGTAGCTCTGGAAGATGAAGCCGACCCGCTGGCGGCGATGAAGCGTGAGTTTTCGATCGTCCAGCTGATCGAGGCGGGTGCCGTCGATTTCGACCCAACCGCTCGTGGGAGTGTCGAGACCGGCGAGGATGTGCATCAGCGTCGACTTGCCGGAGCCCGACGGGCCCATGATCGCGGTGAACGACCCCCGTTCGAAGTCGACGGAGACGCCGCGCAGGGCATCCACGGCGGCGGCGCCCTCGCCGAAGCGCTTGGTGATCTCGTGACCGCGCACGACTGTCGCGGCGGCACGGCTCGGATCGGGGGAGGGCGCGACCGCGCCGGAGATATGAGCCATGCGGCCGAGAGTGGCCGATGCGCCTCGTGAAGTCGTCCGGAGCGAGCCGCTGGCTCGGTGTGGGGAACTACTGAGCCTCGTCCAGCGCCCGCAGGAAGGGGCCGAGCTCCTCGGCGATCACCTTCTCGTCGGGCGGCCAGGCGGGCTCGGAGCTCGCCTCGGACTCGGTGCGACCGTCCTCGATGCGGGCGGTGAGGAAGAGCGGCTCCGCGCCGGTGTGGAGCACGCCGCGGATCACCGGCCGGAGCGGCTCCGGCTCGGGGGCGTCCCCGGCCAGCGCGGAGATGCCGCTCGCAGCCACATCGGCCATCTGCGCCCCGAGGCCACCGTGCTTGATCGGGAAGTCCGTCATGTCACCGGCCGCGAACACGCGCTCGCCGAGCCCGCGCACCCGGCAGCGCTCGTCGATGGGGACGAACCCGCCGGGAGCCGACGGCACGTTCCGGATCGAGCGCCCCACGATGCGCGGCATCGCCACGATCCGCTCGACCTCCAGCTCGGGCCCCTGGGGAGTAACGAGCAGGCGCCGCGAAGCGGGGACCTCGGGCCGCGCGTTCGCAAACAGGCGCACACGCGCACGCTCGAGCAGCTCCCCCACCCGGCGGCTGGCGTCCTCGCCGAGCGCCGCCATGGGCGCCGGCTCGGGGGTGACGAGGCTGACCGCCACGCCCTCCTCGCCCATGCTGCCCGCCCGCTCGGCGGTCATCAGGGCCAGCTCGTAGGCCGGTAGGAGCCAGGCCGGGCCCTCCGGCACGACGAGGGCCACGCTCCGGGTGTAGCCGCCCTCCACGTCCTGGACGAGGCCGCGGTAGGCGTCGTCTGCCCCGGCGTCGTCGAAGACCGTGACATGGTCGAAGGGCCGGACCAGACGGGCGCCCACGGCCAGCAGCAGCGCGTCGTAGGGAAGGACGCCCGAGCCGGCTGTGTGGACTTCCTGGGCGTCCGGGTCGACCCAGTCGAGCGCATCCTCTACCCACTCAGTGCCGGTCCGTTGCGCGATCGTCCGCAGCGGGTAGGTGCGCACGCCGCGCCGCGAAAAGGGCTCGTCCACCGCCAGCGGTCGGTAGCGCAGCGCGTCGTTGGGAGCGACGAGCGTGGCCTCAAGCGAATCGCCCCGCAGGCGCCGGAGACGAAGCAACCCCTCGACCGCGGCAATGCCACCGCCGCAGATCACCACTCTGAAGCCGGCCACGCTGCCGAGCCTACCCCCTGCGGGAAATCACGGACCTCGACGAGCGCGATCCCCGGATGTTGGAGCGCGCGCGCTTCCCGATCCTGAGGGCATGACGAAAGGACAGACGAAGGTGACGATCGTGGGCGGCGGCGTGGCCGCGCTCGAGGCGCTGATCGCGCTCCGCCGGATCGCGCAGGAGCGCGTTGCCCTCGAGCTGGTGACGCCTACACCGGAGTGGGCGTACCAACCGCTGGCGGTGGCCGAGCCGTTCGGCCTCGGCGAGGCAACGCGCTACGACCTGGTGCGCGTGGCGCGTGACCACGCCGCCACGATGCATCTGGCCGGGGTCCAGGCCGTCCGACCGGATGACCACGAGCTAGTCACCTGGGACGGGCGCACGCTCGGATACGAGCTGCTGCTGCTGGCGATCGGCGCCCGGGCCCAGACCGGGCTACCCGGCAGCGTGATGATCAAGGGCCCCGGCTACACCGGCCGCTTCCGGACGGTGCTGCGGGACCTCGAGGCGCGCCGCATCCGTCGGGTGGCCTTCGCCGTGCCCGCCGGCGCATCCTGGCCGCTGCCGCTCTACGAGCTCGCGCTGATGACCGCGGCCCACGTGGGCGAGCGCCGCCTGCGCCACGTCGAGCTGACGATCGTGACCCCGGAGGACGAGCCGCTCGAGCTGTTCGGCTCCGCCGCCTCCGAGGCAATGCGCGAGCTGCTCGGCGAGCGCGGCGTGGCGCTCCACCTCAGGCGCTACCCCGCGGCCGTGGAGGGCGCCCAGCTGCGTTTCGTGCCAGAGGGGTCAATCGGGGCAGACCGCGTGGTCAGCCTGCCGCAGCTGATCGGTCCGTCGCTCCCAGGGGTACGGGAGGACGCCGATGGGTTCATTCCCACGGACCTCCACGGCCTGGTCCGTGGCGAGCGCGACGTCTACGCCGCCGGGGACGCCACCACCTGCCCGATCAAGCAGGGGGGCATCGCCACGCAGCAGGCCGACGCCGCCGCCGAGGCGATCGCGGCGCGGCTCGGGGCTGACGTCGAGCCCGAGCCCTTCCGCCCGGTCCTGCGGGGCATGCTGCTCACGGGGAAGGCACCCCGCTTCCTGCGCACAGACCTGAGCGGCACGGCGGGCGACTCGTCGACCGTCTCCGACCAGGCGCTTTGGTGGCCGCCCAACAAGATCGCCGGGCGCTGGCTCGCCCCGTACCTCGCGCTCGCCCACGACGAGCTCGAGACGCCCAGCGGCGTACCGGTCGACACCGACCTCAGCGGCGTCAAGTCACGGAGGGTGATCGCCCGCGATCGAGCCGGGCACGCCGTCGCGGTGCGCTCGGGGGCCGACACCTGATGGCGCTCAGCCTCGGCGGGCTGGCGCTCGCTGCTCGACCGATAACGTCCAAACGGGGCGGCTGCGCCTCGAGCTCCGCGTGCTGCGACTCATCGGACCGGACTCCGACCGGCTCGCCCGCCTTGCCGCTGGAGCCGCACCGTCCGACCGCATGTGGCATATCGCCGCGCTCGCCTACGAGCGCCAGGGCGCGGAGAACTCGGGCTATGCGGACCACGACTTCCTTGCCGAGCTGGCCGTGGACCCGCCGAGCTCACCGCGGGCATGGCCTACTCGCGCGCAGCGGGTATCTGACCTGAAGCGGAGCTGTTCCAGCTCGAGGCGACCTGCAGTGGTGCGTCGCGAGCGCGCTGATCATCACCAGCCGCGACGGTGCGTGCCGTTCGCTCAGGCGTGCCGGGCCGGTAGCCAGGCGCGCACGGCGGTCCCCGTGCCCGGGGTGGAGTCGATCTCGAGGCGGCCCCCTACGAGCTGGACCCGCTCCTCCATCCCGATCAGCCCGAAACCGCCATCGCGCAGCCGCTCACGGCCAAAACCCGTGCCGTCGTCGCGAACGCTCACCGCCACCTCCGCATCCCGCTCCGAGATCTCGACGGTCAGGGTCTCGGCCTCGGCGTGCTTGACGGCGTTGGTGAGCGCCTCCTGCACGAGCCGGTAGACGACCGTGGCCAGCTCCGGCTCGAGGCGCGTCCCGGTGCGGCCCTCGGCATACGCGAGGTCGATCGACGACTCTACCCGCAGCCCCGACGTGGCGGCGGTGCGCTCGAGCAGTGCCTCGACGGCCGGCTTGAGGCCCAGCTCGTCGAGCGCCGCCGGGCGCAGCTCGGTGATCAGGCTCTGAAGCCCGCGGATCGTGAGGTCAAGCTGGTCGATGGATCGAGCGACGCTCTCGGCCACGAGCTCGGGACGATCCACAGCGCTGGAGGTCTCGAGCATCATCTTGAGCGCGCCGAGCTCTTGAAGGGTTTCGTCGTGCAGCTCGCGGGCCCAGCGCCTGCGCTCCTGCTCCGAGGCGCGGATCGAGTGTCGGAGCCGTTGGGCCTCGACCGACTGCGCCGTTGCGATGGCGATCGCGGCGCTGGCCCCAAACGACGTGAGCAGGTGTTCGTCGTCGGCATCGAAGGCGGGCCCGTCGCCTGTGCGGTCGAGCGCGACGAGCACGCCGCGACCCCTTCCGCGGAACCCGAGCGGAACCACCACGGCCGAGCGAGCTTCGCCGGCGACCTGCTCGAGGCCATGGCCGGGGCGCCTCGAGAGGGGATCCACGCGCTCGGCCTCACCCGACTCCAGCACGGATCGGGCAACCGAACCGCCGTTCGGCAGCTCCGTGCCCACCACCGCGGTGCCCAACCGACCGGCAGCGGCAGCCACCCTGATGGCGTCGTCCTCCTCGAGCAGCACAAGCAGCGAATCGGCCTCGACCATCGCCCGGCCGCGCTTCGCGATCAACTCGAGCACCCGGGGCAAGTCCGTCTCGTAGCCCACCGCGCGCGCGATCGCCGACGTGGCCTCGAGCCCGCGGACCGCGCGCTCGAGCTCCTCGCGGCGGCGCCTGACTCCCTGGTAGAGCCGCGCGTTGTCGATGGCGATTGCCGCCCATTCGGCCAGCACGACGGCCGACTCCTGATCCTCACCGTCGAACTCGGCGCCGCCCTCCTTGTCGGTCAGATAGAGATTTCCGAACGCCTCGCCGCGGATCAGGAGCGGCACGCCGAGGAAAGTGGTCATCGGTGGGTGACCGGGCGGGAAGCCGTACGAGTGCTCGTGCTTGGTTACGTCCGCGAGGCGCAGCGGCTGCGGGTGGCGGATCAGCTCGCCCAGCACTCCCCGCCCCCGCGGCAGGGGACCGATCCGGCGGCGCGTCTCCTCCTCGATCCCGACGAACAGGAAGCGCTCGAGCTCCTCCTTGGCCTCGTCCAGGATGCCGAGGGCGACATAACGGGCGCCGGTCAGCTCGCGCGCCGTATCGAGTACGAGCCGCAGCAGCGACTCGAGCTCGAGCTCGGCCACCAGAGTGCGACCGACCTCGAGAAGACGACGCAGCCGGTCTTCGCTCAGCCACCTGTCGGTTTGGCGGAGCGCCACGCGCAACAGCGTACCCTCGACACGACCGGCGCCCGGCGAACAGCGCTCTCTCTACATACCTGCCGCGGGCTCCCGTTCGACCGCGGCGGCTCGTGCTGCCCCATCCTGCCTCCGCGCAACCACGAGCCCGGCCCGCCAGCCGGGCGCGCGCCCCCCTGCTGGGGCGTGAACCGACGCCGCGTCGAGTCCGGCGCGCGCGATCGACCACGCGATCACAGAGTTCGAGTTCCACATCTCGCCGGTCCGAAGGTCGTCGCGACCCCACACGGGGGTAGGTACCTGCCTGACCACCTCGAGCACGCGGCGCGCGCGAGCTTCGTCATTGCACAGTCGCCAAGGGCTATCCACCGCCTCGGCGACGTCCGGAATGTGCCCGCCACGCCAGACGCGGATCTCGTAGCGGAAGACCCGCAGGCGGCCTGCCCAGCGAGTGCCGACCGCGCCCGCGGCCACGACGCCTCGCCGTTCCCCGCGCAGATCTGGGACGGGCGTCTGCTCGATCACGAACGTCCCTTCCGGGACTTCGATCTGGAGTGCAGAGTGGTAGAGGTCGCAGGCCGGACGCCGCGCCAGCCGGGCCGCCAGCGTCTCGTAGATCCGACCGTTGAGCCTGACGAAGTGCCCACCCGCTCCGAGAGGCAACCAGTAGAGATCTACCGCGCCCGTCAGTCCACGTGCCGCACCGCTCGCGAGCCGGTCTCGGCCGTCTGTCACCACGTTGCGAGTATCGCAAGCGTTCGCCCGAGCCTAGGTCGCCAAGGGGGCCGCAACACCGAAATAGATCGCGATCGTGAATATGTCCTGGAGAACGGTTGCGAGCGGTCCCGAGCCGAACGCCGGGTCGGCACCGAGACGCTCGAATCCCCACGGCAGGACAAGCGCGATGAGGGTCGCAGCGAGGCTGCTGCCGAATAGGCCGAGCGCGACTCCCACGGCCACGTCGGCGTCGCCCCAGCCCGCGAGAGCAATTGGTAGGAAGGCGGCGGCGATAACGGCGCTCAGCACGAGGCCGCAGAGCAGCTCGCGACGGAGGGTGTCGCGCATCGTCACGCCAACGGAGAACCCGCGAATCACGACCGTCTGAGTCTGCGTGCCGATCGCCGACGACATGTAGACGACACCCGGAAGGAAGAAGGCGAGCAGCACCTGATCCTCGAGCTGCTGATCGAACCTGCCGACGACCACCGCCGCCGCGAACGCGCCGGCGAGGCCCACCAGCAACCAGGGAAGCCGGTGCCATAAACGCCGCGCGACGGGCTCCTCCGCGGCCTGCCTGGCACGCTTCGTGCTGGCCAGGTAGCCGCCAAGCCGGGCCACGTCCTCGTCGTGCTCCATGAGCAGCACCCGCAGCATCCGATGGGGAGGCACCAGGCCGGCGAAGCGGCCCGCCTCGTCGACCACCGCGACGCTCGATTCCCCGCGGCGGACCACCTCCCAGGCGACGCTCTCCTGGTCGACGCCGGGCGAGACAACGGGCGGGTCCGGGTCCATCAGGTCCAAGATCGTCCGCGCAGTCGAAGCTCGAGCCGACGAGGCCGGCGCGCACGTCGCCGGCGCGCTGCTCGGGACTCGCTGTGGGCACGCGCAGGGTGGCGTGCCCGCGCGCGCTGCGCGGCCCGGCGTCGTCCATGGCCCCTTATACGGCCTGGCGCGCTGCGACCCTGGTCGTCCCGTGCATCTGCACGAGCCGGTGCGAGCCGCCCGCTAGGTATGCCCTAGGCGCTGCCCGCCGGCTCGCGCTCCGCCGGCGCCGCCGCCCGGCCGCCCGGGCCGACGGGCGCCGAGGCCGACTCGGCGCCCCGCTTCTCGACATCCTTCATGAACACCGCGTCGGCCTCGGCCGCAGTGTCGTGGGAGCCCTTGTCGAACAGCGGCCACAGGATCGCGCGGAGGAAAATCAGCGGGCGCGCCCAGCCGGGCACAACGACCCAGCGCTTGCGCTCGGAGATCCCGTCGGCGATTGCCTGACCCGCCTGCGAGAGCGGATAGGTGTTCGAGAACGGCTTGGGGGCCTTCGCGCGGAACCCGCCAAGGGTCGGGTGCTCGTCGCCGCCGCGCACCATGTCGGTGTCGATGAAGCTGAAGTAACCGACCCCGACGTCGACCCCGAGGTGCTTGACCTCCACGCGCAGCGAGTTCGCGAACGCCTCCGCGCCCGCCTTGCTCGCGGAGTAGGCCGCCATGCCCGGCCCGTGCATCGCGGCCGCAAGCGAGGCGATCACGAGCACATAGCCGCGGTTCTCGATCACCTGAGGCAGGCAGGCGCGCACCGTGCGCCAGACCCCGATCAGGTTGATCTCGATCGTGCGCTCGAAGGCGGCGGGATCGGTCGAGCGCACCATGCCCACCGGCGCAATCCCCGCGTTGGCCATCACCACGTCGATCCGGCCGAAGCGCTCGATCGCGCCCGCGAGCGCACCCTCCAGGGCGTCGTTGTCGGTCACGTCGCACTCGAACCAGGCTGCGTTCGAGCCGCACTGGGCGGCCACGCGCTCGAGCTCGTCCGGCTCGAGGCCCACCAGCGCGACGTTGGCGCCCCGCGCCGCGACCCGGCGGGCGGTCTCCGCCCCCAAACCGCGTGCGGCCCCGGTGATGAACACGGTCTTTCCGCGGACGTTCCACTCCATGCCCGAGACCCTAGATGGTTGATTCCGAATCCGCGTGCCATCCAGGGGTGCGCGGGGTTTGGGATCAGCCATCCATCTAACCGAGGTCGGTAGTGTCGAACCCGCATGAGCGAGCTCGATCCCAGGGGCGCTTACGAGCTGCTGCGCGGGGGCGACGTCCAGCTCGTGGACGTGCGCCGCCCCGACGAGTACGAGGCCGGGCGCCTCGCCGGCGCGCGCCACATCGAGATCGACCGGCTGGCCGCCGAGGCCACCTCGATCGACCGCGGACGTCCGATCCTCTTCTACTGCCGCTCGGGGAGCCGCTCGGCGCTCGCGACGCAGGCCTTCGAGTCCGCCGGGTTCGACGCGCACAACCTCGACGGCGGC
>Ga0075430_100004742_pt1 | contig 11440 bp, 7 predicted proteins | sample RhiMetdeltSRZDD4_FD_75294 | JGI IMG/M metagenome (GOLD analysis project Ga0075430, IMG submission 75294) | Populus rhizosphere microbial communities from Tennessee, USA - Rhizosphere MetaG P. deltoides SRZDD4 | ecosystem: Host-associated > Plants > Roots > Rhizosphere > Soil | place: USA... | reverse complement strand
ACCTCGAGCTCTTCCGCCACCGCGGGCTCGCGATCGATGACTTCGTCCCGAATTTCTCCTTCTTCTTCTCGAATGGACTCGATGCCGAGTATGCGGTGCTCGGCCGCGTGGCCCGGCGCGTCTGGGCCGTGGTGCTGCGGGACCTCTACGGCGCGAGCGAGCGGAGCCAGAAGCTCAAGTACCACATCCAGACATCGGGCCGCTCGCTGCACGCGCGCGAGATGGGCTTCAACGACATACGGACGACCATCCAGGCGCTCCTCGCCATATTCGACAACTGCAACTCCCTCCACACGAACGCGTACGACGAGGCGGTCACGACGCCGACCGAGGAGTCCGTGAGGAAGGCTCTCGCGATCCAGCTCATTGCGCAGCGGGAGCTCGGCCTCGTCCAGAACGAGAATCCCCTCCAGGGGTCCTTCTTCATGCGCGAGCTGACCGACCTCGTCGAGGATGCGGTCCTCGCGGAGTTCGAGAGGATCTCGGAGCGCGGCGGCGTCCTCGGCGCCATGGAGACGGGCTACATCCGGAACCGCATCCAGGAGGAGTCCCTCCTCTACGAGGAGCTCAAGCACTCGGGGAAGCTCCCTATCATCGGGGTCAACACGTTCCTCGATCCGAACGAGAAGTCGACGGGGGAGCGGGTGCCGGTGGTCCGCTCGACCGAGGAGGAGAAGCGCCAGCAGATCGCGAACCTCCGGGAGTTCCAGGCCCGCCACGCGGCAGAAGCTCCCGCGGCGCTGTCGCGCCTCGCCGATGCGGTCCTCCGCGACGAGAACGTTTTCGCGGTGCTCCTCGAGACGGTGCGGCACGCGAGCCTCGGCCAGATCATGGACGCGCTCTTCCAGGTCGGCGGCCGCTACCGAAGGAGTCTCTGAGTTGGTGGAGCGCGTGGCCGTCATAGGCGCCGGCACGATGGGGAGCGGGATCGCGCAGGTCTTCGCCGCCCACGGTTTCGATGTCGTCATCGTGGACTCGAGCGCGGAGGCGCTCGAGCGGGCGCGCGAGGGGATAGCGGGAGGCCTCGCGAGGCTCGTCCGGAAGGGCCGGATGGAGGAAGGGGAGCGCTCCGTGGTCCTCGCGAGGGTCGCGTTCGAGCGGTCCCTCGCGTCCGCGGCGAGCGCGGACTTCGCCGTGGAGGCGATCGTGGAGGACGCCGGCGCGAAGGCTCGCGTCTTCGCCGAGCTGGACGGCCTCGCCCGGCCCCACGCCGTCTTCGCTTCGAACACGTCCTCCATATCGATCACGAAGCTCGCATCGGCGACGCGCCGCCCGGACCGCGTCATCGGGATGCACTTCATGAACCCCGTCCCCGTGATGGAGCTCGTCGAGGTCATCCGGGGCGAGGCCACCTCCGATGCCGCTCATGCCGTGACCCTCGAGCTCGCGAGGCGCCTCGAGAAAACGCCGGTCACCGTCTCCGATTACCCGGGGTTCATCTCGAACCGAATCCTGATGCCCTTCATCAACGAGGCCGCCTTCGCGTTGATGGAAGGCATCGCCTCGCGCGATGACATCGACACGGTCTTCCGGCTCGGGATGCGACACCCCATGGGGCCGCTCGAGCTCGCGGACCTCATCGGACTCGACATCTGCCTCCAGGTCCTCGAGGTCCTCCACAGGGGTCTCGGGGATCCCAAGTACAGGCCCTGCCCGCTGCTCCGTCGCATGGTGGATGCGGGGTACCTCGGGAGGAAGACGGGGCGTGGCTTCCACGACTACACGGAGCGGCCCGCGAAGGCCGGTACCTGACGTGGCGTTCCAGCCGAGCGTGCTCGACGAGGACCTGCAGCTCCTCCAGAAGACGGCGCGGGAGTTCGCCGACGGCGTGATCGCGCCTGCGGCGGCGCGGGTGGATCGCGAGGAGCGCCCCGCCTGGGAGAACTGGAAGGCGATCGCCGACATGGGATTCCTCGGCCTCCTCGTGCCCGAGGAGCACGGGGGGACCGGGCTCGGCAACCTGGCGCTCGCCATCGTGCTCGAGGAGATCAATCGCGCGTGCGCGTCCACGGGGGTCGCCGTGTCCGTGCAGAACTCGCTCGTCGCCGGGCCCCTCGTGAAGTACGGGACCGATGAGCAGAAGCGGAAGTACCTCCCGCGGCTCGCGGGCGGAGACCTCATCGGCGCCTATGCGATCTCCGAGCCGGAGCACGGGAGCGACGCCGCCGCGATCGAGACGCGCGCCGAGAAGAAGGGAGCGGCCTACTTCCTCAATGGGAGGAAGGCGTGGATCACGAACGGGGCCTCGGCGGGCCTCATCATCGTCTTCGCGACGGTGGACCGGGCTCTCGGCGCGAAGGGGATCACGGCGTTCCTCGTCGACGCGAAGACGCCGGGCATCTCCGTCGGGAAGCACGAGAAGAAGCTCGGGATCCGCGGCTCGGAGACGGTCGAGATCGTCCTCGAGGATGTCGAGGTGCCCGCGGACGGCGTTCTTTCCTCGGTGGGGAGCGGCTTCAGGCTCGCGATGGACACATTGGACGGGGGCCGCATCGGCATCGCGGCCCAGTCGACCGGCATCCTCGCCGCCTGCCTGAACGATTCCGTCCAGTATGCGAAGGAGCGGCGCCAGTTCGGGAAGCCGATAGCCGACTTCCAGCCGATACAGTGGAAGATCGCCGGCATGGGCCTCGACCTCGAGATGGCGCGCCTCCTCGTCCGGCAGGCCGCCTCGCTGAGGGATGCGGGCGTGCCCCACTCGCGGCAGGCATCGATGGCGAAGCTTCACGCCTCCGAGGCGGCGAACCGCGCCGCGACAAACGCCGTCCAGATCCATGGAGGCGCCGGGTACCTGAAGGACTTCGCGGTGGAGAGATATTACCGGGATGCAAAGATCACCGAGATCTACGAGGGCACGAGCGAGATCCAACGCCTCGTCATCGCGCGGAGCCTCCTCGGGACGTAGGCGTGCGGGAAGCCGGCCGCCCGGGCTCGAGGATGTGCGCCGCCGCGACCCCAGCGCCGTGGGGCGGGCGATCACGGCCGCCCAGCGGGGAGGCAAGGCCTATCGCCGCCCCGTCGGGAAGCCGCGCGCCCTCCGGGTCGGCTTCACGGGCCCGCCCGGCGCCGGGAAGAGCTCTCTCCTGAGGGAAGTGATGAAGCGCCTTCGGTCCCAGGGAGACGCCGCCGCCCTCGTGGCATGCGACCCCGTGAGTCCGGTGACGGGCGGGAGCTTCCTCGGTGACCGGTGCCGCTTCGCCGGTCTTTCCGAAGACCCGGGCCTCTTCATCCGCAGCGTCGCCCACCGCTCTCCGCCGGGGGAGCTGCCGCCCGAGGCCCTGAAAGCCGCCGACGTCCTCGAGGCCGCCGGGTTCCCGTGGATTTTCATCGAGACCGTCGGATCCGGGCAGGCGGAGGTGGACGGTCTCCGGGGAACGGACCTGAGGGTGCTCGTCCACCCGCCGGATGCAGGGGATGGCATGCAGATGTTGAAGGCAGGAGCCATCGAGACTGCGGACCTCCACGCCGTGAACAAGTGCGACCGCCCCGGAGCCGCTGTCCTCGCGCGCGAGCTCCGGATCGCGCTCGGCACGGTCGCAGGGGAAGCGGGAGCGCCCGTGTTCGAGGTGAGCGCCCTGACGGGGCAGGGTGTCGATGCGCTCGTCGCGGAGCTCCGGATGAGGCGCGACACGCCCGGAAAGGAAAGGCTTCCATGACCCTGGCAACGGATCTCACCGAGGAGCAGGCACTCTTCCGCGACATGGTGCGCGAGTTCGCGCGAGAGCAGGTGGGCCCCATTGCGGCTCGGATCGACGAGGAGGCGAGGTTCCCCGCGGAGACGATGGAGAAGATGGCTCCCCTGGGGCTCCTCGGGATCCCCGTCCCCGAGGAGTACGAGGGAGCCGGCGCCGACCTCCTTTCCTACCAGATCGCTCTCGAGGAGATCGCCTACCACTGCGCATCGACGGCGCTGTCCCTCGCGGCGCACACGTCTCTTTGCACGCTCCCGATCCTTGCCTTCGGGAACGAGGACCAGAAGAAGCGCTACGTTCCCGATCTCGCCTCGGGCCGGAAGCTCGGGGCCTTCGGGCTCACGGAGAGCCAGGCGGGAAGCGATGCGGGCGCCACGAAGACCAGGGCCGTCCGGGACGGGAAGACCTGGATCCTGAACGGATCGAAGGCCTACATCACGAACGCTTCTCACGCGGCCACCTTCGTGGTCACCGCCAGGACATCCGGAGAGGGCGGGACGGCGGGCATCAGCTCGTTCATCGTCGAGAGCGGGTTCCCGGGGTTCGCGGTGGGGAAGAAGGAGGACAAGCTCGGGCACCGCGCCTCGGACACGGCCGAGATCCTCTTCGAGGACTGCCGCGTGCCCGAGGAGAACCTCCTCGGAGAAGAGGGGCAGGGCTTCCGGAACTTCATGAAGACCCTGGACGGCGGCCGGATCGGGATCGGCGCGATGAGCCTCGGGCTGGCGCGGGCGGCCATGGATCATGCCGTGGAGTACGCGATGGCCCGCAGGGCGTTCGGCGCAACGATCGCCGACCAGGGGGCCATCCGCGAGAAGATCGCGGACATGGCCGCGGGCATACACGCGTCCAGGCTCCTCGTCTACGACACGGCCCGCCGGCGGCAGGAGGGACGGCCGCACACGAGGGAAGCCTCGATCACGAAGCTCATCGCCTCGGAGACGGCGTACAGGATCACGAAGGAGGCGGTCCAGATCCTCGGGGGGAACGGGTACTCGAGGGAGTATCCGGTCGAGCGGTTCTTCCGCGACGTGAAGCTCCTCGAGATCGGCGAGGGGACATCGGAGATACAGCGCATCGTCATCGCGAAGGATGTTCTGCGTGAGAGAGGAAGCTGAGAAGCGCGTGGCACGAAGGAGACCTGGTTCCGGAAGGCAAGGACGACCCGCGGATCGACGTCAGGTGAGTGTCGCGCGGAAGACCCCCCGGGGGAGCCGCTGGGTCGCGCCCATCGCGCAGGGAGGGGCGACGGGCTTCCTGACCCGGATCGATCCCGCGATCGCGCGCATGGCCGGGCGTGCGGGGGAGACGAGGATGTTCCGCGGGGACGTGGGGGAGGTCCTGCCTCTCTTCTCCCCCCGGAAGCCCGAAAGCGTCCTCCTTCTCGGTCTCGGGAAGGCCGCGAAGCTCGACCTCGACGTCCTCAGGCGCGCATCGGGGGTCCTGGCGAGGCGGATGCTCCGGGACGGGGGGGCCGTCGACCTTCCTCTCGACACCCCGTCGCTCCGATCGCTCTCCGACCGGCACGGCTGGGCCGCGGTCGTGGAGGCGATCGTCACCGGCTGGCTCATCGGGAGCTACTCCTTCACCCCGTACAAGAGCGATGGGTCGGGAAAGAAGCGCCCGGGCACGCTGACGATCCTGACGGGGCCTCTCGCATCTCCGGGGAGGAGCCGCGGGGGGCGCGCGATCGATGAGGTCGAGGTGCGGCGGGCGGTCCTGCGCGCGGAGGCCATGGCGAACGCCGTCAACTACGCCCGGGACCTCTCCAACATGCCCGCGAACGACCTCTATCCCCAGAAGCTCGCGGAGCATGCGCGATCCGTGGCCGCGGCCGGCGGGCTCCGCCTCACCGTCCTCGGGAGACGCGAGCTCGCCCGCGAGCGCATGGGCGCCCTCCTCGGGGTCTCGCAGGGAAGCGACCGTCCGCCTTGCCTCATCGTCCTCGAGTACCGGCCCCGGGCGTGGAAGCCCCGATCGAAGGGCACGGTGGTGCTCGTGGGGAAGGCGGTGACCTTCGACTCGGGCGGACTCTCCATCAAGCCGGCGAACCGGATGGAGGAGATGAAGTACGACATGTCGGGCGGCGCGGCGGTCCTCGGGGCCATGCAGGTGATCTCGGTCCTCGGCGCGAAACGGAGGGTCGTGGGGATCATCCCCGCAACCGAGAACGTCATCAGCGGCTCGGCCATGCGGCCGGGCGACATCATCCGCTCGGCCGCGGGGAAGACCATCGAGGTCATCAACACGGATGCCGAGGGGCGCCTCATCCTGGCGGATGCTCTCCACTATGCGAAGCGGTACGAGCCGGAGTACGTGCTCGATTTCGCCACGCTCACCGGAGCGTGCCTCGTGGCCCTCGGGAGCCAGGTTTCCGGCATGGTCACGAACGACAAGGCCCTCGGGAAGGCCGTGTTCGAGGCGGGGGAGAGGTGCGGCGAGCGCGTCTGGGAGCTCCCGCTCTACGACGAGTTCGTGGAGGCCACGCGGAGCCAGGTCGCGGACATCAAGAACTCCGCCGGGCGGAACGCGGGCGCGATCACGGCGGCCGCTTTCCTGTCCCACTTCGTAACCGGCCTCAGGTGGTGCCACCTCGACATAGCGGGAACGGCCTGGGCGGAGAAGGACTCCGGCCTCTTCACGGTGGGGGCGACCGGTGTGGGCGTGCGGCTGGCCGTGGAGGTGGTGTTGGGGGCGTGAGGGCGGCTCCGATATCGGCGTAAACGGGGGGAAGAAGATCGGGAGAGGGAGCGGGAGCGGGAGGGGGAGCGGGTCTCAGGGTACGGAGGTGATCTGGACACTCTCTTGCCGCGTCCCTATAATCCGCGTTCGCCCCGTGTTAACCCTTCCGCGGGCCGTGGCTTACATAGCTCGAATACCTTCTCGTAACCGAGGTCTCTCGTGATGCCATCCCATCTCCTCGTCCGTTCTTTCCTCGTGTCGGCCTTCCTCGGAGCGGTATCGCTCGCGGAGGCCCAGGAGCCGTCGAAGGCTCCGACCCCGCCCACCGGTGAGACCAAGGCGGCCCCGCCTCCCGCGGTTCCGGTCAGGCCCGTGGTAGCACCCAGGCCGGGAGCGAGCACCGAGGAGGTCCGGGCGAGCCACATCCTGGTCGCCACCGAGGAGGAGGCGAAGAAGGTCCGCAGCGAGATCGAGGCAGCGGGTAGCGACAAGAAGGCCTTCACGGCCGCCGCCCGGAAGTACTCGAAGGACATCTCCACGAAGGTCCTGGGCGGCGACCTCCACTACTTCACGACCCAGAGCGGCTTCGACAAGGCTTTCAGCGATGAAGCGTTCCGGCTGAAGCCGGGAGATCTCTCGCAGCCCGTGAAGAGCTCCTTCGGCTGGCACCTCATCCTGGTCACCGATCGCCGCGACAAGGCCTCGGCGAAAGCGAAGGATACGACGCCCGTCGACGCGACGAAGAAGGACATGCCCCACGGGGAGTCCACGAAGGCTCCCCTGCAGCCGACGCCCCAGCCCACGCCTCCCGTGGGCGCCGCTGACACCACCAAGACGGCGGGGCCGGATCAGCTCGCACCCACGCCTACCAGACAGACGCCCGTCACCGGAGTGGAGAAGGCCGCGCCGGTCGGGCCTCCCGCCCCGTTGCCCCAGGTCGACGCGAAGAGGCGCCCCCAGAGGGAGCAGGGGCTTCGCATCACGCTCGAGACGACCAAGTCGGGCGAGTACCAGATGGACCAGTTCATCTTCCCGAGGGAGCAGGCGGTCGAGCTGAACGTCACGATCAAGAACGAGGGCTCGAGAGAGCAGCCGTTCTTCGCGCGCGAGCTCCTTCCCCTCGGGCTCAGGGTCTCGAACCTGGGCGAGAGGGAGCCCATCCCCGGAGACTTCTCCGCCCTCAAGGAGCCCGCGAACCTCGTTCAAGTCCTCAAGCCTTACGAGATCTATGGGATCGAGCTCAGCTTGAACGACTACTGGAAGACGCTCCCGCCGCGGCGCTACGGCGTGAACTGGGACTCCGAGCTCTTCCTCAAGAACCTCGAGACGAAGTTTCCCAAGGCCAGGGAGCTGCCGGACTACGCGAACCTGACGGCCTTCCTGAAGAAGCGGGAGATGGTCAGGACGGATGTCGTCGTCCGCGATGTCTCTCCTCGGATGACGTTCCAGCGGGGAAGGGACCTGTCCTTCAGCGTGATGGAGTCGCTCGATCCGAACAAGAACTTTTACGTGCGGCTGAAGGTCTCGGGGTCCGAGACGCCCATCGCCATACGGCTCTACACGAAAGAGCAGCTCAAGGCGGTGCGGCACTTCGCGAACCTCGTCCAGAACGGCTTCTACGACAACCTCGACTTCTTCGAGGTGGAGAAGGGCGACTTCATCCTGGGAGGATGTCCCACCCGTACGGGGACCGGCGCTCCGAGCTCCATCCTCCCGCTCCTCAGGAACGACGCGAAGCTCGACCACAAGCGGGGCGTCGTGTCGCTGGTGAGCCGCAGCGTACGGAGCAAGGGCCCCGCCATGGGGGGCCAGGTAGGGAGCATCTTCGTCGTGTGCCTGAAGCCTCACCCGGAGTGGAACGAGGAGCACGTGCCCGTTGGAGAGGTCACGTCGGGGCTGGAGGTGCTCGAGAACCTCGGCCCGTCCGCCGTGTTCCGCGAGATCACCGTCGTCACCGAGGACCAGCTCGGAACCATCGCGGCGGCGACTCCCGCGAACCCGGCCGCCGCGAACGCCGCGGTCGGGAACCCCGAGGCCGTGATCAAGACCTCGAAGGGCGATCTCACGATCGAGCTCTTCGAGGACGTGGCGCGCAACACGGTCGCGAACTTCATCACCCTCGCGGAGTCGAAGTTCTACGACAAGGATGGCGCCGGGACCGGAAAGCAGAAGTTCTTCATCACGAAGAACCAGAGCGGCCAGCCCGTGCTGGCGCAGACGGGCAGCCCGAACAACGACTTCGAAAGCGGACCGGGCTACCACATTGCCGACGAGCCCAATGCGAAGAAGCACGTGAAGGGCGCGCTCGTCATGGTCATGCAGTACGACGAGGCCACGAAGGGCTACGTGCCGAACACGGCCGGCAGCCAGTTCTTCATCTGTCTCGCGGACATCCCCTCCTACGACTACCAGGAGAAGAAACCGACCATCTTCGGGCAGGTGAAGTCCGGGACGGAGGTCCTCGAAAAGCTCGCGGAGGGGGACACGGTCGAGTCCGTCACGATCGCGAAGAAGAAGCCCCAGCCCTACCAGGTGATCAAGATCCCGACGCCGTAGTTTTGGCCCCCATTTCGGGCGGCGAGTCACGGCCCGCGTAGATCTGAATCGGCTCGTCGCCGCGCCTACAGAGGGCGGGGGGCACCCGGAACGGGTGCGATCTTACGGCTTTATTTCAGTGGCCGCTTCGCGGCACGATCAAGCAAACCGGGGAAGGATCGGGCTCGAGCCTCGCGCGCCAGGGACCACGATCCGACCTGAAACTCGTTGCACGTCGGTGATGGAATCCGGGCTGGGTCAAATCCGTCGGAGTCGGGAGGGGGAGCGGGAGCGCGAGGGGGAGCGGACTGGGCAGCCGGCCGGGGGCGGCTGCCCAATCACCATCTCCGCGTGAACGTCAACGCGAAGTTCTCGTTCATCTTGTCGAACACGCTCGCGTGGGCGGCTCCCTGCCCGGTGGGCGCGGAGCAGACGATCGTGACGAGGCCGTCGATCTGGATGAGCTTGAACTCGACGACGTCGTACTCGGCTGCCTTCGCCTTTTCCTTCTCCTTGCCGGAAGCCGGGCCTGTCGCCGGCTGTAGCATGCGGTCGCCCACGGGCGTGAAGTCGGCAGCCTTCCTCGACGGGCCGACGTAGCCGAGCTTGTACCCATCGAGGCCGCTGATCTTCACCGGCTCGTGCTTCACGTCCTTGAAGAGGGTCTTCGCGAGCTTCTCGTAGCCATCGAAGTACACGTCCTTCTCGAGGAAGGAGTCGTTGTTCTGGAAGTAGACACGGACCTCGGCTTCCCCCCTGGGATCGATGAGGCCGATGAGGAGCTTCTTGTCCTCCTTGTCCTCGAAGAACTTCCAGTCCTCGGAGGGAGCCTTGAAGTCGAACTGGAAGACTTCGCTCTGGAACCACTCGCCCACGACTCTTCCCGCGGACGGCATCTCGAGTCCGAGTATGTACTCGATGTACTGCGCCTCGAGGTTCTTCACGCCCTCGAAGTAATGATCGGAGAGGTCCAGGAAGTCCTTCTTCGTGAGCAGGCGTTCCAGCCCCGTCCTCCAGTAATCGGTCAGGAAGTGCATCCCGTCCTTTCCCGAGTTCACGAGGAAGTAGATCAGGGCCCAGGAGTCCGCGTAGTGGCTTCCCGAGAAGCCCTGGTTGCGTGTCATGGAGATCAGCTTCTCCACGGGGGTGTGCCTCTTCGCGAGCATCTTCTCCTGGATGTGCGCGAGGCGATCCCGCGGAACCTTCCCGAGACTCATCTTCTTCTTCACGGGATCGAAGACCATGCCGTCCCCGAAGTACACGGCCAATCCCTCGATGAGCCACATGGGGATGTTGTTGAAGTCCTTCAGGACCAGTCCCTGGTAGTAGTGCGTGCCCTCGTGGCAGAGGACGCTCAAGGTCGTCCCCGTGAAGCCGAACGTCCCGTGATACGTGGTGATCGCCTGCGTGACCGAGTTGTAATAGCCGCCGAGACCGCGGCCCGCCCACCTGCCCAGGTTGTCCCTCGACATGAACTCTTCCTGGGAAGAATAGATGAAGACGGGCGCCTTGTTGGTCCTCTGGATCCTGCTCGTGAACATCTTTTCCAGGTGGCTCCGGATCTCTTCCATGAGCGCGGCGTAAGCCCTGGCCACCTTCTCGGTCGAGTTGCAGTGGATCTCGAAGTTCTTCGTGGGGATTTGGTAGCGATTCTCCCAGGGAACGCCGATGTACTCCTTCCTCTTCGACTCGAGGTACTTCTCCGCGTCCCTGATCCTGTTTGCCCGTTCCTTTTCGAGCTTCTTCCTCTCCTCCTTCGAGAGCTTCTTCCGCTCGAGGATCCGGTAGGACGGCGAGATCCCGGAAACCTTGCGGACGAGCGTGGTCGGCGTCTTTCCCGGGACGAGCTCCCCGTTCTGGACCTGGAAGTTCTCGAGGAGCTTGGCCTCGACCTCCTCCTCGCCGAGCCATTTCCCGTCGAGCTTCGCGTGCCCGAGCTCGAGCCGGGCCTGGACGTTGTCCGGCTCGAGACGGATGATCTCCCGGAGCGCGCGGCGCCTCTCGGGAAGGATCTTCTTCGTCGAGCAGAAGTCCGCGAGCTTCGAGAGCTCGGCGGCGCTCCCGCGGTACTCCCCGAGCTTCCTTTCGAAGAAGTCGAGGAGCTCTCTCGTCGCGGCCCGCTCGATTGCCTGGACCTCGCCGCGCGGGTGTACGGAGCGCGTCCCGCCCTCGCCGCCGGAGAGCACCACGACGCGGTCATCCGTGATGTCGATGAGGGACCCCTCGATCGTCTTTCCCCCCTTGAGAGTGATGCGGTCCACGGTCGGGGGCGCCGGGCTCTCCTCTCCCGCTCCCCGGGATACCGGGATGAAGAGAAGAGGAAGGATGACGACGTGGATCTTTCCGAGTGGGATCACGTGATCTCCAGAAAGCGTGCGACGGGAATGCCCTGAACCTGCCCGCTCAAGGATAAGGCGGGGGCGCCCTCCTCCTCAAGGGAATGACGGCGCCTGGCCGCCCGGCTCGGCCTTGGCGACGTTTCGCCTTCCTGGTTGCCTTCCAGGCCTCAGCCGCGGTTTGTAGAATCAGTC
>Ga0075430_100004741_pt1 | contig 11441 bp, 11 predicted proteins | sample RhiMetdeltSRZDD4_FD_75294 | JGI IMG/M metagenome (GOLD analysis project Ga0075430, IMG submission 75294) | Populus rhizosphere microbial communities from Tennessee, USA - Rhizosphere MetaG P. deltoides SRZDD4 | ecosystem: Host-associated > Plants > Roots > Rhizosphere > Soil | place: USA... | reverse complement strand
GGCTTCGAGGTCGAGCACGCCATCAACGGCATCGAGGCGATGGAGAAAGTTCTGGCGCAGGCCTTTGACCTGCTGATCGTCGATGTCAACATGCCGCGGATGGACGGCTTTTCATTTCTTCGCGCGCTTCGGCGCAGCGCGCGGGAGGTCGCCACGATTCCCGCGTTGATCATTACCACCGAGGCCGGCGAGCAGGACATCGAGGATGCCCGTGCTGCGGGCGCGAATTTCTATCTCGTCAAGCCGGTTTCGGAGGCCGACCTGCTCCGCCATGCCGTCGTGCTCACGGGAGCGTCGACATGAACGCCCTGCACGAGCAGTTCATCGTCGAAGCGCGTGAGCTGATTCAACAGGCGACCGATGATCTGATCGTGGTTGAGCGCGAAGGCGCCGAGTTTGACCGGATCGACCGCGTCTTTCGCGCCTTCCATACCCTCAAGGGCTCCGCTGGCGTCGTCGATATGCCCCCGATGAATTTGACGTTGCATGCCGCGGAAGACCTGCTTGCCGCGATCCATGCGGGGAAACTGGATGCAAGCCCGGCCGTCATCGACCAGGCGCTGGCCTGTCTCGACCAGGTGTCGCGGTGGGTGGATGACTTCGAAGCCCGCGGATCGCTGCCGCCTCGTGCCGGCGACGATGCGCGCGCAATGGCCGAGCGGCTGCGGGAGCTGCTGTCCGCGAACGCGCCCGACCAGCGGACGAAACCGGGTCGAGCGTCCTCCGTATTAGGCTCCGGTGACGCGTTACCGGAGTGGGTTTCCGGGCTGGTCGAATCGCAGCGCGCGCGAATCTTCCGCCTGACGCAGGAGGCTCCCGCAGAGCTCCATGCGGTCTCATACGAGCCGCACGCCGGTTGCTTTTTCAATGGCGACGACCCGGTCCAATTGATGCGCCAGATCCCGAATTTGTTGGCGTTTCGCATCGAAGCGCGTGAGGCATGGCCGCCGCTCGCGGAGCTGGATCCATATGCCTGCAATCTGCGTCTGCAAGGCGTCTCGGCGGGAACTCGTGCCGAGATTTCAAATATCTTCCGCCTCCTGCCGGACCAGGTGCGCATCATCGACGTCCCTTTGGCGGCTTTGCGGCTCGAGAAAGGTCGTCGGACTCGCGATGGCGATACGGCCGCGTTGATCCGGACCGTCATCGAAGAGCAGCAAGAGGTTCTCCGCTTTTTAAATCAAAGTGAGGAAGATTTTGTCGGCCGCATCGGCGCCGCCGCGCGCGCCGCCTCGAATGCGCTGCGCCACGGCCTATTGGCGGACCTGGCGGAACAGATCGAGCTGGCGAGCACAGCCGCGCTCGCCAGCAGAGACGCCGCGCCGCTGCTTGCCGCTATCGACAGAGCCCTTGCATCGCTGGCCGGCGGTTTGCCTGCCGGCGAAGCCGAGGGGGCGCTTGTTTCGGAATCTGCCGGTTCGCCGGCGGCTGAAGCAGAGCGGCCGGCGGGCCGTTCGCTTCGAGTCGATGAGTCGAAGATCGACGCGCTTGTCAATTTGGCGGGCGAGTTGATCGTCCAGAAAAACGCCTTCGCACACCTGGCAAAGAGAGTGGAAGACGAGGTTCCAGGCCACGAGCTCGCCCGCGCCGTCAGACGCGAACAGGCCTCCATCGAGCGTCTTGCGGGCGAGATGCATGCTTCGATCCTGCAATTGCGAATGGTGCCGCTCTCGCATGTCTTTCGGTCGTTCCCGCGCCTGGTGCGCGATATGTCACAACGGCTCGACAAGACGGTCGCGCTTGTGATGCGCGGAGAGACGACGGAGGCCGACAAGACTATCGTCGACCGCCTGTTCGAGCCGCTGCTTCATCTGGTGCGCAATGCGCTCGATCACGGCATTGAAAGCCCCGGGCAGCGTCGTGCCGCCGGAAAGCCCGAGTCGGCGACCGTCACGATGCAGGCCTCGCGAGCCGGCGATCGTTTCGTCGTCGAGGTCATCGATGATGGCCGCGGCATCGATCCGGAGATCGTCAGGCGCAAGGCGCGCGAGCGACGATTGCTTGCGACCGACGAATTGGCCGCTCTGTCCGACGAGCAAGCCCTTGATCTGATCTTCTCGGCAGGCTTTTCGACCGCGGCGGAGGTCTCGGATATCTCCGGTCGCGGCGTGGGAATGGATGTGGTGCGGGCGACGGTCGAACAGATCGGAGGCCGGGTGTCGCTCAGCAGCCGCGTCGGTGCCGGCACCACGGTGCGGCTTGATCTGCCCATGAACATCGCGATGTCGCGCATCATGGTCGTCGGGGCCGGCGGGCAGGTTTTCGGGATTCCCATGGATGCGGTGACGGAAACGGTGCGTCTGACACCGGACCGGATCAGCCGGATCAAGAACAACGACGGCTTCGTTCTGCGTGACCGCATCGTGCCGATTTGCTCGCTCGCGGAGCTGATGAGCTTGCCGGCGTCGCCGGCGTCCGGGTCGGACGCAAGACTTTTGGTCGTCACCGAGATGAGCGGCAAGATTGCTGCGCTCGAAGTCGACGCTATTCGCGATCGGCTCGAGGTGGTGCTCAAGCCGATGCAGGGTCTGCTGTCCAACGCACGCGGATATTCCGGCACGACGTTGTTGGGCGACGGCGGGGTCCTGCTCGTGCTGGATTTGAAGGAGCTCCTGCCATGAGCGTTCGTCGGCAAGACGACGGAAGCGTCGTCCTGGACGGCAACTGTCCGGTCGAGGAGGCCGAGGCGTTGCTGCAGATGCTGCAGGCGACCCCGGCGGCTCCGCTCGACTGGACGCAATGCAGTCACCTCCATACGGCGGTCCTGCAGGTGGTCCTGGCTGCCCGCCCGGCGCTCATCGGGCCCTGCGGGGACCGCTGGATCGAGCAATGGGTGGCTTCTAATGCATTGTGAGTTGTGGATGGATTGGGAAAGGCGTGGCCCCCGCCGACGCAAGTTCCATCAGTTTGAACCTTTTCACATTTTTGCAGTTTGCCGTATAACAGCCTGCCGATCTGGTCAGCCCGACCGCCCGTCCGCCGCCCGGCGCAGACGGACGCGGGGGTGCCTTTCCTCCGCGAGATGACAGACATGTACAAAGTTCTGGTTGTGGACGACAGCAAGCTTGCCCGCATGGTGATGGCGAGCGCCTTCCGGCGGATCCGGCCGGAATGGGAGCTGGTCGAAGCGACAAGCGCCGACGATGCGCTGGCAGCGATTTCAGCGGTCGATATAGCGCTTGTCGACTTCAACATGCCAGGAACCGACGGCTTGGAATTGGTGGCGAGAATTCGGAAGAGTCATCCGAAGATGCCGCTGGCGGTCGTCTCCGCCAACCTTCAGGACGAGATTATTGCACGGGCGAGGGAACTTAATGCCGCGTTTGTCGCTAAACCTCTGACGGATGAAGCGCTTGGAGCATTTTTGTCCGGCGCCGCCCTCCGTCTGAGAAAAACGGCACCATGAAGATCGACGTAAGAGAGTTGTCCCAGATTGAACAGGATGCACTTGCCGAAATCGCCAACATGGGCGTCAGCCGCGCGGCCACCAGTCTGCGCCAGATGGTGGGTGAGCAAGTACTGTTGTCGGTCCCCGCCGTCAACATCGTGACGCGTCAAGCGGCTTCCCGGCTCGTAGAAAAAGGCAACACGACGAAACTAGTTGCGGTGCAACAATCATTCGAAGGGCCTTTTTCCGGGCGAGCTCTCCTGATTTTTCCGGAGGCGCAAAGCCTGGAGCTGGTCCGGTCGATCGTGGGGGACGAGCACTCTCTGGAAGACGTCATCGATCTGGAGCATGAGGCTCTCGCGGAGACGGGCAACGTCATCCTGAACTCGTGCTTGGCTACGATTGCGAATGTTCTGCGTCGTACGATGCGGATGTCGCTCCCCTCGGTCGTTCGGGGGGATGGCGAAATGCTATTTGACGTTCGAGGCGGGCCTGCAGACGGTAATTTGGTGCTATTCCTTTACATCGACTTTACGATCAAAAATCGCGACATTCACGGTTTTATCTCCTTGCTGATGGACTTGCCCTCAATCACCGCATTGAAGAAAATCGTACGCGAATTTATCGACGGCATCGAACGGCAAAGCCCTGGCAATGTCGACTGACATGTCCGAGTTCGAATTTGGGTTGGTTTTCGACGCCCTGGACGTCGGGATTGTCGTGCTCGACAGAGAGGGTTGCATCGTCGGCTGGAATGATTGGATCGCTCGCGTCACTGGCCATTCGAAGGCTGTCGTGCTCGGCAAGACTCTCTACGATGTGTTTCCAAAGTTGCAGGATACCCGACTTCCGGCCGTCATCGATGATTCATTTCAGTTCGGCAGCTCGAGCATCCTCACGCATTCCCTCAACGCTCTGCTGCCCTTGCAGGACGAAGGCGGGCAGGAACTGCTGCATAATATTGTGGTCCGGCCGATATCCTCGGGCCGGTCGAATCACTGTCTGCTACAGATCAACGATGTCACCGTCTCAATGACTCGAGAGCGGGTCCTGCGCGAGCGCCAGAACGCGCGCTATCATGCCATCGTCGATTCCGCGCCCGACGCCATCATCACGACGAGCCTCGACCGGACAATTCAGTGGATGAATGGCGCGGCCGAGCGTGTGTTCGGCTACGCCGCGTCCGAGCTGCTCGGCCACTCGCTCGATATTCTCCTTGAGCGAGGCGGCAGCCTGGTACGCGCTTTCGCCGCCGACGCAATCGAAGTCAGCGGGTCGGCCAGCTCTCTTCCGGTCATCGGCCGTCGCAAGCAAGGCCAATCGGCCCAGTTCGATGTGTCGTTTGCTCGCTGGCGGGCCGACGAGCGCGTCTTCGTGACGACGATCTGGCGAGACGTGACGGAACGCATGGCCGCGGAGGTCGCGCTGCGGGAAAGCGAGGGCCGTCAGCGCGCGCTGTTGGAGGCGTTGCCGCAATTGGTATGGACCTGCGGTCCCGCCGGCGGCTGCGATTACTTTAATCCGCAATGGCAGAACTACACCGGCGCTCCGAAGGAAGAGCATTTGGGATGGGGCTGGCTCGAGGTGATCCACGAATCGGATCGCGAAGCGCTGGAGGCCGCGTGGAAATCGTCGCTGGCGAGCGGCAGCGTTTTCGATGTCGAAGCGCGCCTTCGTCGTGCAGACGCCTCGTACCGCTGGTTCAAGATGCGATCGATCCCGGTGCGGGTGCCCGACGGGACGATCACGCGGTGGTTTGGGACCGCGACCGACATCACCGACATGGTCGAAGCACGGGACGCGCTGCGCAGCAGCAACGAAGAGTTGGAAGCACGGGTCGTCGAGCGAACCCGTGAACGAGAGATGGTGCTCGCTCAACTTCATGAATCCCAGAAGATGGAGACGGTGGGTCAACTGACCGGCGGGGTCGCGCACGACTTCAACAATTTGCTGGCGGTCATACTTGGCAGCCTGACGCTGTTGAAAAAGGGGCTTGGAGACGACCCGCGGACGTCCCGATTGCTGGAAAGCGCAATGCAGGGCGCGGAGCGAGGTGCCACCCTGACCAAACGCTTGTTGGCATTCGCGCGGCGCCAGGAGCTCAAGCTCGAGGCCATCGAGGTTCAGAAACTCATTGCCGACATGTTGGATTTCTTGCGGCAGTCCGTCGGGCCGGCCGTCTCCATCATTGTCGATGTCTTGCCTGACGTCCATCCGGTCAAGATCGACGCCAACCAGCTCGAGCTCGCGCTTATGAACTTGGCCGTCAATGCCAGGGACGCCATGCCCAATGGCGGCTCATTGACGATCACATGTCGCGATGAGACGCGTGCACCGAATGTCCTGCCGAAGACATTGCCGCGTGGTGACTATGTTCGAATGAGCGTCGCGGATACCGGCGAGGGCATGAGTGAGGCCACACTGGCGCGGGCCATGGAGCCGTTTTTTACCACGAAGGGGGTGGGCAAGGGTACCGGACTGGGCCTTTCCATGGTTCACGGATTGACCGCTCAGGCCGGCGGCGCCATGCACATCTCCAGTCAACCCGGCAAGGGAACGGTGGTGACGTTGTGGCTGCCTCGCGCCCGCCGGGAGGATGTCCGTCCAGCGCCGACAACTCAAATGCCGCCTGCGGCGGAGATTGCAAGGCGAAAGGTGCGAGTTTTGCTGGTGGACGACGATGCGCTTGTGAGCATGGGAACGGCTTCCATGCTGATGGATCTTGGGCACAGCGTACTGGAGGCATCGTCGGCCGCGCATGCCATTCGGCTCATAGAGACCGACGCTCAGTTCGACGTCCTGGTTACGGACTACGCCATGCCGGGCATGAACGGCTTCGATCTCGCAACGCGGATCAGGCAGATCAAGCCCAAGTTGCCGATCGTTCTCGCCACCGGGTATGCCGACTTGCCGCTTCACGTCGACCTCGGATTTCCCCGATTGGCGAAGCCATACACTCAAGAGGAATTGGCCCAAGCTTTGGAGACGGCGCTGAATCCACTGCGATTCGAGGGGTTGGCGGGTCTCCGTTCTGAGGTGATCTCAGGATGACCTGAGCGAAGGGTTAGGTTGCGCAAATCAACTGGGCAAATGCCCTGGAATTCGTCCAATAACCCCCCGGAAGCCCGGTCTTGCCCTTCACAACGGCAAATTCGTTGTTATTTTCGTGCTATAACGGAATCCGCTGCCGGACCTTGCACCCGGCGAGAGGAGAATAGGTAAATGGCCAACCGGCCGAGGCCCCAAGTCATCCGGCTCACCGACGCCGCCGCCGAGCGCATCAAATACGTGATGGCCAATGCGGCGCAGACGGTGGTCGGCGTGCGCGTCGGCGTCAAGAACGGCGGCTGCGCCGGCATGGCCTACACCATGGAATATGCCGAGCGGGTGGAGAAGTTCGACGAGGTGGTCGAGGACAAGGGCGTGCGGGTGCTGATCGACCCCAAGGCCGTGCTGTTCCTGCTCGGCACCGAGATGGACTACAAGTCTGACAAGCTCGCCGCTCAGTTCGTGTTCAACAATCCGAACCAGACCTCGGCCTGCGGCTGCGGCGAATCGGTCCAGCTCAAGCCCGCCGCCGAGGCCCACCAGTAACGCCAGCCTTCGGACGCGGCGGTGTCGCCCGACGACATCCGTGAGCTGTTCGCCGCCTTCGGGCCGGTCGTGGTCCGCCGCATGTTCGGCGGCGCCGGCGTCTTCGCCGGCGACACGATGTTCGCCCTTATCCATGACGGCGTGATCTATCTCAAGGCCGGCGAGGGCAACGCGCCCGACTTCGAGCGCGAGAATCTGGGGCCGTTCACCTATTTGCGCAGGGGCGAGCCGGCCTCGCTGTCGTCCTATCGCCGCATGCCGGACCGGCTCTACGACGACCCCGACGAGCTTGCGGCGTGGGCGCGCGCGGCGCTGGCCGCGGCGCGCAAGCCGCGCAAACGCTCCGTCAGCGCCCGCGCACGCCGGGGATCCGCGGCGGCAGCGGCACCATCTTGCCGGCGTAGATCGACTGATTGATCTGCCGGTTGATGGCGCCCATCGGGATGTTCTTGCCGATGTTCGGATCGAGCTTCGGCGGCTGCAGCCCCTTCACCACGTTGCTGGCGTCGAGCTTCGGCAGCGGCTTCACCTCCGCCGCCGGCATGATGGGCGTGCGCTCGGCGGTGACGATCTGTTGCCTGACCGATGACAGCCACAGCGTCTGCGCGCCGTAGATCGCGGCGGCGCCGATGCAGAACGCCACGATGGCTTTGATGAAGAGGTCCATGCCCGCCCTCGGAACTGAGGCTGTGGCCGCGACCCTAGGCGGGAGGGCTTAAAGGCGGCGCAACGGGCGACCCAGCATCGCAACGGATTGCTTTACCAGTTGGAAGCCATGCGGCCGGCGTCGCTCTAGTGATGCACCGACGGCGCCGCGACGGAGCGCGTGTGTTTCACCGCGACCATGAATCAAGGGAGCGCGCTCGCGCTACATCCTCCGTTTCTACTTGCCCCCGGTTGCGATATCCTTGCGCCGGCAGTCACGAAGGGAGGACACGATCATGAAGAAACAAACACGTCGCGACCTCTTAGTTGGAGCTGGTGCGGGCGTTGCTGCGACGCTGGGGTTGCGGCCGGCGCGCGCTCAGACTTGGCCAAACCGTCCGGTCACTATCGTTTGCCCTTGGGCCGCAGGCGGCGGCACGGACGCCACGGCACGTATCGTCGCGGCGGTGCTCGAAAAGGAGCAGAAGCAGCCTTTCAACGTCATCAACCGCACCGGCGGTTCGGGCGTGGTGGGTCATTCAGCAATCGCCACCGCGGCGCCCGACGGCTACACGATCGGCATCATCACGGTTGAAATCTCGATGATGCACTGGCAGGGCCTCACGGAGCTGAAGCCCGACAGCTATACGCCGCTCGCCCTCATGAACGAGGACCCGCCCGGCATCCAGGTCTCGAGCACGAGCCCGTACAAGACGGTGAAAGAGCTGGCCGACGGCATCAAAGCTGCGCCTCCAGGCAAGCTGAAAGCGTCAGGCACCGGCCAGGGCGGCATCTGGCACCTGGCGCTGGTCGGCTGGCTCACCGCAATGGGTCTCAAGCCCAATCACGTGGCGTGGGTTCCCTTGAACGGCGCGGCGCCTGCTATGCAGGATCTCGCCGCCGGGGGGCTCGATCTCGTCACCTGCTCGGTGCCGGAAGCCCGCGCCATCATTGAAGCCGGTAAAGCCAGGAGCCTCGCCGTGATGGCGGCGGAACGCAATCCCGCCTTCAAGGACGTGCCGACACTCAAGGAAGCCATGGGCATCGACTATTCCACCGGCGCCTGGCGAGGCTTCGCGGCACCCAAGGGACTGCCGGCGGACATCGCCACTGCCATGACGGCCGCGCTGAAGAAAGTCAACGAGTCCGCCGAGTTTCGCGAGTTCATGGCCAATCGTGGGTTTGGCGTGAAGTGGGCCGACGGTGCAGGCTTCGCCAAGTTCATGGACGAGGGCGACAAGGCGATGGGTGTGGCCATGAAGGCGGCCGGCCTGGCCAAGGGCTGAGGGTGGCTACCCCAGGGCTCGCAGTGATCGCGGGCCCAAGTTCGCCGTGCCCAACGTTCTCTTTCACTGGCACGCGTTTCAATGCGTCTCTCCGATCGCGTAACAGGTCTGTTCATGGTCGCCCTCGGCGGGCTGGCGGCCTATGGCGGCTCGCGCTTGCCGCCGGTTCCGGGCCAGCAGATCGGCCCCGATGTGTTTCCGCTCGTGGTCGGCATCGGTCTCGCCATCTGTGGCGGCCTGATCGCGTTCGGCGTCGGCCGCCATTACGAGGAGGAAGCCGAAGCCGACCTCGCCAAAATCACGGGCCAGATGGCTACCTCGATCGGCGAGGCCGACGAGCCATTGGCCTGGTGGTGGGGCCTGAAGGCCCTCGTGCCGCCGGCGCTGCTGCTTTTTTATGTTGTTGCCGTCGACCGGCTGGGCTTCCTGCCGACGGCTGCCGTGATGGTGCTGATCACATCACTGGCGTTGGGCGCGCGGCTGCGCCTCGCCATCGCTATGGCAATTGGCGCGCCGCTGTTCGTTAATCTCGTGTTCTTGAAGCTTTTGCGTGTGCCCTTGCCGTCGGGACTTCTGCCGTTGCCGTGGATCAGCCTGCCATGAGCACAGTGATCGAAGCTTTCTCGCTGGTCCTGCAGACAGACGTCCTCATCGCGATCCTTTTGTCGTCCATCTACGGGTTGGTGGTCGGTTCGCTGCCCGGCCTGTCAGCCACGATGGCAACAGCGCTGCTGGTGCCGATCACCTTCTACCTCTCGCCGATCGCGGCGGTTGCAACCATTATCGCAGCGTCCGCCATGGCGATCTTCTCCGGCGACATTCCCGGCGCCCTCCTGCGCATCCCTGGTACCCCTGCATCGGCAGCCTACACCGATGAAGCCTACGCGATGACGCGCAAGGGCCAGCCAGAATTGGCGCTCGGCATCTGTGTGTGGTTCAGCGCGCTCGGCGGCATTGCCGGTACGATTTCGCTGATGGCGTTGGCGCCGCCGCTGGCCGAAATGGCGCTCAACTTCTCGACTTACGAATATTTCTGGCTGGCCTTCCTCGGCCTCATGTGCGCCACCATGGTGGCCCGATCCTCGCCGGTAAAGGCGGTCGCCAGTATGCTGATCGGCCTGCTGGTGTCCTGCATCGGCATAGAGAATCCGGCAGGGACGCCCCGCTTTACCTTCGGCAGCACGGACCTGCTCGGCGGCATCGAGCCGATTCCCGCATTGGTCGGCGTTTTTGCGGTCTCGGAGGTCATGCGGGCGATGCTGACCTCCGAACCGCCCAAGCTGCCTTACCGGCGATTCGGAAGCATCCTGGCGGGCCAGCTGGCACTGACGAGGAAATACGTCGCCCCGCAGGTGCGCGGCAATATCGTCGGCATCATCATCGGCGTGTTGCCCGGCGCCGGGGCCGACATGGCGGCCTGGGTCAGCTATTCCATGTCGAAACGCTTTTCAAAAGAGCCGGAGAAATTCGGCACCGGTCATCCGGAAGGATTGATCGAAGCGGGCGCCAGCAATAACGCGAGCCTCGCCTCGGGCTGGGTGCCATCGCTTTTGTTCGGCATTCCCGGCGACACCATTACCGCGATCGCTATCGGTGTTCTCTACATGAAGGGCCTAAATCCGGGCCCGACGCTCTTCACCGAGCGGGCGTCAAGCATGTATGCGCTCTACATCATCTTCATTATCGCCAATATCATCATGATCCCGCTCGGAATCGCGATGATCCGTATCGCCGCGCTTGTGCTGCGCGCGCCGCGTGCTTCCGTGATGCCGGTGATCGTCCTCCTCTGCGCGGTCGGCTCGTTCGCAACTGGCAACAACCTGTTCGCGGTTGTCACCGTTGCCGCTTTCGGTGCCATTGGCTACGTCATGGAGCGCAACGGCTACCCGGTCGCGGCGATGGTGCTCGGCATTGTCATGGGAACGATGGTGGAGCAGAGTTTCGTAACATCGCTTATCAAGTCGGATGGCAGCATCCTGCCTTTCTTCAGCCGGCCAGTCGCCTCCGTTCTTGCTGCCATGACCATCGCGGCCCTGTTCTGGCCATTGGGCGTATGGACATGGAGCCGGCTACGGCGGCACTGGCCGGTCAAGTAGATGTAACATTCGCGGTGGTAACGACTGCGATTGAGTTCGGCGAATCCTGCCTAGGCCGCGTACTCACAAAGCGATGAAGCCAGGACCTTCGGCGAAGGTCCGCTTCACCCTCGATAGCTGCCGCGCGGCGGTTCTCGACGGTCGTCCGAGTCGTGCCATTAGCTGCCGTGAGCAAGGGCAGCAAAATGCGTGGTGCGCGGAGGCCGGATTTACTCGATCACCTCGTCGGCGAGCGCGAGCAGCTTGCCAGGGATGGTGAGGCCAAGCGCCTTGGCGGTCGCGAGATTGATGACCCGCTCAATTTGGTCGGCTGCTCGACCGGGATCGCCGGGCTTTGCCCCGCGCAAAATCTTGTCGACCAGCTCGGCGGTGCGCCGGAACAGGTCGGGGTACCTTGGTCCATAGGACATCGACCCTCTTGTCGGCAGTCGC
>Ga0075430_100004740_pt1 | contig 11443 bp, 10 predicted proteins | sample RhiMetdeltSRZDD4_FD_75294 | JGI IMG/M metagenome (GOLD analysis project Ga0075430, IMG submission 75294) | Populus rhizosphere microbial communities from Tennessee, USA - Rhizosphere MetaG P. deltoides SRZDD4 | ecosystem: Host-associated > Plants > Roots > Rhizosphere > Soil | place: USA... | reverse complement strand
TGGGCGAGGGCATGTTCATTAGAAAATCCCGAGTGCCAAACCCGCCGCCATCGTCGCGCCTATTTCTTCACAACGCCGCAGATCCTCGGCACCAATCGTTTTCGGGGCGAGTATTTTCTCCGGCGTCTGCGCGTGTGTGCATACGATAAGCGGCTCGCTCACGGCTTTCAATCGCCAGCCGGTGCAGATCCGGTCGATCTGGCGAACCGCGTTGCGGCCGTCGCTGCCGGCACAGACGAGCGTCGCGTAAGGACGTCCGTTGATGCGCTCGAGCACGGGATAGTACGTGCGGTCGAAGAAATCCTTCATCACGCCTGCGAGTGCAGCGAGATTCTCGGGCGTGACGAAGATATAGCCGTCCGCCTTCAGGACGTCCTCGGCAGTCGCATCTCTCGCCTGAATCAGTCTCACGTTTACGTCCTCGCTTGCTGCGCCGCGCTGAGCGGCCTCGGCCATCTGGCGCGAGCCGCCGGTCAGCGTGTGGTAGACGATCAGTAAGCACCGCATGCGATCACTTCTTTTCGCTCCCAATGAGTCCGGAGAGCGTCACGCCGCGCAATGCCGGTGAGCGCAGCCACGCGGTCCCCACGACACCCATCGCGACGACGACGAGCAGAATCACGACGAGCTCCGCCGGAAGGATATCCGCAAGCAGGCCCGCGAGCATCGACCCGATGGAAATGAAAGCCGGAAATATCGGAAGCAGGCTCGCGATGCGCCCCCGCATGTGCTCGGGCGCGCACATCTGCAATGTCGTGACGTGCAGCGTGAAGTGCACCATCTCCGCGATGCCCGCGAGCACGAGCCAGAACACCGCAACCTGGATGTTCGGCGCGATCGCGAAACAGAGAAGCGCGACGCCCAGGCCGATCAGGGCGAGCGTTTGAACGAGGCCGGTCCTGTCGTAGCGCGTGGTCCACGTTGCAGCGACGCCTCCGACAATACCGCCCACACCCACTGCGGAAAGCATGAGACCGAGGCCTTCCGGGCCGGCATTGTATATATCCGCGGCGAAGATCGGCATAAGGGCGCTGAAAGCTGGAATCAGGAAGAGCGGCGGCACCAGTCCCAGCACGAACGTAACCCGTGCGATCGGGTCCGTCGTGGCGAAGCGAAGACCCTCCTTCATATCCTGCCACGGCGAAGCGCGTGGTTTACGCTCTGCCTGCCGTATCGAAGCGGTCACGGATAGTGCGGCGAAGCACACACCAAGATAGAGAAAAGCCTGGATCCCGAAATTCCACGCCGCGCCCAGGGCGCCGATCAGAAAACCCGCAATACCGGGCCCAAGCGCGCGCGTGACGCTGAACGCGATACTATTGAGCGCAACTGCGTTCGCCGCGATGTTGCGGGGCACGCTGCTGAACACCAGTGTGCTGCGAAGCGTGCGGTCGAAGACCGCGCCTACGCCCGCGAGGACGGAGAAAGCGAAGAGGTGCCAGACCCTGACGGCATCGTAGGCGAGGAGGGCGGCGAGCGCGATCGATATCACTACCATGAGAAACTGGCTTGCAGCGAGCGACCATCGTCTGTCGAACCGATCCGCGACGTATCCGCTGATCGGCGCGAGGAGCAGCATCGGTATGGCGCGCACGCCGAGCACCGCACCGAGCAGGGCCGGCGATTTCGTCACGTCGTACACGACCCAGCCGAGCGTCGCCTGCTGTATCCACTGTCCGGCTGTCGCGAAGAACGTGCCGGTCCACAGGCGCCTGAAGTCGCGGTGGCGCAAGGGTGCGAGTGTCGATGCCATCTTGTCTCGTGCGTATCGTCTTCTATAGCATGTTGGCAGGCGGGAAGACAGAGTCCCTGCAGTTACAATCTGCATACGACCCCAAAGGAGAGAAGCGATGCCGCGTATGACAGGAAACCGCTATTTCGCCGAAGCGATGCGAGGCTACGGCGTGACGCATCTTTTCTACGTGAACTCGATCATCGGTGCAGCCATGAAGGAAATGGAGAGCGTCGGCGTGAAGCGTGTCGTCACGCACGGCGAAAAAGCGGCCGCGTACATGGCGGATGCTTACGCGCGAGCCTCACGGCGGCCTGGCATCTGTCTCGCGCAGGATATCGGGTCGACCAATCTGCTCGCGGGCTTGCGCGATCCGCACATGGCAAGCTCACCCGTGATCGCGATCACCGGCGGGCAGAACGACCAGCCGCGTTATCGCCATGCGTACCAGAACGCGGAGGACTTCAGCGCCTGGAACGTAGTGACGAAGGCGAATTACTCCGTGGATACCGTCGAACGTTTCCCGGATTTGCTGCGTCAGGCCTTTCGTGTCGCGACGACCGGCACACCGGGTCCCGTGCACCTGGAGCTCCGCGGTAATGCCGGCCAGATGCTCGACAAGGAAGCCGATTTCGATGTCACGTGGGAAGAGCGGTTCATGCGCTTTCCCGCTTTTCGCCCTGCGGCCGAGCCGGAGGCCGTGAAGGCCGCAATCGCAGTGCTTGCGCGCGCGGCGAAGCCCATCATCGTCGCGGGCGGCGGTGCCGCAGCATCCGGTGCGGGTCCGGAGATCGTGAAGCTCGCGGAGCTGCTCGCGATTCCAATTGCGACGAGTCTGCACGCGAAAGCGATCGTTCCGGACGATCATCCGCTGAACGTCGGTATTCCAGGCAGCTATTCGCGGTGGTGCGCCAACAAAGCCATCCAGGCGGCGGACCTTGTTTTCTTCATCGGCAGCCACAGCGGCGGCCAGGTGACGAATGGCTGGCAGATTCCGAAGCTCGGCACGCCGGCCATACAGCTCGACATCAACCCCGAAGAGCTCGGCCGCAACTATCCGAACGCCGTATCGCTTTGCGGAGACGCCAAAGTCGTTGTCGGCCAACTCATCGACGCCGCCGGCAAAGAGCCCACGCGCCGCGCCGAGTGGATCGAGCAGATCCGAAGCTACGTCGCGGACTTCTGGGCCGAGAGCGAACCGCTGCGCACGTCCGACGCCGTGCCGCTTCGGCCCGAGCGCATTTGTAAAGAGCTCGAAGAGTGGCTGCCGGGCGATGCTACGCTTGTCGTCGACACGTTTCACGCCGCGATGTGGACGGGGCAGATGATCCGGATGAAAGCGGGACAGACGTACCTGCGGTGCGGGGGCTCGCTCGGCTGGGGTTTCCCCGCCGCGATCGGCGCGAAAGCCGCGCTTCCGCACAAACCCGTGATCGCGTTCGTCGGCGACGCGGGCTTCTACTATCACATGGGCGAGATGGAGACCGCCGCGCGCGCGGGCCTCAATCCCGTGATCGTGGTGAACACGAACTACTCCGGCGGCGTGCTCGAGAACGTGGTTTACGAGCGCTCGGTCAACTTCGCGAAAGTGGCGGAATCGATGGGGTGCGTCGGCATTCGTGCCGAGAAACCCGCGGAGATCCGGCCTGCATTGGAAAAAGCGCTGGCATCCGGTCGACCGGCAATCGTCGACGTCGTGAGCGATCGAGCCGTTCGTGCGCAACGCGGCTGGGTCCCGCCGGCGATCAGTGGCGAGTGACTGATTGGAAGAGGTGATCAGAACCAGTAATTGGAACACGTGACCGGAAGAGATCACCCGTTTGACCGCACAAAAATAAGCTAGGCGTCGTTCGGGGGTTTGCAACAGGGAGGCCTGCAGGTAAACACCGATGGAGGAATGCGATGAACGGTCTTGCGTTGTTGGGAGCAGGTGTGGTTCTGGGCGTTGCGTCTGCGACTGTGGGTGCGGCAACGAAGGATAAGGAGGGGTCCTATCCGAACCGGCCGGTGAGATTCATCGTGCCTTTCGCGCCTGGAGGACCCAGCGACATCCTCTCTCGTCTGGTCGGGCAGAAGCTCGGCGAAAACATCAACCAGACGATCGTCGTCGATAATCGCGGCAGTGTCGGGGGCCTCCTTGGCTTCGAGGCGGGCGCGAAAGCGGCGCCTGATGGATATACGCTGCTCATGTCGGCGAACAGCCTGCTCACGATCAACCCGCACGTTTACAAAAAGCTGCCGTACGATCCCAAGAAAGACCTGCAGCCGATCTCGCAGCTCACGTCGACGGGTAACGTGTTCGTCGTGCATCCATCGGTCGCGGCGACCTCGGTCAAGGAGTTCGTCGCGCTTGCGAAGGCGAACCCCGGCAAGATCAATTACGCCACGACCGGCACCGGCAACCTGCTCGGCATCGCCGATTTCAAGGCAAAGGCCGGTATCGATATGGTCGCGGTGCCATACAAGGGAACCGGCCAGGCGGTGATCGACCTCGTGGGAGGTCATGTCCAGATGTTCTTCATGAATCCGCTGGTCGCCGTAACGAACGTGAAAACCGGAAAGCTGCGCGCGCTCGCCGTCACTTCGCTCGACCGCAATCCCGCCTTGCCCGACGTGCCCACCGTCGATGAGTCGGGCGTGCCGGGATACAAGAACATCACGTGGCACAGCATCCTCGTTCCCGCGGGCACGCCGAAGCCGATCGTCGCGCGCTTGAACAAGGAGATCGTGAAGATCGTGCACACGCCCGACGTGAAGGAGCGCCTGCAGGGACTCGGCCTCACGCCCGTGGGCTCCCCACCCGAGCAGGTGACCAGGATGATGAACGAAGAGTCTGCGGAGGTTGCAAAGCTCGTGAAGCTGATCGGCCTGCAGCCGCAGTAATTGGACAACGAGGAGAATGGATGGCGAATGTCGGTGTGAAGCTTGTCGGTACGTTGTTGTCGTGTGGCGCGGTGACCGCTTACGCGGCTGAAGCTCCGTACCCGACGCGGCCCGTGAGGGTGATCGTGCCATTCGCCCCCGGCGGTCCGAGCGACATCCTCGGCCGCCTCATGGCGCAGAAGCTGTCCGATGCCATGGGGCAGACGTTCGTCGTAGACAATCGCGGCAGCGCCGGCGGTGTCGTCGGGTTCGAAATCGCAGCGAAAGCAGTGCCGGACGGCTACACGATATTGATCGGCGGCGGCAGCGCGTTAACTCAGAACCCGAGCCTTTACGCGAAGCTGCCTTACGATCCTCGCGATTTTCAACCGATATCCCAGCTCACGGCCGGCCCGAACCTGCTCGTCGTCCATCCTTCCGTCCCGGCGAAATCGGTGCAGGACCTGATCGCACTCGCGAAAGCGAAGCCCGGACAGATCAACTTCGCGTCAGCCGGCACCGGCAATCGTCTGGCCTCGGAGCTTTTCAAGTCGATGGCGGGCATCGAAATCGTGAACGTGCCGTACAAAGGCACGGGCCAGGCGATCAACGAGCTCGTCGGCGGCCAGGTGCAGATGATGATGATGAACATGATCGCCGCGATGCCGCAGGTGAAAAGCGGGAAGCTACGGGGACTCGCGGTGACGACGCTCAAGCGCAGCCCTGCGCTGCCGGAGACGCCTACGGTCGCCGAATCGGGTTTGCCGGGATTCGAGGTGACGTCGTGGCATTGTGCGATGGCACCCGTCAAGACACCGAAGCCGATCGTCTCGCGATTGAGTGCAGAGCTCGCGAAAATCGTGCACCTGCCCGACGTGAAAGAGCGGCTCCAGACTCAGGGACTCGAGCCGGTGGGGTCCACGCCGGAGGCATTGAGCGCGTACATCAGGGAAGAGACCGTGAAGTACGCGAAGCTCATCAAGCAGATCGGACTCAAGGGCGAGTGAGCATCACGTCCAAAGTATTTCTACGAGGGAGGCAAAGATGGCGCAGAGCCCAGTAACTCCAATTCGTCGAGTGGTGACGGGTAACGACGAGCGCGGCAAATCGAAGGTCGCCTGGGACGGACCCGCGCCCAGCGTGCACGACGACAGCGCCACGGGTGCAGGTCGCGGGCACATCGACTTCTGGGTATGGAACGACCCCCAGATTTCGCTCTCCGGCACGACCGACGACGGCAACCTCAAGTACGACTTTCCGGGACCGGTGAACGGTGGGCATTGGCGGCTCGTGCAGGGACCGCCTCGTCCACGCGGCTACGATCAGTCGAAAGATTCGCTGTACGTGCCGCCACACGAGCCGGAGCGACACGGCGTCGGCCCGCGCTGGGATCGCGGCGGGAGTTCCTCGCACTCGGGCGGCATGCACAAGACCGAAACCGTCGACTACGCGATCATCATCGACGGCCAGCGCACGCTCGTGCTCGACAGCGGGAAAGTGACGTGGAATCCGGGCGACATCGTGATCGACGTCGGCGCGTGGCATCAGTGGCTGAGCGAGAGCGAAGAAGTCGGCGGCCGCATCGCCTTCGACATGATCGCGGCGCGATTCGTGGATGGGCCCGTCGGCCTTGCGCAGGGCAACGACAAGGTGATGAAAGCGCCGCCCGACCAGAAGCTCCCGGCGGGTGTGAAGCCGGTCCGACGCATCGTGGTTACCGATCGCGAGCCGTGGAAGTCTTCGGTCGTGAGCGATGGACCGTCTCCGGACGTTCGCACGGACCCGGCGCGTCCCGGCTTCGCTTTGCAACGGATGTGGGTGACCGACGGAACGCCCTCGAAGATCGCACTCGAGTCCCTGCATCTGCCGCACGTGCTCGTGCCGCCGAAGAACGGGTCGGTCCTGAACGTCGTGACGTTGCCGCCGGACGACAGCTGGAAAGGCAAAGTCGGGGAGAAGGAAGTGAAAGCCTGGTACCAGTCCGTCGGCGCGCCCGAAGCGTCGACGTATTCCCAGAATGCGCCGCACCCCTACATGCAGAAGACGTCTACCGCTGATTTCGTGATCGTGCAGGAAGGCGAAGCCGTGCTCGTGCTCGATACGCAGGAAGTGCCGGTGAAGAAAGGCGACTTCATCGTGATCCGCGGCCAGAACCACGCGTGGAGCAACCGAAGCGCGAAGCCCGTGACGCTGGCGATTGCGTCACATGACGGCAAGGCGTAGCGCCGTCGGCTGTGCCGCGCTGCTCGCATTCGCCGTAACGAACGCGCTCGCGCAGGCGCCGTATCCCACGCGCCCCGTGCGCATCATCGTCCCGACGTCGCCGCCCGGCGGCGCCGACAGCGTGGCGCGCGCCATCGCACAGCCGATGTCCGAGCGCTTCGGTCAGCAGGTGATCGTCGATAATCGCGCCGGCGCGAGCACCATGATCGGCGGCGAGCTCGCCGCGAGAGCGCCGGCCGACGGCTACACGCTGCTCCTCGGCATCAGCACGCTCGCGACCAACGTGGCCACGTTCAGGAAAGTGCCCTACGACGCGCTGCGCGACTTCACGCCCATCACGCATGCCGCGATCCAGACGCTCATGCTTGCGGCGCATCCGTCGTTTCCGGCGAAGACCGTGAAGGAGCTCATCGCGATCGCCAAGGCCCGCCCAGGTGACGTCGTCTATTCGTCGCCCGGGTTCGGCACGAACCCGCAGCTCGGGATGGAGCTTTTTCTCTACATGAGCGGCACGCGCATGCTCCACGTGCCCTACCGCGGCGGCGGCGAATCCATTCTGGCGCTCGTATCCGGACAGGTCTCTGTCACTGTCGCCTCGACGCTCGGTGCGATGCCCCAGGTGCGTGCCGGCCGTCTGCGCGCGCTCGGTGTCACGAGCTCCAAGCGTCTTGCAAGTGCCCCCGACATTCCTACGATCGCGGAAGCCGGCGTGCCCGGTTACGAATCGCTGCAGTGGTACGGCCTGCTTGCGCCGACGGGCGTGCCGCCGGAGATCCTTGCACGCGTCTACAAGGAAGCCGTGGCGGCATTGCGCATGCCGGATGTGACGTCGCGGCTCGAGGCTGACGGCAGCGAAGTGATTGCGAGCACACCGGAGCAGTTCGGCGCGTTCATCCGGGCCGAGACGGTCAAGTGGGCGAAGCTCGTGAAAGCGGCCGGCATTCAGCCGGAGTGACGCGCCTCACTCGTTGCCGCGGCAGCGGCAGACGTTCGTTCCGCGCCGTTTGAAACCGGCTTTCGTGTAAAGCGCGTGTGCCGCGTTTCAATCACCGAGCCGCGATGGCCTTACGCAGCTCACCCGTCACGCGCGAGCCTTCGGCGAGGATGAACGCGATCTCGCTGTTTGTCGTGATGAACTGCGCGCCTTTGCGTATGAAGTCGGTCTGCCGCGCGATGTTGCGATCACCGCCAACGCCCGGGACCTTCCCGTGTGCTTTCGCCGCAGTGATGACTTTATCCAGCGCGGCGAGGTGCTCGGGGCTGCCGAACGTGCCGGGTCTGCCAAGCGCGGTGAGGAGATCGTTCGAGCCCACGTGAATGACGTCGACACCTTCCACGGCCGAAATCTCGTCCACGTTGTCGAGCCCCTCCTTCGTCTCGATCATGCATACGACGAGCGTGCTGTCCTGCAGCGCCGGCACGGCGTCGGCGGTGTTCAGCGGCCTGAAGTCGAAAATCGGGTAGCCGCCGCCAACGGAGCGCTTGCCCAGCGGGGGAAACTTCGCGCGATTCACCGCCCGCCGCGCTTCCGCCGCGCTGTTCACGTCCGGGAACACGATGCCGGTGACGCCGTTGTCGAGCAGCACCTGCGTGTCGGGATCGTCGCAGCTTCGGACACGGACGAGCGGTGCGATCCCGATCGCGACCGCGGTCTGTGCGATGTGCGCGATCGTCTCGACGGAGAAAATCGAATGCTGCGCATCGATGAAAATGAAATCGTGGCCGGTCGTCTTCGCGATGCGCGCGATGTCGCCGGAGCGGGCGAGCCGCACGTTCATGCCGAGCGCGACCTTGTTGGCCTTGAAAAGCTCCTTCAGCGGGTTCGGAAGGGAAACGGCGGCCATCGTGGCTCCTGCTGCAGGCGAGGGGGGTGGCAGAGGATAACTCGACGCATGTTATCCTGCACGCGGCGGGATACACGCAGGTCATGTCAACCCCGAGGATACGGGTCCCGTTTTTCCTTTCAAACTGCGAGGAGGACAACCATGAATTCGAAGCTGAAACACGCGGTGTGCGCCGGTATCGCTGCAGCAGCTGCAGTCTCGGCAGCGGCACCCGCCCACGCTCAGCAATACCCGGCCAAGGTCGTGCGCGTCATCGTGCCGTTCGCGCCGGGCGGCGGCAGCGACATCACTGCACGCCAGTTTTCGCACAAGCTCTCCGAGTTTCTCGGTCAGCAATTCGTCGTCGACAACCGCGGTGGCGCGGGCGGCCTCATCGGCATGGAGCTCACGGCGAGAGCACCCGCGGACGGCTACACGATCATGATGATGTCCGCCAGCTTTGCGGCGACATCGGCGGTCCAGAAGCCGGCGTTCGACCCCATCAATTCGATCGTGCCCGTTGCGGAGTTCGGCTACACGCCGTTCGTGGTGACGATCCACCCGTCGCTGCCGGCAAAAACCATCAAGGAGCTCATCTCGCTCGCCCGCACGACCAAAGGCGGTCTGAGCTATGCCGGGACCGGCACGGGCGGCGCGACCCATCTCGCGACCGAGCTTCTGTCGAGCATGGCGAAAATCAAAATGGTGGCGATCCAGTACAAGAGCACCGGCGCCGCGATGGCGGATCTGCTTTCCGGCCAGGTGCCGGTGATCGTCGGAAGCCTGCTGCCCGTCACGCCGCACGTCGGAAGCGGCAAGCTGAGAGCGCTTGCCGTGACGACGGCGAAGCGCTGGCACACGCTGCCGAACGTGCCCACGGTAGCCGAAACGATTCCCGGCTACGAAGTCGAGCTGTGGTTCGGTACCATGGCGCCGCGCGGAACGCCGCAGCCCATCATCAACCAGTTGAACGCCGCGATCAATAAAGCGGTGCAGTCGCCGGATATCAAGAAAACGCTCGAAAGCGACGGCATGATCGGCAGCAACGCCACGCCGGAGCAATTCGGTCAGCGCATTCGCAAGGATTACGATCGCTGGCTGAAAGTCGTCAAGGAAGCGAACATCAAGGTCGAGTGACGCAGTAAATCGCGTCGCTCAACGTGAATGCCGGACGCAAGCCCGGCATGACGATCCCGGCTGAGATTATTTCGCCGGGCGGCTCACATATCCTCAGCTCTCCTTTCGCGCTTCTGGCACATCACTCGCTTTGACTTCCTCTGACGTGGCTTCGGCCACTTACCTCGGGGAACTACATGGCAGCAAAGCGCGTGGCTCTTGCACTGCAGGGTGGCGGCTCGCACGGCGCGTACACGTGGGGCGTTCTCGACCGGCTGCTCGAAGAAGAGCGGATCGAAATCGAAGGTGTGAGCGGCGCAAGCGCGGGCGCAGTCAACGCCGTCGTTCTCGCGCATGGATATGCCGAAGGCGGCCGCGAAGGCTCGAAGCGTGCGCTCGACGCATTCTGGCGGGCAGTCGCCAGCATGCCTTACAGCGGCATGAGCATCGCTCCCGACGCGCAGCGGCCCGATCCCGCTTCGAAAAGCTATCTCTTCCTCACGCGCTTCTTTTCGCCTTATCAGCTCAATCCGCTGAATGTGAACCCGCTGCGCGACGTTCTGTCCGCACAGATCGATTTCGACCGCCTGCGCTCGCGCAGCCCGCTGAAGCTATTCATCTCGGCGACGCGCGTGAGCGATGGCGCGCTGAAAATCTTCTCGCGTGGGGAGCTCACGTTGAATGCGGTGCTCGCCTCCGCATGCCTGCCTTCCATCCACCACACAGTGGAGGTCGACGGCGTCGCATACTGGGACGGCGGGCTCGCGGCGAACCCGCCGGTGAGCGTGCTCGTCTATCGCTGCGATGCGCGAGACGTGCTGGTCGTGGTACTGAACCCGCGTGGTGGGGACAAGATACCTGCTACCGCGGACGAAATCGCCGAACGGGTGACGCAGATCAGCTTCAGCTCTGCATTGTCGAGCGAGTTGCATGCGACCGCGCTCGCCAGGGCTGAAGCGCAGCAGTCGTCTTTTGCGTGGGGAAGACTCGACCGGCGTCTCAGCCGTCTCAATCTGCATGTGATCGATTCCGGCTCGTATCTGTCGGCGCTCGATCCGACGAGCCGCTTCAATACCGGCGGCAACTTCATCGCGTCACTTCGCGAAGAGGGAAGAAAGCAGGCCGACGCATGGCTCCGGAACAATCTGCATTCGATCGGCATGCGCTCCACATTTGCGCTCGATGCCGCATTGATGCGGACGTAAGGCGGCAGGGCAGTGCGATCGCAGCGAGATTGCCCGATGATAGGCTTCAGGACACGCTTCGCGCCGGCGGCGCTTCGCAATCAGACGCCGACGGCGGCTTTCACGCGCGCGCGCGTGAGCGGCAGGTCGCGGATGCGCAGACCGAGCGCGTCGGCGACGGCGTTGGCAAGCGCCGCGGCAGTCGGGCCCTGCGCCGCTTCGCCTGTCCCGAGGAACGGCGTGCCGGGGCGCGTGATGATATGGACGTCGATGGCTTCGGGCACGCTCGAGAAGCGCAGAATCGGATACGTACTCCAGTCCCGGCTGGTCACGCGTGTCGTGTCGAACGAGACCGACTCGTAAAGCGTCCAGCTGAGCGACTGAATGATCCCGCCTTCGGTCTGATTGCGAATACCGTCCGGATTGACGGCTTCCCCGCTGTCGATTGCCGAGACCGCCCGGACCGGCCGGATCGAGCCGCTTTCGCGATCGACTTCGACTTC
>Ga0075430_100004738_pt1 | contig 11444 bp, 14 predicted proteins | sample RhiMetdeltSRZDD4_FD_75294 | JGI IMG/M metagenome (GOLD analysis project Ga0075430, IMG submission 75294) | Populus rhizosphere microbial communities from Tennessee, USA - Rhizosphere MetaG P. deltoides SRZDD4 | ecosystem: Host-associated > Plants > Roots > Rhizosphere > Soil | place: USA... | reverse complement strand
GAGCTGCTCGCCGAACCAGCCCCGCAGGCACCTAGCGAGTACCCGTTCCAGCTGGCGAACCGGCGCAACCGCCATTCGATGAACTCATGGCTCAACGAATTGCCCGGTCTGCACCCGTCAGGAAAACACAACGAGGTGGTCATTCATCCCGACGACGCGGTCGCGCTTGGCATCAGCGACGGCGACCGGGTGAAGGTGTTCTCCGCCGTCGGTGCGATCGAACTCGAGGCGTCGGTCAACGAGCGGCCACGGCGCGGTGTCGTCGTCATCGACCATGGCTGGGGCTCAAGGATTTTCGACCCGCGCGGCGGATCGCAGCCGGAGTCCTACGGCGCCAACCGCAACCTGCTGATCGACGGCGGACCCATTGATCCGCTGTCGCAGACCGCCGCGTTGAGCTCGTCGTACGTCGGGGTCGAACGCGTGTAGAGCTACGGGCCCTCCGCGCGCAGATCGTCTACATTCTTCATCGCCTCGCGCAGCTTGCCCAGCCATTCGTCGGCATGCTCACCGACGAGCCGGACCGACCAGGCCAGCGCGTCGGAGCGCGACCGCGCGACCCCGGCGTCGACCAGCGTGTCGAGCACCTGACGTTCGGGTTGCTTGAGCCGCGTCATGACAGGTACGGCGATGTGGGTGAACAGGATCCGCTGATAATTTTCGTCACCAACTGCCCCGATTTCTATGCCCCACGCGACCTTGCGGCCGTAGCGGGCTTCAGCCTCGTCGGCGATGCGCATGCGCTCGGGACGGGTCTCTTCACGGAAGCGGGCGACTCTGCCTGAAGCCTTGGCCTCGCTTTCCTCGCCGTCCGCTACAGGTAGGCGGCCGATGACGGTAATTTCCTCGCGGTCGACGACGACCGTCGGGTCGCCGGCGAACCAGCCGTCGGGGAGCCGGCCGGCAAACCAGTCGGCGGCGTCGCTTGCATCGGGTTGCTCGGCCTGTTGCCAACCGCCGGAACGGCCAGAGCGTCGGCCATGAAAGTGATGGTGTCGCATGATTACATGATTACACCGTTACAAGCCTGGTGGTACCGCTTTCACCCCGAGCGAACGGCCGTGAATACGTCGAGGCTGGCCAGCTGCTTGCGGGAGACCTCGCCAAAACGATCTCGCAGCACGTGCTCGATGCGGCCGAGCTCGCCCTCGGACAGGCGCAGCGACCTGGCGATCCGGGACGGCGACGTGCCGCCATGCCAGGCGATGACGACGATGCCGCCCGGCCGTAGGACCCGGTGCAGCTCATCCACCGCCGCCTCGAGATCAGGCCAGATCGCCACGTTGTTCACGGAGACCGCGCGGTCGACGCTGGCGTCCGCCAGACCGGTGCGGTCGGCGGTACCGAGATCGAGCGCGACCCGGCCCGTGCGGACGGCATTTCGGTTGTGCACGCTGGCTTGATCGCGCATCTCCGGCGACGGGTCGACGCCGCGGATGCTCGCCGCGTCGGTGCGCTCGGCGAGGAGCCGGATGAGACCGCCGGGCCCATAACCGATTTCGAGAACATCATGGCCCGGTTGGACCGCGAGCACGTGCACCACGTCGTCCTGTTTGTTCGTCCACAGCATGAACCGACCTGCCATTCGGCCAAGCCAGCCGCTCGGATGCGCGATCGGGTTGTTGGTCGACGGGTCGAGGATTCTGGGCTTCGGTGCCATGACTCCACGCTGGCACTTCAAGCCGGGTTGAAGTCAAATGAAGAGATGGAGCTCGTGACGATCGGCGATGCCGCCGAGATGCTCGCACTGAATGCGTCGGCACTGCGCTACTACGAGGACAGAGGGTTGGTGACGCCTGAGCGCCGCGGCGGAAAGCGCATGTACAGCCGTGAACAACTGCGCCGGTTGGCGTTCATCCAGCTGATGCAGCGACTCGGCATCCGCCTGGACGCGGCCTCGGCCGTGCTCGACGAGCCGAGTGACCAGTGGCGCGACGTGGTACGCGAGCAGATCGCCGCCATTGAGGAACTCATCATCCGGGCGAACGGCGCACGCGACTTTCTCGAACATGCGCTGGCCTGCCCGGCCAATCATCCGGTCGAAGAATGCCCCCACATGATCGAGGTTCTCGACAAGCGGCTCGGCGGAGTCACCATCGAGGAGATCGCCGCCGAACAGGGTCAGCCGGTGCCTAACGCTTCATGAGCAGGACTGCGCCACCGCCGACCACCGCCCCGATCAACAGCAGTACGGCCAAGGCCGGGCTGACCAACCACCAGACGAGACCCACCCCGATGAGCACCGGCGAGACGGCGAACAGCACCATGCCTGGGTGCTGCTTGATGACCGCGAGAGCGCTTTGCGCCCGGACCCGGTCGATTTCCTTTGCCATGACATAAGAATGCCAGCGGTTGGCATAGTTTGGTTCCCATGACCGGAAGTGGACCTGGAAGCTGGCAACCCGACCCCGAGGGTCGTTTCGAGTTTCGATGGTTTGACGGGCAGCGATGGACCGATCAGGTGTCTCATCGCGGTCAGGTCGGCCGGGCGCCGTTGGGCGGTGGAGCGCCGCCTCAGGAAGGACAGCCGCAGGGAGGTCCGCCGCAGGGCGCACCGCCTCAGGGAGGGCAGCCTCAGGGAGGTGCGCCGCCGCAGGCCGCTCCGGTGGGCCAGCCTGCCGGTGACGGATTCGCGGGCATCACGGGTGATTTGGTCGACGGACGGTTCAGCGAGAAAGAGGCCAAACCGATCGCGAACCAGAATTCGAAGCTGCTGCGCGTACGCCTCGGCGAGCCGTTCATGGCGCGGCAGGGCTCGATGGTCGCCTACCAGGGCAACGTCGATTTCGCGTTCGAGGGCGGCGGCGCTTCGCGATTCATCAAGAAGGCGTTGACGGGTGAGGGCCTGCCGCTGATGCGGTGCCAGGGGCAGGGTGACGTGTTCCTCGCCGAGCGAGCCTACGACGTGCATCTGCTGAACCTGAACAACACCGGCTTGTCGATCAGCGGCAAGAACGTGCTCGCATTCTCGTCGAGCCTCGACTGGAACATCGAGCGGGTGAAGGGCGGCAGCATGGTCGCCGGTGGGCTCTTCAATACGACATTGCGCGGCACCGGTTGGGTGGCGTTGACCACCGACGGCCCGCCGGTCGTGCTGAATGCCGCGGAAGCACCGACTTTTGCCGACACCAACGCGGTGGTGGCGTGGTCGGCGAATTTGCAGACGCAATTGAAAACGAGCTTCAAGGCGGGGGCGCTGATCGGTCGCGGTTCCGGCGAGGCGCTTCAGGTGTCGTTCTACGGGCACGGTTTCGTCATCGTCCAGCCGTCCGAGGGCATCCCTCCGGTCGCGACGGCGTAATCAGAGTTCGAGCAGCACCGTCACCGGCCCGTCGTTGACGAGCTGGACCTGCATGTGCGCGCCGAACAGGCCGGTTTGCACCTGGGCGCCGAGGTGTTGGAGCGCTTCGGCGAAGGCGATTACCAGCGGCTCGGCGACGGCGCCGGGCGCGGCGGCGTTCCACGTCGGCCGCCTGCCCTTCGCGGTGTTGGCGTACAGCGTGAACTGACTGACCACCAGGATTGGCGCACCGACATCCGAAGCAGACTTCTCGTCGTCGAGAATCCTTAGCTGCCAGAGCTTTTCGGCCATGCGCACGGCCTTCGCGGCGTCGTCGCTATGGGTAACACCGACCAGGGCGAGCAGGCCTTGGCCGTCCGGGCTGATCGCACCGACGACGTCACCATCGACTGTGACGGATGCCGACGTGACCCGTTGCACGAGAACTCGCATGACCGCAGATGCTGCCAGACGGCATTTGACTTCAAGTTGACTTGAAGCACCACACTCGGGCCCGTGACCCCCGGAACGTGGATGCGTCGGCTTCCACCGGCAGCCGTGACGGACGTGCCGGTGCTGGTCGTGACAGTGTTGGCATGGCTGACCGTTGCGCTGTTCTGGGCGCATGTGGCAGCAGGACTGGTGCTCGTCGCGCTCGTCGCGCTGCATCTGCAAACACGACACCGACTGCCCTGGCGCGGTGCCCCGCCGCGCCATCAGCTCGCCTACGGGATGTTCATCGTCGCGGCGACGGCCATGGCGGCGAGCGGTCTGTTGCGCTTGGCCGGCGTACCACCGCAATACGTATGGCACGGCGGGATCAGTTACACGGTGCTTGGGCTTATGGCGCTGCATGTCTGGTCGATTCGACGCGCCTTACGGGCGCGCGTTCGCCGCCGGAAAGGAATCCAACATGAGTGAGGAGCGGTTCGACACCGTGGTTATCGGCGCCGGCCAGGCGGGGTTGGCCGTCGGGTATTACCTGACGCGACAACGTCGCAACTTCGCCATCGTCGACGCTGGCGAGCGCGTCGGCCATTCATGGGACCGGCGATGGGAGTCGCTGCGTTTGTTCACCCCGGCACACTTCACATATCTGCCGGGCATGCGGTTCCCTGGCCCACGCGGCCATTTGCCGTCAAAGAGTGAGATGGCTGACTACTTGCGTTCATACGCGGCTCGGTTCGCACTCCCAGTCCGGATGGCCTGGCGGGTCGATGAACTCAGCCGCGATGACGACGGTTACGTGATCAACTCGGCAGGCCGGCGTCTGCGGGCGGACAGCGTCGTGGTCGCGACGGGGCCGGCAATGCGACCCCAGGTGCCCGACGTGGCCGACCAATTGGATCCGGCCACCGTGTCGTTGCATTCGACGGACTATCGCAATCCCGACCAGTTGCGCGACGGAACAGTGCTGATTGTCGGTGCCGGAAACTCCGGCGCGGAGATAGCACTTGATGTGGCGCCCGCACACGGCGTCATACTCGCCGGCCGTGACACCGGCCGGCTGCCGGTGTCCATCGGTGGCCCGCTCTACCGGGTGATGAATCTTGTGCTAACCGCCGAGAGCCGCCTCGGCCGACGACTGATGGCGAATGTCAACTCGGGCAAGGGCACTCCGCTGGTCCGGGTGCATCCGCGCGATCTCGCGGAAGCAGGCGTCGAGCGTGCGCCGCGGGTCGTCGGTCAGGTCGAGGGTCACCCCCGCCTGGAGGATGGGCGCGTGCTCGGTGTTGCCAACGTCATTTGGTGCACCGGATACCGGCCCGATTACTCGTGGATCGCGCTGCCGCACTTCCCGCACCAAGAACAACCTGCGCATCGGCGAGGCGCAGTCGTCGGGAATCCCGGGCTCTACTTCGTCGGGCTGCCGTTCCTCTACCGGATGGCGTCATCGCTGGTCGCCGGTGTCGGGCCGGATGCGAAACACATCGCAAGACTAATCGCACGGAGTCCGGCGGCAGACGTAGACCTTTCGGGCTATACCCCATAGGGGTACCGTCCGCGTCATGAAGCTCAACTCCATCGAACGCGCATTTGTGAACAACCCCGTGCGTGCCGCACATCAGCACCGCCGGGAGTCGGCCTGGTTTCGGCGGCTGGCGGGCGGCGACCTGTCCGGCCAGCACGTGCTCGAGGTCGGATGCGGGCAGGGCGTCGGCGCCGAAGTGATCCTCGATCGACTCGGTGCCGAGCAGGTGACAGCCTTTGATCTCGACGGCTCGATGGTCGAGCGGGCGCGTCGACGACTGCACGCCCGTCCGGTGTCGTTGTCGGTCGGCGACGTGTGCGCGATCGAACAGGCATCGGGCGCATTCGACACCGTGGTGGATTTCGGGATCATCCACCACGTGCCGAACTGGCAAGAGTCGATCGCCGAGATCGGACGCGTATTGCGGCCCGGAGGTCTGCTGCTGTTCGAGGAGATCCCCCGCCACATGCTGGACACCTGGGTGTTCCGCACATTCACCGTCCATCCGCGTGAAAACCGGTTCGAGGCAGACGAATTCGCCGCCGAGCTGGCGCGTCACGGATTGCACGGAACCGGTCGAATCGAGCCGCATTTCGGCGGCGCACTATTCGTCGGCGCGGCCCGCAAGACCTAGAGCGTCGTCAAAATGCCCTTCATCGTGTCGATCTCGTGGTGCTGGGTGGTGACGATCGCGTGAGCCATCGCGACGGCGGCTGGATACTGACCATCCTTGATTTCAGTCTGCGCCATGGCGATTGCGCCTTCGTGATGCGCGATCATCTGCGTCAGGAACAGCTTGCCGGCGTCGACGCCCTGCGCGTCTTTCAGTGCGGTCATGTCCGTGTCGGACATCATGCCCTGCATGCTCGGCATGTCATGGCCGGACATCGGCGGCATCGACGGAGTACCCCATTGAGTCAACCAGCCCTGCATCTGCTGAATCTCGGGACCCTGGGCGGCCTTGATCTGCTTGGCCAGCTCGATGATCCGGGGGTCGATGCCCTGCTTGGCGAGCAGCATGTCGCTCATCTCGACCGCCTGCTGGTGGTGGGGAATCATGTGCTGGGCGAACATCACGTCGGCGTCGTTGTGGGCCTCAGCAGCGGCGCTACTGGTCGGAGCGGCGGCCGCGCTCGACGAGTGTCCGGCCGGGTGCTCGGACTCGTTGGAGCTGCTACAGCCGGTCGAGATGGCCAGCACTGCCAAGGCGCCGGCGGCGATCAGGGTCGTTCGCTTCCACATAGTCATGGGTCCCTTTCTACACATTGCATACCCTAGGGGGGTATGGTACACATGGTTCATGAGCACAACCTCGGTCACCGTCATGGGTATGAGCTGCGGCGGATGCGCCTCATCCGTGCGTGAAGAGATCGGCGACATCCGTGGCGTCAGCACGGTCGACGTGGATCTAGCGAGCGGCACGGTGATCATCACCAGCGAAGGCCCGGTCGATAGCGTCGCGATCAAGACCGCCGTCGAGGGAGCCGGCTACCAACTGGCACGCTGATGAACGCCGCACAGAAGATCGCCGCTTTCGTCGCCGGCCTGGTGATGGTGTTCACCGTCGCGATCTGGGTCGGTAGGACCGTCGGACCCGAGGGCGGGGTGGATGTGCGACAGGCGCCGCCACACGAAGACAGCCACGCCGCGCACGACGCCGGCGCCCCCGAGCCGCTCGGTGGGCTGGCGGTGGTCCAGGATGGCTACACGCTTGACCTGACGGACGACCGTGGCCGGGCCGCAAAGGACGTGCCGCTGCGGTTTCGGATTCTCGATGGCAATGGCGCGCCGGTGACGCGGTACGTCGAAAAGCACGAGAAGCTGTTGCATCTGATCGTGGTTCGCAGTGACCTGGCCGGCTTTCAACATGTGCATCCGGTGCTGGAATCGGATGGAACGTGGCGCGTGCCAGTCGATCTCAGCCGAGCAGGCGACTACCGCATCTTCGCCGACTTCACGCCTTCGGGTGGCCCGGCGCTGACACTGGGAGCCAATCTTCACGTCGGCGGCGAGTACGACCCGCAGCCATTGCCGCCCGTCGCGGCGACGACGGTGGTCGACGGATACACGGTGGCGCTGAGCGGAGCACCAAAGGCCAATGAGCCTTCGATGTTGACGTTGGCGGTTAGCCGTAACGGCAAGCCGGTCACCGACTTGCAGCCGTATCTGGGTGCCTATGGCCACCTGGTGGCGTTGCGTGCGGCGGATCTCGGATACCTGCATGTCCATCCGATGGGTGAGCCCGGCGACGGCATCACCGCCGCTGGGCCCGAGATCGCGTTCCACGCAACCTTTCCGAGTGCGGGCGCCTACCGGCTGTTCCTCGATTTCCAGCATGATGGAGTGGTGCGCACCGCAGCGTTCACCGTGACCGTCGAGGATGGAGAAGCGACATGACGTCGGTCGAGCTCTCGATCGACGGCATGACCTGCGCGTCGTGCGCACATCGAATCGAGAAGAAACTCAACAAGATCGATGGGGTGACCGCGACCGTCAACTTCGCTACGGAGAAGGCCCGCGTCGAGTACGGCACCGAGGTCACACCCGAACAGTTGGTGGCGACAGTCGATGAGGCGGGCTACCAGGCTCATTTGCCCGAGGAGCCTGTCGAAGCCGCGGCCGAGCAAGATCCGACCGCCTCGCTGCTGCAACGACTGCTGATCTCCGCGGCGCTGACGATTCCGGTGATCGCAATGGCGATGGTGCCGGCCCTGCAGTTCACGTACTGGCAATGGCTGTCGCTGGCGCTCGCCGCACCCGTCGTTGTTTGGGGAGCATGGCCGTTCCACCGGGCGGCGTGGGCGAACCTGAAGCACGGCACCGCGACGATGGACACGCTGATCTCGATGGGCACGCTCGCCGCGTTGGGCTGGTCGGTCTACGCGTTGTTCTGGGGCACCGCGGGCATGCCGGGGATGAAGCATGCGTTCGAGCTGACGATTGCCCGGACGGACGGAACCGGCAACATCTATCTGGAAGCCGCTGCGGGAGTGACCACGTTCATCCTCGCCGGACGCTATTTCGAGGCTAGGGCCAAACGCCGGGCGGGTGCGGCGCTGGAGGCGCTGCTGCATCTCGGCGCCAAGGATGTCTCGGTGCTGAGAAGCGGTGTCGAGCAACGTATTCCGATTGACCAGTTGTCCGTCGGCGATGAGTTCGTGGTGCGTCCGGGCGAGAAGATCGCGACCGACGGCGTCGTTGTCGACGGCAATTCGGCAGTGGACGCGTCGATGCTGACCGGTGAGTCGGTGCCGGTGGATGTGGGGCCAGACGACCAGGTGGTCGGGGCGACGGTCAATGTCGATGGCCGGCTTGTGGTGCGGGCCAACCGCATTGGCTCCGACACGCAGCTGGCGCAGATGGCGCGTCTCGTTGAGGACGCGCAGAACGGCAAGGCCCAGGCCCAGCGGTTGGCGGACAGGATTTCCGGCGTGTTCGTGCCGATTGTGATTGCCTTGTCGGTGGCAACGCTGGGGTTCTGGATCGGAACGGGCGGATCGGTGGCGGCAGCGTTCACGGCCGCAGTGTCGGTGCTGATCATCGCGTGCCCATGCGCGCTTGGGCTGGCCACGCCGACCGCGTTGATGGTCGGCACCGGCAGGGGCGCCCAACTGGGCATCCTGATCAAGGGGCCGGAAGTGCTCGAGTCCACGCGTCGCATCGACACCATCGTCTTGGACAAGACGGGCACGGTGACCACCGGCACGATGACGCTGCTGGACGTGATCACGGCGAGCGGTGAACAACCCGATGAGGTGTTGCGGTTGGCGGGGGCGCTCGAGGATTCGTCCGAGCACCCGATCGCCACGGCGATCGCGACCGCCGCGCGGGATAAGCTCGGCGAGCTTCCGAGCGTGGTCGATTTCAAGAGCCTTGAGGGGCTCGGCGTGCAGGGCGTCGTGGATGATCACAAGGTCTTGGTCGGGCGGCGGCAGCTGCTCGATCTGCCCGACGAACTCGCAAAGGCCATGCGGGAGGCCGAGTCTGAAGGCAGGACGGCAGTCGTGGTCGGCTGGGATGGCACGGCACACGGAGTGCTTGTCGTGGCCGACACGGTGAAGCCGACGTCTGCGGAGGCTGTCAGGCGATTGCGGGCTCTGGGCCTGACGCCGATCATGCTCACCGGTGACAACGAGGCGGCCGCCCGGACAATCGCGAGACAGGTCGGTATCGACGAGGTGTTCGCCGAGGTGCTGCCCCGTGACAAGGTGGAGGCCGTCAAGCGACTGCAGGCCGATGGCCGGGTGGTCGCAATGGTCGGCGACGGTATCAATGACGCCCCCGCGCTGGCACAAGCGGATCTCGGCCTCGCAATGGGCAGCGGCACCGACGTCGCTATCGAGGCGAGCGATCTCACATTGGTGCGTGATGATCTGCGCGCAGTCCCCGACGCAATCCGGCTGTCGCGCAAGACATTGACGACGATCAAGGGCAACCTGCTTTGGGCGTTCGCCTACAACGTCGCTGCGCTGCCCCTTGCCGCGGCGGGCCTGCTCAACCCGATGATCGCCGGCGCTGCAATGGCTTTCAGCTCCGTGTTTGTCGTCAGCAACAGCCTAAGACTGCGCCGATTCACCGCCTCCAGGTAGCTATGGGTCGTCGTCGTCCTGCGGCCTGAGGTATTTCTCGGGGTGGTGGTAGTCGTTGACTCGTGATTGTCCGGTATCGAGGTGTGGTGGTGGGATCCATTCGGTGCGGCCGTCTTTGCGTTTTCGGGTACGCCAGCCGCCGGGTTTGACCAGGCGGTTGTGGGGACCGCAGGCCAAGCATTCGTCGGTGATGTTGGTTTGTCCGCCTTTGGCCCAGTCGAGTTCGGCGTGGTGCACCTGACAGCCGTAGCCTGGCACGGTGCAGCCGGGGAAGGTGCAGCCACGGTCTTGTGCGTGTAGCACGATGCGCTGTCCCGCGGAGGCGAGGCGCTTGGTTCGGGCCAGATACAACGGCTCTTCGGTGTGTTCGTCGTAGATGACCAGATAGTGATGCGAGTTCGACGCCAGCCGGATCACATCGCTCATCGGTAGCAGGGTGCCCCCGCCGGTGACCGCATGTCCGATACCGGATTCCAACTCCTGCAGGGTGGTGGACACGATGATCGTGCACGGCAGCCCATTGTGCTGTCCGAGCTCACCCGAGGTTAAGACGCTGCGGCCCATCGCTTTCAATGCGTCGTGGTTGCGTTGCGCCGGCGATCTCTGATCGTTATCGATGTGGGCTTGGCTGGGTGTGCCGTCCACGCACGGGTTCTCGTCGTCGGGGTTGCACATGCCGGGCCCGGCCCATTTGGCGAACACCGCTTCGAACGTCGCGCGGGTCTCGGGGTCGAGCAGTCCGCTGAACTTGCTCATGCCGTCGGCTTGTTGTTTACCCAAGGTCAGTCCGCGGCGTCGGGCCCGGTCGACATCGCTGAAATCACCGTCGGGATGTACCAGCGCCATCAGCCGGTCGGCGGCTTTACGTAACCCGTCGGGGGTGTGCTGGCTGGCGATGCGGGCCAGGTCGGTCTCGCAGGCTTGGCGGGTTTCGAAATCGACCGCGTTGGGCAGGGCGGCGAAGAAGCGGCGAATGATGCGCACGTGCTCGGCGCCGATCGTGCCGGCGGCTTGGGCGGCGGCGACGTTGGGCAGCAGCGGCGCCAACACTTCGCCGGTCATCGCGATGCGCGGCCCGAGGTCGTCGGCTTCATCCAGACGCCTGCGGGCCGCGCCGCGGCCGATGCGCAGCCGGTTGGACAACACGTCGGTCCACGACTTGCCGCCCAGCTCGACCGGGCTGGCTTGGGAGGTGAGCTGCTGGGTCAGCCGGTGATCGACGGCGGCCTGCCGGCGAGAAACCGTCTCCAACCGATCCTTGACGGTGAGCACTTCCGGTCCGGTCAGCGCATCGAAGGACAGGGCGGCGAGCTCGGCCTGGGCGGCGTCGAACCGGTCGAGGACGGCCGTGATGGCCTCCCGATCCGACACCGCACCCGTACCCATACATCGAACACTAGTTCGAACCACCGACAAATTCAGAAGCCCATCCACAGGTGAAACTAAAGTGACGCAAGTGAATTCGACTAGCTGGTGAGCTCGGCGGCCTCCTCGGTGATGTTGCGTCGGGCGAGCTGCTCCCACCGCTCACGGCCCGCTGCCGTGTGGAACAGCTGCCCGTCCAGCAGCGAGGCAAGCACCTGGGCGCGCGCGGGTTTGAATA
>Ga0075430_100004737_pt1 | contig 11445 bp, 8 predicted proteins | sample RhiMetdeltSRZDD4_FD_75294 | JGI IMG/M metagenome (GOLD analysis project Ga0075430, IMG submission 75294) | Populus rhizosphere microbial communities from Tennessee, USA - Rhizosphere MetaG P. deltoides SRZDD4 | ecosystem: Host-associated > Plants > Roots > Rhizosphere > Soil | place: USA... | reverse complement strand
GGCCGGCCTTCCAGGGCATCGCGACCGTCCTCCACCTCGCCGCCTACACCGAGGACGTCCAGGACTGGGATGGCACCATGCGCGTCACCGTCCAGGGCACCCTCAACGTCTTCCGCGCCGCCCAGGCCGTCGGAGTCAAGAAGGTCGTCTTCGTCAGCAGCGGCAGCACCATGTGCGCCTACGAGTGGGATGACGGCTCGCCGTACGGCATGATGGCGCGCGGCGAGTACGACCGCGTCCCGGACTCGTGGCCGATGATCGACCACACCTGGCCAGCCCGCCCGGACAGCCCGTACGCCGTCGGCAAGCTGTTCGGCGAGGCCTGCGGGCGATACTTCGCGGATCGCTTCGGCATCTCGGTGCTGGTGATTCGCCTCGGCGCCGTGCTGGACACCGACCGCCCGAAGCTGCGACGCCACTACCCCGGCTACCTCAGCCAGTCGGACGCCGTCGACCTGATCGACCGCTGCCTGAGCGCGCCGCTCGCACTTCGCTACGAGGTGTTCGACGTGATCTCGGAGAACCGCTGGCGCTGGCGCGACACCAGCTACGCGAAGCGCCTGTTCGGCTGGCACCCGACCGGCCGCTCCGACGCGTTCACGCTCGATCCGTAAGCGCTCAGAGCGGGCGCCTGCTCGCGCTGACAAGGTCCACCAGGTGAGCAGGCTCCCGTTCGAGGAACGTCCGGCTTCAAACGTCGGCGTGGTCAGTCGGCGAGCGGGATCTGGACGGTGATGCGCGGCACGTCGCTGACGACCCGCGTCGTGTGGCCGCCGCCGGTGGTGTCCTCCGCCAGGTTCACGTCACCAGGCTTCAAACGGTAGGTCGTCCCATCCTTCAGCCCGATCTCGCCCTCGCCGGCCAGCGTGATGACGTACTGCCGACGAGGCGCGGGATGCCAATCGCTGAAGTGCCCGGGCGGGGACGAGTTGAACGACGCTCGGGCGGCGTTCTGCGGCCCCGGCAGATCCGGCAGTCCCGTCACGTCGCGCTCCTCAATGTGCGTCTCACCATCGTCGCCGGTGTACAGTCGGATGAACTTCATCGTGCCTCCCACGCCCACCATTGTAGCGCCGACCTCGCAGGCGACCGGCCCGGCGCCTTGCGACCGCGATGCGCCACACGATTGCGCCGCGCGCCGCCGTGGAGAGGTATCGGAGCAATCCTACGTTCGGGGGCGGAGGTTCTCGCGGCGCAGGTTCAGGTACCCGTTGCCGTACGGCCGGAACTCGATCCCGTTCGAGATGCCGTACAGCCGGCGCGGCTGCACCACCGGGATCCACGGCAGGTGCTCCAGCGCGATCTCGTTCATCCGCCGGTAGCTCCGCAGCCGCAGCTCCTGATCCAGCGAGTAGCGGGCCTCCTCGCCCAGCTTCTCCCACTCCGGGTGCCGCCAGTACGCCTGCGTGCCGCCCGGCCCCAGCAGCCGGTACATCATGCCGTCCGGATCCAGCACCGTGCTGGCCGGATCGGACCACCAGAGCCCCTTGAACGTCCTGTCGCGCGTCTTCTCGGCGCGCGTCGAGATCTCGATCAGTTCGAGCCTGCTGTTGATCCCGACCTTGCGCCACATCTCATCCACGATCTCGGCCATCTGGCGGTCGCCCACCAGGTACCCCTGGGTCGTCTCCAGCACGATCGGCTCGCCGCGGTAGCCGGCCGCCTGGAGGCGCTGCTTCGCCCGCTCCGGGCTGTACTCCAGCGGCGGCAGGGTCGCGTCGAACCCGAAGTCGCCCTGCGCGATCAGGCCGTTCGGCACCACGCCCTGCCCACGGTGGACCGTTCGGATGATTGCCTCGCGGTCGATCGCCAGCGAGAGCGCCTGCTTGACCAGCGGGTTGTCGAGCGGCGGCACCGTCGAGTTAATCGCCAGCACGTGCAGCCCGTTGAACAGCGCCCCGTCCACTCGCGCCCGGCCGCTCCGATTGATCACGTCGATCTGATCGGCCGGGACGCTCGTGACCAGGTCGGCCTCCCCGGCCATCAGCGCGGCGATCCGCGGGGGGGTCTCGGGGCGGGGCCGGAACACGGCCCGCTCAAAGTTCGGCGGGCCGCCCCAGTAGCCGTCAAAGCGCTCCAGCACCAGCCGGTCGTCTTTCGACCAGGAAGCGTAGCGGAACGGGCCGGTCCCGATCGGCTGCTGCCGGAACCCCTCCGGACCGACCCGCTCGAAGTAGGCGCGCGGCATGATCTGGCCGCCGTAGAACGCCAGCCGGGCCGGCAACAGCGCATCCGGCTGCCGGGTGACGAACGCTACTGTCAGCGGATCGGGCGTTTCGATGCGCTCAACGGTCGAGAAGACGGTCGCGACGCTCGTCTTCGCGCTCGGGTCGTAGGTCCGCTCGATCGAGAACTTCACGTCGTCAGAGGTCAGCAGGTCGCCGTTGTGGAACCTCACGTTCGGCCGGAGCTTCAGTTCCCAGCGGCGCTCCTGGACCTTCCACTCGGTCGCGAGCATCGGCCGGATCATCGACTGATCCTCGTTGCGGAAGGTCAGGTTGTCGAAGAGCGTGAAGGTGGCGTTCACGTCCGTGGCGAACGTCGAGAGGTGCGGGTCGAGCGTCGTGACGTCCGCGCCTTGCAGCACGAGCAGCTCGCGCCGGGCCGCGTCGCCCGGCTTCGCGCCCGGCGCCGTCTGCGCCTGCCCAGACGGCACGCTCGTCGGCTTCGCCTCGGCGCCGGGCGTCGCGGCGCTGGTGGGTCGGACGGCGCCGGCCGGGGCCGCCGTCGGCAGCGCCGTCGGCATCAGCGTCGGCACGCCCTTCGACGCTGGCGGTGACTGGCCGACGCCGCACGCGCCGAGCAGGCCGGCGACGAGGAGGGCGCCGCCGGCCGGAAGCGTCCTCAGCAACTGTCGCCTGGTAAAAGTACGCACCGCACAGGGCTCCTGGCCCGGACGCCACAGTATAGTGCGCCAGGCTGACGCGCGGGTCGTCAGGGCCCGTCGGCGGCCCGCTCCGCCGCGTCTGCCGCCCGCCAGTCGCCGCTCGCGCGGAGGATCTCGGCCAGGCGGTGCGCGATCGTTCGCGCCCGCTCCGCCGTCTCCGGAAGGATCCCGCCGATCTTGACCGTCGCCTCCAGGTCGTCCTCGTCCACCACCGCCACGTAGCCACCGGGCAGCCGCACGACGTCCACTTCGAGGTCGACGTAGCGCACGCCCCGATCGTCGATCTCGGCCGGGGTCTGGACGTTGAACAGCTCGCCGATCAGCGTGCCGTCTCGACGGAAGTAAGCCCGGCGCAGCACCCAGCCGCCTTTCGGCACCTCGATCGTGCCCCAGTCGCCGGCCAGCTTCGGCGCGTGCAGGCTGTCGTAGCTGCCGCCGGGCGAGAACGTCCGCTCCACCGTCAGCAGCTCGCCGTCCCAGGACGTCACGGTCCCGCGCATCGTGATCGTACGCAGCCACGGCTTGGCATGCACGATCGACACCGGCGCGCCCGGCACGAGGGTGGGACCTCGGTACCACGGCGGCGCCTGCTGCCGCCCGGACCGGTCCGGTGGGCCGCGCCTCGGTCGCTTGCTCATCGTCCGATCACGCTCTGCCTGCTCCGCTCTGCCGCTGATCCCTGCACCCCATGGGCCACGGTCAATCGGCGGTGGCCGGCGACACGCTCAGCCCCGCCGCGTCCGGTACAGGATCGCGGCGGCGCCGGCCAGCACGCACCAGGTCAAGATCGCGCCGATGGTGACCAGCAGCCAGCGGTCCTCGTCGAAGAACATCCGCAGCGCGTTCCCGACCCGATCCAGCCAGAGGTCGGACCCCGAGACGACCACCAGCTGGACGGGCAGGTCGACGCGCTGGGTGGTCGTGTTGAACTGACTGCTCTCGGTCAGGCGCGGAGCGGTGACCTGGCCGGCGATCCGCCCGTCCAGCACACTCCCAGCCGGCGGCAGGCCGCTCGGCGCCTGGAACGTGGCCGGCACGACCGTCTCCTGGTTCGCGCGCCCCTGCCCCCGACGCTCTACGATCGTGATCGTCTCGCCCCAGCCCTGGGAGCGCGGCGCCGTCACCCCGAACGTGCCCTCGGTCCCCTCCAGCGGCTGTGTCAGCGTCAGCTCCAGGCCCGGCGTCGCCCACAGCCCGCTGACCGAGCGCCCGGTCTGCAGATACCAGGTCGACGCCATGCCCGGCGCGACCTTCAGGCGAGGCGTCTCGCCGGAGGTCGCATCCACGATCGGGCCGGCCGGCCGCCCCTCCAGGTACAGCCCGAGCGGGTTGACGACGAACAGCGCCAGCAGGGCCACTGGTAGCACGATCATGAACAGGACGACGCCGACGACGAGGAGCGGGCCGGGCGTGCCCTTCCCCGCCGTAGGACGGACCACGTCTTCGTGGATACCCTCTGGCGCCGGCTCGGATGCAGCGTCGACACGCCCATCCAGCGGCACGGGGCTCGGGAGCCGGATCACCCGACCGTCCGTGCGGTCGGGAGGCGACGGGGGAGGCGGCGCGGGGGCCGGTAGCGGCTCGGTCGGCGCACGCATCCGCCGGGCCTCCGCGAGGGCCGCCTCGGCGCTCGCATCGTCGCCGAGGTGCCGGTACGCCTCGCCCAGGCGCTCGAAGAGCTCCGGCGAGCGCACGCCGGCCCTGACGTTCAGCTCGTACAGCTCGGCCGCCTCCTCGTAGAGGCCGCGCCGGGCGAAGATCGCCGCCAGCCGCTCGCGCGCGACGATCTTCTCGTCCCTGGTGCCGTCGCGCAGGGCCGAGAGGCAGTACTGCGCCTCCTCGTCCTCGTTGCGAAACGTCAGCGGCGCCATCGCTGGCAGACCTCCCGGCGCTCGGTCGAGCCCCGGTGACTCTAGCGCGCCGCGACCCCGGCGTCCAGGCTCCCGCGCGGCGAGATCGCCGGCAACGGCATGCTTCCTGCCTTTCGGGGCGGCGTGGTCGTGTCTGGATCGTCGGTAGGTCGGGACTCGCGGAGCAAGGCGGCCGAGGTTGTCGAGCGGGCGCCTCGCACGCGGTGGCAGGCGCTCGCCCGGGAGGCCCGGCGCGCCGAACGGCAGCTCTTCGGTCGGGCCGGCTGGGCGCGGGTGCTCCGCAACACCGTCGTGGGCTTCGTGACGCAGGCCGGCACGCGGATGGCGGCGGCCCTCTCCTACTACGCCCTGCTCGCGGCCGGCCCGATGCTCGTCCTGACGATCGCGCTCGGCGGGCTGCTGCTGGGCGAGGAGCCCACGCGCGAGCTGGTCACGATCACGCTGTCGCGGCTGCTGCCGCCGAGCGCGACCATCGCCACGTCGCTGGCCGAGGGCGTCGTGCGCCAGTCCCCGCCCACGACCGGCCTGGCGATCATCACCGGGCTGGTCTCGCTGATCGGGTTCACGCGGGCGCTGGCGACCAGTCTCAACGTCACGATGAACGAGATCGGCTCCGAGCCGATCCAGCGCACCGTCCGGCTGGTGCCGCTGCTCTACCTCGCCGTGCTCGGGCTGATCTGGGGATCGTGGTTCTTCGAGCTGCTGGCGCGCCTGGCCGAGTCGAGCATCCTGGAGGGCCTGGTCCCGCGCCCGGGGCTGATCCTCGGCGGGATCGCGCCGCTCTGCCTCGCCGTCGTCCACTTCACGATCATCCTGGCGGTCGTGCCGCGCGCCCGGCTGACGCCGCTCGAGATCGTCGTGCCGGCCGGGGTCGGCGCCGTCTTATGGGAGCTGGCGCGCAACCTGTTCGGCTCGCTGGTCGGCACCGACAGCTACTACTTGCAGCTGTTCGGCCCGCTCGGCGGGGTGGTGGCGCTCCTGGGCTGGATCTACGTCAGCTCGGCGATCCTGGTGCTGACCGGCCAGCTCACCTGGGCGTTCGCGATGGAGCGGCGCGGACGTGGCCTGCTGGCCCGGCGCGCCCCGCGACAGGCCGGCCTCGATACCTGGGCGGAGCCGTTCGAGCAGGACAACGCCGTCAACGAGGCCCACCAGGTGTGAGGGGAGAGGTCAGGCGGCGTCGCGGGTGGCCGCCGACCGCCGCAGCGGCAGGGTGACCCGAAACGTCGCTCCCCCGCCCGGCGTCTCGAATGCCTCGATCGTGCCGCCGTGCGCCTCTACGATTCGCCGGCTGATGTAGAGGCCCAGGCCGGTCCCCTCGATGCCCGTGTCCACCGCCGTGGGCGTCCGACTGAACGGCGCGAACAGCCGATCGTGCTCGTCGGCCGGCACGCCGATGCCGCGATCGACCACGTCCAGGACCGCCCGGTCCGCCTCGCTCCGCACGACGACCTCGACGAGCCCGCCGGCCGGGCTGTAGTTGACGGCGTTCGAGAGCAGGTTGGCGACCACCTGTTCGAGGCGCGCCTCGTCCCCCTCCGCGACGACGGGCGCCTGCTCCGCGCGCAGCACGATCTGGTGGGCCGTCTCCTCCGGCAGCATGTCGCGCTCGCGGGCCGCGGCCATCCGCGCCAGCAGCACCAGATCCACGGGCTCCCAGGCCAGCATCAGGCGCCCGGTATCGATCCGCGAGACGTCCAGCAGGCTGCCGATCAGCCGCGAGAGCCGGGCCGTCTGCGCCCGGATCGTGCCGACGTGCCGGGCCAGCCGCGCCTCGTCCCGCGGCCCATGCTCGACCAGCCGCTCGATCATCTGGGCCGCAAGCCCCAGCGAGGTCAGCGGGGTCTTGAGCTCGTGGCTGGCGGTCGAGAGCAGCTCGTCCTTCTCGCGCTCGGCCCGCTGCCGGGTCAGCACGACCTCGGTCGTCTCCAGCACGATGCTGAGGATCGCGTCCGGCTGGCCGGCCTCGTCGTCGAGCCGCGCGACGACCTGGGTGAAGTAGCGCGTCGTCGTCGGCTCGCCGGGGCCGGCGTCGAGCTCCCAAGCCTGGTCCGCGAGCACCGCCTGCTCGCCGCTCGCGTACACCCGATCGAACAGCGCGCGCTGGCCATCCGCCACGGGATTCGGGAAGGCCTCGGCGATACCCCGCCCGAGCATCGGCGCGTCCGGCCGGAGCGCCTGGTAGCGGGCGTTCAGCGTCTCGTGGCGGTACTCCCACCCGCGCAGGATGGCGATGGCGACCGGGGCCGACGCGATCACCTCCTCCAGGAAGCGTCGGCGGCGCTCGCTCTCGGCGCTGACGCGCTCCAGATCCCGCGCCGTCGCCTCAGCCCGGGCGGTCGCCGCGCGCTGGCGCTGGTACAGCTCGGCCTGACGGCCGCCGAGGTTCCAGGCGATGGCGCCGGCCAGCGTCAGGGCGAGCCCGAGGATCACGATGCCCAGGGCCGTCTGGCGGCGCACCACGTCGAACGCGACGACGGTCGGCTGCGCCACGACGATGCCCCAGCCAGGCTCGGCGACCGGCGCGTACGCGACGATCGCGTCCGTGCCGTCCGGCTCGGAGACGATCAGGCTGCCGACGTCGCCGCGCAGCGCCGCGTCGACGGCCGGGCTGCCTCTCAACGACGCCAGGTTCGCACCCGGCCCGGCATCCGGCGAGGCGAACAGCAGCCCTTCGGCGTCCACCAGGGTGATGCGGACGCTGGCGTCCTGGCGCAGCCCCCGCAGCTCCGACGCCAGCCGGCTCGTCGAGAGCGAGACGATGATCGCGCCGCGCCCGACCTCCAGGTCGACCGGGACGGCCAGCACGACGGTAGGGTTGCCGGTCCGGCGGTTCAAGACGGCCGGGCTGACGACGGCCCGCCCGCTCCGGATCGCCTCCTGGAAGTACGGCCGGTCGCCGACGTTCAGCGTCCCGGGGAGCGCGCCGGTGCTGACGATGTTCCAGCCGTCCGGCGCCGCCAGTCCCCAGCCCTCCCAGTCCGGGTTCTCGGCCAGGATCGACTCGTACGTCTCCTGAAGACCCGGCGGGCGCGTCGAGACCATCAAGTACGGCACCCGGGCCAGCGACCGGACGGTCGAGAGGTTGCCTTCGACGAACGCCGTCGCGGTCAGCGCACCGGCCTGGGCCAGGGCGATCCGCTCCTCGGCGACCCGCGCCTCGGCGAGCACCTTGCCCTGGACGATCCCGAAGACGACCAGCACGATCAGCGGGACGCTGGCGAGGGCGACGATCCCGATGACCTGCCGGCGCTGATTCGGGGCACGCGACGCCCGCTCCGGTGTCAGCGCCGCTTCATCGCGGCCGGGCGCGTCGTGCATGGTCGGCAGAGGATACAGCGCGACGCGGCCTCGCTGCCCGACCCCATCTTGACGGTCCGGCATAGCGACGGATATGGTCCGAGCCGTACCCGTCTCATCGCTCCGAGGGGCCATGTCCGTCCTGGACGCCACGACTCCTGCATATCCGGCGGCGTCCTCCGGGCTCCCGCACGCGCTCCGACGGCTCGCCGCCCACCCGGACGTCCTGCTGAGCCTCGGCCTGTTCGGGCTGGCGCTCGTGCCGCGTCTCCTCTACCTGCTCTGGGCGCCGGTCTTCATCGGCGGCGACTCGGCGCAGTACTTCCAGCCGGTCTACGACCTCATCACCAACGGCCGGTTCACGCTCTCCCTGAAGCGCCCGCCCCTCTACCCCTGGATGCTCTACGCCGAGCAAACGCTGTTCGGGCCGAGCTTCGTGCCGATGATCGCGTTCCAGCACCTGCTCGGCGCGCTCGGCGTGGTGCTGACCTACTGGATCGGGCGGCTGGCCTGGGACGACGTGGCGCTCGGGCGGTGGGCCGGCGGGCTGGCGGCGCTGCTGGTCGCCTTCTCCAGCCCGACGCTCCGCTGGGAGCACTTCCTGATGACGGAGGGGCCGTTCGCCTTCCTGTTCACGCTGGTGATCTTCCTGATCGTGCTCGGGCTGCGGCGCCCGGCGTCGGCGCCGACCTGGATCGCCGCGTGGCCGTGGGCTGCCGCCGGCGTCGTCCTCGGCCTGGCGATCCTCGCCCGCTCGGCGGGCCAGGTCGCGCTCCTGATCGTGCCGCCGATGGTCCTGCTGGTCGAGCGGTCCTGGCGGGCCGCGCTCTGGAAGTCCGCTCTGACGTTCGCCCTCTGCGCCGTCGTCACCGTGCCGTGGATGCTCCGCAACCAGGCCGTCCACGGCGCCTTCACGACGGCCGGCGCAGCCGGCCAGAACCTGGTCACGTTCACGGCGATCATCCACCGCCCGGACTTCTCGTTCGACGAGCCGCTGGTGGTCGCCGTGGACGCCGACCCGCGGATGGCGTTCGCCCGCAAGCAGATCAAGCAGGAGATGGAGGACAAGCTGGCGCGGCCGAACAAGGACGTGACCGGGCTCGGCATCGCCAACCACATCCGCGAAGAGACCAGGATGTCCGAGCGCGAGACCGACAAGGCGATGCAAGAGATCGCGACGCGGGCGATCCTGGCCCGGCCGCTGGTCTACGCCCGGCACGTCGTCGCGAACGTCTACGACATCTTCGTGGCCGACGCCTCGACCGTGGACGAGACGCTGGAGAAGCACTGGAGCTACACCCGCTGGGACGTCGTGAGCTGGCGCGAGCACCTCCGGCGGTTCGTGGTCCCGCCGACGCCGGAGCAAGAGGCCACCTACCCGTACTTGGCCGCCCTCGACCGGATCTACCAGCCGGCCCGGACGGCCGGGCCGATGCTGGCGCTGTTCGCGATCGGCGTGGTGCTGGCCCTCGGGCAGCCGCGCTGGCGCCCGATCCTGGCGCTGGCGTTGGCGACGCTCGGCGTCATCGGCATCCACGCGGCGACGGTCGGGGTGGTGCCGCGCTACCGGATGTCGGTCGAGCCGCTGATCGACGTCGTGGCGATGGGCGCCCTGGTGGTGCTCGTCACCTGGGCGGCCGGGCGCTTCCGCCGCCGCATCGTGAGGTAGCAACGCACGCTCGTGGTGAAGGAGCGCACGGTGCGGATGGGTGCTGTGCGGACCTGGACTACCCCTTGAGGCCGCTCATGACGATGCCCTGGACGAAGTAGCGCTGCGCCGCGAAGAACAGCGCCAGGATCGGCAGCAGCATCAATGCCGAGGCCGCCATCAGCAGGTTCCACTGCACCAGGTACTCGCTCCTGAACAGCCGCAGGCCGATCGCCAGGGTCCGCAGGTCCTTGTCCAGCAGGAAGACCAGCGGTCGCAGGAAATCGTTCCAGTGGTGGATGAACGCCAGGATCGTCATCGTGGCCAGGACCGGTCCCGAGAGCGGCAGGATGATGCTCCACCAGATGCGGAACGCTCCCGCCCCGTCCACGCGGGCCGCCTCGTCGAAGTCGATTGGGATCGTGCGGGCGTGCTGGCGGAACAGGAAGACGCCGAGGGCGTGACCGCCGAGCGCCCAGGGCACGATCAGCGGCAGGAACGTGTTGAGCCAGCCGATCTGCTTGAACAGCAGGAACTCCGGGATCATCGTCACGATCCCCGGCAGCATCAGCGTCGACAGGCATGCCCCGAACATCAGGTCGCGGCCCGGGAAGCGCAGCCGACCGAAGGCGTAGCCGGCCAGGCTCGCCGCGACCACCCCGAGCGCGGTCGCCGTGACCGTGACGATCAGCGTGTTCCGCAGGTACAGCAGCATCGGCAGCGCGGTGAGCGCCCGATAGTAGTTCTCCCAGACGACCGGGTTCGGGACCCACTGCGGCGGCATGCTGATCTCGCGACCATCCAGCTTCAAGCTCGTGGAGATCATCCAGGCGAACGGCAGGAGGTAGACCAGGCAGAGGCCGACGAACGCGGTGTGGAGGGCGACGTGCAGGAGGCGCCGCTGGCCCCGAGTGCCGGCGAAGACGCCCGCGGTCTGGGTCGTGGCCGACAGAGCTTGAGTCTCGACGGTCGCGCTCATGAGTGTTCCGCTCCCTCGTAGTGGACCCAGAACCGGGCGAGCAGGAAGTTGATCGCGGTCAGCGCGAGCACGATCAGGAACAGCACCCAGGCCAGCGCTGCGGCGTAGCTCATGTCGAAGTCGCGGAACGCCTTGTAATAGATGTAGAGGATGAAGATCATCGACGAGTTGGCCGGGCCGCCCTGGGTGGTGATGAACACCAGCGTGAAGTACGCCTGGAACGAGGCGATGATCCCGATGATCAGGTTGAAGAAGATTATCGGGCTGAGCAGCGGGAGGGTGACGTGCCGGAAGCGGGCGAACGCCCCGGCGCCGTCGATGGCGGCCGCCTCGTGGAGGCTGGCGGGCACCCCTTGCAGGCCGGCCAGGAAGATGATCAGCGGCGTGCCGATGCCGCCCCAGAGCGTGATCAGCACGACCGACGGCTTCGACAGCTCCGGGTCGAACAGCCAGCGCAGGGGCGGCAGCCCGATGGTGTTGAGCAGGGCGTTCGCCAGCCCGAACTCCGGATTGAAGACCCAGAGCCAGAGCAGGGCGCTGGCGACGACCGGCATCTGCGACGGCAGGTAGAAGATCGTCCGGTACAGGTTGACGCCGCTCAGCCGCTCGTTCAGCCCGAGCGCGATCACCAGCGCGATGACGAGCTGGAGCGGCACCGAGAGGAAGCTGATGAACGCCGTGTTGTAGACCACGGTGTAGAAGAGGGGATCGTTGAGGAGGCGCTGGTAGTTGGCGAGGCCGGCCCACTCCGGGGGCGCCA
>Ga0075430_100004733_pt1 | contig 11448 bp, 4 predicted proteins | sample RhiMetdeltSRZDD4_FD_75294 | JGI IMG/M metagenome (GOLD analysis project Ga0075430, IMG submission 75294) | Populus rhizosphere microbial communities from Tennessee, USA - Rhizosphere MetaG P. deltoides SRZDD4 | ecosystem: Host-associated > Plants > Roots > Rhizosphere > Soil | place: USA... | reverse complement strand
GATCGGGGCGCTGCCCCACGCGCGCCTCGATCGCGTCGAGCGCGTCCTTGATGACCGTCAGTGTCGTTAGGCCGAGGAAGTCCATCTTCAACATGCCCGCCTTCTCGAGGGCGTTCATGTCGTATTGCGTGACGATGACCCGCTCATCGCCCCCGGACTCTCGGTTCCCCGTTCCCTGTTCCCGGTTCCCGCTTCCTTTTGTCTCCTGCGTGCACACCGGCACGTACTCATCCAGCGGTCCCGGCGCGATCACGACACCGGCCGCGTGCACGCCGGTGTGACGTGAGAGTCCCTCGAGGGCCATCGCGTAGTCGAGCAGCTGGCGATAGCGGTCGTCGTTCCGATAGAGCTTCTTGATCTCAGGGATCTGCTCGACGGCTTCCTTCACCTCGAGCGAGAAGTTCGGCTGATTCGGGATCAGCTTCGCGAGCGCGTCGGTTTCGGCGGGAGTGAAGCCTAACGTGCGCCCGACGTCCTTGATGGCCGCGCGCGACTTCATCGTCCCGAACGTCACGATCTGCCCGACTGCGTCCTTCCCGTACTTGTCGCGCACGTAGTCGATGACTTCGCCGCGGCGCTCGAAGCAGAAATCCACGTCGATGTCGGGCATCGACACGCGCTCCGGATTCAGGAAGCGCTCGAACAGCAGGTCGTACGTGAGCGGGCAGACGTCCGTGATCCGCAGCGCGTAGGCGACCAGCGAACCGGCGGCAGACCCCCGGCCTGGTCCCACCGGAATCCCGCGATCGCGCGCGGCTTTGATGAAGTCGGCGACGATCAGGAAATAGCCTGCGTAGCCGGTCTTCGTGATGACGCCCAGCTCGTAGTCGAGCCGCTCCTGGATGTGGGCGGGGAGTGGCTGGCCGCTGTCGGCTCCACCCGCGTATCGATCGCGCGCCCCCGCCTCGGCGAGCCTGACGAGCAGCTCGTTCTCGGTCGCGACGCCGCTCGGGAGCGGGAACGATGGAACGTGGTACTTCTTGCCGAACTCGATCCCTGCCGTGTCCGCGATCGCCAACGTGTTCGTGAGCACGTCCGGCCGGTCAGGGAACTTCGCGGCGATCTCCTCGTGGTTCTTGAAGTACAATCCGCGGTCGTACCGCATGCGATCGGCATCGCTGCGGTCTTTCCCCAGTCCGATGCACAACAGGATGTCGTGGGCATCGTGGTCGTTCGCGCCCAGGAAGTGCGCGTCGTTCGTCGCCACGACCGGAAGGGATAGCTCCTTCGAGAGTCGGAAGATCTCGGCGTTGAGCTTCGCCTGACCTTCCGAGTCGTGCGCCTGCACCTCGAGGTAGTAGCGATCCTTGAAGACGTCGGCGTACCAGCTCGCGACGTCCTTCGCCTCGTCGTACCGTCCCTCCATGAGGTGGGTCGCGACCTCGCCGGCCAGACACGCCGACGACACGATGATCCCGTCCGCGTATTTGGCGAGCAGCTCGCGGTCCACACGCGGCTTGGTGTAGAAGCCTTCGGTGTAGGCGAGCGACGACAGCTTTACCAGATTCCGGTACCCGGTCGTGTTTTGAGCGAGTAGTACCAGGTGGTAATATGGTTTTGCGCCGGGAGCGGGACGGGCGCGAAGCCGCCGGTCACCGGGGGCGACGTACGCCTCCATCCCGATGATCGGTTTGATGCCGGCTTTCTTTGCCTTCTCCTGAAAACCCCAGGCTGCGTGGAGGTTTCCGTGGTCGGTGATCGCCAGCGCAGGCTGCTCGAGCTCGAGCGCGCGCTCTATGAGGTCATCGATCCGGTTCGCCCCGTCCAGCAGCGAATACTCGGAGTGACAATGCAGGTGAACGAAGGACATCGGACGGGAAACATAGCGACCGCCGGACGACCCCGCAAAGCATCGTCACGGCGCGACCACGCGTTCAAGTGATTGTGCAACATTCTGTTAGAACATTCTCTTCTTGGCTGGTCCCGGCGCTCGCTCTGGCGATTGCCGGGTGCCGCAGCGATCCCAGCCGTCCGGACGTCCCCCGCGCGACGGCCCTCGCGGTTCGCTCGGGGAACGCGCAATCGGGGCCGGCAGGCGGCGTCCTCGCACAACCACTCTCGGTGACCGCCAGCGACGCGGCGTCGAACCCGGTGCCTGGCGCGCTCGTTCGTTTTCGCGTCACACGGGGCGCGGCCACCGGCACCACGCTCGCCGATACAATCGTCGTCGCGGGCTTCGACGGTGCAGCGACCGTCGAGCTGCGGCTGGGCACTGCGCTGGATACGTCGATCGTCGAGGCGTCGCTTCCCGATGCGCCGACGGTCGTCGCGAGACTCACGGCCGTTGCCACGCCGCCGCCACGTCTCGACGGCGTGCAGCCCGCGACGTTTGCGTCGGGAGATACCGTGCGGCTTCGCGGACGCTTCTTCAACGCAACGCCCGGTGCCAACGTCGCGATGTTCGGTACGGCGCGGGGCAGGGTCATCGCCGGTGTGGCCGACTCGTCGCTCACCGTGATCGTTCCGCCGTGCCTGCCGCAGGGGGCAGTGAGCGCGCGAGTCGTCGTTGGCACCGTCACGACCAACGGCGTCGCGTCCACCGCCACGGGTGCGCTTCGGTTGACGGCTCTGCGCCCGCTGGAGGGGATCACCGTTTCGGGCGCGGACCTCGTCAACTGCATCCAGCTTGCCGGCGGGGGCGCGTCCTATCTGGTCGTTCCGCACGCCGCCGCGCAGGCCGTCGGATCGCGGCGCGTCGACTTCTCTCTCGCCGTCAACGCTTCAGCGCTAGGCGTTGCCCCGTCGCCGGCCGCGCTCATCGCGACGCCGCGCGAGATCCAGCAGCCGGATCCGCCATCCGTGGCGCGCCGTTTCGATCTCGCGCTGCGCGACCGCGAAGCGGCGTTGGTAGAAGCCGCGCGCGCGAAAGGCGCCCTTCGCGCTGCGCCGGATGTCCTCGGGCGTGCTGCCGCTATCGCTGCCCCGCCCGTTGGAAGTCAGCGATCGTTTCAGGTTCTGTCCGAGTTCGACGGGAGCGCGTTCAAGCGCATCACGGCGCGGCTGCGCTACGCCGGCGACCACATCCTCTTCTATGTGGACATCGACCAGCCGCCCGGCGCATTCACGGACGTCGACCTCCGAACCTTCGGTGACCTGTTCGACCGCACGCTGTACGACATCGACGTCCGCGCTTTCGGCAGCGAGTCGGATATCGATGCGAACGGGCGAGTCATCTTCCTGCTGACGCCGGTCGTGAATTCGCTCACATCCGCGTCGGAGTGTTCGGCATCCGGGTTCATCACCGGCTTTCACTACGGCCTCGATCTCCTTCCCACGCAGGCGAACTCGAACCGCGGTGAGATCTTCTATGCCCTCGTTCCCGATGTGGGAGGAACGCGCAGCTGCGAGCACACCAGGGCCGACGTCGAGCGGCTGGTCCCGGCGACGTTCGTCCACGAGTTCCAGCACATGATCTCGTTCGGCCAGCACGTCGTGGCCCGAGGTGGCAACTTCGAGGCGCTGTGGCTCAACGAAGGTTTGAGCCACATCGCCGAGGAGCTCGGGGGGAAGACCTACGAGACGAAGTTCCCGCCGCCGGCGGGCCGCACCGACCCGAATCAGCTCTTTCCGGATTCGGCACAGGGATATCTGTCGCCGCTCATGCGGAACGCGCAGCGCTTTCTCGAGGCACCGGGCGCGACGTCCGCCACCGCCAGCACAGGCGGCGCGTCGCTCGCCGAACGGGGCGGCGCCTGGCTGTTCCTGCGCTGGCTCGGCGATCTGAAAGGCGAAACGATCTACGGGCGTCTCGTCCAGACCGGCCGGACCGGCGTGGGAAACGTGGAGGACAAGGCGAACGAGTCGTTCGGCGCGCTGTTCGGCGACTTCGTCACGGCGATCTACACTGACAGCGTGCCGGGAGTGGCGCGATCGGCGATCCCGGAGCGATTGCGATTCTCGTCGCGGAACTTCCGTCGGATCTTCAAGCGGTTCGCGGACATCGACCAGTCGGGCCGAACGCCGCCGTTCCCGTTCGCGCCGACCGGCGTGGTCGCTGGTCAGACGGCGACAGGGTCCATCACGTTAGGCTCGATGGCGTACTACCTGCTGTCGACGTCGCCGGCGGATCCCTCGGTCGCCGTGCGCTTCTCGCGTCCCGATCTCACGCCGTTTGGGATCGAGGACAACATGCAGGTCTCGGTCTTCCGGCTTCCGTGAGCGAGGTCGACAGCCCTGCCCCGGCCGAGACGCCGCGGGCCTCGGATGCACCCGAGGTCCGCGCGATCCCTCGACGACGCCGTCGCATCGCGCGTCGCGTCGCGAGCCTCGCGGTCGTGGCGCTGGTGGTGTTTCTCCTCACGCCGACCGGGTGCTATCTGAGCCGCGCTGGCTGGGAGGAGGCGAAGATCCTGGCCGGCCGGCGGAAGATCGTCAGGCTCGTCGACGATGCGAGCACCGACCCGGCCACGCGGTCACGGCTCCGCCTCGTGCTCGCCGCGCGCGGCTTTGCGGCGGACTCGATGAAGCTTCGCACGGGTGACTCGTTCACGACCTACTCGCACCTCGAGCGCGACACGCTGGTCCTCGTCGTGTCGGGTGCGTACCGCGACCGCCTCGAGGCGTATACCTGGTGGTTCCCCATCGTCGGCCGCGTGCCCTACAAGGGGTTTTTCGATTTCTCGGAGGCGCTCGACCTCGCGAAGGACCTCGAGCGCCGCGGCTACGACACGTACGTCCGGCCGGCATCGGCGTTCAGCACGTTAGGCTGGTTCAACGACCCGTTGTTGTCCACGACGCTGCGCCTCGATTCGATCAACCTGGCCAACACGGTGATCCACGAGGTCACCCACAACACGTTCTACAAGGCGGGGCAGGCTGTATTCAACGAGTCGTTCGCGAACTTCGTCGGTGCGCGCGGCGCAGCATGGTTCTTCCGGAGCCGCGGTGACTCGGTGTCCGCTGCGTTTGCCGACGCGGACTGGGAGGACGACAAGCGCCTCGGCGCGTTCTGGGCGCAGCTGTATCGAAGCCTTGATTCCGCCTACAAGGCGCACCCCGGCGACTCCGCGCATGCGACGCGGCTCGCCGCACGCGATACGGTGTACGCTCGCGGGAAGGTGCATCTCGCGCGCGACGTCGCGCCCCACATGCGCACGGTGGCGCCGGAACGAATCGCACGCATTCGCATCGACAACAACGCGTCCCTGCTTGCACGCCGCATCTATCTGACGGATCTCGAGCTCTTCGACCGCGTCTGGGCGAGGGAAGGATATGATCTCCGCCGCACGGTCGAACGGGTCGTTACCCTAGCGAAGGATGCCGACGATCCGTACGCAGCCGTCAAGAAATGGCTGGGCGAACCGTAACGATCTGTCAGGCGCCGAACCGACCGCGAAGCATGGCGCGCAGGTCGATCTGCTCCGACGGCGCGGTCTCTACGGCCGGCGCCGGGGCGCCCGGGACCCGCGGTACCACGCGCTCCATCTTCGCCCGCACACCACGATCGAGGAATCGCGACATCTGGTCGATCGAATAGTCCGCCGTGCGCCGCGTGGCGTACGAGTTCAGCGGGCAGGTGACGGCCAGGTGGTTGCGTGCTCGCGTTAGGGCGACGTACATGAGCCGCCGCTCCTCGTCCAGCTCCTCGTCATCGTTGATCGCGCGCGCCATCGGGAACCAGCCGTCCGCAGCCCAGATGAGGAACACCGCGTCCCACTCCTTCCCCTTGGCGCTGTGCGCCGTGCTGAGCACCAGGACGTCCCGTTCATCGTCGGTCCCGCCGGCGAGGTCCTGCGTCGCCTGGGGCGGTTCGAGCGCCAGCGCCGAGAGGAACGCTTCGCGGTTTGGGTACCCGCCGGCAATCGTCTGCAGCTGATCCAGATCCGCGAGCCGAGGCTCGACGCGATCGTACTTCTCGCGCAGGATGCCGTCGTAGAGCTGCCTGACGCGCACGATGTCGCTCGACACCGATGCCAGGTCGACGGCCGGTGAGTTTCGTAATTGGTCGAGCAGCGCGACCAGCTGCGTGTGCGCCTCCCGCGCCCGAGCCGGGGCCCGATAGTGCCCGAACGCGCGGGAATCCCACGCCATCTGCGCCATGAGATCGATCGCGGCGCGCGCCGTGGCATCCCCGATCCCCGGGAGCAGCATCAGGATCCGATACCAACTCACCTCGTCGCGCGGATTCTCGAGGATGCGCAGGAACGCGAGCACGTCCTTCACGTGCGCCGCCTCGAGGAACTTGAGCCCACCCCACTTCTCGAACGGAATCTTCCGGTTCGTGAGCTCGATCTCGAGGTCGGCCGACATGTAGCCGGCGCGGAAGAGCACCGCGATCTCCTTCAGCGGGACGCCTTCCTCGTGCAGTTCCAGAATGCGGTCGACGACGAACCGCGTCTGCTGCTGCTCATCCTGCGCCGTCACGAGCCACGGCATCTCACCGCCCCCACGCTTCGTCCACAACGTCTTCGTGTACCGCTCCGACGCGCGCGAGATCAGCGTGTTGCTCGCATCGAGAATCGGTTGCGTCGAACGGTAGTTCTGCTCGAGCGCGATGATCGTCGTGCCGGCGAACTGCCGCGGGAAATCGAGAATGTTCCGGAAGCTCGCCCCACGGAACGAATAGATGCTCTGTGCGTCATCGCCCACGACCGTGATGTTCGCGTGGTGCCGACACATGCCGCGAAGGATCCGCGCCTGCAGCATGTTGGTGTCCTGGTACTCGTCCACGAGCACGTGGTCGTACAGTGCCGCGATGCGCTCGGCGATCTGCGGCGCCGATTCCAGCATGGCAGCCCAGAACACGAGGAGGTCGTCGTAGTCGACCAGATTCCGCTCGCTCTTGCGGCGGATGTAATCCGCGAAGATCCGCAGGATGTGCGGATGGTGATCGATGAACTGCGCGTACTCGTTGCGCAGAATGTCATCGACCGGGATGTCCGTGTTGATGTGGCGGGAGTAGATGTAGTGCAGCGTTTCCTTGCGCGGAAACCGCTTCTTTTCCGACGTCACCTCGGCGTATCCGAGCTGCGCCCGACAAAGCTGGATCAGGTCTTCGGCATCGCCCTGATCCATGATCGTGAAGTCGTTCGGCACACCCGCGGCGGCGCCGAAGCGGCGGAGTAACCGGTGTCCTGTACCGTGGAACGTGCCGCCGTTGACCCCTCGGCACGCGCTTCCCACCAGCCGTTCGGCGCGCGCCAGCATCTCCTGCGCGGCCCGCCGCGTGAACGTGAGAAGGAGGATTCGCTCCGGCGGGGTGCCTGCATCTATTAGATGCGCCAGCCGATAGATGAGCGTCCGAGTCTTTCCGGTTCCCGCGCCGGCGATGATGAGAAGCGGTCCGGCGCCGAACGTTGCTGCCGCTGCCTGCTCGGCGTTGAGCTCCGCCGTCAGATCCCGCCCGCTCGCCGTGATGACCCGCTCGGCGCCATGCCGCTCGTAGACCCGCGCTTCCGTCATGCCGCGGAATATATGCGCTGACCGCCGGATTGCCGGTGTCTTTTCGGCGCGCTGATGACCACTCGATCGCGAGCCGTGTCCGTCCGTCGGGGGTTTCGCCGTTTACCCGGCGACGTTGGCCGAAGACGATGGCGGAAAGTCCGATTCACGATTCCGGCCCCCGAATCCCGAGAAACGTGCGGGAAGTATCGGTCGGTTCAGCGACTTTCGTTACCGCCATCTGTGTACGCTCGTCCCGTGGGTGCCAAGAGGAGCGGGATTGAACGGTCACGGTGACCGATAGGTCTCGAACGAATGAAGGGCGACGCCGCCACGTCATTGGTGCTCCGGTTGGTCCACGTCTCCTCGCGTCCTGGCTGCATCTGCCTCGAGGGGAGGCGGCACGAGCCAAGGGCCTGGGCTTGGGTCGCCTGCCGGGAACGCAGGAGCCGTGGTGGTGGGATGGGAACGAACGAGCGTAGCTGGATTCCGGCGTTGGTTCGCGTGTGTTCGACCGGGTGCTGTAACCGGTCAATCTGGGAGATGAGGGTCTCTCGGTCGTTAGGTGCTGATGCGTAACTATCGCTGCCGAAACGCAATACACACTATCGCGCTGGAATCGGTTGTCTTGACCGTTCTACCGGGTCCGTCTATACTGTCGCGCGCTGCGGCTGCCACTCCTGGGGCCGCAATCGTGTTTTCGGTCAGTCTCGTTATGTGACTTGCAAAACGCGTCGATGAGAAAGTGACGCGACTGAAAAGACGAGGGTCATTGCACGTGACAAGATGGCGGCGGTCGGTCATGTCGTCGTCGTCAGCCGGAGGTGGAAGGGTCGACGGAGCAGCGGCTTGGTAGCCGACTCCGTCAATGCTGTCCGCTGAAGGGATGTTTTGTCCTAAGCACCTTGCACGTTCGTAGTCCAACGCGGTCGCAGTAGCAACTTTCAAAGGGGGAAAGGGATGCAGAAACTCACACGGACGTTGGCCATGGCTAGCGCGATCGCCTTCATGGGCGTTCTCGCTGGTTGCGGTGACGACGTAGTCGTGGAACCGGATCCGGGAATTACGCTGACGCCACTGAGCGCAAATCTCCAGGTGGGTCAGACAGCGCAGTTCTCGGCCACGGTAACCGGACTCGCCAACAAGACGGTCAACTGGACGTCGAGCGACGCCGCCAAGGCGACTGTCGATGCGACGGGTAAGGTGACCGCCGTCGCCGCCGGTACGGCCTCCATCATCGCAACCGCCGCCGGTGATCAGAACGTCAAGGCGAGCGCCGTCGTCACGATCACCCGCGCCAATCTTGGCGTCACGGGCGTGACCGTTTCGCCCAACGCTGACATTCTCGCTCCGGGTCAGACCCGGCAGCTCGTCGCCAACGTCGCGCGCGATCCCGGCGTCGCCGGCACCGTGACGTGGAGCTCGAGCGCCACGAACATCGCGACCGTTTCGACGGCGGGTGTCGTGACGGCCGTTGCGGCTGGCTCGGCGACCATCACGGCCGCTTCGACGGTTGATCCGACCGTCACCGGCTCGTCGGCCATCACGGTCCGTCCGCCGCTCCCCGCGACGATCAGCATTCAGAAGGTCACCGTGACGGGTAACACGAACCAGACGGTGAACTTCAACAACGTCGCCGGTGGTATCGACGTGACCCTCAACGTGGATCCGGGCGACCAGATCCTCCAGCGCGTCGAAGTGCTCCTCGACGGCGCCGTCGTTTGCACGCAGAACTTCAGCGCGTCCGAGAGCGAAGCGCTCAGCCTCGCGGCCGTGTTCGAAGAGCTCGAGGCAGTCGACGTGATCTGCCAGATCAATACCTCGGACTTCACGCAGGCGACCGGTGCGGTCAAGTTCTTCAACGGTCTGCACACGCTGTCGGCGCGCGCGATCGTTCAGGGCGGTACGCAGACGGCGACGCCGAGCGTCACCCTGACGTTCAACAACGCCAGCGGCTTCGTTGGTAGCATCACCAACACCAACACGAACGGTGCTGGCTTCCCGAACTCCTCGGTCAACCCGAACACGGGCCAGTCGTGGACGCAGGGAACGCACGTCCTGACGCTCGCCGGCGTGAACTACGCTTGCGGCGCGGCGCTCGTGGCCGGCGCTTGCCCGTCGGGTCAGGCAACGACGTACACGAACATCAACGTTTCGTTGTTCGGTAAGACCGCCGCGGCGACGCCTGCCGCTGGTGGCCAGATCTACACGATCACGTACTCCGGCACGACTGGCTGGACGGCCTCGAACACCGGCCTCGATAACTATCAGTCGGCCGAGACGGGCGAGCTTCCGGTCATCAACGCCGCTGCGCTCAGCAACGGTCAGAACGGCGCGACCACGCTGCTCAACCCGCCCAATGGGACGAACGCTGCGCTCACGCCGATCTCTCTGATTCGCGTCGACAACGTCGATCCGGGCGCGCTTCCGGTGAACCCGGTCGTCCCGATCGTCACGGCGGTCGCGCCCGTCGTTGGCACGTTCCCGCTCTGGGTCAACAACACCTTCGCGTTCGCCGCATCAACCGCGGCTGGCTCGTACTACAACCAGGGCGTTGACTCCGGCGTTGATCAGCCGACCACGCAGTTCTTCTACATTGCCGCCGCTGCGCTCCCGGGCGCCGCGAACTCGTGCGATCTGACGGGCATGACCGCAATCACGAGCGGCTCGGCGGTTGCCGAGACGAACGTGAGCACCGCGTACTTGCTCCGCGCGGTCACAACCGACCGCCTCGGCAACCGCGTTTGCCGCGACGTGAGCACGGTCGGCTTCGGCGCTGACTTCCAGGCGCCGACGGTCACGGCCAGCACTGGGCCAGCGAACAACAGCGCGTTCAACGTCACCCCGGTCACGGGTGTCACGTTCACGGTGACGGATAACGCCTCCGGCTTCGGCGCGACCCCGGTCACGGTCAACACGACCCGCCTGAACCCGAGCGGCACCACCAGCTGCATCTACGGAACGAGCACCGCTAGCGTCACGTGCTCGGACGTATCGGCGCAGCCGCTCAACTTCGATCCGACGGATGGCACCAACGGCGAGGGGTACTACACGCAGGTCGCCACCGTGCGCGACCAGGCTGGTAACGTTACCGCGTCGACGACCACCACGTTCCTCGTGGACGTGACGGCCCCGTCGTTCACGGCTGGTCTCTCGATGCCGTCGCTCATCAACGGCAACGCTGCGGCCTCGTTCACCTCCGCCGCCGCGGACAACATCGATCTGAACGGTGTGTTCGGAACGGTGGCGTACACGGCCGCAACGTACTCGATCCGGTACCCGTCGCAGTCGATCGGCTCCTACGGACCGCCGCTCGAGAAGACCGCCGCGGTGAACTTCACGATCCAGCAGTTCATCCGCTGCATGAACGCAGCTGGTGACTTCGCGAGCACGACGAACAAGGCTGCGAGCATCACGCTCACGGTCACGGATCAGGCGCTCAACACCTTCGACCTCGGTCCGACCGCGATTCCGGCCGCGAACATTCAGAACTGCGCCGCGATCGCCGCCCCTGGCGTGATCAACAGCTTCACGGAGACCAACGCTGCTGTCTCGATCTCGCGTGACAACCCGACGGGCAACACGCTCGCGACGAGTGTGAACTTGACCGCCGTTGCCGACGTCGCGTTGAACAGCACCAGCGATCCGTTCCAGCGCGTCGAGTTCTACTGGAACAACGCGGGTACGCTCACCCTCATTGGTAGCGCGACGGGTGTGCTGGCCCAGAGCCCGACGACGCGTACATGGACGTACACGTTCGCCAACTTCAACCCTGCCGCGCCGATTCCGACGGGCGGCCCGATCTCGATCGTTGCGGTTGGTGTGACGGCGGCTGGCGATGCAGTGCCGACCGTGCCGAACACGAACATCACCGTCGCACCGTAATACGCAGGTTGCAGTCGTAGTAGAGCGGCCCCGCCTCACGGCGGGGCCGCTTGTTTTCGTAGTCAGTCGTTTCCGGTGGGCCCGCCCGCGTTGTCGTACGTTGCTGAGTACGTGCCGACCAGGCAGCCACCACCCTCGACTGGCCGGGACGTCGTTTGCCCCCCAGCCACGAGTCACGCGAAA
>Ga0075430_100004732_pt1 | contig 11449 bp, 13 predicted proteins | sample RhiMetdeltSRZDD4_FD_75294 | JGI IMG/M metagenome (GOLD analysis project Ga0075430, IMG submission 75294) | Populus rhizosphere microbial communities from Tennessee, USA - Rhizosphere MetaG P. deltoides SRZDD4 | ecosystem: Host-associated > Plants > Roots > Rhizosphere > Soil | place: USA... | reverse complement strand
AAGGTTGGTGCCCCCGACACGAATTGAACGTGCGACAAACGGTTTAGGAAACCGCTGCTCTATCCAACTGAGCTACGGGGGCGTCGCTGGAATGTAGCGCACTTGGGTCAAGGGTGGCAAGGGAAGGACATTTCGCCGAGTGAATCGGTGTCTATCATGCCACCTATGGGATGACGAATAGTTTATTAGCCATGACCGCGATTTGAGAATCAACCGTTTAGCTCAGCGTCATACCCGCACGACGATTCGATCGCCTGTTTGATAAGACGCGGTGCAATCCTCTTGCATGCTGTCCTTTGCAAGGGCGCAGTTCTCCCATTCAGATTTGCGACTCAATCCACAACGAGAGTCCTTATAGCGTGGCGTCGGCGCGACTCTGCCCATGAGGCCGTTCTGTCACGTGCGTTCAGAAGGATGTCACATGGGTGAAACAGGACGAGGCAAGTTGTGCATGCTGTGACTCTTTCGCACTGGAATCGGCGAGCCTGCCGCTTGCCTGCATACGTGGTTGTGTGTATAACAGGGACGTGCTGACCTTGCTTGATATCACGATACAGAAGCTCGGCAGGTCGTACTACTTGGCCGTTGGGATGCATAGGACCTGCACCATCGACGATTGATCCGTGAGCGATTGATTCTGGCTGCTCTATGATCGACCTTATCGCGTTAGGCTTTATTGCCGGTGTGTTCCCTGTGTATCTTGGGATCGTCGTTGCACTGGTGCTGGGAAAGGTGTTGCCACGAGCTTGGGAAGGAGCGCTGATAGGTGTAGCCATCGGTGTGCTCGTGTACCTGTTTTTCGACCTCATGCATGAATCGGTGGAATTGACCGGAGCTCGAGATTCCGTTTCCTGGCTGGTGTTCCTGGGCAGTCTTGGAACGAGTTTTGTCGGGCTGGTGGCCATTGAACGGAACCAGATCGTCGGCAGCAGCAACAGAGCTACCAGTCGCGTCGCCTCTCTTCCTTATATGATCGCGATCGGCATGGGTCTGCATAACCTGGGTGAAGGTCTGGCCATCGGCGCCAGTTATGCCCATGGAGAATGGGTTTTGAGTGCCCTCCTCGTCGCGGGGTTTGCCTTGCACAACGGGACCGAAGGATTCGGCATTGTCGGCGCCGCCGGTAAGACGCCGGTCAGCTGGAACGATGTATTTTGGTTGGGTCTGATTGCAGGTGGCCCGACATGTTTAGGGACTATGTTGAGCGGCCAAGGTCTGTCGGCCTATCTGACTATCGTGTGTTATACGCTGGCGGCGGGCTCGCTATTGTATGTGGTCTTCTCCTTGATCACCCTCTCCTACACCGCGACGCGGCGCCTTCAAGTGGCGGCGGGCGTCTTTGCCGGCATCAGTTTCATGTATATCACAGCGATGGTGCTCCAGTTAGTCGGGGGAGTTCGTACCTGACACTTCGGTGCCCTCGCGCACCCGACTATCGATCACCGCTGGTGAATACTGCTGGAATGCAAGATGTCCTCCCAGTACGTTCAGGTTACTCGGGAATGGCGCGAAGGCTTGCGGACTCTCTACTAGAGGAAAGACAATGAGAGCTGATGAATCCGCTCCGAGAGGATGGCTGTCTCCCTCGGAGCGTTGACCGGCTTAATAAAGGTGGCCTACTTGCGGTTTGCCTCATCCCGTTTGCAACTCTCTTCGGCGAGCATTTTCTGCCCAGCGGTTGCGTCTTTCGGAATTCGCGCCATACAGGCTTGCAGGGAATCATCCTGAGAACCGGCAGAGGCAAGGTTGCCACCCTTGGAAACCGCATCGGTGCGGAGCGCTTCATCACGACGACAGCTTCCTTCAGCCATCATGCGCTCGCCGGATGTAGAATCCTTCGGAATGCGTGAGAGGCAGGCATTGATGGTATCAGCGAAGGGATCCAATGATTGTGGTATCGTGGTGGATGTCGCAGGCTTCGAGGTCGTTCCGGACGGCGTTGAACTTGTGCCCGTGGAAGGGCTGGGGCGAGAAGGGGCATTGGCTCCTGTCGGGCGCGGGGCTGTTGTCGTTCCTTTCGGCTGCTGCATGGCCGCTTCTTCCGCGCAGCCGGACAGGGCGGCGAGCAGAATAGCGCAAGAGAGTGCCGATAACACGGATCGTGGGTTCATTGGTGCATCCTCCTCGATTAAGTGGCACATACGATTGCAGGGATGGTGCTTGCGTTATAGCGAACTGGATGGCTGAACGCAAGAACTATGGTTGCGTTCTCGCTGTCGGAGAATCTGGCTGAAGCAACGATTCCGCAGTGGGAATCTGAGTCAAGAGATCCGCTCGCGCCTGAAATACTCCCGGTAATCGTTGGCCCATTGCATAGACCAGGCCGCCGACCTGGCTGCCCAGCGTCAATTTTCCCACAATCTTGCCGTCCTTCCCCGTCGCCACGAATTCAGCGGCCGGCGCTGCTAATCCATAGGGGGTCAAAGCCCCGGGTTGCTTGAGCACCCGTTCCTCGGCTGGTAGATTGACGACGCGGCTGACAAAGAGGTCGGCGTGTTCCTGCCTGATCCTTTCCGTCGATTTATCCTCGAGCAGCCATTCATCATTTTGATGAAGTAACACATACTGCTGATCCCTCGTCTTCACAGAAAGCAAAGCGATTTGTGCGATTTCCGCTCCCAATAGGCGCTTGTCCTGCAGCGCAAATAGATCCTTCGTGAGATCCTTGATGGTCGTGGGACTAACCTTGTACAGCGGGCCCTCGGGCGTCGTTTCAGCGAACGCTTCACCGCTTGTTGGATCCGGTTGATAAATTTTTACGGTCTGATCCGCGCCGGCCGCGTGGATGGTGACCTTCACTTTGGGCTTGGTGAGGAGCGTTGTTTTTGCCGCGCGCTCAGACCCGGGGTCGATGATTGCCAGTGCTTTCAGGTCTTCCAGCCGAAACAGCAACGCTTGGACCGCAGTCTGATCCGCTTCCGCTTCAATCGGATAACGAATCTTCCACCTCTTCTTTGGCTTCTGGTCCTGGCTGTAGAGCACCATCTCGGTTTGTGGATATGTCAGACGGAGTCGTTCGACATCGTTATGGCTAAATTGAAGGACTTCCTTTCGACGAAACGCCATCAGATTCTTATTGAGAAAATCCTTCGACGCCAGATTAGTCAGTAGCACCTTTTGATCGGATCCCCGCAGGACGTAGAGGGTTGACGAAAGCGGTCCTGAGTCTCCAATGGCGATGCGTTCTTCCTGCTCTCCCGCCGCGATGGTGACAACAGTGGCAGGCGCATCCAATCCGAACGGTGTGAGTGATGATGGTGTGTCCTCCACAACGCGCGCTACCTTTCCAGTGATCAACGACCGGATCAGGCCTTGTACTTGGCGTTTGTCGGCCTCGGTGTGAATCGGAGACGTAATCTGCCAGGTATGGTTGCTGTCCTGTGTCAGCACGACGTCACTGCCCGAGGTGCTCACCGACAATTTGGTAACCTGCTGCTCGTCGAAAGATAGGAGCCGCTTGCTCTGTACGTCCCGGGATTCCTCTGATTGTTTGGCTGGAATTTCGACGAAGTACAGGTAGAGACCGAGCCCAGCGAGGATCGCCGCCATAATGAAGGTAGACCAGTAGCGTGTCATGTCGCTATAAACGTCGCCGCTTCCGCCACACGATGATCCCGGAAAGGAATGCCAACCCTGGAAGGAAGATGACTTGTACGTAGAGAAGAACTCGCTCTTGAAGCGGATTGGGAACAAAGGGGCGCAGGGTCGGTTCCTTTGTGGTAATGGAGATGAGGTCTCGCTCCTCGGCTAACCATCCTGCCGCGTGGAGGAAGAAATCGCTGTTCCCTGGAAAATTGATGAACCCATTGCTGGCGAACGCCGAATTTCCGATGACGACGAGGGCGGGACGCGGCTTCCCTTCTTCCGGGGCCTTCTTCGGTACGAGAGCAGCCGCAAGAGGTAATGGTCCTTGTATATCCTCTTTCTCGTTATAGCTGACGACACGGCCCTTTAGATCCGTTTCTGCCCAACTTCTGGAAGAGGTCCGTGCGAGTGGAACATACTCCCAATCCTTTCCGGCATCTTCGAGAAATTTGACGTGACGAGACAGTGGAAATAAGACCGCGGACGTCAGATCTTGGGTAATTTCATGCTGAGTGAACGTCCGGACGAGAAGGTGTGTCAAATCTCCTTGAGCCAGACGGTCCTGCAAATCCACCAGCACGCCGCGCCCCAGTTCGAGTCCCCAACGCGACAGCAGATCTTCAAGGGTTGTCTGCGTATCGGGGTCGATCAGCAACATCAGATGGCCACCGCGGTCGACATACGCCGCAATCCGATCCTTTTCTTCCTTCGTGATCGCACGACGAGCGCCTGCCACGATCAACACATCTGTGTTCTCGGGTACGGATGTCTCCTGAAGAAGCGCGACCGTACCTACGTCATATCCCTGCTTGATGAGGGCTTCCTTCGTCGACGCGAGGCCCCCTCGATCCTTGTCTTCCACGCTGCGTTCGCCATGGCCTTCAAGAAACACGATACGCTTCTTTTTGTCCTTTGAAACGCGCAGCAGAGCTCCGGTGATTTCCACCTCGGAGGCAGACGTGATGCGTGCGGATTGAGTTCCACTCTCGAAGACGGCCGTGTCGGTTCTTGCGATACCGTAGTTTTGCGCGATCTTCGGTTGTCGCTCGGGATCGATGAATTGAACCGCCACCTTGTTACTGGCCTGCCGGTAGCTGTCGAATCGTTCCTTGAAGGATTGATAGCCGGGATCTTTTTCCCTGGTAAACACGGTCACATTGACATCTTTAGCGAGATGACGAAGCACGCGATGGGTTTCCGGGGATAGAGTGAAGTTTTGGTTTTCGCTCAAATCCCATCGTATGGAATGACGAGCGGCAAGAAAGTTTACGATCGCCAGGATCCCGATGAAGAATAGGACCATGAGCAGGCTATGGATCCCCATCCGAGTCGATCGTCGTGCAGAGAACGTCCTGACGGTATGAAATTCGCTGACGAAGAACAGGACGAAAGCGACCAAAGCGAGCCCTTCGCACAGTGTGACGAGCCAGATATTGTCGGGGACAAGCGTATAGGAAATGAATCCTGCCATCGCCAACGCCACGCCGATGGCTCCCAACTGGGTGGAACGGCTCATTTCCATCGGGTTGAGTCCACGACACGATGGGACAGAAACAGCATCAGGGTCAATCCGCTGAGGTAATAAACGAGATCTTTGGTGTCAATGAGTCCATGCACCAAACGGTCGTAGTGTTCCATGAATGACAAATACGAGATGAATTGTCCGCTGACCGTATCCCCGAGGATGGAGCCAAGACCGGCTAGCAGCCAGAGCATCAGCAACAGGCCGAAACTGGTGAATGCGGCAACGATCTGGTTCTCGGTAATGGCGGAAGCAAAGACACCGACGGCAAGGAAGAGTGCACCGAGTAATGCGAGGCCCAGATAGCCGCTCAGGACCGGGTACCAATCGAAGTCGCTGAAGAGTGACAGGACTATCGGGACCAAGGTGGTCAACAGCAATATGCCGAGGTAGATGATGTAGACACCTAAAAACTTGCCGATCACGATTTCGATGATTCGTACCGGAGCGGTCATAAGAAATTCGAACGTACGTAACTTGCGCTCTTCCGCGAACAACCGCATGGTGAGAATTGGAAGAATCAGCAGCAACACAAAGCGCATGCTGGCAAAAAGGTTGCGAAAGACCAGATCATTGAGATTAATTTGTGCCGTACCGCCCTGCATCTGCATGAGTTGAATAGCCTGTGCGCCGGTAAATACGATGTAGAGATAGGCCAAAAATCCGAATGTCAGTAGAAAGACGCCGCTCACCACGTACACCACCGGTGAAACAAAGTAGGATCGCAACTCTTTCGCTGCTATGGATTGAACCGGGGTCATCGTCCCAACGCCCCTGGTGAGAGTGCAGTGTGCGTGGGATCGTCTGACCGCATGTCCTGCGGATCATGTTCCTGGCGAGACATGCCGTCTTCATGTTGAGTCAGGCGGAGGAAAACATCTTCCAGGGTCATGGACATCGACTTGAGTTCGAGCAGTCCCCACTCATTCTTGACGATAAAACGCGCCAACTCGTCGCGAATGTCTCGTCCCAACTCGCATTCCACCACCAACGTGTGCCCTTCGGTTCCCGGCATGACATGGAGGACTCCTGGTACCTCACGTAGGCGGTCCGCGGCATTGGGGGGTATCGTCTTGAGCAAAAGGCCGATTTTCTCCGAACGTCTCAACCGGGCGGATAATTGATCAGGTGTGTCCTCTGCGACGATCCTTCCACTGTTGATAATGACCACGCGCTGACAGACAGCGGTTGCCTCAGGCAAAATATGGGTGCTCAAAATGACGGAATGAGAGCCGGCCAGACTCTTAATCAGTTCGCGAATTTCGATAATTTGCTTCGGATCCAGACCCACCGTAGGTTCGTCGAGAATCAACACCGGGGGGTCATGAAGAAGCGCTTGCGCGAGACCGACGCGCTGTCGATATCCGCGCGAGAGATTCGCGATCAGTCGCTCTCGAACCGAGCCGATGGACAAACGCTCGATCACACGATCCATTTTGATCGATAAGGATTTCCCGCTCAGGCCACGGAGTCTCCCCACGAAGATGAGGTATTCGCTCACCGTCAATTCCTGATAGACGGGTGGGGTTTCGGGCAGGTAGCCGATCTGTCGCTTGACTTCCATGGCTTGGTCGACACAGTCAAATCCTGCAATGGATGCGGTACCCTCAGTAGGTGGCATGAAGCACGTTAAGATCCTCATGGCCGTCGTCTTACCGGCTCCATTCGGACCTAAAAAAGCGAGGATTTCCCCCTTGGCCACTCGGAACGTGACGTGGGCAATCGCGGTCAGATTTCCGTACCGCTTCGTAATCTGCTGAACTTCAATCATGTGTGGCGGTCAGGTTAGGGCTGGAACCGAGCGTGGCCGGCTAGCTACTTCTCATGCATTAGTCTACAAAGACAGAGCCGAATATTACCGACAGCATTGTGGCGAGTCAAGTGAGATGCCGGTAACCAAGAATGAAAGAACAGGCTCATCGCATCCAAATCTTTACACGTGAAATTCAACCTGATAAAGTTCCGCCACTTTGGTTCGACCTGGAGGAGCGAAGGTGAGTCACCACCCGGAGGATCGATGAGACAAGGTTCCCAGGGACTCCTCATGTGGTTGATAAGAACTGCTCTGTCGGGTGTTATCGCGGTGGCTACTCTCTTCAGCCATCCAGTCGACATGCCGTTGGCAGCCGAGGATGTTGTGCGTCAGGTCCGTGGCATCGTGGAAGCCGTGAACCTTCTGGATACTCCCCCCGTTATTGTGGTTCGGAGTCGGTCCAAGGACGAAGTCGTCGTTGGCGCTGTGATCAAGCAAGGCATCCCCATTGTACATGGAAATAAGCGCGTCGGCATGAAGCAGATTCGGATCGGAGACCACGTGACGCTCACCTATATAAAGAGCCGCGAAGGACTGATGGCACGATCGGTCACCATCCATCGCAAATAACGGAGACGTCATGAACTTATTCATCTTGCAAGGAGGCGTTGTACACCCATGAGCCGAGAGCAGATAGTTGGAACGCGTACAGCATCTTTCGCTCTGGCAATCATTCTTCTCGCGGGTTGCGCGGGGAAGGGGAATGTCATACCGGTCACATTAACGACCAAGCAAAAAGAAGCGGTGGGCGCCGCTCAGTCTGGGAAGAATATGGCCGCGCCTCGGGTGACTGTCGTGAGCTTTGACGATGCTCGCAGCGATCGGACCAAGGTTGGTAGCCGTAACTCAGCATGGGGAGGGGAGAGCTATTTTAATGTACCGAGCGGTAGTGCAGGCGAAGAAGCGGCTCAGGCTTTTGCCGATTATCTCAAGAGAAAAGGGTGGCAGGCGCAGTACTTAAAAACCGTCCCGACTGCCAACGGCGAGAAGCCGGATATTGTCCTATCCGGAAAGATCCTGGATCTCGCCGTAGATGCGAAAGGGGGGTTTGGGTTTACGGATCTGGCCGCGAGAAGCAAACTCGCTATCCACGCCACCAATCATGCCGACGGAAGTTCCATCACCGACACGGTATCTCATTCCGGCACCTATAACGTGTTTTGGTTTGAACCGCAGGATGGTGAGGACATCCTTTCCGAAGTACTCGAGAAAAATTTTGAACGATTTGTGCTCAATACAAAATTCGAGGATCGATCTCTGCGGTTTCGGTGATGGTCCCACACGATCCGACGAAATGTTTCGAAATGTTTTATCGGCAGAAGTTGGGCACCCGCGCTACAGGGGAGGGTCAGGATACATAGTTCTCTTCTGGAGCCTATGTGACTGTTGGCCCGATTCGGTGGAATCGTCGTCTCCAGCTGAACATCCAGGACAGTCGATGATTATTAGGCATTCATGCGAAAGTAGGGCGAGTTGCTACGGCAACGGTATTGTTCAATTGCCAGATGTTTCATAGCCTAGGTGTTACTTCACTGGGCTATGCGAAAGACGTTCATCGTAAACCCTAGCGACCCACGGCGAGGATATATGATGAAAGCCAGTTTAAAGACGCTCTGTCTGCTGAAATGGGGATCCAGCACGGTCGTACTAACTGGTTGCCTGGTTTCTCTGGGATGTTCTTCGCTTGCCAAAGGCGATCCAGCCCTGGATATGGGAATCAAAGATCGGGGGGTTGCCTCCTGGTACGGGAAGGAGTTCCATGGTCGTGTCGCTGCAAACGGTGAAATCTTCGATATGACGGCACTGACCGCTGCACACAGAAAGTTACCGTTGGGAAGTCTCGTGCGGGTGGTGAATCTTGCCAATGGAAAACAGGTTCACGTTCGCATCAACGATCGAGGACCATATGTGATCGGTCGAATGTTGGATTTATCGCATGCCGCAGCAGCCGAGTTGGGCATGGTTGAGGCCGGGACTTCTGTCGTCCATTTGGAAGTGATTGGTGAACATCGCCCTGTGTCATCGCTTGTGAAGCATTCTTTCTTATCGATCGCCGCGATTCCCCTGCAAATCGTACGTCAACAGGCTGCGGAGGACGGCCCCCTTGAGGACGCGCTTCTCCACTACCAACCTCCTGCACCGAGTGAACGGCTCTTTCCCCGTGAGATGTTATATGTGCGGCGGGAACGTCGGCTTGCTGGGGTGTTGGCCGCTGACTATACATCGCACAATGGTGTCCCTGTGGTGACCCTAGTGTGATCGCGCTAGTCAGTGGTTCGTCAGTTGACAGTATAGAACAGTGTTGACTAGACTGGGCACATAGACTGAACACTAGATTCGTGCCGCAGAGGAGCTTGTGCATGGCAAAGAAGAGTTCGGTTGAGTCAGATGAATCACGCCTGAAGGAAAAAATTGCATCGCAATGGAATGAAAAGAAGCAGTCCGATGACGGATCATTTCGGGCCCTTCGGAAACGTCTGAAACGAGTTCAGCGTAAGAGGCGCGCAGTAGTTGCGAGAAAAGCCCATGCTGCGGGGAAGAGTTCTGACAGTAAGACCGGGACTTCAGCATAACGTAGGCATACCGCGAACCTTAATACACATCAATACACATCGTTTGGATTCCCTGAAAAGGATCAGTCCATGGCACACGAACCTCATATTCAAGACGAAGAACACCCTGAACCAGCTTCAGATACAGTATTGACCGATCAGTTGTCTGATCAACTGACCCTCGTGGAGGGACAGGAGCTAGTACCTGAATCCCCAGAAGCTCCGCAGGATGTCGTCTTCGAAGAAGAGCAGGTCAAGGATGAGATCGATATTCAGATTGATCTTCTGAAAGATCCGGACTGGGTCGTGCGGCGCGAAGCTGCCATCACCTTAGGTGAAATGGGAGACGAGCGCTGCGTGGAGCCTCTCGCTCGCGCTCTGAGAGATGGCGATTGGCAAGTTCGTGAGGTGGCCATTGAAGGACTGGGACAGATAGGCTCTCCTGCAGTGGAGGCGGTAATAAAGTTATTGCGAGATTGGGATGTCCGTAAGTATGCAATGGGGGCTCTTGGAAAGATTCATGATGAACGTGTTCTGGAGCCGTTGATGGCCCAGCTCCGTAATGATGAATTCAAAGACGACGCAACCGATGCTCTGGTTTCACTGGGTGAACCATCAGTCCCCGGACTTGTCAATGCCCTCCACGACAAGGAGGAACTCGTTCGAAAACAAGCCGTTATTGCCCTCGGCCGAATCAAGTCGGCGGAGGCGATCGATCCCCTCATTGAGATGCTGAAAGACCAGGATTGGTTCACCCGCCTAACTGCCGCAGCTGCACTAGAGGCTATCGGTCACGAACGTGGCAGAGATGCGATCAAGCCGCTTCTGAAGGATAGCGATATGGTTGTACGGATGAGGGTTGAACGGATCCTTGCAAAATGGAAGAAGCAACCGGCTCATGCCTGATTCCTCCTGTTATTTACTGAGAAGAGCGTCAACTTCCTTTTGGATCTCATCCAATTTTGAAGCAGGTATCTTCTTCCCTTGTGACAGATCGAGCCTCATCTGTCGAATCTTTCCCGTAAGCTCTCGCACTTGAACAAGTGGATCCACTTGTTTCCCGCCCCGGGTAGCACTCTCTAAAGAGTCGACTGCTTCAGCCAGTTCCTTGGCGGCATCATTGGTGTTCTTTTGGAACAAGTCGGACTTGGCCTGAACAATCCGTGCTTTAGCATCAACTAGTCCTTGTTTTCTGCGCAGATCGCGCTCGATACCCATGGTTGAATCCAGCACATTTCTCGAAACATCTTTGACAGTTTGCTCCAAATTGTCCAGAGGTCGTGTCCCATATATGTACCCAAGCCCAAACGCGCCAGCCAGTAAGACCAGTAATCCTAGAAATCTTAACATGGCACTTTCTAGCCCTTTGAAGAACTTGGAAACTTTTCCTTTTTCTTGTTCAGTAGCCGCAACACGCTTCCGGCTGCCGCGATTCTTACAGTAGGATCTGTGTCCGTCAGTCCTGTTTTTAGGAGAGGAATTGCGCTTGGCAAACCGGTTTTCCCCAGAGATCGAGCGGCCAGCAGTCGAGGCAACGGCTGCTGGTCTCGTAGCAAAGAATCCAGAAGCGAAAGCACTCTTGGATTCGACGTCGCAGACAGAGCCTGTGCCGTCGCTCCCCTCACGGATGGGTCGGGGTGACGTAATAAATCGGCAGCGACAAAAAGTGGAGTGGCCTCACCGAGTCGGAGCAGCCCTTCAATTGCACTGGCCTTGACCTGTTCGACGGGGTCACGAAGAAGCGGCTGCAAAAGGGAACGGGTGTCACGAATCCCCAGTCGCCCTAGACTGACGGCGGCTATTCCACGGACGCGCGGATGATCATCGCTGATCGCATGCGTTAAGGCCGCGACTCCTTCCGAGCTGCCATAGTCACCGAGCGCGCCTGCTGCAAAGGCCCGAACAGACGGCTCAGGGTCGTACACGGCTTGGCTCAATATGGCGAGGCTTGAAGGACGGCGAAGCTTGCCAAGTGTT
>Ga0075430_100004727_pt1 | contig 11453 bp, 9 predicted proteins | sample RhiMetdeltSRZDD4_FD_75294 | JGI IMG/M metagenome (GOLD analysis project Ga0075430, IMG submission 75294) | Populus rhizosphere microbial communities from Tennessee, USA - Rhizosphere MetaG P. deltoides SRZDD4 | ecosystem: Host-associated > Plants > Roots > Rhizosphere > Soil | place: USA... | reverse complement strand
TGCTCCTCGTCGGTTCCAACGGAATGCTGCATGCAAGGTCCTTGATGGCGGCGCGATCCCGAAAGACGGGGGAATCGGCCAGGCCATTGTAGACCGGGGAGTTTTTATCATCCATGCGGCGGCGTCGAGAGCGTCCGGCCGGATTCCCGTAGGGCGAGCACATCAACAGCACTCCCGGCAGCGAGGGCGCGAGGGACAAAATCGTTGAGAAAGCGGGCGATCAGGCGGAATTGAACGCTAGCAGTCCCGTGTGACGGTAAGAATTCGGCTGCTTGTTCCAGGGGGCTGCGCGGGCCATGATCCGCGTCTTATTCGAAAGAACACGATGTTCCGCCTCGCCTTTTCCCTGCTTGCCGCCGTTCTGGTGCTGTCGCCGCCCACCGCCCGCGCGGAAGGCGCGGTCGAAGCCCGCAACGGCATGGTGGTAGCGCAGGAGGCGCGCGCCGCCCGCGTCGGCCTCGCGGTGCTCGAGCGCGGCGGCAACGCCGTCGATGCCGCGGTCGCGACCGGCTTCGCGATGGCGGTCACCTACCCCCGCGCCGGCAATATCGGCGGCGGCGGCTACATGGTCATCCGCCTGAGCGAGCGCCAGCGCGGCCCGAAAGCCGGCCCGAGAAACATCGCCATCGACTACCGCGAGACCGCGCCGGCAGCCGCGACCCGCGACATGTTCCTCGACGAGAAGGGCAATGCCGACCCCCGCAAATCACGCGACTCGGCCTTGGCAATCGGCGTTCCCGGCACGGTTGCGGGACTGGCGCTGGCGCATCAACGCTACGGCTCCGGCCGTCTGACGTTGGCGGAGCTGATCGCCCCCGCCATCGCGCTCGCGCGCGACGGCTTCGACGTCGATGACGATATCGCGGACTCGCTGCCACGGGCGCGCACGCGGCTGGGACGCTGGCCGGCCTCGGCAAAGATCTTCCTCAAATCCGACGGCAATGCGCTCGGGCCCGGCGACCGGCTGGTGCAGCGCGACCTCGCCAATACACTCGAAGCCATCGCGCAGCAGGGGCCACGCGCGTTCTACGAGGGCCCGATCGCCGAGAAGCTCGCGGCGGGAATCCAGGCCGCCGGCGGCATCATGACCGCGGACGACCTCAGGAACTACCGCCCGCATGTGCGCCAGCCGGTGCGCGGTCGCTATCGCGGCCACGAGATCATCTCGATGCCGCCGTCGTCGTCGGGCGGCGTGGTGCTGATCGAGATGCTCAACGTGCTCGAGGGCTACAAGCTCAACGAGCAGGACGACGCCGCGCGCCTGCACCTGATGATCGAGGCGATGCGGCGCGCCTATGCCGACCGCGCCGCCTATCTCGGTGATCCGGCGGTGGTGAGCGCTCCGATCGTACGCCTGATGTCCAAGCGCTACGCCGCGCAGCTTCGTGCCAACATCGACCCCGCGCGCGCCACGCCGTCGCACGAGATCCGCAGCGACGTGGCGTTGCCGCGCGAGGGCGAGAACACCACGCACTTCTCGGTGATCGACCGCTACGGCAACGCGGTCGCCAACACCTACACGCTCAATTTCAGTTACGGCGTCGGCCTGGTGGCCGAAGGCACCGGCGTGCTGCTCAACAACGAACTCGACGATTTCGCCGCGCGGCCCGCCACCCCCAACGCCTACGGGCTGATCGGCGGCGACGCCAACGCGCCCGGGCCAAACAAGCGCCCGCTGTCGTCGATGACCCCGACCATCGTCACCAAGAACGGCCGGCCGCTGATCGTGACCGGATCGCCGGGCGGCAGCCGCATCATCACCTCGGTGCTGCAGGTCGTGGTCAATGTGATCGACCGCAACATGGACGCCGCGGCAGCGGTGTCGGCGCCGCGCATCCATCATCAATGGTCGCCTGATAGCCTGATCGTCGAGCAGGGCCTGCCGAATGACGTCGTCACGGCGCTCGAAGGGCGCGGCCACAAGATCGACCGGCGGCCCTACGGCGGCACCTCGGCGAACACGATTTTGGTGACGCCGCTCGGCTTCGTCGGCGCCGCCGATCCGCGCACGCGGGGCTCATTGGCGGCGGGGTATTAGGGCCAGCGCCAGTTCAGCAGCGGTACCACGCCCTCCGGCAGCGGCAGCACCGATTGCACGAGGTCCGTGCTGAGCGACAGCAGCACCGCGCCCGTCATGGAGACCACAGTCGCGAGCACGACCCCGCCGCCGAACACCTCGTGCTTTGGATTGAGCAGCCGGCTGAAGAACAGCCGAAACAGGATCGACAGCCGGTTGATCGGCGATACCACGGTCACCGGCGCGACCGACATCGCCATGTAGAGGAACATGTGCGAGCAGAACACCAGGAAGCCGGAGAACGTGAACCACTTCGCGGCCTCGCGCTCGGTTTGCCAGACATGCTTCCATTGTCCGGGCCACAACAGCACGAGCGCGAACACCGCCGTCGCCGCGACATAGGCGACGAGCCCGCCCGCAAACGCGACGCCGACTCCCTGGTTCTCCAATCCGAAGCGCACCAGCACCGGGCTCAGGCCATAGCCGGTCGCCGACAACAGCGAGAACGTGTAACCCTCGGCATATTTCGGCTGGAACGCCGCCGGTTTCTCCGCATCGATCGGCGTGATCTTCTCGTCGGAAACCGCACGCGCACCATCCTGTCCTTGCGCCGGCGACTTCTTCTGCATGGCGAAAGTTGGCCCCAGCAGCACCAACACGATCCCGAGGATCTTCAACGGCGTGAGGTATTCGCCGAGCAGCCAGATCGCCAGCACCAGCGTGATCACGAGATTGAACTGCTGGACCGGCGCGGTGAGGTTGGTGCCGATCGCACGCGTGGCGCGGTAGTTGCAGTACCGACCCCACACGAAGTGCATGACGCCGGCGGTCGAAAGCGCGGCCAGCGCGGTGGGCGAGAAGCCGAGCACCGCCGCGAGATTGCCGGTGACGAGCGCCCCAAGGAAGAACAGCGGCACGCCGAGCGGCACCGTGATCGCCATGCCCTGCGCGATCGAGCCGGTGAGCACGGCGCGCCGCACGCTCGCATTGTTGAATGCGAAGCACGCGGCCGAGCAGAGTGCGAGCAAGCCTCCGAGCATCTACGGCTTTCCGATCACGGCCAGTGCCAGTTGAGGAACGTCTTGGCCCAGTCGGGCAGCGGCACCACCGACTGCACGAGCTCGGTGCTCGCGGACAGCGCCAGCGCACCGGCGAGCGACACGATCGTCGCCAGCACGATGCGGCCGCCGAACACCTCATGCTCCGGATTGATGATGCGGCTGAAATAGAGCCGGAACACCAGCGAAAGCCGCTGGATCGGCGTCACCACCGACACCGGCGCGAGCACCAGCGCCATGTAGCGCAGCATCTGCGCGAAGCAGACGCAGACGCCGGAGATCGCGAACCATTTCGCCGCCCCGCGGTCGAGCGCGCGCACATGGCTCCACTGGCCGGGCAGCAGCAGGATCAGCGCGAATGCGAGCGTCGCCGCGGTGTAGGAGATCAGGCCGCCACCGAGGCTCGACTCGAGGCCCTTGTTTTCGAGCGCGAGCCGCACCAGCACCGGGCTGATGCCGTAGCCAGTCGAGGATAGCAGCGCAAAGAGGTAGCCCTCCGCATAATTCGGCTGGAACAGCTTGCGCGTTTCGGTCTCGATCGGCGCGCCGGCGATGGTGTCCGTGGGTTTGGTATCGGATGCCTTCGCCTCCGAGGTTTTGCCGCGCTTGCGGTCGTAGGTCAGCGCAGGGCCGAGCACGACGAGCCCGATGCCGAGCACGCGCAAGGGCGTCAGATGCTCGCCAAGGATCCAGATCGCGAGCCCCAGCGTGACCAGCATGTTGCATTGCTGGACCGGCGCGACCAGGTTCGCACCCATCGCCTTCGACGCACGGTAATTGCAGTAACGACCCCAGACGAAGTGCAAAACGCCGGCGAGCGCGAGATAGACGATCGCCTCCGTCGAAAATCCGAGCACGGTGCCGAGCGCGCCGAACGCAGCCGCGACCACGAAGAAGATCGGCACCCCGAGCGGCACCGTGATCGACAGCGCCTGCGCCACCGTGGCAGTCAGCACGCCGCGCCGCGCGGTGGCGGTCTCGAAGGCGAACGTCGCCGCCGACAACAGAGCGAGAAATCCCCCCAGCACTTCGTTTCCTGTTCTTCTTGTTCTTGCTCTCTACCCGCCCTCATCCTGAGGAGCGCCGCAGGCGCGTCTCGAAGGATGGGCGGCCATGGTTCGAGACGCGGCCGACGGCCGCTCCTCACCATGAGGTCAATCTACCGCTTGGCCAGACTAGCCTTGTCCGCGATCTCCGCCCACTTGGCGATCTCACTCTTGAGCAGCGCGCCGAGCCGATCCGGCGGCCCGCCCGCGAACCGATAGCCCAGCGTGGCTCCGCGCGCCTTGACGTCCGGCATCTCCAACACAGCATTCACATCCCGGTTGATCTTCTCGACGATCGCCCGTGGCGTGCCCTTGGGCGCGAAGATGCCGTACCAGCTGGTCTCCGCCACGAACGGCACGCCGATCTCCTTGAAGGTCGGGATGTCGGGAAGCTGCTCGGCGCGGTTTTCGCCCGACACCGCGAGCGCGCGCACCTTGCCGGAGGTGATGTTGCCGAGATGGCCGCCGAGCGTGACGATCCACACCGAGATGCGGCCGCTCATGATGTCCATCACGCCCTGGGAGAGCGAGTTGTACGGCACGTGCTGGAGCTGCACGCCGGTGAGCTCGCTGAACAGCACGGTGGCGAGATGGCCCGACGAGCCGGGGCCGGCGGAAGCGTAGTTCAACTCGCCTGGGCGCTTCTTGGCGATGTCGATCAGCTCCTGCACGGTCTTCGCCGGAAACTCCGGCGGCACCATCAGCACGTCCTGCGCGGTGCCGACGAACACGACAGGCTCGAAGTCGCGCACCGGATCGAAGCCCTTGTACGGCGCGATGGTGACGTTCACCGCCAGCGTCTGCGCACCGAAGTGCAGCGTGTAACCGTCAGACGCCGCCTGCGCGGCTTGCGCCGCGCCAATATTGCCGCCGGCGCCGGCGCGGTTCTCGACCACGACCTGCTGGCCCCACATCTCACTGAGCTTGCCGGCGACGATGCGCGCCAGGGTGTCGAGCGTGCCGCCGGCGCCAAACGCGACGACCATACGGACGGACTTGTCGGGCCAGGTTGGGACGGCGGTCTGGGCGGATGCGGGCGCCGCACCGCAAGCGGAAAGTCCGGCGAGCACTGCGCGGCGCGTGAGTGCGACCATGGCCCTGGTTCCTGCCCCGTCACCTGCAGTTGATTTTTAACGGGCGGCCGGTTCGCGGGCAAACGGCGACGCGCCCGACATGCGCCTTCGCGCCTCGGGCGGACAAATTGATTGAAATGAAGAAACTTGGAGCGGGCGAAGGGATTCGAACCCTCGACCCCGACCTTGGCAAGGTCGTGCTCTACCCCTGAGCTACACCCGCATCCGAGTGGGTAACGCGGCAGGCCCGACTGGACCCAGACCGCTTGGCGAAGCTATGCCAAAAGGCACCCGGCATTGCAACCGTCACCGTCCGCTGTTCTAGCCCGCCCGGTCTGAAGGATGTGTTACGGCCCTGCGGGCGGCCCAAAGACCGGATCGGGCGTTCGATTGGTCCCCGAATGCGGCCGAAATTTGCATTGCCGGCGATCCCCGGCATAAGTCCGACCCGAAATCCCCATGCCAGCGACCCCCGACGACCTCTTCGCCTATCTGGACCGGCTCGGCATCGCCCAGGCGACCGTGACCCATGCGCCGGTGTTCACGGTCGAGGAGGCGCAGGCGCTGCGCGGCACGATCGCGGGCGGGCACTCCAAGAACCTGTTTCTGCGCGACAAGAAGGGCGCGCTGTTCCTGGTGACGGCGCTTGAGGATGCCGCGATCGAGCTTAAGGCCCTGCATCGCCTGCTGGGGGCCAATGGCCGTTTCTCGTTCGGCTCGGCCGAGCTGATGCGCGAAACCCTGGGCATCGAGCCCGGATCGGTCACGCCATTTGCCGCACTCAATGACACAACCGGACGGGTGACCGTGGTGCTCGATGCAGCCATGATGGAACACGAGCGGCTCAACTTTCACCCGTTGCGGAACACCATGACCACGACTATCGGACGGGACGATCTGGTGCGGTTCCTCACCGCGACCGGCCACCCGCCGCGGATCGAGCCGGTCTCGCGGACGGCGCCGGAAGCCGCGGAGACGATTGCAATCGGTTCCCCGGACACCATCTAATCGGGCATAATCCAACAATCCGGGCGTCGCGGGGGCGGTGCCTGCATAAAGGCAACAGGACCGGCAGGACGACATGTTTCAAGACTCGGCCAATATGAATGTCACCATCACCACCGGTACCGGTACCGCCCCGGCCGCCGAAGGGTTGATCAAGGACACCACCACCCAGACCTTCGTGAAGGACGTGATCGAGGAATCGAAGCGCCAGCCGGTGCTGATCGATTTCTGGGCGCCCTGGTGCGGGCCGTGCAAGCAGCTCACGCCGATCCTGGAAAAGGCGGTCAAGGCGGCCAAGGGCAAGGTCAAGCTGGTCAAGATGAATATCGACGACCACCCGGCGGTGTCGCAGCAGATGGGCATCCAGTCGATCCCGGCGGTGATCGCCTTCGTCAACGGACAGCCGGCCGACGGCTTCATGGGCGCGCTGCCGGAAAACCAGGTGATCCAGTTCCTGGAACGGCTCACCAAGGGCAAGATCGGCGACGAGGCCAAGGACGCGCTGGCGGCCGCCGATGCGGCGCTCGCGCAGGGCGACGCGACCACGGCCGCAAGCCTCTATGCGGCGCTGCTGGCCCAGGACGCGGCCAACGTCCCGGCACTGGCCGGTCTCGCGCGCAGCTACGTGCTGACCGGCGCGATCGAGCAGGCCAAGCAGACGCTGGCGCTGGTGCCGGAGGCGAAGCAGAACGATGCCGCGGTCGCGGCGGCGCGCGCGGCGCTCGAAGTCGCCGAGCAGGCGCAGTCGGTCGGTCCGCTCGACGAATTGAAGCAGAAGGTCGACGCCAACCCGCTCGACCACCAGGCGCGCTTCGACTACGCGGTCGCGCTCAACAGCAAGGGCAAGCGCGCCGAAGCGGTCGACAACCTGATCGCGATCGTGCGCAAGGACCGCAAGTGGAACGACGACGGCGCGCGCAAGCAGCTCGTGCAGTTCTTCGAAGCATGGGGTCCGACCGACGACGCGACTGTGGAAGGCCGCAAGCGGCTGTCGTCGATCCTGTTTGCGTGACGTGAGGTCTTGGTCGCAGCTTAGGTGCGGTGGGTGGCGATGAATGTGACCTATCATGGCCCTGGCGATCTGCCTGATGTGATCCCGGTGTTTCCGTTGGCGGGCGCGCTGCTGCTGCCGCGTGGGCAGCTGCCGCTCAACATCTTCGAGCCGCGCTATCTCGCCATGATCGACGATGCGCTGCGCTCCGGGCAGCGCCTGATCGGCATGATCCAGCCCGACCCGACGCATCCGAGCAGCGAGGACAAGCCGGAGCTCTACAAGATCGGCTGCGTCGGCCGGCTCACCCAGATCGCGGAATCCGGCGATGGCCGTTACCTGATCCAGCTCACCGGCATCGCCCGCTACCGGATCGAGCAGGAACTCACCGTGGCGACGCCGTACCGACAGTGCCGCGTGACCTTCGCGCCATTCCAGGACGACTTCAGCGCCCGCGCCGGCGAGGGCGACGTCGACCGCGAAAGCCTGCTCAAGGCGCTCAAGGATTTCCTCGAGGCCAACAACCTCAAGGCCGACTGGCAGGGCATCGAGAACGCCCCCAACGAGGCGCTGGTCAACGCGCTGGCGATGATGTCGCCCTACGGCGCCGCCGAGAAGCAGGCGCTGCTCGAGGCGCCCGACCTCAAGACCCGCGCCGAGCTTCTGGTTGCGGTCACCGAGTTCGAACTCGCCAAGAAGGTCAGCGGCAGCGATACGGCGCTGCAATAGGCGATACGAGCATCAGGGCATGGCGGTACGGTTGCGACCGACGACGGGCGCGATATGCTTGGATGACTACGGAATCGGGTGAGTGCGGAGCAACCGCGACACCGGTCGGAATGGGAGAACGTCATGCGAGGGATTTCTCGGTTCGTTGGTCTTTGCGCTGTCTTGATCACGATGGCCGCGGCCGTCCCGGCGCTGGCGCAGCTCGCACCGCCGCGCACGCTTGATGAACTGAAGCAGGAGATCCAGGCGCGCGCCGACCGGCGCGCCTATCCGGTCTCGCAGCTCGATCCCGCCGAAGTCCGCGAAGCGCTTGCCAATCTCAAGAGCCAGGAGCGCGACCATTGGGCGGCGGTCTGGAGCGCGATCGGCGACCGCCATCTCGCGAAGGCCAAGTCGCTCGAAGCCACCGACAAGACGGCGGCGGCCAAGGCTTACGAGCACGCGATGGAATACTACCTGTTCGCCCGGTTCCCGCTGGAGGATTCGCCGGGGACCGCGAAAGCCTATGAGAAAGTGCTGGAGAGTTTCGCCGGCTACGGGCGGCTGATCGATCCGCCGATCGAGGCCGTGACCTTCAAGTATGATGGCAAGGACATCGTCGGCTATCTGCGCAAGCCGAAGGGCGTCACCAAGCCGCCGGTCGTCATGACCATCGGCGGCCTCGACGGCCGCAAGGAAAACGCCGTCATCCGCAACGCCGGGTATCTCGCGCACGGCGTCGCGTTCTTCGCGCTCGACATGCCGGGGACCGGCCAGACCCGTATCACGATCCAACCCGGCGCCGAAGGCGTCTACGGCGCCGCCCTCGATGCGCTCGCCAAGCGCGACGATATCGACGGCCAGCGCATCGTCGTCTACGGCGGCAGCTGGGGCGGCCACTGGTCGGCGCGCCTCGCCTATGCGGAGAAAGACCGCGTTCGCGGCGCGGTCGTGCACGGCGGACCGGTGCATGGCTATTTCCAGCCGGACTGGCAGCGCAAGGCGCTGGGTACGCGCGAGTATCTGTTCGGGCTGTTCGAGGCGCGCTCGGCGGTCTACGGCGTCAAGACGCTGGACGAGTTCCTGGCCTATGGTCCGCGCATGTCGCTGAAGGACTCGGGCTGGCTCGACAAGCCGTCCGCGCCGATGCTTGTCATCAATGGCCGCAACGACAGCCAGGTGCCGATCGACGACCTCTATCTGCTGCTGAATTCCGGCGATCCCAAGGAGGCCTGGGTCAATCCGCGCGGCGGCCACATGGGCCGCACGCCCCAGCTCAGCGACCAGCGGATCTTCGAGACCGTGACGCTGCCGTGGGTGGTGCGGCGGCTGGGTGCGTCGAAGTAGAGCGGGGGCCGTGCTGCGCGCCCAGAAGCGCGCGCCACCCCTCCTAAGTCCCTGAATCGGCACACAACTCGTTAGCCATGTGCCATGTTGGCCTTGAATTCTCCGCATTAGCGCGCTATGTGGTCGGTCGTTGAGAGCGATTTGGCCGCGAATCTTGTCCCCAAGATCGGCCGCATATGGGTCGCGTGAACGAATTCCACGTTTTGGTTTTCGACCCTTCGCATCCAGCACCTTCATCGACAGCCCAGACACGCGGGATGTCCAGTGTCCCCGCGACGGCGGCCGCTGCACATGTGCGCGGCCGATATCGCATACGAAAGTTTTGCAATTGACCGCTTTTCTCGACCTCGGCCTCGCCGAGCCAATCACCAAAGCCCTCGCCGACGAAAAATACACCACGCCGACACCGATCCAGGCACAGACCATCCCGCAAGTGATGCAAGGCCGCGATGTCGTCGGCATTGCGCAGACCGGCACCGGTAAGACTGCGGCGTTCGCGCTCCCGATCCTCAATCACCTCTCGAACAACCGCCAGCGCGCGCTACCCAAAGGCTGCCGCGTGCTGGTGTTGAGCCCCACACGCGAACTATCGGCGCAGATCGTCGACAGCTTCAAGGCCTATGGCCGCTACCTGCGCCCGACCGTTGCGCTCGCGATCGGCGGCGTGAACATGAACCCGCAGATGCGTGCGCTCGCGCATGGCGTCGACGTGCTGGTGGCCACGCCCGGACGCCTGCTCGACCTGATGTCGCATCGCGCGATCCAGCTCGACCGCGTCGAGGTGTTCGTGCTCGACGAAGCCGACCGCATGCTCGACATGGGATTCATCCATGACATCCGGCGCATTGTCGGCAAGCTGCCGGCCAACCGCCAGACGCTGTTCTTCTCGGCGACCATGCCGCGCGAGATCACCGAGCTCGCCAATTCCATGCTGAAGGATCCGGTGCGGGTCGCGGTGACGCCGGCCTCTACCACGGTCGAGCGCATCGATCAGCGCGTGATCCTGGTCGACCGCGCCGCCAAGTCCGATCTGCTGGCGCAATTGCTGCGCAGCGAGCCGATCGACCGCGTGCTGGTCTTCACCCGCACCAAGCACGGCGCCGACAAGGTCGTACGCGCGCTCGCCAAGTCGCAGCTCGCTGCCGAAGCGATCCATGGCAACAAGTCGCAGAACCAGCGCGAGCGCGTGCTCGCGGCGTTCCGGACCGGCAAGGTCCGCACGCTGGTGGCGACCGACATCGCGGCGCGCGGCATCGACGTCGAGGGCATCAGCCACGTCGTCAACTTCGACCTGCCGAACATCCCGGAGAGCTACGTCCATCGTATCGGCCGCACCGCGCGCGCCGGCGCCGACGGCGTCGCGATCTCGTTCTGCGACGGCGAGGAGCGCGCCTACCTGCGCGACATCGAGAAGCTGATCCGCATCAAGATCCCGTCGACCGATCAGCGCGGCGTCCGCCATGCGGCACCGCCGCCGGTGGCCGGCGCGGTGGCCAGCGCGGTGGACGACGATGCCGCTCCTGCGACGGATTGGAGCCCGCACGAATCGCGCCGCGCGAACGGACACGGCAAGAAGCAGCAGCATAACCGGCCGCGGCAGAACAAGCCCTACCAGGGCAGGTCTGAACAGGGCAGGTCTGAACAGGGCAGGTCCGAGCACGGCAGAGCTGAGCAAGGCAGAGCTGAGCAAGGCAGGTCCGAGCAGCCGCGCAGGCAGCACGCCGCACAACCGCAGCAGGCGCGCAACGGCGACCAACAGGAGCAGCCGCAGCGCAACGGCCAGAACCATCAGCAGGCCCGCAACGGCCAGCATCAGCCCAAGCGCAACGGCCAGCACCAGCAGCCGCGTAACGGCCAGCCGCATCAAGCGAAGCGCAACGGCCACCAGCACCAGCAAAACCGCTCACCGTCGCAGCCCTCGACCGACGGCAGCATCGCCACGGTCGGCTTCATGAAGCCGACGCAACGGCAGAAACACCATGCCGGCGGCCTTGCAGCGCGCCGGTCGGCGCGCTAACGGGATCGGGAGGGAAGGAACATGTCGAAAGAAGACCTGCTCGAATTCGACGGCACCGTGACCGAAGTCCTGCCGGACGGCAATTTCCGGGTTAAGCTGGACAACGAGCACGAGCTGCTCGCCTATATGTCCGGCAAGATGCGCAAGTTCCGCATCCGTACCGGCGTCGGCGACCGCGTGGTGATCGAGGT
>Ga0075430_100004724_pt1 | contig 11455 bp, 11 predicted proteins | sample RhiMetdeltSRZDD4_FD_75294 | JGI IMG/M metagenome (GOLD analysis project Ga0075430, IMG submission 75294) | Populus rhizosphere microbial communities from Tennessee, USA - Rhizosphere MetaG P. deltoides SRZDD4 | ecosystem: Host-associated > Plants > Roots > Rhizosphere > Soil | place: USA... | reverse complement strand
ACTTGTACGGAGCTGAGCTATGCCACACATCTTGCTAGCGGAGTTCATCGACGAAAATCGTGTCAACATCGTTGATCGTTGCCGCGCGAAAATGATGCAGAGCACACACGGAGCGCCTGGCAGGCTCTCCTACGAGCAGGGAATTCCTCTGTTCATCGATGGGCTCATTTCGGAATTGCGGCATCAGGCGGTGAATCCCGTTGAAAAGCGGCTGAGCGCGAATCAGTACGGACGCGATCTGTTTGCAGACGGGTTCACCGTCGGACAGTTGGTCCACGCGTACGGGGGCGTGTGTCAGTCCATCACTGATCTGGCGGTGGAAACGCAGGCGAACCCGAGTACTGAGGACTTTCGCACGCTGAACCGCTGCCTTGACGATGCGATTGCGCATGCCGTCGCCGGATATGCGAATCAACAGCGTCTTGCCAACGATAGCGAGGCGCTCAAGATTCGCAATATGGTCTACATCCTCGTCACCGGGTTCGGCGCGCTGCGCGATGGGAAGGTCGGACTCACTGGAGCGACCGGCGATCTCATGCAGCGCACGCTCGAAGCCTTGAGCGTGCTGGTTGCTCAGCCGACGACCTGACGGGTGCGCCCTAGTGGGCCGACGGCCGCAGCGTTAGATACACTCCGACGCCGACGTTGAAGCGGTCGCCGTACGTGCTTTCGAGCGCCTGCGGCACGATGCCCGTCGAGATCGCGGCGCCGATGCCGGGAACGACGCCGTTTCGTGGGGCGAAGTACCGCGTGTATCCACCCTGAAGTTTGCCAATCGTGAAGAGGCCGTCCTGCGGGACGCTCAGATCGTGGCCGCCCTTCTCGGACCATTCAAGGCGTCCGAAAACCGCGTGACGATCGTGCATCGTCACGCTGGACTCGATGAGCAACGCGTTCGTAGCCTCGCCTTCCGCCTCGGCATTCCGTCCCCATGCAACCGTGCTGGCCCATCGAGTGCTTTCCAGCGTCGTGCGGTGATACGTCGCCGATGCCGTGACGCGATTCAGGTCCACGCGTGCTCCGTCATCGTGCCCGGCCTCGGCTTCGTCGAGGTGTCCCGCCGATGCCTGCAGCGCCCAATGTGAGTTCGGCAGGAACCAGAGCCGTCCCGACCACGAGTCCATTGCCGCGAAATCAAAATCGGTTCTATCGTCATCGGGCTCGCGTCCGTTGAACAGGGATGCTTCGGCCTTCCACTTGGTTCCGTACAGACCACCTGTCACCACGCCGTAGGTGACGTGCGTGGAGTCGAGCCAATGGTGGGTCATTGGAGCAAGCAGGTTGGGGAGCGCCGACACACGGTGCACGAATGCGACGGGTCCGAGTGCGGGCTCGCCGGCAGGTCCGCCGTACAACTGCAACCGGATACCGCGGCCCAGAAGCTGGTCGTACTGCGCCGTGAGTTCCATGAATAGGTCGTGGGGATGCTGGCGGTCGTGAATCGCGCTGCCTTTGCATTCCTCGCCAGTAGCCAGGAGATCTGGATAGCCACAGCCGCCAATGGTCCACGGCTCGAGGCTCACCATCCCGCGCAGCAGCAACTGACCTGGACCGATCCGGTGCTGGGCCATGCCCATTACCCAGTTCACGCTGCCCGTCTGTTCGCTCCCGCGGTCGCCAGACTCCTTCAGATACTGCAAGAAGACGTTCGCGTGCGACATCAGCACCCAGCCCTTCGACTGGTAATGCCACGCGTACATCGGGCTCTCGTCCGGTAACCACGACGTGCCCGAGCCCTGGCGCGTTGCGGGAATCGCACTATCTCCATTGGACATGGCGGCCATGTCATGTGGCTGCTGTGGCCGAGCGTCCTGTGCGAGCAGCGCCGCGGGCACCGCTGTAATCCAAATGGCGAGAAGACCTGCCTGCACTTCAAGGCGTAGATATGAATGCGCGTACATAAACCTCCGTCCCAAGAAAAACGTGCCGTGTTCACGTAGGGCTGCAATCGTACGAAGGGCGGGTCTTCAGACCCGCCGCGAACGGCTGTAGGGCCGCAATCGTACGTAGGGCGGGTCTTTAGACCCGCCATGAAGCCCGGGGTTAAACCCGCAGAGGGACGGTAAGGGCGAGGGGAACGGGATCGCGCGCGAACGCGGCGCCCGTGCAGGCAAGGGCGACGATGCTGAGAGGGACTGCATCGAACACGGCCGGCAGAATGGCTGGTGCCGGCAGGATCAATTTGACGATCGCGGCCGCGGTGACCGGCAGTTCATCGGAATGACCGCACGAATGCGTTCCACTCGTCAGGAATCTGTGGCCGGAGGAGTCGGGAACGGAAGGATGACACGAATGCTGCGCCGGCTGTGCGGCGGCGGTCGTTGCCGAGTGCATCGCGCACTCTGCCTGACACGCCTCCAGCGTGGCGGGCGCAAATGCGACGGTGAGAGCGAGGATCACCGGAACGATGCGTCGCGCGAACATCGATGTGAGTATAGCGCGGCGAATTCCATTCCTGGCCCGTTGGTGTCTAATTCGTGGCGGAGGTGGTACCGATGACCGGTGTCCTGGCGGCAGTCGTAGCCGTTGCTCTAACCCAGGCGCAGACCCAGGCCCCGACCCAGACTCAGGCCGGCGGCCGCGCAGACAGCGATGGTTGTCTTGCCTCTGCGCGAACAGCGGTGTCGCAGGCAACGGCGGCTATCTGCAATGGCGAAGCAGAAGAGCGTGCAGCCAACGCTGCACCCAGGGAGTCACGTGCTCGTGTTCTGGCCATGGAACGCGCGGCTCAACAGTTTCGACGCGCCGCCGATGTGACGCGAATCGCAGACGAACGAGTAACGGCCGTCGAGGGTCTGGTACGGATGTTCGACTTGGACCATCTCAATCGGCCAAGAGATCAGGAAGCGGCGTTGCGAGAGCTTATCGGGCTGCGGCCCGACGATCTGATGCCGATGTTCCGTCTGGCGCAACTGCAGGAGTCACTGGATCTGATCGATTCGGCCGAGGATAGCCTGCAGGCGGCGCGGCGTCGCCAGCCGGAAATTCTCGAGCCGTATCGACGGCTCGCGCAGTTCTACGCGCGCCGGGCGGCCGCCCTGCAGCCTGCGCCCGCTCCAGTGGCTCAGGGCCCGAGCCCCACGGACGCGGCAAAGCCTGACGACACCGGGGTGTATCGGGTAGGTGCCGGTATCGAGCCCCCGCGTCGGGACGGCGTCGCACAGGTTCCAGCAGAGGCACGACTCCTCGGCGTCGAGGGCAGCGTCCGCGTGGAGGTCGTGATCGATGGGTCAGGCGCGGTGACGGATGCCCGCGTTGTCCGGTCGATTCCACTGCTGGACGATGAGGCGCTCAGGGCAGTGAGACAGTGGCGGTTCACTCCGACGGTGGTAGACGGTAAGGCAGTGCCGGTGCGGATGGAAGTGGTGGTGAACTTCAGCCTCCGTTGATGAACGCGGTAGTGGCACAGCTATTGAAGGGCTGGATGCGTCGGATCGGAAGCGCATCAGGAGGCCCTCGCCATGCGTTGGATTGCTGCGCGACTCGTCACTATTGCGGCGGCACTCGCCATCTCAGCTCATCCGCGCGCCTCGAGCTCGCCTTTCGCTCATGCATTGGCGCAGCAAAGTAATACACCGACCACCGAGCTCAGCCAGTTGTGGGTCGAACCTGAACCGAACCGCGACCTCTACTACGGCGTGGGCGGCGCGGCTCTCAAGCCGAATCCATCTCTGCTATACACGATCGTCAACGTAAAGAAGGGCGGCTTCAGCGACGGCTACACCGTTCGAGACCCGCACGAGAGGGAATGGAGTGCGAAGCTTTATCCCGAGGCTCGCACCGAGGTCGTCGCATCCCGCATCCTGTGGGGCGTGGGCTACCACCAGCCCCCGATCTATGCGCTCGAGGAATGGCGTGCGGCCGGGGCCGCGGCCGAAAACCCGCAACCAGTGGCGCGGTTTCGTGAGAAGAGCCCGGCCTTTCACGGACTGACCGAGGACGGCTCCTGGTCCTACGCGGAGAACCCGTTTATCGGAAGCCGTCCGCTTGCCGGCCTGCTCGTGCTGCAGGTAATGCTGACCAACTCCGACCTGAAGCCCGGCAATAACATGCGCTACACCCTGACCGAGCGCGCTGAAGGAGCCAGGACCTGGTATGTCGCCCGCGACCTTGGTCAGAGCTTCGGCCGCTCGGGACTCCTGGACGCCTTGCGCGACGACATTGACGCCTACGATCGCACCCGCTTCATCACGGGCGTCGACGAGGGCATCGTCAGGTTCGAGTACTTCGGTCTTCACGGCGGATTGTTGCAAGCCATTACCACTGAAGACGTGCAGTGGATCAGCCGTCGGCTTGCCAAACTGACCGACAAGCAGTGGGCTGACGCGTTTCGTGCCGGAGGCTATGCCGACAAGACTGCGCAGCGCTTTATCCGTCGGATCAAGATCAAGATTGCCGAAGGGCTCGCCGTCGAGGGCTGAACGTGAAGCCTCGATGCGCGCCGCCTCGCCATGCCTGGCCCATCGCCTCTGCGATCTGTCTAGTGCTGTGGTTCGGACTCGACGGGAAGATCCTCGCGCAACGCGGTGCGCCGTCACCCGCTCCGCAAGTAGAGCTACCGGCTGATCCGCCGCAGGCCCCCGGGAACTGGAGGGGAGAAATCTACGACGCACTCATTCGCCTTCCCGTCGCCGCCGCGCTGGGGACCGCGCTCGCCTTCAGGCCCAAGCGGAAGGGCACTCCGAAGCGCACGCCCGCGGTCGTGCAGACCCAGATCATCCTCGCTGTGGTTGGCGCGGTCATCATGCTTGTTGTCGGCGCCAGCCTGGCTCGTGCCTTCGGCATCGTCGGCGCGGCGAATCTCATTCGGTACAGGTCGAAGATTGACGATCCGAAGGACGCCGGCGTGATGTTGTGCTGTTTGGCGGTAGGGCTGGCATCCGGGGTCGGGCTGTTTGCGCTCGCGGGCGTGTCGACGGCATTTCTGGTCGGCACCCTTGCGCTCGTTGAGTCGTTCGAGCCGGCCACCTCTCACAAATTCGAGTTGCGTGTGACGGTGGGCGACAACGCGGCCGAGTTGCGGCCACGGATAGAGGCGATCCTCCAGCAATTCGAAGTGGATCATTCACTGAGAAGCGCTTCAAGCGAAGAACTGGCCTATGACGTGAAGGTGCCCTTCGGCGTGGAAACGGAGCCGATCACCGACGCGCTTCAACGGCTCGGACCGGAAGACAAACTGGCGGTTGCCTGGGACGACAAGAAGTCCAAGAAGGCCGCGTAGCCGAGAAGGGGTCCAGGTGAAGCTGATCATCCAGCCCGACGATGGAATCAAGCCGCTCATGAAGGCCGTGCGGCATGCCAAGCATTCGATCGACCTGCTCGTCTTTCGATTCGATCGATTGGACCTGGAGAAGGCGCTCGCGGCCGCGGTTGCACGCGGGGTGTTCGTGCGGCTTCTCATCGCCCAGAAGAATGGTGGTGGCGAAAAGCGGCTGCGTGCGCTTGAGCAGCGAATGCTGGCGGCGGGAATCACAATCACCAGGACGTCGGACGACCTGCCGCGCTATCACGGCAAGATGACGATCATCGATGGCGTCCTGTACGTGCTTGGATTCAACTACACGCGGCAGGATATCGAGCGCAGCCGGAGCTTCGGCCTCATCACCCGCGATACGAAGCTGGTGAAGGAAGCGATCCACCTGTTCGAAGCGGACTCGACGAGGCAGCCATATGACCCGGGCGGCGACAAGCGATTTGTCGTGAGCCCGGAAACCTCGCGCGAGCGGCTTTCGGCGTTCATCGGCGGGGCCAGGAAACACCTGCTGATTTACGACGACCGCATTCAGGACAAGCTCATCCTGCGCCTCTTACGTGAACGCCTTGATGCCGGCGTCGAGATTCGGGTGATCGGTAAAATCGACAAGGCGGTGGATGGCATTCCCGCGCGCAAGCCAGCCGACCTTCGCCTGCACGTGCGGGCGATGGTCCGTGACGGCAGCGGCGTGTTTCTGGGCAGCCAGAGTCTTCGAAAGCCGGAGCTCGACGCACGGCGCGAGATCGGCGTGATCGTCAACGATCGGCGGATCGCTCACAAGATCCAGTCGGTCTTCGAGCAGGACTGGAGTAACGGCAAGGGCAAAGCGAAGGACCAACACGCCGACGATGTGGACGAATCTGGCAAGGCCGTCACGCAAGCGACATCCGCGGTGTGATCATCGTTTGCCCCAGGGCTGGACGTAGCCGGCGGACACCCGGGTGTGCCCGTCTCGGAGGCCGTAGCCGAAGTCGATGCGGACCCTGCTGCCGGAACGCGAGGTGTTCACCCGCAGCCCCACCCCGACGTCTACGTGCAGCGGCGACGCCGCGGCCTCGAGCCTGGAACGCGCCTGCGCTGCGTCGACGAATCCGGCAAGACCCATGAAGCCCGGTCCCAGACGCGTTGGCAGGGGATGGACATACTCGGTGCTTGCGAAGAGCAACTGCCTTCCAAATGTTTCGCTGGTGACGATACCCGAGTCGAAAAGGCGATGCGCACGAAGCTGCGACGTTTGATCTGTGCCGCTGGAGGCGGCTGGCCACAACGCGAGCGGGGCTGAGTCGCCGGCAACCGCAAACCCGACCAACCCGGTCACAAGCGGGCGATCGTCATACGTAGTGGAACGCATCGCGACGGCAAAGTCACCGGTCGCAAATCGCTGTGTCTCGGCTCGGTACCAGGTCCCCCCGACCATTGTCGCGACGTGATCGTTGAACGAGCGAGCGTTGAGGTTGGCGTTCAGTGCCACGTACGTTGTCGAGGCGATGTGATCAACGGCGGCGCCACCTTTCCACTGAAGCCAACTCGTCAACCAATCGGAGAGCGCGACGCCTGCCCGCGTGCGATCCTCCTCAATGACCGTGCCTGCGCCCGACGAGCGGTCGAGATAGCGATAGCGTTGCCAGGAGGTGTCGAAGTGGATTGTGCCGGGCAGCCAGCTCGGCGCCGGCGCCGCGGTTTCAAGGGCGACCCTTGGCCGTCCGGATGCCCACCGGAACGACGGAGTCCACACGTCGCCGTGACCCGTCGCGTCGGACAACGTCAGACGGACCTCCTGGGTAAATGCGGCGCGGACGCCGACCGGCACCCAGTCGGCGGGTGTGGCATAGAAGCGATTTCTCTCGAAGAGAATCGGCCGCAGGACAACCGAATCGTCACCGAGGTCATAGCGGACAGTGGCCTTCGACGCGACCGGCAGGTCGGCCATCCGACGCGCGGCACGTGAGAGGCGTTCCGATGTCAGCACGTCTCCGCTGGCAATGCCCAGATAGTCCGCCACAGTGGTCCGCTTCGCCCGGACCAGGCCTTCGATCTTGACCTCGCTGATCCGCGGCTCGCCGACGCTGTTGAGGGCGTCCAGCGCGCCGTGCTCGTCGCCAAGCAGAAAGCGCGCATTGGCTGTTGCTCGTTGCGCCTCGACATCCGACGCTGACGGCTCGGCGCGCGGCGTTGCAGCGCTATTGCGCTCGACGGCGCGTTGCTGCCCCGCGTCGCTCGTCGCAGAAACGAGACACAGGAGTACCGTGATCGGCCCTGTCTTCCTGGAGCGCCACCAATTGCGGAGCTTCATGCTGCACCTCGGCTTTGGGGCTGCAGGTGCAAGACGGGTGCCTCAACCCTATGGGGCCGTCACGGCGTGATGGCTAAGCTCGACGTTACTCAGGAGGGAGGAATCAGGTAGGCAGAGCCGCTAGCGGCAAATCTGCTGCGTCGTCAGAACGGTCGTTGTTGATGTTTGCCCTGGGCAGGTGCCGACCGTCGGGTTGCCGTTCAGATCGAAGGCTTGAGAACACGTCACGCCTGATTGAGTCATTGTCTGTGTCCGCGTGGCGTTGTCGTAGGTGAACAACTGCTGCGATGACCCTTGACCGGTGACTGTCGTCGCGGCAATCGGTCGGTCTGAGCTGTCCCACGCCGTAAAGGTTGTCGTCGAGGTCGGGCCAGACGGCTGCGGCACATTCGTCTGTGTCAGCACCCGCCGACCGCTGAAGGTACGGGTGGCCGTGCCGCCGGACGCAGGCACCGTACCGCCAGACAAAATGCGGCTGGTCGTCGATGTTGACAGTGTCAGGGGCGGGATGACGGACACCTCATCGACGACGTCACCGCGGGATGAATTCCTGGTGGTCGAGACGGAGGTAATACTGCCGCCGGCTGTGTCGGTGTAGACGTTAGTGCACGTACCTTCCGCGGTGGCTGGATTGAAAGTGCAACTTCCGTTGGTGGTCGACGTGAATGCGCCGGATGTGATCACGATGCGGTAGGTAGCGACGCCCGTGCGACAACTCGTCGAGGATGAAGGGGTGCCACCGGGGCCGGATCGTGTGCCGGCGCGCGAACCGGATCCGCGCCCGGACTGAGAGCCAGCCGGATAGCCGGACGTGCCACCGTAGAACGCCGTTGCCACGCCCATCGCGACGATCGCGATCAGCACCCTGCCACCGTTTCCGACGCGCACCACGCGAGGGTACGGCACAATACCGCAACGTGTCCATCCTTGCGGGCCGCGCGCTCCGTCTCGCGAGCGCCGCATTCCTTCTTCTGGCCTGCGGCACCGCCGCTCTCTCACCAGTCATGCCCTGGTGGCTGACGGCCGGCGCGGCGAGCGTTCTCGTGACCGGGCTGTGGCGTCCCGACATTGCTTTTCTCGCCTTGATTGCCGCCGCTCCCTGGGGGGCTCGGTTGGCCGGCGTGCCAGTTCGGGCGACCGAATACTTGTGCGCCGCCTTCCTTGTCGCGTGGCTGCTGCGGATCGATCGGCCGCTTCGCCTGTCGAGTGGCGGCGCCCGCGCGGCTGCGGTTCCGGGCCTTGCCTACGCGCTGCTTGTGATTGTGTCGTGGGTTCGACTGGTCCTTGCGGGATCGACGCTGCGCGGGTGGCCGCGCGTGCTGGACGCGGCCCGCTTGCTGCCAGCCGACTATCTTGTCACTGCCGGCCGCGATCCCCACACGGCCGCGGCGCTGCAAATCCTCCTTGGCCTCGCTATCTGTTTTGGCGTCTCAACGCTCGTCGCACGTGATGAGAGAGTCGCCAGGCGAATAGCGCTAGTCATTGCCATCGGCGGAATCGTAGCGGCAGCGAGCACAGTGATTGCAGTGCCCATCCGATACCTCCTCACGGGCGATACCAACGAACTGATCCGATACTTCGTGGTCACGCGCTCGCGCTATGCATTCCACGTGCCCGACGTCAACGCGGCTGGGTCGCACTTCATCCTGGCTGGCCTGCTTGCTCTCGGTCTTGGTACGTCGCGGACGCGACGGACATGGTGGATCGTGAGCCTGACCGTCACCTTCGCAGCGCTCTGGATCTGCGGATCGCGCGCGGCCATGGTGGCTGGCGTGGTTCTGGTGACATTCTGTCTATCCGGCTGGCGACTCGTGCGCTGGGGATGGCGTTGGCCGTCGATCTCCACGCGGACCCTCGCCGGCGTCGGGGCGGTGACGCTGCTCGTGCTCGTGTTGTCGCCGGTCGTCGTCGGGAACGCGTCGGCCATGAGTGGCAGTGCCAGTCGCTCGATGAGCGTGCGCGAAGAATTTCTGGTCACAAGCACGCGCATGCTCGCCACGGCGCCGGTGTTGGGTGTGGGCGTGGGTACGTACTACCAGCGTTCGAGCGAGTTCATGCCGCCGGGCATTCGCGCGCTCTACGGGCGCGAGAACGCGCACGACTACTTCATGCAGACGGCGGCCGAGCTCGGCCTGCTGGGTGTCATCGCGTTCGTCTGGTGGCTGGGTGCTTCGCTGGCGCCGCTCTGGCGCTGTATTGGTGCGGAGGGGAGACCCGCTCCGGCGCTTGCCCTGATGCTTGGGTGTGTTGGCTTTCTCCTGACGTGCGTCACCGGTCATCCGTTGCTCGTCGTTGAGGTCAGCGTACCGTTCTGGGCCGCACTCGGACTGGCGATGAGCTCGAAGGTATACTGACGCTGTGCCGGCCTCGTGGCAGCGTGTCCTTGCCGTGATCGGCGTGACGTGGTCGTTGCTCGCTGCAGGATCCGCGTTGCGCGCCACGCGTGCTCTTCCACTCGACCCTATGGCGCGGCTCGAAGCAGAGTTTCGAGCGCTCGCTCCAGACCTCCCGCCGTTTGGCGAAGTGGGTTACCTCGAACGCTACGAAGGGGGTGGCTCGGTTGACGCGGTCCGGGCGCACTACGCTGCGCAGTATGCGCTGGCGCCGCGCGTGATTGTCGGCCGCACGGGACAGGAATTTGTCATCGTGGCAGAGGGCACGGAACGGCCCGGCGGTGACCCGCGATTGAGAGGCTACTTCCGCGTCGCAGGCACGCCGGCGGGCCATCGTATCTTTCGCCGTCCCGCTCCATGATTCAGGCGCTCATCGGACTGGCCCTGCCGATCGCGGCGGTGTGGGCTGCATTCAGAGCCGCCCGCCTCGGAGAGGCGGCGCACTCTCGATTGCTGACGCTGGCGCTGGCGTCCTGCGTCGGCATTGGTGCCTCGTCCGCCTTGACGTTTGCGACGCTGATGCTGGGAGGACGGCTCAATACCGCCTTTGTCGTCCGCGACGCCCTCACCTGGATCCTTCTCCTGCTGGTCTCGCTGTGGCTGGCCCGAGGGCGCTCGCCGAACGTGCCGGGTGACGCTTTCCCGCCCGCGACCCCGGTTGATTGGCTTCTGCGCACGGCCTTTCTGGCGGTGTTCGTCATGGCGTGTGCGGTGCCTCTGATCGAGTACTCCGTCTCACCACACGGACAGTGGGACGCGTGGGCGATCTGGAATCAGAAGGCGCGCTTCATGTTTCGGGCCGGACCGCGCTGGATCGACTCGATGGCCATTCCGTGGTCGCAGCCAAGCCATCCACCTCTCGTTGCAGCCTCGGTCGCCAGGCTGTGGGCGTACGCCGGGCGGGAACTCACCGTCGTGCCGGCCATGCTGTCGGCCGCTTTCGCCGTCTCGATGCTGACCGTCGTCATGGGCGCCCTCGACGTTCGACGGCAGCGTGCCTGGGTGGCCGGCACCATCCTGATCGCGCCGTTGACATTCTCGCATCTTGCATCCGCACAGACCGCCGACCTCCCGCTCGGCCTCTTTCTGATCGCGACGCTCGTGATGTTGCCGATGCGACCCGCCGCGTGGCGGATGGGCTTCCAAACCTCGGCGTCGCTCTGGCTGGCAGGCGCAACCGCGAGTCTCGCGGCATGGACGAAGAACGAGGGCGTAGTCTTCTTTGCGGCGTCCACGGCGCTCGTGATCTGGTCGGCCTTCCGTCACGGACGGCCACGCGACATCTTCTGGTGGGCAATCGGTGCAGTGCCGTTTCTTGCGGCGCTGGCGTGGTTCAAACTTGGCGTGGTGCCAGAGGCGCCGGACTACCTCGAAGGGGCCACGACGCTCTCGACCATCACGGCTCGGCTGTTCGACGCCAAGCGTCAGGCAGTGCTCTGGGAAACCATATGGTCGCTGGCGAGCCGATGGGGCGGCCCGGCAGCGGCAGGTTCACTCTTTGTGGTCCTGGCGGTT
>Ga0075430_100004722_pt1 | contig 11456 bp, 9 predicted proteins | sample RhiMetdeltSRZDD4_FD_75294 | JGI IMG/M metagenome (GOLD analysis project Ga0075430, IMG submission 75294) | Populus rhizosphere microbial communities from Tennessee, USA - Rhizosphere MetaG P. deltoides SRZDD4 | ecosystem: Host-associated > Plants > Roots > Rhizosphere > Soil | place: USA... | reverse complement strand
TCACAGCATCACCCTCCCAAAAGACGCCCATGCGCACGACATCAGCGTGACGCCCGGTTCACATCTCGAACGGGCGCTCGGGGCCGCCATCGTGGCTGATACCTGCCGCGTCAACAGCCGGCACCACCAGTCGGTCGGCCGGTTGGGCGAGGGACTCGTCGCGACGGCGGTCGCTGACGATAAGATCATCGAGGGGATCGAGAAAACGGGTGCCCCGTTCTGCATCGGCGTGCAGTGGCACCCGGAGAATTTCTGGCGGACGGGAGAGTTCGCCCCATTGTTCGATGCGTTCGTCAGCGCGGCCAGAACGCGGCTGACCCCAGCCGCTGGGTTTGAGCTCGATATGGAGCACTCGGACTGACTCGGCGCTCGTCGTGATGGCCTCCCTGGCGTCGCGGTCGTCGTGGCCATCGCGATCGATCGTGCACACGCGTGCGGGCGTCAATACAGCGACTGGTGGCTAACTGGGGTTTGGGTGAAGTGACGAGTGTTGCTCGAGGTCCGGCTGAAGCCGGACGCTACGGGCGCTCGAAGACACCCAGGCTTTCGACGTGCGGGGTGTTTGGGAACAGGTCGAACGCGCGAAGCGAGGTCAGCTGGTAGTTCGCTTCGAGGAGGCGTTTGGCGTCTCGCGCCATGGTCGGCGGGTCGCACGAGACATAGACCATGCGCTCGGGAGCGAGCCGGATGATTGACTCGATCGTTTGACGCGAGAGGCCGGTTCGCGGCGGGTCGACGATGACGGTGGCTGGAGACGAGCTCACCTGCGACAGGTAGTCCTCAACGGAGCTCGAGACGACCCGAATGGTGTCGCCGAACTGCGCGGCGTTGTGCGTCAGATCCGCACCGCTCGATCGATCCCCCTCGACCGCCGTCAGGCCGCGCCGGCCGACAGCGGCGAACGCCACCGAGAACAGGCCAACGCCAGCGTAAAGATCGAGCACATCGCGGTCTGCGGGCACCGCGTCGAGCACTCCTCTGACGAGATCGGGCAGCAGAAACCTGTTCGCCTGGAAGAACGACGCGGCGTGCCGTTCGAGCCGTCCGGTCGTCCCCTGGTTCATCGTTAGCGACGCCAGGTCGTCTGCGACGGTCGATATACCCGTCTCGAACGTGCCCGAGGGGCTTGTGATGGTGACTCCGGTGACACCGGGCATCCTGGCCAGCGCCGTCAGTGCATCTCGGGCCGCGGGGACAGCGCCGGGAATCTCGATCCGGAGTACGCGCGCGTCTGCTTTCAGGTTCTCGGTGATCTCGAGCGACGATGTTCGGATGCCGGCATCGTGCAGCGAGGCGATGGCCGCATCGGCTGCGTCGAGACCCGCCTCGATCATCTGGTGCGTCGATCGCGGGTCGCAGAGAACGTGACTGCCCTCTCGATAGAATCCGGTGCGGTTGCCGCTGACGTGCAATCTCGCCCGCATCCGGTATCCATGCTCCGGCGATCCAGCAACCGTAACCGGCGCGCCCAGCACGATGCGCCCGAGACGGGCGAACGCATCCTGAATGACGGCCGCCTTGACCTCGAGCTGACGTTCGTAGGCGATGTGAGAATACAGGCATCCGCCACACAGCGGATCGCCGAATGGCTCGCGGCGATCTGGCGATGGCGCGATCACGGCGACGGCGGTCGCAAAGGCCAGCTGACGCTCGACGCGATCGATTCGGGCGCTCACGCGTTCGCCCGGGATCGCGCCGGCGACGAACACCACCTGACCACCGTGCCGCGCAATCATGCGGCCGCCGGCGGCCGGCTTCTCGACCAGCAGCTCGATTTCCTGCCCGGCAGTCAGCATAGCTACTCGAATGAAACGGACGGGAGCCCGAGGGACTCTCGAACGAGACGCCTGAACGCAGCGTCGACGGCAGTCTGATGCGCATCGCGCGACATGCGGCCGGCAAACGGCGTGAGCTCGCTCTCAGCCTCGCGCCGCAGGGACGCGCTGGTCGACGCGTCGAGCGCGACCACACCCGCATCGATCAGCTGGCGGTCGATCTCGCCCAGCCGACTGATGAGAGCGGATCGCTTGTCCCCGCGCGCATGTTTCGCGTCCCCCAGCAGACCATCCAGTTCCTCCATCGCCCCGGCGACGACCGGATCGAGAGAAGCGGCGTTCGGCGAGTTTCGCGGAACGGCGAGACGGGCAATCACACGCTCGATGTGCGCGGCGAGACTAGGTCGTCGCGGTGGCTCGGCCGACAGTGCACCCGACGCCGTGACGCCAACAGCGCGGCGCCAGTCATCGAACAGCTCGAGGATGTCAGCTTCGCAGAATTCGATCCGGACTGGACGTCTCCGCAGGCCCTTTGCGTAGTAGCGCTCGCAGTATTGATCGATCCCCTTGAAGGCGAGCGCCAGCGGAACGCCCTGTTCCGCCCACCCACACACCTGCTCGAAAGCCGGGCCAACGATACGAATCAGGTGTCCGGCGTTCTTCTGGCATAAGTACGACTCGACCTGTCGGCAGTACTCCGCGACCTCCATCGTCATGCGCTCGTTTTGGCCCTTTGATAGATGATCCGCAGTCCCTGCAGCGTCAGGTCTGGCTCCACGCGCTCGATCGCTTTCGTCTCGGCTGCCAGAATGTCCGCCATGCCGCCGGTGGCAATGCAGGACGCGCGATGGCCGCCGGGCAATTCCGCCCGCATCCGCTGAACGATTCCGTCCACCATCGAGACGTAGCCGAAAAAGAGACCCGCCTGCATCGAGGTCACGGTCGTCGTGCCGATGATCGAGTCAGGCTTGCGCACGTCCACGCGCGGAAGTCGAGCGGCGCGCTGGAACAAGGCGTCGGCCGAGATCCCGATACCAGGGCAAATCACGCCACCCACGTACTCTCCGTCCGCGGATACCGCGTCGAACGTCGTCGCGGTTCCGAAGTCGACGACGATGAGCGGAATCCGTTTGGCGCGGCCGTAGAGCTCGTAAGCGGCGACGGCGTTGACGACGCGGTCGGCACCAACGTCGCTCGGCGGTGTGTACAGCACCGGCATCCCGCTGTTTTTGGCCGGATCGACCGTCACCGGCTCTCGCCCGAAATATTGCCGCGACATGTCTTCCATCGGCCTCGTCAGCGGCGGTACGACAGACGACAGGATGATGCCGTCCACCGCCGTTCGATCGAAACCGCTTTGCTCGAAGAGCTGGGTCACGAGCACGCCCATCTCGTCGGCCGTCCGCTCGCGGAACGTCGCGATGCGCCAGCTCTTGGTCAGCCGATCGCTCTCGAACACGCCCAGGACGATGTTCGTATTCCCGACGTCGATCGCCAGCAGTTGCACTCGAGTCATCGCCACACAAGTTCTCCGGCGATCACGCGGTGAACGTGCTCGCCAATGCGGATCAGCAATGCGCCGTCGTCGGCAATCCCTGCCGTAATGCCCGCCTGCCGTCCCGATGGGCCTTCGTACTCCACCTTCGACCCCATCGCGGACGGCGCCAGTTCCCGCCACTTGGTCAGGACACTCTCTGATTCTCCCCGCGACAGCCGTGCCATGTGTTGTGAAAACGACACCAGCGTTGCGGCCAGCACACTGCCGGCGTCGACTGGCCTTCCGAGTTCCCCTTCTAACGACGAGGCGCGATCGGCGATCGCCGCCGGATACGGCACTGGACGCAGGTTGATGCCGAACCCGAGCACGACGTGCTGCAGGCCATCGCTGCCGCTCGTCGCTTCCGCGAGAATCCCGGCGATCTTGCGGCGCCGCGACGGGCCAGGCGCGCGCGTGACGATGTCGTTCGGCCACTTGATTTCAACCGGCAGGGCCGTCGCCGCGCGAATGCCTTCGGCGACCGCGACGCCGCCCGCAAGGGTCAGGTACGGGGCTGCACGGCGGTCGCGGCAGACGATGGACACGTAGAGGCCAGCCTCGGGGGGCGAGAACCAGTCACGCCCGAGCCGGCCTCGTCCGGCAGTCTGGGCGGCGGCGACAACGATCGTCCCTTCGTGCGCGCCGGCCTCGGCCAGACGCGCCGCGGCGTCGTTCGTCGAGCCGATCTCCGAATAGTAGTGAGCAGTTCGTCCGAAGTCTCCGCGCCGTGCGGCAGTCGCCTCGAGGGCGACCGCGAGGTCGTGCGGAATAGGCTCAGACATCCGGTTCCAGCTCGAAGCTGAGGTCCGCTGCAGGTGCCGAATGGGTGAGCGCACCGACGGAAACGTAGTCCGCTCCAGTCGCCGCAAGTTCCGGAAGACGCTGAAGCGTCACACCGCCCGACAGCTCGACCTTCGCGCGCCCGCCGATCCGGCGGACGGCGTCCTTGATTTCGTCGGTCGTCAGGTTATCGAGCAGGATGATGTCGGCACGGGCGGCGATCGCGCCATCGACGTCCGCGAGACTCTGCGCCTCGATCTCGATCGGCATCTCCTGGCCTGCGGCGCGCATGCGCTCGACGGCAACCGCGACGCCGCCCGCGAGGCGCACGTGGTTGTCCTTGATCAGGATCCCATCGTCCAGCCCCCCACGGTGATTGTTTCCGCCCCCAGCCCGCACGGCATACTTCTCGAGGGCGCGCAGCGTCGGGGTCGTCTTTCGCGTATCGAGGATCATGATGCGCCCCGCCGCAGCGTCCACGAAGGTGCGGGTCAATGTCGCGATGCCACTCAGACGCTGCAGGAAGTTCAACGCCGTCCGTTCGGCCGTCAGCATCGCGCCAGCCGCACCGCGCACTTCGGCAACGACGACGCCGGGGTTGCAGCGGTCTCCGTCTTTCACTCGCGGTTCGAAGCTGACCGATGGATCGAGCTGACGGAAGGCTTCAGCCGCTACGTCGAGACCGGCAATCACGCACGCTGACTTGGCGAGGATGGTGCCTTTCGCGCGTTGCTCGGCGCTGACCGTCCCCTCGGTCGTGACGTCTCCCCAACCCAAATCCTCGGCGAGCGCGCGGCGAACGGTCTCGCGATAGATGGCTGGTTCAGGCGGCGCGAATGGGACGCTTTTCACGTATGACGCTCCGGCGGCCGATTCTCCGGCGGCGCCAGCTCCATGTCAACCTGCAGCGCCTCGGATACGCGCGTTTCGATGCGCTGAATCAGGCCGGAGGCACACACATCACGCTCGACCTCCGCCAGGAGCGCCAGTTCATCCTGCGGCGCACGGATGACGATGCGCGAGACCTGCGTCTTGAGCGGCCGCTGTTCTTCTGATTTCTTCTTGCGAACGGCGCCCAGCACTTGCGACGCAAACTGCAGGGCCTTCACGGCGTGAGGATCGGGCTCGGCAGGCCGGCTGGCAGCCAACACTTCTTCCGCCGTCGGCCACTTCGAGGTGTGAATCGAACCAGGTCTCCACCACGACCACACTTCCTCGGTAGCGAACGGCAGGAAGGGCGCGAACAAGCGGAGGACCACCGAGAGCGTGGTCAGGAGGGTGCCATTGGCTGACGCTGCGAGCTCGTCGCCCTGGTCGCCGTATCGCCGGCCCTTGACCAGTTCGAGATAATCGTCACAGAAGCCCCAGAAGAACGTCTCCGTACGTTCGAGCACGCGAGTGTAGTTGTAGTCCTCGAGGTCCGCCGTGGATTCCTCGACGAGCCTCGATAACGTCGTAAGCAGCCCGCGATCGACCAGTGCGGTCGCCGGCCCGTTCGGCTCCGGACGCGCGAGCACGAACTTCGACGCGTTGAGCAGCTTGATCGCCAGGCGGCGGCCGACGCGCATCTGCCCCGTGTCGAATGCCGTGTCAGTTCCCGGCCGGCCGCTCGCCGCCCAGTAGCGGACGCCGTCAGAGCCATGTTCCTCGAGGAGCCCCATCGGCGTGACGACGTTGCCCTTCGATTTCGACATCTTCTTCCGATCTGGATCGAGCACAAAACCGGAAATCGCCGCGTTCTTCCACGGCGCTGTCCCGTGCTCGAACTCCGATCGGAGCATCGTCGAAAACAACCAGGTCCGGATGATGTCGTGCGCCTGCGGCCTCAGGTCCATCGGAAACACACGGGAGTAGAGGTCGTCATCCTCCTGCCAGCGGCCGACAATCTGTGGCGTCAGCGAGGACGTCGCCCACGTGTCCATGACGTCGGGGTCGCCGATGAAACCTCCGGGCTGACCGCGTTGATCGGCCTGGTAGCCTTCGGGAAGGTCCGTCGACGGATCGATCGGAAGGCGGGATACGTCCGGTACCATCGGCGCCGAGCGATCGATCGTCCCGTCCTCGCTGATGCGGTACCACACAGGGAAAGGCACGCCGAAAAAACGCTGACGGCTGACGCACCAATCACCCGCGAGGCCGTTGATCCAATTCTCGAGCCTGGTCTGCATGTACGCAGGATGCCAGTGCATCTCGCGGGCGGCGGCAAGCAGTCGCTCACGGTAGTCCATCGTCTTGATGAACCACTGGCGGCTGGTAATGATCTCGAGCGGGCGATCCCCTTTTTCGTAAAACTTCACCGCATGGGTGATCGGCTTCGGCTCTCCAATGAGGTTCCCGCTCTCGCGCAGCAGTTCGACGATCCGGGTACGGGCCTTGACGGCAGAGAGGCCTGCGAGTTGATCGTACGCCGTCTGCGCGCGGTCGCGGTCGATGGTTGCCCAGCCATCCGATCCCCAGGAGATGTTTCGAAGGGCGCCATTCGCCTGAATGACAGCGCGGACCGGGAGGGAGAGCTCGCGCCACCAGATCACGTCGGTCACGTCGCCGAACGTGCAGATCATCGCGACACCTGTTCCCTTTTCGGGGTCGGCGAGCGCGTGGGGACGGAGTGGAACGAGTGCGCCGAACAACGGCGTGACGAATTCCTTGCCGAAGAGTGGCGTGTATCGCTCGTCGTCGGGATGGGCCACGAGGGCAACACAGGCGGGAATCAGTTCCGGCCGCGTCGTGTCGATGTCGATCTCGATGGAGCCTGCCGCCTGACCTTCGGCCGGGCGGCCGAAGCGGATTCGATGATACGCGCCAGGCTGTTCGCGGTCTTCGAGCTCAGCCTGCGCGACGGCCGTTCGGAAGTCTACGTCCCAGAGCGTCGGCGCTTCGAGCTGATAGGCAATGCCTCGCTCGAGCAGGCGCAGAAACGAGAGTTGCGACATGCGCTGCGAGCGTCGATCGATGGTGGCGTACGTCATCCCCCAATCGACCGACAGGCCGAGGTACCTCCACAGGCGCTCGAACGCCTTCTCGTCCTCGGCGGTCAGCTTCGCGCAGAGCTCGATGAAGTTGGGACGCGACACCGCGATCGGCTGCTTCCCGGGCTTGTCCGGCGGAACGAATCCGGGATCGTACGGCAACGATGGATCGCAGCGAACGCCGAAATAGTTCTGGACGCGGCGTTCCGTCGGCAGGCCGTTGTCGTCCCAGCCCATGGGGTAGAAGACCGCCTTGCCTCGCATGCGCTGAAACCGCGCGATCACGTCGGTGTGGGTGTACGAAAAGACGTGACCCACATGCAACGAACCGCTCACCGTCGGCGGCGGGGTGTCGATTGAGTAGATCTCCGAGCGCGGGCGAGTCCGGTCGTAGCGATAGATCCCCTCGGTTTCCCAGCGCGCGTTCCACGTATCTTCCAGTCCCTCGAGCGCAGGCTTCTCGGGGACGGCAATCGGATGGTGCAGATCCAGGCCGTCTGGCATAAACCAACAATTGTACTGTAGGAGCGTGCGGGATCGCGGACAAGCCTGCCACGCCGTACTAGCGGTGCGACTTGATTCGGTCGATTTCCTCGCGGACGAGCCGTTCGGCGGCGTCGAGCACCATCCGGCGCATGTCTTCGTCGTTCATGCGCGACACGACCTGCCGGACGATCGCTTCGATCGCTTCATCCGACATCCGTTCTCCTGGCGCAGGTGCAATCGGTCTCTCCTGCTCCGCCGAGAGCAGCGCCGCGAACGCTTCATGAAGTGCACCGGGCTGAGCGGAAACAGGAGCCGCAGGCTCTGGCGTCATCGGCGTCGGAACGTCGGCGCGTGCGGCCTCAACGCGAGGCGGAACCAGTGTTGGTGGTGGCGGCGCAGGTGCTTTGGCTGCGGGTGCAACCGGGGTCGGAACCTGTCGCAACGCCGGAGGCGGCGCAGACTGTGGTTGCGGCGGCGGAGTGGGTAACAACGCGTCGGCGAATCGCAGAGGCGTCGGGCCGGTGACACCAGCGCTTGGCGGCGGAAGCGTGGTCCCGGAGTTCAGGACGATCTCGGGAACCGAATCAGCGTCCTGGCCGGTCGGCGTAATCACCGACAGATCGAACGGCGCGGCCTCCTCCATCAGCGGCGGCGGGGCCGTGCTCATGCTGGCGAGTGCGGCATCCAGGCGATCGAAATAGTCCTCGAGCGCGTCGCGCGAACCGCCGATGGGCGCCGAGGGTTCGAGCCGGTCCAGATCCGCAGTTCCGACGCCCGACGGCTTGGCGGTTGGCGAGGCCGTCGCCGCAGCCGACGCGGGCCGCGCCGCAACGAGGGCAGGCTCAGACGCCGAATCAGACTGGCGATCGAGCAGCTCGCGCACCCGGGAAATGACCGCCTGCGGCTCGAACGGCTTCACGAGCACACCGTCCGCCCCGACAGCGCGGGAACGCGCCTCGTCGACCGGCTCGAACGCGCCGGTCAGCAGCAGGACCGGGATGTGCGAGAACTCCGGCGTGCTCTTGATGAAAGAGGCGACATCGTAGCCGTCCCGCTCGGGCATCCCGATGTCGGCCAGCACGATGTCAGGACGATCGGCTTTGACGCGGTCGATCGCCTGCTGGCCGTCACCGACCGCAATCACCTGCACGTTCTCATCCGCAAAGGTGAGCTCGATCACACGCTGAATGGTCACGCTATCGTCGGCGAGGAGCAGCTTCGGCATGACGCGCTACACCTGTTCCATGCGAGGCCTGACGTTGTCGTTGATGTACGTGATGATGTGCTGCATCGGGGTGCCTGGCAGAAATATGCCCTTGATCCCGATATCACGCAACTTCGGAATGTCGACGTCGGGAATAATCCCTCCTATCACGACCATCACATCGTCGAGCCCTTTCTCTTTCAGCAACTCCATGACCCGCGGGCAGATGTGCATGTGCGCGCCGGAGAGTATCGATAGCCCGATGGCATCCGCGTCTTCCTGGAGCGCGGCGCCGACGATTTGTTCCGGCGTCTGCCGCAGCCCCATGTAGATGACTTCCATCCCTGCATCACGCAGCGCACGCGCGATGACTTTTGCTCCCCGGTCGTGCCCGTCGAGACCGGGCTTGGCAATCACCACCCGAATTTTACGCATCGGCTACCGAAACCTTCGCCCCTGCCCCATCCGATCGCCCATCGCCCATTGCCCATCGCCCATGGTTTCGTGCCCGCCCGTTCATCAGATGAGCGGCACTTCCTCGTACTCGCCCCACACATCGCGCAGCGCGTCGCACATTTCGCCGACCGTCGCGTATGCGCGCACGCAATCCAGGAGCGGATACATCGTGTTTCCTGTCCCCCGGGCCGTCTCCCGCAGCGCCTCGAGCGACCGGCGGACCTGATCGTTGTCTCGCGTCTTCCTGAGCTGCTCGAGCCGGCTGAGTTGCTTTTCGGCCGTTGACTCGTCGATGTACAGGATTGGAACCGGCGGCTCGTCTTCCTGCACGAAATCGTTGACGCCGACGATGATCTTGTCGCGAGCCTCGACCGCCTGCTGGAACTTGTAAGACGCTTCCGCGATCTCCCGCTGAGGATACCCCTCTTCGATCGCCTCGACCATCCCGCCCAGACGATCGATCGTCTGGAAGTAGTCGCGCGCGCCCTGTTCCATGTCGCTCGTCAGGCGTTCGATGAAGTACGACCCACCCAGCGGATCGACGATGTTGGTCACACCGCTTTCGTAGGCGATCACCTGCTGCGTCCTGAGCGCGAGGGTGGCAGCTTCGGCCGTGGGCAGCGCGAGCGCCTCGTCGAGCGAGTTGGTGTGCAGGGAGTTCGTGCCGCCAAGCACCGCCGCCAGCGCCTGAAGGGCCGTCCGCACGACGTTGTTGTAGGGCTGCTGAGCGGTGAGCGAGACGCCTGCCGTCTGCGTGTGGAAACGAAGCTTCCAGGACCGCTCGTGCTTCGCGCCGAACCGATCGCGCATGACGTCGGCCCAGAGCCGGCGGGCCGCACGGAACTTTGCGATCTCCTCGAAGAAGTCGCTGTGCGAGTTGAAGAAAAACGAGATGCGGGGAGCGAAGTCGTCCACGTCCAGCCCTGCATCCATGCCGTACTGGACGTATTCGATCCCGTCGCGTAGCGTGAACGCGAGCTCCTGGAGCGACGTGGAACCAGCTTCGCGGATGTGATAGCCGCTGACCGACACCGTGTTCCACCTCGGAACTTCCTTGGAACAGAACGCGAACACGTCGGTGACCAGACGCATCGACTCGCGCGGCGGGTAGATGTATTCCTTCTGGGCGATGAATTCCTTGAGGATGTCGTTCTGAATGGTGCCCGACAGCTTCGACCAGTCGGCGCCCTGCTTCTCGGCTACCACCAGGTACATCGCGAAGATCATCGACGCCGGCGAGTTGATCGTCATCGACGTCGTGATGTCGCCGAGCCGGATGCCGTCGAAGAGCCGCTCCATGTCGGCGAGCGACACGATGCTGACCCCGCACTTCCCGACTTCACCGAGCGACAGCTCGTGGTCCGGATCCCGGCCCATGAGCGTCGGCAAATCGAACGCCACGCTGAGGCCTGTCCCGCCCGCTTTCAGAAGGGTCTTGTAGCGCTCGTTGGTTTCCTCCGGCATCCCGAAGCCGGCGAACTGCCGCATCGTCCAGAGCTTGCCTCGGTAGCCGGTGGGGTGAATGCCCCGGGTATAGGGAAACTCGCCCGGATTGTTGATGTCGCGCTGGTAGTCGAGCCCCGCAAGATCGTCGCTGGTGTAGAGACGTTCGATCGGCCGCCCGGAAATCGTCGTAAAGGGTATGTCCCGCTCCGGCGACTTCTTCAGTGTTGGCTCTACGACCTCCCGCTCCCAGCGCTGCTTATCGGTCTCCGCGGTAAGGCTTTTCATACGCGGACATTATAGCCCGTCGCCCACCGAAGCTCTGCGATGGATCGTGGGAACCGCACACCAGGAAACGCCGCAGGCCAGCAAGGAACGGCTTCCCTGCTGGCCTGTGACGAGCAACGGTATTCAGAAAACTACTCGACCTTCGCGCAAATCACGTGAACGCGCACCTGTGTGATGATTGGGCTCGTCGAGAACACATTGCGCACGGTTACGCGCCAGCCAACCAGCGTCGAATCGTTCACGGGCGCGGAGGATAGAACGGTCAGCTTTTCACCATTGCTCATGAGCTCGTACCCGCCACCAATTGGCACGTTGCCCGGCGTCGGACACGCGACCTGAATCGGCCCTTGAACGACAGTCGGCCATGCTTGGAACTGCGTCGTCAGCATTGTCCGGACTTCGTAGCCGCTCACGCCGTTCGTACCGTTGGTTCCGTTGGCGCCAGGCAACCCGGGCGCACCCGCAGCACCCTGGGCACCCTGCGGCCCCACAGGACCCACCGGCCCCATCGCACCAGT
>Ga0075430_100004721_pt1 | contig 11456 bp, 7 predicted proteins | sample RhiMetdeltSRZDD4_FD_75294 | JGI IMG/M metagenome (GOLD analysis project Ga0075430, IMG submission 75294) | Populus rhizosphere microbial communities from Tennessee, USA - Rhizosphere MetaG P. deltoides SRZDD4 | ecosystem: Host-associated > Plants > Roots > Rhizosphere > Soil | place: USA... | reverse complement strand
GAGCTCGCCGTGCGCGAGGCGTACCGATTGGCCGTCGCCTCTGGCAGCGTGGGCCGTCGAGGACCGTGGCTCGGGACGCAGGCTGCGGCGCTGGCGCGCGATCGCGAGCTGGCCCGGCGGGACGTAGCGCGGCTGGTCGAGATGGCTGCCCGCAACCGCGTCGATCCGCTCGGGCTCATCCCCGTGTGGCGCCTCGAGCGGCGGTTTTCCGTCGAGCGCCCGCTCATGGAACCGCTCACCTCGAAAGCCGAGCGCGACGCGCTCGAGGGCGTTCCGGCGCTGGTTCGCCAGATCGATTCGCTCGCAGGGGAGGAGCGCAGGCTCGCCGCTGACAGTTCGTACTCGATGCCGGCGACCCCGGGGCGCGTCTCGGAGTCCGCGGCTCGCAGACTCGCGTGGGTTGTGTCGACGCGCGCGGCCCCACCGCAGGCGCCAGTGGCCGTTGCGGTGACGAGCACAGTTCGGCCGGCGCGGCTGACCGGCCCCGTCGATCTCTCCCTGCGCGAAGGGCTGACGCGCTTCGCTCAGCGGGCGGTCAACGATGAAACGCTCGCGGCCGAATACGCGCTGTTCAACACGCGTGACACGTCGCAGACGACGTCGCCGTCACTGGCGGTGCTCTGGGCCGCCGTGTCGATGCGCGCGTACGGACAGGAGCGAGTCTGGTTCCCCGGCGACCCTGGTCCGACGGTTCCTGATCTCAAGGACCGCTTCGGCCTCGCGTCGGTGAGCTTCGATGCCGGTGTCCCCGTCGTGTGGCGCCCGTACTACCTGCGCATGCTCGGCGTCGCGCTGACCGACCTGCAGCGCGTGCTGCCGGCATTCGGTGTGCGCGGGCTGGGTGTTCACTTCGGCGAGAGCCCGATGCGAGACGCGGCGCTCGCCATGCACGATCCGGCGACGCGCACCATCTTCTTCCCGATCGGCACGAGCGCTGGGGTAATGGCGCACGAGCTCGCGCACGACCTCGACTGGCAGACCGCGCGCACACGTTATGGGCTGCGCGGCACGTACAGCACCGACCGCGCGGTCCGGGAATACCGCGATCGGCTGGCAGCCTCGATGCGCGAGCTGAGCGACGCCGGCCCGGGCGAGAGCTCGTTAGGGACGGACGGCGCGCGCGCGTTGCCAAGTCCGCGCCCGACCGAGGTGTTCGCGCGGAACGTCGATTGGTTCGTCAGCGCCGCGCTGGCGCGCGAAGGTCGAATGAATGGCTACCTCTCCGCTGTTCAGGACGGCCTGCTGACCGGCTACGGCGCGGTCGCCGCGCCGGAAGTGTCGCGCGACGGCGCGCAGGCGATGATCGGCGCGCTCGACGAGATGACGCTCGTGGCGCCGGTGACTCGCGCGTGGTTCGTCGAAGCGCACGGCAAGGGGCGACAGGTTCCTGTCAGCGACCTCACGCGGCGTGTTCTCGACGTTCCGCTCACGCTTGGGGATCGTCGCGCGAGCCGACCAGGCGCGTCTCCGACCGACATGGTCGCGCTCTCGGGTGAAGCCAGCGCACGTGCCCTCGTCGCGATGGGCGCTGGCTGTCGCGACGGCGTGATCGACGACCGACTCGCCGACGAACGCGCGGACGTCCTTGTCGAGGCAGCGGACGCGCGCGCTCGCGGGTTGCTCGCGCGGCGCGCTCGGTTCGCGGCGTCGTCCGATCGTGCGCCGTGGCAGGCACGCGCGCTCCTCGGGAACGCCTGGAGGCCGGAGTACGCAGACAAGGCGCGTCTCGAGCTTCGCGACGTGATCCTGCGCCGCGCGGTCACTGCGTCCACGCCTCGCGGCGTCACCGCCGTCCTCGTCGCAACGCCACTCGGCTGCCGTTAGGCTAGCCGAGGGGGCCCGCGCGTCGCGGCCCCGGGAGCCCGCCGCCTCAGCTGGCTCCGTTCGCTCCGGCGATGCCCGCTCGCGCCGCTTCAGGGTTCTGCAGCACCACCGTCCGCGTGGGGTAGGCGAACTCGATCCTCTCGGCGGCGAACTTGCGCAGCAGCGTCAGGTTCACGGCCTGGTGGATGTTCATGTACGTCAGAAAGTCTGCGGTCAGGACGAAGTACACCGTCTCGAACGTCAGCGCCGAATCGCCATACGCGCTGAAATGCGACCGGTCGAAGCGAACCGGCGACTGCGCCTCGATCGCCTCGCGGATCATCGCGGGGATGCGGGCAATGACGTCAGCCGGCGTGTCATACCTCACGCCGATGAGGAACAGCACCCGCCGCTCCTGCATGCGCTTGAAGTTACGGATGCGGCTCTTGAGCAGGTCGGCGTTCGAGAAAATGAGCTGTTCTCCATTCACGCTCCGAAGCCGAGTCGTCTTGAGACCGATATGCTCGACGGTGCCGGTCAGCGTGTCCACCGAGATCGTGTCGCCGACCACGAACGGCTTGTCCACGACGATCGCGAGCGCGCCGAACAGGTCGCCCAGGATGTTCTGAACCGCGAGCGCGAGCGCGATACCGCCAACGCCAAGTCCGGTGATCAGCGCGGTGACGTCGTAGCCGAGCCGGTTGAGTGCCACCAGCGCGAGCATGATCCACAGGATTCCGCGCGCGACGAAGCTGAACGCGGCGATCGTGGTGCGGCTCGAGATGTCCGACTCGGCCTTCTGCTCGGCGTAGTGCTTGAACCAGAACGTGATGAGGCCGTTGCCCCAGATCGCGATCTGGACGATCAGCGCGATCGTCCCGAGAACGCGCCCGACGTCCAACGCGCGCTCGGGCAGCTCGAGAAATAGCGTCGCGCCCGCGACGGCCGCGGCGAGAATGAAGAAGTGGCGCGTCCGTCTCAGCAGGTCGACGACGGCGTCGTCCGCGCTCGTTGCCGTTCGCTCGGCGATCTTGCCCAGGCGTCGTGCGAGGAGCGTCCGCGCGACGAGCAGCGAGGAACCGACGACGACGAACACGATGCCGGCAACGAGCCACGCCCGCACCGAGTTGTGGTAGAACTGCCAGTCCAGGAATTCCGGCTCTTGCATCGACGATTGTCTGGTCTACGGTCGAGAGTCGCGGGCAGTGAGAGGACGGCCCGCGGCGTCACGCGGAGGCGCGCGTCGCCGCCTCAATCCTCGAGTATGGGTTCGTACTGCTCGACCGGCGGTGGACGAAGGTGATCGTCGGACGCGAGCACGCGTGCGCACGTGTTCCAGCGCAAAATAGTCTCGTCGTTGCCGGACGGACGCATTGCCTCCGCCTTCTCGTACCACTGCATGGCTTCCTGGAACGACTCGTACGCCATGGAGCCGGACCCCGGCGTCGACTGGCGGCGCTGTGCCTTGGCGCGACGCTCGCAGATGATTCCCGCGTAGTAGTGCCGCTTGTACTCGTCGCGCAGCCGAGGAAGCACGTCACGCGCCCGACGCACGGCGTCGCCGAGATCGTCGCCAAACTGGTCGGTGATCGAGAGGAGCAGGACGATCAACGCCTGCTGGTTTTCCGGCTCGACCTCGAGGATGTCGCGGCAGATGCTCTCCGCCGCTGACGAATCGTTGAGCAGACGATACCGCTCCGCCTTCTGCAGCGCGGCGGGAACGCCTGACGGTGAGATGCGCTTGAGCGTATGCACGGCAGCTCCGGGTCTGTTCGGTTCAAGGGGTCAGGTTTCTTGAAACGATTCATGAAACCTGACCCCAGTTGGTCAGCGGTTTCAAGAAACCTGACCCCAATCGACCCCACTCAGTCTTTCTTGCGTCGCGAGAAGATTTTCACGAGACGTCCGAGCGGGTCGTAAAACTCGTCGACGACGCGCTCCTTGAGCGGAATGATCGCGTTGTCGGTGATCGTGATGCTCTCCGGACACACCTTCGTGCAGCACTTCGTGATGTTGCAGTATCCGATTCCGTGCTCGCGCTTGAGATCGGCCACGCGGTCCTCGACGTCGAGTGGATGCATCTCGAGCGCCGCCGCGTACACGAGGAAGCGCGGGCCGATGAACTGCTCGTGCTTCTTGTGGTCGCGAAGGACGTGGCACACGTCCTGGCACAGGAAGCACTCGATGCACTTCCGGAACTCCTGCACGCGGTCCACGTCCTTCTGGTCCATGCGCCACGTGCCGTCGGCGGCATCGGGCTTCCTCGGCTTGAACGGTTTGATCTCCTGCTTCACGCGGAAGTTCCACGACACGTCGGTCACGAGGTCGCGCACCGGCGGAAACGCGCGCATCGGCTCGACGGTGACGGGCTTGTCGAGTGGCAGTTCGTTGAGCCGCGTCATGCACATGAGCTTCGGGCTTCCGTTCACTTCCGCAGAACAGGAGCCGCACTTACCCGCCTTGCAGTTCCAGCGTACGGCGAGGTCGTTCGCCTGGTCGGCCTGGATCTGATGAATGGCGTCGAGCACGACCATCCCTTCGGAGAGCGGCGTCGTGTAGTCCACGAGCTTGCCGCCCTTGTCGTCGCCGCGCCAGACGCGGAACGTCGCGCTGGGCGGCAGCGGTGTGGCAGCGGGGCTCGAGTGATTCGACATGTCGGGTTCGGCTCCTGGAGAGTGATGTCATCCTGAACGAAGCGAAGGATCTTCGTCATCCCGGCAACGGGCCCTCGGTCCGGACGACGAGGATTCTCCGGCTGACGCCGCAGAATGACCCGCTACTTCATTTCCTCGATCACTGCCTTGAGCTCTGCTGGCATCGGCGGAATCGTCACGCGCTCCAGCTGCATGGAGCCGTCCGCCGCTTTCTTCAAGGTGATGTTGAACGTTCCGTACTGTGGGTCCTTCTCCGGATAATCGTCGCGGAAGTGTCCGCCGCGACTCTCCCGTCGCTCGATTGCCGCACGCGCAACCGCCTCGGAGATCGTGAGCAGGTTCGGCAGGTCGAGCGCGGTATGCCATCCGGGGTTGTACTCGCGGTTGCCGGGCACGCCGACGCGCGTGGCTTCTTCCTGGAGCTTTCGCACCTCGCCGAGCGCGCGGACCATCTCGTCTTCGCGTCTCACGATGCCCACGCCGTCCTGCATGATCCCCTGCAGGCGATTCTGGATCTGATAGGGCCCGTCGCCGCCGCGGCCGTTCCCGCCGGCAGCCCGCTCGAACGGGCCGAGTGACCAACGTGACGCCGCGTCGATTGCGGCAGAATCGACGGACACCGCACCGTGTTCGCGCGCGAACTTCGCCGCGTAATCGCCCGCGCGCTTGCCGAAGACGAGCAGGTCCGAGAGCGAGTTGCCGCCAAGGCGGTTGGCGCCATGCAGTCCGGCGGCACACTCCCCCGCGGCGAACAGGCCGGGGACCGTGGACATCTGCGAGTCGCCATCCACGCGGATGCCGCCCATCACGTAGTGCGTCGTCGGGCCGACTTCCATCGGCGTCGTCGTGATGTCGATGTCGGCGAGCTGCTTGAACTGGTGATACATGCTCGGCAGCTTCTTCTTGATGTGCTCCGCGGCGTTAGGCAGCCGAGCCTTGATCCAGGCGATGTCGAGATAGACGCCGCCGTGCGGGCTGCCGCGCCCCTCGCGCACCTCGCGCATGATGCAGCGCGCGACGTGGTCGCGTGTGAGCAGTTCGGGCGGGCGCCGGGCATTCTTGTCGCCCTGCGTGTAGCGCCACCCTTCTTCTTCGTTGTCGGCCGTCTGCGACTTGTAGTTGTCCGGGATGTCGTCGAACATGAAGCGGCGGCCGTCCTTGTTCTTGAGAACGCCGCCTTCGCCGCGCACGCCTTCGGTGACCAGAATCCCCTTCACGCTCGGCGGCCAGACCATACCCGTCGGATGGAACTGGACGAACTCCATGTCCTGGAGCACCGCACCAGCGTGGTAGGCGAGCGAGTGACCGTCGCCCGTGTATTCCCAGCTGTTGCTCGTGATGCTGAAGGCGCGCCCGATGCCGCCGGTGGCCAGCACGATCGCCTTGGCCCTGAACACGCGAAAGCGACCGCGCTCACGATCGTAGGCGAACGCGCCAGAGACCCGTTCGCCGTCCCTGAACAGTGTGACGACCGTGCACTCCATGTGCACGTCGATCCCCTGATGGACGCCGTGATCCTGGAGCGTGCGGATCATCTCGAGTCCGGTGCGGTCGCCGACGTGCGCGAGGCGCGGATATCGATGTCCGCCGAAGTTGCGCTGAAGGATGCGGCCGTCGGGCGTGCGATCGAACAGGGCGCCCCATGCTTCGAGCTCGCGCACGCGGTCGGGTGCTTCCTTCGCGTGCAGCTCCGCCATGCGCCAGTTGTTGACGTACTGCCCGCCGCGCATGGTGTCGGCGAAATGCACGCGCCAGTTGTCGCGGTCGTCAACGTTGCCGAGCGACGCGGCCATCCCGCCTTCGGCCATGACCGTGTGCGCTTTGCCGAGCAGGGACTTGCAGACGAGTCCTACCTTTACTCCCGCGGCCGCGGCGGCGATGGCGGCGCGGAGCCCGGCCCCGCCGGCGCCGATGACGAGCACGTCGTGATCTATGGTTTCGTATTCAGGCATTCGTAGAAGACGAGATGATGCGCTCAGCCGGCAGCAGCTGGCGACAGACGACCAGCGCCTCGCAGCAGTCGCCGACGCTCGGCTATCAGATGATTCTTATGTCGCTCCAGACTCCCATCGAGCAGAGTCTGATGTAAATGTCGCAGAACGCCACCGAGAACAGGCTCAGCCACGCGAAGCGCATGTGTCGCTTGTTGAGCGCGGAGCAGCCGTCGTAGAGTCGCTGCCGGACGGGCCGGCCGGCGAGGCGGTCGAGGTAGCCGCCGATGACGTGGCGAAACGAGTGGCAGCCTAACGTGTAGCTCGTCAGCAGAACGACGTTCAATGCGAGCAGGAGCGTTCCGAGGCCGATGCCGAACGTCGTCTGCCCCGTAGCCGGATCCGTGAACCACATCGCCTTCCACACGTCCCACGACAGCAGAAACAGGAACACCACCGCAATGTAGAGGAAGTAGCGGTGGACGTTCTGGATGATCAGTGGGAACGAATGCTCGCCGCGATACGCCTTCCGCGGCTCGCCAACGGCGCAGGAGGGTGGGTCGGCCCAGAACGCCTTGTAGTACGCGCCCCGATAGTAGTAACAGGTGAACCGGAACAGCCCGGGAAAGGGCAGGATGAGAAGCGCGGGAGAGAACGGCAGCCAACCCGGCCACCAACCGGGCTTCGGGCCGAACCACGCGTGCGGCGAGTCGCCCCAGACCTCCGGCGCGTAGAACGGCGAAAGATACGGGCCGTAGGTGTAGTGGGCGTTCTGAAACGCTGCCCACGTTGCGTACACGACGAACGAACCGAGGATCACGAAGACGACTACCGGTTGCACCCACCACGCGTCGCGGCGATACGTCTCGCCAAACCCACGCTGAATTACCGGCAGTTGTGCATGCGCCATTCAAATCCTCCCTGTTCGCCGTCGTCGGCACCGCTCCATCGCCGTGCCCCCTTTCGCCGCGCAAAACAACGACGAGTGGCAATCTGCTGTCAATACGCAGGCCGATGTTCACTGCCTGTGAACGAGACCGACGGATTCCCCGTCGGCAGCCGCCAATGGGAGGGTCGATTCCCGATGAGCACTCGGCACCGTTCGCGCTGCGTCTTGCCAAACACCACCGGCGCATTGGGGAATCCGGATTCAGCGGATCGGGCGGACGAGCGGATCGATCCGTGGACCGGATGCGCCCTCGCGCCGGCGCCACGATGAGGTGAGCGGCGTACGCGGGTGGCGTTCCGCGGGTTCCCCCGTTTCTATCCGCTCGTTGCGCGAGGCGCCGTCCCGGCCGAGACCGATCCGAGCGATCCGTTTCATCCGTTTCATCCGCATACCCCTGAGCGTTGATGCCAGCCAGGCGGACGCAACGCAAAGGAACGGGGATGAGTCGCAGCACCAGATCGTCTCGACGGGACTCTCGGTCGTAGAGAGCCATTGCGGGCTCGGATCCCGATTCCGGATTCCCGATTGCCGATTCCCGACGCTATGTTAGCCGCGGATCGGTTGTGATCATTTTCAATCCAATCGGGGAGTCCCGACCATGACGGAACGCCGGTGGCATCGGCCCGCGGCGCGCGCCGCTCTTTGCGCGACCGCGCTTGCCGCCATCTCTGCCCTGAGTCACGAGGCGACCGCGCAGATTCCTGCCGCCGCGGCGGCGCGGCAGGCCGCACCGATCAACTATTCTCGCGCCGAGCAGCTGCTCAACTGGCACACGACGTTGCTCGTCTCCGGCGACGAGGTCGCTCCGCAGTGGCTCCCCGACGGGAACCGGTTCTGGTACCGGAACAAGACGGGCTCCGGCGCCGAGTTCGTCCTCATCGATCCGGTGCGAAACACGCGCGCGCTCGTTTTCGACAATGCGCGCCTCGCGGCGGCGATGTCCACCGCGCGCGATACGAGCTACGAGCCTAACAAGCTGCCGTTCCGCACGTTCAAGTTCGGGAACGATGGCAGGAACGAGCGCGAGATCGAGTTCACCGCCAACCGCAAGCGGTTCGTTTGCGACGTCGGGGCCTACCGCTGCACGGTCGGTGATTCGCTGCCGAGCGAGGTGCCGTTCGTGCTCTCGCCCGACAAGCTCACCGAAGCGTTCATCTCGAAGCACAACGTCTGGGTCCGGCCAAAGGCCGCATGCGCGGTCGCGCCCGCGGAGAAGGGCGGCCGGTCCGCCGGCTGTGATTCGACGCAGCTCACGACGGACGGGGTGGACTACTGGTCGTACGGCCTCACCATGCCGCGCCCGAACGAGCTCGTACGCCCGCAGCCGCGGCGGCCGCAGATCCGCTGGTCGCCCGACTCCAAGAAGCTCGTCGTCCATCGGACCGACGAGCGCGGCGTCGCCATGATGCCGTACATCTCGTTCACGTCACAGCGTCCGAAGCTCTATCAGCAGCCGTACGCGCTCCCGGGCGATACGATCGTCCCGAAGCCGGCGTTCCACATCATTGACGTGGCGACGAAAGGCAACCTCGCCGTCGCACTGTCCCCGCGTGCGAATCAACTGTCGGTCACCGGGTCGGCCCGCGACTCCGTTTGGGGCGAGGGTTCCGATCGCGTGTACGTCACGTATTTCACGCGCGGTTCCAAGAGCGCGTACCTCGCTGAAGTCGACGCTCGTACCGGCGCCTCGCGGATTCTCGCACGTGACACCTCGAAGACGTTCGTGGAGATCGGGCCATCGACGTCCGACCCGACGAGCTGGTACGTGACGAAGGACGGGAAGGACATCTTCTGGTGGTCGGAGCGTGACGGTTGGGCCCACCTCTATCGGCTCGACGGGTCGGCAACCGGGCAGGTTGCGGCCGCGGGGGACGGTGGCACGACCGGCCTCGTCGTCGAGAAGGTAAAGAACCAGGTCACGTCCGGCGCGTGGGCGGTCGGCGCCATCCAGTACGTGGACGAGACCGCGAAGCAGGTCTACTTCACCGCGCGAGGACGCGAGGCTGGTCGCAACTGCTATTACGCGCACCTGTACAGGGTGAATTACGACGGGAGCGGGCTGACGCTCGTCACGACGGAGGATGGCCACCACGACATCCGCTTCTCGCCGAGCGGTCGGTACTTCGTGGATACCTACTCTCGCGTCGAGAAACCGCCCGTCACGGTCCTGCGATCGATCGACGGCCGCGTCGTTCGGAAGCTCGAGGAAGCGGATGTGTCACGACTCTCGGCGATCGGCTGGCGTCCGGGCCAGGTGTTCACGGTCAAGGCGCGTGACGGAATCACCGACATTCACGGCGTCATCTACCTGCCCCCGAACATCGACTCGACGAAGAAATACCCGATCGTCGACCACATCTACCCCGGCCCGCAGGTAGGTAGCGTCGGGTCGTGGAGCTTCAAGAACGGCGGCGAGCCGTTCTCGCTCGCGGAGCTCGGCTTCGTCGTCATCCAGCTCGACCACCTCGGAACGCCGTTCCGGTCGAAAGCGTTTCACGACAATTACTACGGCAACTTCGGCGACAACGGGCTTCCCGATCACATCGCGGCGATCAAGCAGCTCGCCTCCCGGTACCCGTTCATCGACATCGAGCGCGTGGGGATCTTCGGCCACTCGGGTGGTGGCTTCGCATCGACCGACGCGATTCTCCGCTATCCGGACTTCTTCAAGGTGGCGGTGTCCGGGGCGGGGAATCACGACAACCGGAGCTACAACATCTACTGGGCCGAGAAATACCAGGGGCTCCTCAGCCGCGACACGCTCCGGAAGACCGACAACTTCGAGACGTCGGCGAACAAGACGCTGGCGAAGAACCTGAAAGGCAAGCTGCTCCTCATGCACGGCGACATGGACGACAACGTGCACCCCGCGATGACCATCCAGATGGTCGATGAGCTGATCAAGGCGAACCGCTCGTTCGATTTGATCATGGCGCCGAACCGAGCCCACGGACTGAACGAGCCGTACTTCATTCGGCGCCGGTGGGACTACTTCGTTCAGCACTTGATGGGCGCGACGCCGCCCGACAATTATGAGATCACACGGCCGACGGACCCGGCCGGCGGCGGCGCCGGTGGTGGGAACCCGGACGAGCCGGCGGGTACAACCCCGTAACGAACCGAGTCATCCGGACGGAGATGAGATCGATGTTCCGCCGCACTGCATTGGCGTTAGGCATGGTCGTCGCGTTCGGGGCCGGGTGCGCGTCACGCGGGCCCGTGGCGGCGGCCGACCCCGACGTGATCACGATCGATCAGATCGTGAAGTCGAAAGCGACGAACACCTACGACCTGATCGCGACCATCCGGCCGCAGATGTTCACCGCGCACGGAGCCCCAACGACTCGAGGCGACCAGCCGGCCACGCTGCTGGGACGTCACACCCCGCCCGTGGTCGTGTACATCGACAACGTGAAGGTCGGCCCGGTCGCAGAGCTCAAAGCGCTCGGCACGGGGGACGTGCGCGAAGTGCGATACCTGAGTCCGCGCGTCGCGACGGATCGGTGGGGGCTCAATCACGCTGGCGGCGTCATTCACGTGACGACGATCCAGGGACTGGGCCCGGATACCGGCCAGTCCTTCGTCCGGAGTCGTTAGTCGCTGGCAGCGAGTCGCTGTTGAATATCGGCGAAGAGCTGGCGCGTTCGCGCAGCGCGAACGCGACTAGGCCATTGCTGCTATCCGCTTCGCCGACCACCGTGCCATCTCGTCGCACGCGTCGCAGTTGTTGCACTCCCAGTCCGGCGCGACGTCTTCGCCGAAGTACTCGAGGATGTAGCGCGTCCGGCACTGCGCCGTCTGACAGAACGCGATGATCGACCGCAGCTTCGCCTGATCGCGCGCGCGCCGCTCCTCGTAGTCCATCAGGTCCGCGCTCAGGTCGCACGCCACGAGGTTGTTGCGCAGGCGCTCCCAGCGACCGCCGCGATGCTCGCGCACGAGACCGTGCCGCTTGAGGAGGACCATGACAATGCGCGCTTTCCGGTGCGGCACGCCCGACTTGTTCGCGAGGTCGTCGACGTGCACCGGCGTTTCGAGCGGCACCGATTCGAGCACGAGCGCCACCCGTGCAGCCTCTTCCACCTCGGGATACTTGCCGCCGAGGAAGTACGACTGGAT
>Ga0075430_100004718_pt1 | contig 11465 bp, 8 predicted proteins | sample RhiMetdeltSRZDD4_FD_75294 | JGI IMG/M metagenome (GOLD analysis project Ga0075430, IMG submission 75294) | Populus rhizosphere microbial communities from Tennessee, USA - Rhizosphere MetaG P. deltoides SRZDD4 | ecosystem: Host-associated > Plants > Roots > Rhizosphere > Soil | place: USA... | reverse complement strand
TCTGCGCCATGCGACGGATCTGGATCGCGGCGTTCCCCGACGTGCAGGCGCTCGATGTCACCGGGCCGCTCGAGGTCTTCTCCATCGCCAACCGGCTCGGCGGCACGCGGACCCCGGGCTACGACGTCTCGCTGGTGGCGGCCAGGCGGGGGCCGGTGCCGACGTCGAGCGGGCTCGCTCTCGTGGCCCAGCGCGGCTTCGATCGGGCGAACGGGGCCGTCGATACGCTGATCGTGGCCGGTGGTCTCGGCACGCGCGCCGCCATGCGTGACCGCCGGCTCATCGCCTGGATCACCCGTACGTCGCGGCGCGCGCGGCGGGTGGCCTCGGTGTGCACCGGCGCGTTTCTGCTGGCGGAAGCCGGGCTCCTCGACGGCCGGCGCGCCACCACGCACTGGGCGCTCTGCGATGGGCTTCAGCGGCGATTTCCGTCCGTGCGGGTCGGGTCGTGTCCCGGGTCTGGTGGAAAAGAGAAGTGGCGCATTCTTCCGGTTGGTGAAGTGCACGACCAACGCGCCGCCTTGCAGGGCGGCCACCGGAGGAACACGCCATGGGCAAGGGTATCAGCAAGCCAGTCGGAGCGCATGAGCGTCAGCCCGTCTCGCTGAGCGAACTGATCCACCAGCACGTGCGCGTCGCGATCGAGACGGCCGTGCACGAGGAGCTGCGGGCCGCGCTCGGGACGATGCGCTACGAGCGCAGTGAAGTTCGACGTGGCTACCGCAATGGCATCAGGGAGCGGACACTCACGGGACCGACCGGCCCGGTCGCACTCGCGTTGCCTCGCGCCACCCTCTTCAGAGGCGCCGGTGGGACAGAATGGACCTCGACGATCGTCCCGCGCTATCAGCGGCGAATGCCGGAGGTCAATGAAGCGGTGATCGCCACGTATTTGGCGGGCGGCAACACCCGCCGGATTCGTGGCGCGCTTCAACCGTTGCTGAAGGCCGCGCCGCTCTCCAAGAGTGGGGTCTCGCGCGTGGTGGCCACACTGAAGGACGGCCTGGAAGCGTGGCGGACGCGTTCACTCGCCGACCTCGACGTGATCTATGTCTACCTCGATGGCTTCGCTCTGCGCGTGCGCAGTGCCGGGAAGGTGGTCAGCGTTCCCGTGTTGGGCGTGATCGGCGTCTTGCCCGACGGGCACAAACATCTGCTCGCCCTCGAGCTATGCGGAGGCGAGTCGTTCGCGGCGTGGAAAGGCTGCCTCGACGATCTCGTCGCGCGGGGATTGCGGGCGCCGGTGCTGGCGATCATCGACGGCAATGCGGGGCTGCGACGCGCCGTCGGACTCGTCTGGCCGAGGGTTGCCGTCCAACGCTGCTGCGTCCACAAGCTGCGCAATCTCACGCGTAAAGCGCCGAAGCATGCCCTCGACGAGATCCGCGACGCCTTTCATCGCATCGCCTACGCGGCCAGCGCTGACGCTGCGCGTGTCGCCTACGGCGCCTTCGAGCGCGCGTGGAGCAAGCGCTGCCCGGGTGTGGTGGCGAGCCTCCGAGAAGGCGGCGACGAACTTCTCACGTTCTTCCGCTTCCCCAAGGCGCAGTGGAAGACGCTCCGCACCACAAACGTGATTGAGCGGCTCCACGAGGAATTTCGCCGACGCGTCAAAACCCAGGGCTCGCTGCCGAACGAGGACGCCGCGCTGATCCTGCTCTTCAGCCTCGTGGCGAGCGGGCAGATCAAGTTGCGCAGGATCGACGGGTGGCGGAAGATCGCCGCGATGCTCAGCCAGCACACGGCGGTGGCGGCATGAGCGAGCCCGGGTCTTCGAGCGGTGACAAACGGATGATGTCTCGATCTGACGCGGCGCCATCATGCACACATCGATCGCCCCCCTGCGGACCGAGCCGATCATCCGGCTCGGGACCCCGCGGCCCGTCCGCAGTGCGGTGTCTACGCGGTGATCGTGTGGTTGCGCAATCGGGACAGCTGACGGAAGATCGCGGCATGCCCATCACCCGGCGTGCGTTCGTAGCCGCGGCCGTGGCGCAGCTTACGCTGGTGGCGCGCCGCGCGCGCGCCCAGCCGAGCAAGATGGCGCGCATCGGAGTGCTCCTCTACGGCACGCCCGACAACGATCCGAACCTGCCGGCGTTTCGCGACGGCATGCGTGATCTCGGGTACGTCGAGGGACGCAACCTCGCTTACGAGTACCGCTACGCGGAGGCCAAAACCGAGCGGCTTGCCGGGCTGGCTACCGAGCTCGTGAAGCGCGGGCCACACCTGATCTTCGCTCTCGGTGGCGATGTCGCACCGTTCGCGCGCGCGGCGACGAGCACGATTCCCATCGTGATGGCGGTGAGCAACGATCCAGTACAAACGCAGATGGTCTCGAGTCTCGCCCGCCCGGGCGGAAACATCACCGGTGTCACGTTGATCGCCTCCGACCTGGCCGCGAAGCGGCTCCAGTTCCTCAAGGAGATCGCGCCGGCGATGACGCGCGTCGGGATCCTGTGGAATCCCGACCACGTTGATCCCGAATTTCGTGAGACGCAGGTCACCGCGCGTCAACTCGGTCTTCAGCTGCACTCGCTCGAGGTGCGCCATCCCGCGGATCTGGACGGCGCCTTCGGGGCGGCGGCGACCGCGCGGCTCGAGGCGATGGTTATCGTCTCGTCACGGCTCACGGCGATCGCGCGCGCGCAGATCCAGGAGGCGGCGACGAAGCACCAGATCGTCCTCGTCTGCGGATGGGGCCCTGGGCTCAGCATGGCGCCCTCCTCGCGTATGGGCCGGACGTCAATGCGACCGTGCGTCTCGCCGCCGCGCAGGTTGACAAAATCCTCAAGGGTGCGAAGCCCGGCGAGCTACCGATCGAGCAGCCGACAAGGTTCCAGCTCGTCATCAACACGAAGACCGCGAAGGCCTTCGGCCTCACGGTGCCCTCGTCCCTGCTGCTCCGCGCCGTTCAGGTGATCGAATGAACTCGTTGTCGGAGGCTGCGCCGTAGGTTTTCCACAGGGACGGGACACCACTACCGGAAACTGCGCTCTCGATTTTCCACACTAAATGGGACACCACCACAGTTCCAGGTTGAGATATGTATTGAAAAGAGGCTCACTGGCGATCTCAGTTGAGGCTGTGAAGATCGCGGCGTCTCTCTCTATGCGATCTCTGGGATACAACCGCCGAGCCAAAGACTCGCGGAAGTAGAAGGACGTTACAAGCGCTGTAGCTAGGCAGACCACGGCGAGCCGCAAGAAAACTACGGAATTCCACAGTGGCAATAGCGCGGGCCCAAGGACGGTCTTCCACAAGTCATATAGAAAGTTTTCCACCTAAGCATGGAAACGCAACGTCCAACGCGTATTCAATTTCGTTCGGCTGGATGATCTTGTCGCATCCGTCGCACGGTCGCTTCCGATGCAGTCGTCCATGTGCGGTCTGAGGTTGACCACTGGGCCGGAAGAAGCAGTTCGCAGCCAACGCGACCTGGATCGCAGTGTCGGGCCGCCTGCGAGGCTATGAGAACCATTCCATAGCTCGGCGTCAGAGCGACACCGCGCGCTCGGCGGCCGCGTTTGGCGACCCGGGGACTAGGGCAGTGCGTTGCGCGAGGCATTGACGCGTTAAGCGGTAAGGGGCGTCGCTGCCCTCTCTGAGCCGTTACTGACTGAACTGCTTTGAGAGCGTCCCGCGGCTCTGACTGTCCGCGGAAGCGAGCGGCGCCCTCCCGAGCGCAGTCGGATTCCTCTGGCCTTCCCCTTTGCGGATGTCGATCGGTGAGAGATCCTCACCCCCTCTCGTTGGAGGGGCCGCCTTGGGCTTGGGGAGCCCATCGAAGAAGAGGTCGATCTCTCGCTCGCGCCTCGCCTTGAGCGCGGCGAGTTCCTTGCCGCCCGCCATCGTCCATCGCCGAAATTGAGAGGGGACACGATCGAACTGGCCCGCATTGATGACCTGGAGGAGTGTGGAGGACTTCAGGTTTCCTCCGCCGACATTGAACGTAAAGTCGCAGAGCGCCGCGTATTGGCCATCGGTCAGGTTCATGGTCGCCCACATCCCAACGTTGGTCATGACGGCTCGCTGTGCCCTTTCCAAATCCTTGACCAGAAGTTCGCCGCCTCGCGGTTCTGATACCCCGTTGAGGAATTCATCCGGCTCGCTACCATCACACGGGGCAAGCTTGACGACATGACCATAGGCAATCGTGCAATAACCCGCGGCATCGTTGTAGAGTCGGCCCCGGAATCCTTCGAACGACTTCGTAAGCTGGAGTCCCTGATTGTGGAGCTTTCGCAGCTCGACCCCTGGCTTTCGCAGCTCGACCCCTGGATTTCGCAGCTCGACCCCTGGAGGGAGAGCGGTTCTCGGTTCCGGCTCGAGAAAAATGCCTGGCGTCAGAGTGTCTTCGGACGAGAAGTTGCTCGTCTGAGTCGTGGCGCATGCCGAAAGCACGCAGCTGACGGCTGACACGATGATCGCGAACGTTCGCAAACGGTTCATGATCCATTCCGTTCTGGTTTCCGCGCATTGGAACTTCGGCGCATTGAAATTCCCGCGCACGTTCGCGCTTGGCCCCAAGGACTGGACCGGAACAAAGCCGTCATCGACCACGTCTCCACCGGCGATGCTGTCGAAGTGCCTATGACGGCACTTCTCAACCGGGATTTGCGAGTTGGCGCCATCCGCGTCTCCACACCAGGCGCGGGCGAGAGCGCGACGACTCGCCGACCACCGTTGAGAGGCTTTCGCTCCAGTGAAACCGCCTGTTCTTGAGGCATCACCGTCGCCAACCCTGTCTCCGTCGAGGCTCTCCGCGTAAACCATCGTTTCCAACGGACACTCCCGCAGTGGCTCGGCGCGCGACCCTGGACTGTTCGCGTTAGATCACGTCGGCGGCCGCCCCAGCCGCTCGATGCGCGAGAGAATCTGCCGAAAGAGCGCGCCGGTCAAGTAGCTTTCGGCGAGCTGCAGCGTGAAGTACCGCGCGTGCCGGATCAGTCGCCCGCCGGTCTTGAGCAGCCGTTGCTGGAGACTCGTGAGCGACCAGTCCTGGATGGCGGCCGGCAGCACCAGCCGACGGAGCAGATTACCGAGGTTGTAGGCGATGACGCCGAGGACCAACCGCACCTCGTTGGCCCGGAACCGATGGCAGGAGAGCCGGGTCCAGTGGGTGGCCGTCTTGCCTTCCTTGATCCATTGCTCGGCGGTGCCCCGCTGGTTATAGAAACGGACGACGGCCCGGTTTGCCCCGGTCAGCGTGGTGACGATGAAGCCCACGCGGGGGAACAGCTCCCCGAGGTGGTGCTCGACCTTGGCGATCACGCGGCGGGGACGGTCCCAAGAGGCGGCCTGATATGCGAAGCTCCGGTAGCGGACCAGAGGCGCGTGACTGGGTCGGCCTCGAGGCCGAGTCAGCTGATCCTCGATCCGCCGCTCCAAGACGTCGTTGGCCGGTAGCCGGATCGCATAGCGCACCCCGCGGCGTTCCAGAGCCTCGTACAGCGCGGGTATTGCGAATGCGGCATCGGCCCGGACCACGACTCTCTGCCGGCTCCGACGATACCGATCAATGATGGGAAGAAGCGTTGACCATCACGTTCGCAATCGGGCTTTCTGGCGCGGAAGGTACGCGGCCTCTCGGTGTAACGGTGGCAAGTCGGCGCTTAGCGGCGCACGAACAGGAAGTCGCCGGATTCGTGACCGGCGAACTTGATGGGTGCGTACTCGGGAACTTGGCGCATGTCCACGCGATCGGCGCGTGCCGTCACCCGAAACCGCAGGAGCTGGAACATCTCCTGCCCGGCCAGTACGCCGGCGTTGGCCCGCAGCAGCGCAATGAACGAGAGGGCGAAAACCGAATGCGAGGCACCAACGTCGTCGATCACCGGCTCGACGCCCCCGGAAGTCATGACCATCCGCGAGCGCTTTTGCGCCATGATCTGCATCAGCCTGATCTGCTCCTCTTCGCTGATCCCGCCCTCGAGCCGCCCCAGCGCGGAGCGCGTCAGTGTCCCCGCGTAGCACGAATCGGCGACAACCAAAAGTTGTTGCACCGTCATCGCGTTGAGGATGTCGGTGATCGCGACGTTCGAGATCCATCTGGCCGGGTTGTTCGGCTCGGCGTCGATCGGCAACCAGTGCCCTCGCTGGTTTCGCTGATCGAGCTCGCCGTGGCCGGCATAGTAGATGAGTAGGTTGTCCTTCTCGGTGAGCCGTTGTCGCATGTCGTTCAGCGCGGACAGAAGCTCGTAGTGCGTGGAGTTGAGCAACAGGGTCACCCGGAAGCCATAGTCCTTCTCAAGGACTCGCGCCACCTCCTTGGCGTCATTGACGGCGGTCCGCAACTGTCGCACATACTTATAGTCATTGATGCCGATGACCAGCGCGTGGTAGTTTCCGAAATTCATTCGTTGTCGAGGACGTGGGATGCCGACGCGGTCGTCACGGTCGGGCTGCGCCGCCGTCCGCTCGGACCGCCTGATGACGAAGTCGAATGTCGCCTTGTGCCCCCCGCGATCCACGGCCACGATCCGGACGCGTTCTTGCGGCTGCTTGACGTCGATCTGAGTCTTGAAGACGTTGGCGCTGACCACCCTCGCGTCGCTGCCGTTGACAGTCAGCGATGCGACACCCCGGGGGGCGTGCACGCGACCGATGACGGTCACGCGATCGCTCGTTGCTAGCGCTACACGATCGGTCGTCGGTACCGGCACACGAGTCGGCTGGATGTCGCGGGTCGCCACCGTCAATTCGGGCTCTATGAGCTCGATCTCGGGGCCGGTGTTGGCGGATGGCTGGCCAGCGTCGGCGGTCTGCTTGCGGAGCACCGCCATCTGATCGCGTTGTGCCGCCGAGTCCGATTCCAGCCGGGTGAGCTGGGCGCGGAGACCGCCGATTTCACGGTCCTTGGCCTCGAGGCGCGCTTCACGCTCGGCGATCGACTTCTCGAGGTCGCGAATTCGCGAGGGCGTCGAGCTCTGTGCGTTGGCGCGCTCGTTTTCCAGGTCCTTGCGCAGCTGGGTGAGCGTTCTCCGTTCGCCCTCGACCTCGCCACGCCGCTGCTCGAGACTTCGCCGTAGATTCTCGAGCTCACGTTGCGATCGCTCCAGCTGCGTCTGCTTCTCCGCCAGCTGTTTGCGGAGTTCAGCGATCTCCTTCCTCATCTGCTCGCTTTCGTCGCGCCCCGGAAGCACGATCTTGAAAGGCGGACCATTCGGGCCGGCCGCACGACGGTACTGGCTCAGCGCCTGGTTCGGGTCTTCCGGGACTCCCTCCCCACGCTCGTACAGCGAGCCCAGGTTAATGGACGCGCGTGCGTAGCCCTTGTCGGCGGCTCTTCGGTACCACTCCGCGGCCTTCGCTGGATCCGGCGGCACGCCCAGGCCTTTCTCGTAAATCTCGCCGACGTAGCTCTGCGCTTCGACGTCACCTTTCTCCGCCAGGGGCAGCCAGATCTTAAGAGCGGTCGCGTAGCTCGCTCGGTCGAAGGCCACGTACTCCCCGCCCCGGATTGCGCAATCGCGGGCCGACGTCTTGACGGCTCGGCGCGCGGTGACATAGGTCAGGCCCGTCCCGAGCTGGCGAATCTGTCCCGGCAGAAGACAATCGACGATGAGCAGGTCGTCTGCCTTGAGCACGGCCTGCGGCGCTTTCCCTGCCGCGTCTCCCCGAGGCGCACCATCCGTTGCGCAACCGGAGTACATCGGAAGCACCAGAAGCAGCACCAGCACGGCGGCGTTTCGGAAGTCGAGCTGCGAGGCCCGAGACCATTGGCAGGTCCGCCAGAGGTGCTGCCGAGCAGGCCACCGGCCGAAGCTACGTCTCATGGCTCATTCTGCAAGCCCACCCAAAAATCATTCCCCAGAGTATAGCTTTGGGAAACTGGGCGTCAATCTATACGGCCTTGAGCTCACCGTGTCGATCTTCGACCTACGCTTGGAACGGCACCTTGTCCTTGACCAGCAACGCGCGAGGCTCCTTGAGCTCTCGGTAGAGACAGCAGTCGTCCAACTGCCAGCCGCTGGGTCCACCCTTTGTCCAGAATACGGCCCTAGAGGTTCCTCGCGTCAGGCGCGATACAACGAGATTCTTATCCCGGAGAACGGCCTCGATGATCTTCGAGTGATCGCGAACGATCTCGGCCTTCGAATACGTCCTGCTCCCCCAGGGTTGATAGCCCGAGCGCGCCTGACCCTTCGGAACAAAGAGGTAGTCACCGAGTATGGAACCGCTACGACTGACCGGCTTGCCGTCGATCTTGATCTGATACGACGTCGACCGGATCTGCGCGAAGACTTGGAACTGCTCGAGCGATGGCGTCGTCGGGGCCTTGATCAAGCGCTCCGCCTCCGCGAGCGCCTGCTTGGCAGCGGGGTGGGAGGGGATCAGGGCAAGAGCTTTCTTCAACAGGTTGACAGCCTCTCGATGCCTGTGTGACCGGACGAGCGCCGCCGACTCCTTGGTCCAGAAGTCGGCTTGAAGCTCCTTCTCTTTGCGATCGAGGCCAACTGTCTTCTTGACCTCTTGGATGATCCGGTCTCGATTACGCTCGAATTCGCCGCGGGGCAACAGCCGCCCCGTGGCCAGGAAGCGCGCGGCGCGCGCGCTATTGCGGCCGGCATCGGATTCATCGAACGTTTGGAAGCGCAAGAATCGTCCCTGCGCCTTTTCGCGATTGTCTTCGACGACATGGTAGTAGACGCGGACTGACGAGGCCGGGGCCGCCACGTGGCTCGTCCTACCGCCGCATCCGGGGCGCGCGCGGTCCCGAGCTCTGCACCAGACGCACGAACAGACGCTTTGAGATCGCCTCCGCCAGGTCGCCCGGCTCGGCTGGCGCGGCCTCGAGTCGGTCCTCGTCCTCGTGCTTCCGGTAAAGTCTCCAACGGATACTTTCGCCGTCGAGCCGGCTCAGGAGCGCGAAGAGGTCGACTTTCGGTGGATCACTGAACGTGAAGAAGACGTTCCAGTCGACGCTCTTCAAGACGGTGAGCTTTCGGGTTGCGCGGGACACAGAGAATCCGGAGCCTTTGAGCCGGGTGATCGCGACCGGCGGCGACCCTGCCGCCGCGTTGAAGGCGGCGGTGGCCGCTTCGAAGTGGCCGCGCAGCCGCGTCATCAGCTCGAGGGCCGCCCCAGCGAACTGCTCCTTGTGCCGCTTGACCTCCTCCTGCGCGGCCCTGGCGTCGGCGCCGAGCTGTCGATCCGCCTCGGCAACCTCACGGACCCAATCTTTCACGCCGGCGCCCCCGGGGCGAGCCTCATTCGCCATCAGGCCGCGCCCAGAAACCTTCTGAGTCCGGCGAGCAGTCCAGGACGCGGACGCGTGGCAGCCTCGCGGCCGTCCGCAGCGCCGGCGATCCGGACGAGTTGGACCGTGATGTTGTCGCGGCCTCCTTTGTCGTTCGCGAGCGCCACCAGGTCTCGGCAGGCCGCCTGAGGATCGGGACTGGCCAGGACGGTGCGCAATAATTCCCCGTCTTCGACGTGACCCCACAGGCCGTCCGAGCACAGCAGGAACATGTCCTCCAGCGAGATGGGCAACGGCCGGTCGAGCACGTCCACGTCCACGGCCGGATTCATGCCAAGCGCGCGGGTGAGGATGTTCGCGTGCCCACTCTCCGCCAGCGAGTGATCGCGGGTGAGTCGGGTCATGGCCCGCCCTCTGATAAGGTAGGCTCGGGTATCGCCGACGTGAGCGACGTGCGCGGCCTCGTCCTGGACGACGAGCGCGGTGCACGTGGTGCCCATCCGCACGCCGTCGGGCTGACTCTGAGCGTGCTCGTAGATGGCGCGGTTGGCGGCCTGCAGGCTCACACGCAGGGCCTGGGTTGGGTCGGTGGTGACGTCGGCGAAATACGACTCATGGACGATCTTGACGGCCAGGCGGCTCGCCACGTCGCCGGCGGTCTCTCCACCCATACCATCGGCAACGATGAAGAGTCGTCCCTTCTTCGGCAGGTCCGATTCGGGTGGCTCGAAGTAGCCGAAGTAGTCCTCGTTGCGTTCCCGGACGCGACCGACGCTCGAGAGATTGCCAAGCGCGAACCTGACGGGCTGCGCCATCGTCAGCGCGACGCCATCTCGAAGATCAACTCCACGTCTCCGATCTTCACGATGTCGCGGTTTTTCAGAAAACGCTGGGTAATCCGCACGCCGTTCACATAGGTGCCGGTTTCCGAGTCGCAATCGGTCAACTCGTACTTCTTGGCGGCAATCGCGATCTGCGCGTGTTGCTTGGAGATCCCGACTCCGGTTAGCACCACCTGGTTCTCCTCGCCGATACCCAAGGTGTTCGTGAGCGCCGCCAGCGGATACTCCGATCCCCGACTCGCCCCGCTGCGGATGATCAGACGTCCGAAGGTCGCCGGCACGACCTTGGTCTTGCAGTAATGGCACTCGACCCACTCGGGCTGTACGACCTGTCCGCATCCTACGCAGGTCCGCACGACCGGCCCGCCCGGAGTCCGCTTTCTTCGCAATGCCACGACGATCCCGACGGCGCCAAGGAGCGCGACGGCGATGACGAGGCCGGCGAACCAGAGACGTCGGTAAAAGGGCGCAGCGGCGGGCGCTCCTGGCCCCGCCGGGGCGACCGCCGCTCCGGCCTTGAGCGGCGCGTCGACGGAGCGCTTGGCGGCGTCGGCCTGACCGCCGTCCCAGACGACCTTCGCGCCGAGTAAGTGGCGCTGCCCGTCCGCGCTCAGAGTCTTGGCGGAGAGCGTGATCACGTAGAGGCTCTTGAGATGCTCGAAGATCCGCGCGTAAACTTCGCTGAGCTCCCCCGACGAGCGCGCGTCGAGATAGAGCCCGCCCGTCAACTCGGAGACGCGCCGCAGGTTGGGAAGATACTTAGGGCCGACCCGGGTGAATCCGACGCTATAGATCGGCACGTTCGCGGCGAGCGCGCGGTCGCGGACGTCCTCGAGCTTCTTGGTGCTTCCCTCGTCCCAGCCGTCGGACATGACAACAACCACCTTCCGGGCCGGCAGCTTCGCCCCACGCGCGACGATCTCGTCGACGGCACTGACGAGCCCGTCGTAGAGGAGGGTGATCTTCGCGGTGGCCTCGGCCTCGTCCACCTTGGCCTTCATGTCCTCGATCTTGGGGGTGAACGGGACCGGAATCTGTACCTGATCCTGCAGGACCATCAGTGCCGCTTGATCGGCCGGGCCCAGCACCGAGAGGAAGCTGTTCACTCCGCGCTTAGCATCCTGAAACGGCCGTCCTCGCATGCTGCCGCTGCCGTCGAGCACCAGCAACACCGCCATACCTTCCCGGGACTCGGCGAAACTCGTGACGGCGAGGTCTTTTCGGGCGGTGCCCGCCTCGTCGACGACGAAGTTGGCGGCCTGCAGCCCCTTGATCGGCCGCTGCTTGAGATCGTATACGCTGACGTAGAGCTTGATCAGGGGCCACTCGTTGGCGACCGCGACGACCTGGTCGATGCGAGTGTAGACCTCGGCGGGCTTGACCGGCGCCGCCGGAGCGGTGGGAGCAGGCGGCGCGGACGG
>Ga0075430_100004717_pt1 | contig 11466 bp, 9 predicted proteins | sample RhiMetdeltSRZDD4_FD_75294 | JGI IMG/M metagenome (GOLD analysis project Ga0075430, IMG submission 75294) | Populus rhizosphere microbial communities from Tennessee, USA - Rhizosphere MetaG P. deltoides SRZDD4 | ecosystem: Host-associated > Plants > Roots > Rhizosphere > Soil | place: USA... | reverse complement strand
CGACGTGATCGTCAGCGACTGGCTGATGCCGGGCATGGACGGGCTGGACCTCTGCCAGCGGGTGCGGGCGTCCCAGCGCGAGACCTACACCTACGTCATCCTGCTGACCTCGCTCGAGGGGAAGCAGCACTTCATGCAGGGGATGCAGGCCGGCGCGGATGACTACCTGACGAAGCCGCTGGACCGCGAGGAGTTGCGAGTCAGGCTCCAGGTGGCCGCGCGGGTGACCTCGCTCCACCACCAGCTCGCCGAGAAGACTCGCGAGCTCGAGCGCGCCAACCAGGCCCTCGCCGAGAGCGCCCGCCGGGACCCGCTGACCGGCCTCGGGAACCGCCTCCAGCTCCGCGAGGACCTGTACCGACTCCAGCGCTGGCTCGATCGGTACGGGCGCGGCTTCGGGGTGGCCCTCTGCGACGTCGACCGCTTCAAGCTGTACAACGACCGCTACGGCCACGTGGCCGGCGACGACGTGCTCCAGGCGCTCAGCCGCGCCGTCGCCGAGACGATCCGCTCTGGCGACATGGCGTACCGCTACGGCGGCGAGGAGCTGCTGATCATCATGCCGGAGCAGTCCGCCGAGACGAGCGTGATCGCAATGGAGCGGGTCCGCGTGGCCGTCGAGCTGTTGGCGATCCCGCACGTCGCGAACGTGCCGTACGGGGTGGTGACGATCAGCATCGGACTGGTGGCGATCGGGCAGGGCGAGCAGCTCCCGTGGGAAGTGGTGCTGAAGCGGGCGGACGCGGCGCTCTACCGCGCGAAGGCGGAAGGGCGGAACCGGGTGGCGCTGGGCGCTGCCGACGCGCTCGGGCTGGCGCCAACCCCGGACGTGCTGCCGGACCTGGTGCGGACGGCCGAGCCGGAGGACGAGGTCGTCTGACCCCGCCCGGCCGCTCCTCGTCACGACGTCCGGCTGCTCGCATCGGCTAGACTCAGTCAGACGGTCACGCACGGGTGTTGCTCGACGAGGAGGCGGCCAGATGCCAGTGAAGGGGCTGATCCACTACGCGCTCGAAGTGCCGGACCCGGTCGTCGGCGAGACGTTCTACCGCGACTTCGGGCTCAAGGAGTCGGAGAGCAAGGGCAGCTCGCTCAAGCTCCAGACCAGCCGCGGCGCGGGCGAGCTGCTGCTGTTCGAGGGGCCGAAGAAACGGCTGCACCACATCGCCTTCGCGGCCCCCGGCGACGATTTCGAGGCGGTCCGGTCCGCCATCAAGCAGGCCGGCATCCCGGAGCTGGACCCGCCGAAGGACGCGCCGCAGGTCGGGATCTGGATCCATGATCCGGACGGCAACCTGATCAACATCCGTCAGGAGGAGCGCAGGTCAATCCCGACCGAGCCGCTCTTGAACTACAACGGCCCCGGCAACGTCACCCGCGTCGGTCAGCGAGGCATGCCGACGTTCGAGCGGGCCGACCCGCGCCGCCTGGGCCACGTCCTGTTCTTCACACCGGACCCGGACGCGGCGACGCGGTTCTACACCGAGACGCTTGGCTTCAAGGTCTCGGACCGGGTGCCGGGCATCCTCTCGTTCATGCGCTGCTCGACGGATCACCACAACATCGCCTTCGCGAAGTCGACCCACAAGGGATTTCACCACGCATCGTACGAGGTGGGCAGCTTCGACGAGGTCGGCATGGGCGGGATGTGGATGCGCGAGCGCGGCTGGGAGCCGGCCTGGGGGCTGGGACGCCACGCGATCGGCAGCAACGTCTTCTACTACATCAAGGATCCGTGGGGCAGCTACGCGGAGTACTTCCACGACATCGACTACATCCCCGAGGACTCGGAGTGGGAGGCCCGCGAGTGGGACCCCAAGTACGCGCTGTACTGCTGGGGGCCGGACGTCCCGCGGGACTTCATCGAGAACAAGGAAGACCCGACCGCGTAACCCTGGCGTGGAGCTTCGCCACGGCTCTGAGGGGCCACGAAGCTCCACGCGTGCGCGCTACAATGGGCGCTGAAGGCGGTCACCATGCGCGACGACAGGCACACGAGGATTGACTCGGATCGAGGAATCTACCGTGCGCGGCGCGCGGCGGCGCTCGCCGGTGTCCCCTTGCGAACGCTCCGCTCTTGGGCACACGACGACATCTACCGCCCTTCCATCTCGCCCGATCCGCGCGACTATCTCTGGTCATGGGGAGACCTCCTCGCGCTCCGGGCGATGGATTGGCTGCGGCGCAAGAAGGACGATCCGGTCCTGCCGAAAGTGTCGATGCGCAAGATCCGGGCGGCTCTCGCCGGGCTGGAGAAGGACGGCCTGCCGCGTCACAAGCGGCGAGAGCTTGCGGTCTCGTCGGACGGGAGACTCTTTTTCCATGAGCCTGACGGACCGACAATACGTGCTGATGCGTCTCGCCAGGAGGCCACGCCGGGGGTCCTGAATCTCGTTTCGGCCTACAATGACCGGGGGCCGGATCTGCTGGAGCCGCGTCCATTGCTGCGCATCTTGCCTGGCAAGCTGCACGGCGAACCGCACGTCCTGCACACGCGAATCTCGACGGCCGTGCTCTATGAGTTTCATCGCGAAGGCTATAGCGATGACCAGATACGACGCATGTACCCGGACGTCTCCGAAGATGCGCTGCGCCAGGCGATCGACCTCGAGCAGTCGCTGGTTGCCGCTGCGTAGTCACGCGTGCAACAGCCGCCGCTACATTTCGTGCTCGACCACAACTTCCCGTATCAGGTGGTCCACGGTCTGGATTGGCCGCCGTATCTTCGCCTGAGCGCGCTTACAGCGGCTTGCCAGATCCTTGATCCCGTGGTGTCCTCCTGGTCATGTGGTCCAAAGGGCGGCGCTGGCGGGATCGACACTCAGGAGAAACGCTGTAAGGATGTCGCGCCACACCTGGTCGATGAGCCGGATGACTGGCGGATCCTGCTTGCGCTCGCCGTCAGAGGCGATGTCGACGGGTACATCACCAACGACGACACGATGCTCTCGACCGCAGCAGAGATGGTCGCCCTCACTCGGACACGCCTCGCGCTCGTCATGACGGCCGGCGTCGGCCACAATCCTCTCCGAGCATCTGGACTCCTGATGACGTACCTGTCGGAGATCGCGAAGCAGGTGCTGAATCAGATGCCCCGGCGGGCGGTTATCTTTCGACTCTCCGCGGCGCCACTCGGCAATTTCCGGCTCACCCCAGGACAGCGACTCGACGTGCTTGCTGCGAGGAAGCGAATGTCGCCGCAGGAGCTGATCGCCGAGACTCTTCGCAAGATCGGCATGTAAGACTGCGTCCGGCAGCACGCTGCGGGATCGGCAGGCTCGACCCGGAATCTCCTGCGCCGGCCGCGATGATCGGCCTACCATCAGCAGTGCATGGCCGCGAGCGCCGCGTAGCGCGGGGCGCGGCGAGCAGCAGGGGAGGGATTCTTGATGCGCAAGATCGTCGACACCATCCTGCCGACGACGATGGTCGGCTCATACCCTCGGCCGCACTGGTTCACCTACCAGCTCGACGGGCGCGACGTCCGCGTGGCGTTCAAGAACGTCGCGCACGCCGAGGCGTTCGCCGACGCCACCCACGCCGCCATCCACGATCAGGAGCAGGCCGGCCTCGACATCGTCACCGACGGCCAGATGTGCTTCGACGACTACGTCGGCGTGATTGGCTCCTTCTGCTGGTACCTGTACGAGCGGATCGGCGGCTTCGAGCCGGCCAAGGAGGAGCATCCTTCGGCGGTCGGCGCCGTGAGCATGACCAAGGAGATCGCGCTGCTCTCCGACTGGGGCGGCGTGGTCAACAGCGGGCCGGTCACGCACGGGCCGATCCGGCTGGTCGACCTCTACAAGATCGCCACGCGGTACGCCACGAAGCCGATCAAGGTCTCCGTGGGCGCCGGGCCGGTCAACCTGGCCTGGCACGTCTACTTCCAGCACTACAAGGATCCGCGCGAGCTGTCGTACGCGCTCGCGCCGATCTTCAACAAGGAGATGAAGGACCTGGTGGCGGCCGGCGCGACCTTCCTCCAGTTCGAGGATCTCGGCTCCTGGCTGCCACTCTTCACGCAGAACGACGAGGACTACACCTGGATCGCCGACGTCCTCCGGCAGTGCTTCGACGGCGTGGATGCCAAGATCGCCTGGCACTTCTGCTACGGCAACGCCTGGGGCAACCGATTGTCCGGCATCTTCCCGGCCGGCTACGAAACCGTCCTGCCTCACTTCTATGACCTGCCGATCGACCAGTTCGTGCTCGACTTCGCGAACCGCGACATGATCGACGTCGACGCGCTCAAGTCGCTGCCGGCCGACAAGGAAGTGGCGGTCGGGGTGGTGGACGTGCGGACCAGCATGGTCGAGACCCCGGAGGAGATCGCGGCCAGGATCAGAAAGGTGATCGACGTGGTGCCGGCCGAGCGGGTCTACCTGACGACGGACTGCGGCATGAAGCCGCTGGCGCGGATGGTGGCCCAGATGAAGCTGAAGGCGCTGGCGGACGGCGCGGCGCTCGTCCGCAAGGAGCTCGCGGGGTAAGCTTCATGAGAGTTCCTGCCCGGGATGTCGCGCCCCTCCCTCAACGGAGGGGCGGCCCAGGGGAGATCACGACCTGGAGTCCGCCAGCGATGCCCCTGGATCACGCGGCGCTCCATGCGACGGCCGCCGACGTCAACGCCCGCCCGGAGGCCGACGCGCTGCTCAGCGCCATCGCCGAGTACGTCACCCAGTTCGAGGTCACCAGCGACCTGGCGTACCAGACCGCCCGCTACGCCCTGCTGGACGGGCTCGGCTGTGCGCTGCTGGCGCTGCGCTTCCCGGAGTGCACCAAGCTGCTCGGACCGATCGTGCCCGGCACGGTCGTGCCGCACGGCGTCCACGTACCGGGCACACCGTTCGTGCTTGATCCCGTCAAGGCGGCGTTCGACATCGGCACGGCGATTCGCTGGCTGGACTACAACGACACCTGGCTGGCCGCCGAGTGGGGCCACCCGTCGGACAACTTCGGCGGCATCCTGGCCGCCGCCGAGTACGCCTCGCGGCAGCTTCTGGCCCACGGCCAGCCGCCGCTGCTGGTGCGGGACGTCCTGGAGGCCGGCATCAAGGCGTACGAGATCCAGGGCGTCCTGGCGCTCGAAAACAGCTTCAACCGCGTGGGACTGGATCACGTGCTGCTGGTGCGCGTCGCATCGGCGGCCGTGGTCGCCCGGCTGCTGGGCGGCGACCGGGCCGCCGTGCTGGACGTCGTCTCCCAGGCCTGGGTGGACGGCGGCGCGCTGCGGACCTACCGCCACGCACCCAACACCGGCTCCAGGAAGTCCTGGGCGGCTGGCGACGCGACCAGCCGGGCGGTCAGGCTGGCGCTGATGGTGCTGGCCGGCGAGATGGGCTACCCCTCGGCCGTGACGGCGCCGCGCTGGGGGTTCCAGGACGTTCTGTTCGGCGGCCGGCCGCTCGTGCTGGCCCGACCGCTCGGCAGCTACGTCATGGAGAACGTCTTGTTCAAGGTCTCGTATCCGGCCGAGTTCCACGCCCAGACGGCGGCCGAGGCGGCGATCCGGCTCCATCCCCAGGTTGCCCATCGCCTGAACCGGATCGCCCGGATCGAGCTACTGACCCAGGAGTCGGCCGTGCGGATCATCAGCAAGGTCGGGCCGCTCCACAACCCGGCCGACCGTGACCACTGCCTCCAGTACATCGTGGCGGTGGCGCTGCTCCACGGCAGCCTGACCGCCGAGCACTACGAGGACGCGGCAGCAGCAGACCCCCGGATCGACGCGCTGCGCTCGCTGATGACGGTCGCCGAAGATTCTCGTTACACGGCCGAGTATCTCGATCCGCAGAAGCGGTCGATCGCCAACGCCGTCCAGGTCTTCTTCGACGACGGCACGGCCACCGAGCGGGTGGAGGTCGAGTACCCGATCGGGCACCGCCGGCGGCGCGCGGAGGGGCTGCCGTTGCTGGAGGCGAAGCTGGCCGAGAACCTCCGGAGCCGTTTCCCGGCCGCCCGGACCGATCGCCTGCTGGATCTCTGCCTGGACCACGAGCGCCTGGCCGGCACCCCGGTCCCGACGTTCATGGAGCTGCTGGCCGGCTGACGGGGCCACCACGGCCCAGCCGGCCCCACGGCTTGTACACCGAGATCGCCGTCGCGGCGCCCAGCATCAGGACGTTGACGCCGGGCACGGCCATCGCAACCAGGGCTGTCGTGCCCAGGTCCGGGGTCGAGGCCGCCGAGGCGTTCGCCGTCAGGGCGATGGCGCGCTGGACGGCCGGCCCGAGGTTCAGCATGCCGTTGAGGATGGTTGCCAGCGTCAGCACCAGCTTCACCACGATCCAGGTGTGCTGGAACAGGCCCCACTTCGTGCCGAGCGACAGGATGACGCCGGTCACGAGCGCGACAACCGCGAGCGGCTGGACCACGCCGAGCCTGAAGACCCCCATCGAGCGGTACGCTGCCTGGGCCATGGTGACGTCGGACGTCAGCGCCGCAACGGTCGCCAGCACGAGCTGCGCGGCCGAGATCCCGAGCAGCCCGACCGAGACGACGATGTGCGCCGCGACCAGCCCCTTCCGCTGGCCGGGCGAGAGGCGCCAGCCGCTCTGTCGGCTGGCGGAGGCGTGGGCACCGGCGGCACGCAGCGGTGCCGTGTGGCTGTTTCCGTCAGGAGCTGCCCGCACGATGCGCGGATCGGATGGCGGTGCCTGGATACCCATGATCGCTCCTGCCGTGTGGTCTGGGTGGGCGCACGGCCCACGCTCCCAGTCTGGCAGGCCAGGATGACCCCCTCGTCGCCGTCGTGTCACGATTCGGTGAATGACCCCGGGGCGGCGGCCAGCCAGGCGTCGATCCCGCCCAGCATGCTGGCGACGGTCCCGGCCGGCGCCCCGGACGCTCGGGCGCTGGTCCGCGCGATCTCGGCGAGCTGCTCGTCCGTCAGTCCGAAGGCGTCCCGCACCAGCGCGTACTCCTCCGCGACTTTCGGGCCGAAGAAGAGCTGATCGTCGGCGTTGAGCGTGATCGGCACGCCGGCCGCCAGCAGCGCCGGGATCTGGTGTGCCTCGATCGCCGAGCAGATCCCGAGCGTGACGTTCGAGGTCGGGCAGACATCGCAGGTCACGCCATCGTCGGCCAGTCGATGCAGCAGGTCCGGGTCCTCGGCGGCCCGGACGCCGTGCGCGATCCGGTCCGGCTTCAGCAGGTCGAGCGCCTCGAGGACGCTCTCCGGACCGCCGATCTCGCCGGCGTGCGGCACCACCAGCAGCCCGGCCTCGCGGGCGATCTCGACGGCGCGGCGGAACGACGGCAGGCTCGGGATCAGCTCGTCGCCGGCCACGCCGAGCGCCGCGACCCCGCGATCGGCGCGCTCGGCGGCAAAGCGGGCGACCGCTTCGGCGACCTCGGGCGACTCGTGCCGCAGGATGCCGAACATGAACCCGACCTGGACGCCCGTGGCCTCGGACGCCGCGCCCATCGCCTCCTCGTGGATCGCGAACACCTCCTCCGGGGTGAGCCCGAGTTGCCTGGAGATGAAGCCGACGCCCATCATCGGTTGGGTGTACGCCACGCCCTGCGTCGCCTCGTCCTCCACGAACTCGCGGCAGAGGCGGGCCAGGTCGTCCGGGGTGCGGATTAGCCCGAACGCGATCGGACTCTTCTGGATCAGCTCGCCCAGGCTGCCACAGGTCCAGGCGTCGCCGAGGTCCACGCCATAGCGGTCCGCAAGCTCGGCCATCGTCTCAGGGCGGGCGCTCAGGATCAGGTGGGCGTGTAGGTGGGCCTTCGGCAGCGCGAAGACCGAGCGGCGCTCAGCCGGCATCGTCGGCCTCGCTCTGCTCCTCCGAAGGCGGCGCGCCCGACGATGGGGGCGGCGTCAGCAGCACCGCGACCTGCCGCCGGATCGCCTCCGCCGAGACGCCGAGCCCGTCGAGCGCCACCGCGACGCTGCTCTCCGGCTGGCCGGCCAGTGCCAGCAGCAGGTGCTCGCTGCCGACGCTGCGCTCCTCCAGCCGGGCCGCCTCCTCGACGGCCCGCCGGGCGACGGCCTCCGCCGCTGGCGTCAGGAAGACGGACGGGAGGTCGCGCGCCATCTCCCGCGCGACCTCCGTCTGCACCTCGTCCGCCTCGACGCTCAGCGCGCGCAGCACGCCGTTGGCCGCCGCCCGCCGCTCGCCGAGCAGGCCGCGCAGCAGGTCGCCGGGGCCGATCCACATCCGCTGGGAGCGCGTCGCCTCGGCGACCGCCTCTTGGAGCGCCGCCAGCACCGGCGCGGTGGCCGACTCGATCGCGCCGAACGGCTCCGGCGGACGGCCGCCGGCGGGCTCGGCGCTCGGCGGGTACGGCGGCGGGCCGGCCTCGGCGGCCGGCCCCTCGTCAGCGACAGGCTCGTCTTCGGCAACCGGCCCCAGCGCGCTCTCCAGGAGGCTGTCGACGGTGCTGGCGTCGGCATCGGGGCGCGCCGGCGTCGGCGCATCGGGGTCGAACGTCATGCCGGCCTGCGCCATCACCGCGTCCTCGACGTAAATCGGCGCCTTCGCCCGGATGGCGACCGCGATGGCGTCGCTGGGTCGGCAGTCCAGCTCGACCTGGCTCCCGTTCTCGACGATCAGCTTTGCGAAGAACGTCTCGTCGGTCAGCTCGCTGATCGCCGCGCGGGTCACCGTGCCGCCGAGCGATCGGATCGCCGATCCGAGCAGGTCGTGGGTGAGCGGGCGATTCACGGGGACGTTCTGCATCGGGATGGCGATGGCGTCGGCCTCGAAGTGGCCGATCCAGATCGGCAGGTACCAGTCGCCGGCCTTCTCCTTGAGCATGACTACGCGCTTGTAGTTCGTCATGTTGACGCGGATGCTCTCGACGAACACCTCGATCATGGTGCCGTGCCCTCCCCGCGACGATCGGTCGTTCGATGATACCGTGCCCACCGTGGCGCGACTCTTGCAGCCAGGGCCGTCTGGCCCCAATGCATGCCGTGTCACGAGTCAGTATCCGCGTCGATATCCAGACTGGAGCTTTCGGTATCTCGCTCCTGACTGCTGACTCCTGACCATTCGGTCGTGGTGGCGTCCGGCGTCGGCGCCTATCGGCCGTGAGGGAGGATTTCACCGTGGAGCACATGCCGTCGCTTCAGTCCGACACCCGACAGCCTGCGATTGCGTCGTCGATCCGTCCGAGCCTCGCGGGCAAGGTGCCGCGCCGTGGCTTCCTGGCGGTCCTCGGGAGCGCCGCGGCGATGAGCCTGCTGGCGGCCTGCGGCGGCGGTGGCGAGACGACCGCCAAGCCGGCCGAGGCCCCGAAGCCGACGACGGCTCCGGCGGCGGCATCCCCGGCCGCCGCGTCGCCGGCCGCCGGGGCATCGCCGGCCGCTGCGGCCGCGTCGCCGGCTACTGCTGCATCGCCGGCCGCATCGCCGGCTGCGTCGCCGGCCGCGGCAGCCAGTCCGGCTGCGAGCCCGGCGGCTGCCGCGTCGCCGGCCGCGGCGGCTGCCGCCGGTCCGGCCCCGGCCGGCATGCCGAGCTACTACCCAGCCAGCTACTCCCAGGTGATCGACGCGGCCCGGCGGGAGAACAAGCTCCTCGTCTACTCGATCATGTCCAGGGAGAACTGGCGGCCGGTCCAGGACGGCTTCAAGAAGAAGTTCGACTGGATCGACATCGAGGCGCTCGACCTCGGCTCGTACGAGGTGTTCGAGCGGTACAACTCGGAGGGCGCCGGCAACGCCCGCACCGCCGACCTGATCATCACCTCGGCGGTGGACGCCTGGCAGGACTTCATCAAGAAGGGCGAGCTGCTCGCGGACTACAAGTCGCCGGAGGACGACAAGGTCCCGGCCTGGACGAAACCGGCCCCGGGCATCTACACCGCGTCCACCGACCCGATGGTCATCATGTGGAACAAGGCGCTGGTCCAGACGCCACCCAAGAGCATGGCCGAGCTCGGCGACCTCGTCGCCAGGAACGCCTCGACGTACACGCCTGGCAAGATCGTCACCTACGAGGAGACGAACGCTACCGGCTTCCTGGGGCACTGGTTCTGGGCCAAGAAGGCCGGCCAGGACAAGGCGCTGCAGATCGTCCAGGCGATCGGGGCCACGAAGCCGAAGCTCGAGTCGTCGGGCGGGCGGATGGTCGACTCGACCCTGGCCGGCGAGACGCCGCTCGGCTACTTCGTCTCGGCGATCACGATCCTGCCCAGGTTCCCGGCCGCTGAGCCGATCCTCGGCTACTCGCTGATCTCGGACGGCACGCCGATCATCACGCGGGGGATGGGCATCACCAAGAAGGCGCAATCGCCGAACGCCGCCAAGCTGCTGATGGACTACATCCTCTCCGCCGAGGGGCAGCTCGCGTTCGCCGACGGCGGACTGACGGCGTACCGCCAGGACGTAGCGGATCAAGCGAAGATCCACCTGGGCAAGCTCGCGGCCCAGGTCGGCGAACAGAACCTGGCGCCGTTCACCTTCGATCCGGACGTCGCCGACATGACGAAGCGCGAGGAGTTCCGTGCGAAGCTGAAGACGGCGTTCGGCCGCTAAGCAGCGATCTCAACGTGTCCGAAGCGTAGCGCGGGGGCTTGTCCCCCCCATCGGGAAACCACGAACGGGCGGGGGCTCGTCCCCGGCATCGAGAAACCGCGAACGGGCGGGGGACAAGCCCCCGCGCTACAACGTCGGGCCGCACTAGAGAAGTTCTGGGGAGCGATCATGGCCGTTGCCGCGCCGCCCCGCGAGGCACAGGTCGCCGCCGGCGGGGGGATCGCCTGGGAGCGCCCCGTCCAGTGGGGCCTGGCGATCGTCGCGACCTTCCTCGTCGTCTTCCCGCTCGCGCCGCTGCTCTACCAGAGCTTCCTGGACAGGCCGCTCTACGAGGCGGACAAGGCGCTGACGCTCGGGAACTACGGCCGCATCCTCACCAGCTCCGAGTTCTGGGGGACGCTCGGCACGACGCTCCTGTTCGGGGTCATCACCACCATCCTCTCCGTGGGGATCGGGACGGTGCTGGCGGTGCTCCTGACCCGGACCGACCTGCCCCACCGCGACGTCCTCCACCACCTGGTGATGGTCCCGTTCTACGTCTCGCCGCTGGTGCTGGCGTTCGCCTGGGCCACCATCTACGGCCCGGCCGGCTTCCTGACGATCTTCGTGCGGACGGGGATCGGCGTGACGCCGTGGGAGCTGTACTCCGTGCTCGGGATCGCGCTGGTGGCGGCGATCTACTATGTCCCGTACACCTACCTCTACTCTACCGGGTCGCTGGCGCTGACCGACCCGCAGCTCGAAGACGCCGGCCGGATCGCCGGCGCTGGCCCGATCCGGACGCTGATCTCGGTCACGCTGCCGCTGCTCCGGCCGGCCCTGGCGTACAGCGTCATCCTGACGCTCGTCTCGGCCGTCGAGCTGCTCTCGATCCCGCTGGTGCTCGGCAGCCCGGTTGGCATCCAGGTGCTCGCCACCTACCTGTACAAGCTGGGGCTGGTCGGCGGGCAGGCCGACTACGGCGGCATCGCGGCGGTCTC
>Ga0075430_100004716_pt1 | contig 11466 bp, 7 predicted proteins | sample RhiMetdeltSRZDD4_FD_75294 | JGI IMG/M metagenome (GOLD analysis project Ga0075430, IMG submission 75294) | Populus rhizosphere microbial communities from Tennessee, USA - Rhizosphere MetaG P. deltoides SRZDD4 | ecosystem: Host-associated > Plants > Roots > Rhizosphere > Soil | place: USA... | reverse complement strand
ATCGCGATCGCCGATGGCCGGTTCTGGCTGGTCACGAGCAACGGCGTGCTGTACGAGAGCGCCGAAGGCGCCGACGGTGCCGAGGTGACCGTCCGTACGCACGATACCGGAGTGGGGGCGCAGTGCGAGGTCGAAGGGCTGGCGCACGACCCCACCGCCAACACGCTCGTCATGGCGTGCAAGGAGCCTCGTGTCCGCGCGCTGCGCGGCGTCGTCGCGATCTTCAGCTGGTCGATCCCGCGGAAGACGGTGGTCCGCACGCTGCGCATGCGCGCCGATCTTCTCGGCCGTGCCGTCGGCGCGTCCAGCTTTCATCCCTCGGCGATCGAACGCGACTCGACGACCGGGCATTGGCTGCTCCTCGCCGCACGCGAGCGGGCGGTGGTCGAGATCACGCCGGAGGGGAGCATCGTCGGCGGAGTGCGGCTGCCTCGGCGGGATCATCAGCAACCCGAAGGGATCACGATCGCGTCGGATCGGTCGCTGCTCATCGCCGATGAGGGCGGCGGGCGCGCCGGCACGCTGAGCGTGTACCGCCGTGCGCGTTAGGCGGCGCGGACTCGCCTTCGGTGGGATCGTCGTCCTGGCGGCGTGCGCACCCATGCGGCCGCCGATGCCGCCGGGCGCACTCGCGCCCCCGGACGAGATCGAGACATCGCTCTTCCTCATTGGCGATGCCGGGGTCCCGCTGCGTCGCGGCGACCCGGTGCTCGCCGCGCTCCGCCGCTCGGTTGCTGAGCGACCGGACCGATCGATCGTCGCGTTTCTCGGGGACAACATCTACGGGCGCGGGATGCCGCCCGAGGGTGCCGCCGACCGACGTGAGGCGGAGCGTCGCATCGACGCGCAGCTCGCCGTCGTCGCCGGGACCGGAGCGCGTGGCATCTTCATCCCGGGGAATCACGACTGGGCGCGGGGCGTGAGAGGGTGGGAGGCGATTCGTCGCCAGGGCGAGTACATCGCGGCGCGGGGCGATCCGCGTGTGACCATGGTCCCGGGTGGCGGATGCCCGGGCCCGGTGATCGAGGATGTGCACTCGCGCACGAGGCTGGTCATCCTCGACACGCAGTGGTGGCTGCACGACGGACCGAAGCCATTGCATCCCACGTCGGAGTGCGCGCAGGACAACGAGGAAGAGGTGCACGGCGCGCTGCGCGAGGCGATCAGCGGGGGCGATGACCGTCACGTCGTCGTGCTCGCGCACCATCCGCTCGCGACCGGTGGCTCGCACGGCGGTCATTTCACCTGGCGGCAACACCTCTTTCCGCTGCGAGAGTTCTCGCGCGGGCTCTGGATTCCGTTTCCGGTGATCGGCTCGGCGTATCCGTTCTCGCGCCGGCGCGGCATCTCTTCGCAGGATTTGTCGAGCATGGAAAACCAGCGCATGCGCGTCGCCATCGAGGACGCGCTCAGCGCGGACCAACCGCTCATCTACGCGGCGGGGCACGAGCACAATCTTCAGGTGCTTCGGGGCATCGGCGGCGCCTGGCATCTGGTGAGCGGGGCCGGCAGCTACAACCACGTCGGTCCGGTCGCGTGGCGCGATTCGACCGCGTTCGCGATCGCCGCGAGCGGCTACATGAGACTGGACGTGCTTCGCGATGGACGCGCTCGCCTCGGCGTCCTCACGGTCGGCATCGACTCGACCACCACGGAGCGATTCGCGATCTGGCTGAGATGAGGCTGAGGGTGTCAAGGATGTCGAGGTGGTCAAGGATGTCGAGGTGGTCAATGGTGTCGATGCGAAGAGCCCTGGTTGCCGTCGTTGCGGCATCGCTTCTTCCGATGACGGCGGTGGCGCAGTGCCTGACGAGACCCGAGTCGGTCACGGTCGTTTCGGGGCCGCAGTACGACGCGAATTGGGTCCACACGCGCATCCTCGGCGCCAACTATCGCGACGTCTGGACGACCCCCATTCGCGTCCCCGTGCTCGACATGTGTGCGTTCGCCGGTGGGCTGACCGCCAGCCCTCGCGAGGACTCACTCGGCGGGAAGCAGACCCTGTCGATCCGGCTGCGCGGCGCGAACGGCCGGGAGTACGTCTTCCGGTCGGTGGACAAGGATCCATCGCTGGTCTTGCCGCCTCAGCTTCGTCGCACGGTCGTGCGTCATCTCGTGCGCGACATGACCAGCATCGGCCACCCCGTGGGCGCGCTCGTCGTCGCCCCGCTGCTGCGCGCCACGGGCGTGCTGCATGTCGAGCCAACCCTCGTCGTCCTGCCTGACGACTCCCGGCTCGGTCCCTATCGGGAGACGTTCAAGGGCATGCTCGGCATGATCGAAGAACGCCCGAACGACGCGAACGATGGCGGCACGAGCCTGCCGGGCGTCGTCGAGGTCATCAGCACCCGCAGCCTTCTGAATCGCCTCGATCGATCGCCCGCCGACCGCATCGACGCACGCGCCTTCCTCAGGGCGCGCCTCGTCGATGTCTTTCTGGGGGATTGGGATCGTCACCAGGACCAGTGGCGGTGGGGACGCCGTGCCGATGATGGCCGCTGGGTTCCCATTCCACGCGATCGCGACATGGCGTTCGCCAAGAGCGAAGGCATCCTCATGCCGCTCGCGCGCGTGCGATATCCGCAGTTCGTCAACTTCTCCGCCAGCTATCCGAGCATCATCGGACTCTCCTGGCAGGCGCGCGCGCTCGACCGGCGTCTCCTGAGCGCGCTCGAGCGGCCGGTGTGGGATTCGACCGTCGCCGATCTCACCGCGCGTCTCACCGACTTCGTGATCGGTGATGCGGTTGCTCGGCTTCCCCGAGAGTATCACGCCGTCCATGCGAGATGGCTTTCGGAGGCGCTCCGCACCCGGCGAGACCACCTGCCGGAAGCGGCCGATCGCCTGTATCGACTGCTCGCCGCGGAGCCGGACGTGCACACGAGCGACGCCGCGGATGAGACGGAGGTGCTCGTGCACGACGACGGTGACGTCGAGCTGACGATTCGTCCGCGTCGCGTCGCCAGCGAGTCCATGGGCGAGCCGATCTTCCGCAGGCGGTTCGAGACGAGCGAGACGCGGGAGGTGCGCCTTTATCATCGCGGTGGCGATGATCGCGTGGTGATTCACGGTGAACACGCGTCGGACATCGTGCTCCGCATCGACGGCGGAGCCGGGACTGACGAGTTCGTCAGCGCCAAGCCCACGTGTCGCGCGAAGCTCCACATCTACGACGCCGACGCCGTGGTTCCCGACAACGGATGCGCGCGGCTGGACACCCGGCCCTACGTGGCGCCCGCGCCGTCGGAGATGGTCGCGCCACATCGCGATTGGGGACGCAAGGTGGAGCCGGCGCCGTGGCTCGGCGTCTCGCCCGACGTTGGAGCGACCATTGGTGGCGGCGTCACGTTGTACCGCTACGGCTTCCGCCATCAGCCGTTCGTGTCGCGGCAGACGATCCGCGCGGCGTACACGACGGGCGCGCAGCGCTTCAAGGCCGAATATGACGCCGAGTTCCATCCGCGCAACTCGGCCATGCGCTACGAGCTGCTCGCGCGTGCCTCGGGCATCGAGATCATCCGCTTCCACGGCCTGGGCAACGAAACGCGCGTCACCGAGCCGCGCGATCATTACATCGTCCAGCAGGCGCAGTATCTGTTCGAGCCGGCGGTCAGCCTCCCGGTCGCACCGCGGGCGAGGCTCACGTTAGGCCCGAGCGTGAAGCACATTCACACGCATCTCGAGGAGAGTCCGTTCCTGGCGACGCTTCGGCCGTACGGTGCGCCGAAGTTCTCGCAGGCAGGAGCGCGCACGGCGATCACCATCGACACGCGCGACCGTCCAGGTCACCCGGAGCGCGGCGTGCTCGTGTCGCTGCGCGGCTCCGTCTACCCGGAGGTGTGGGACGCGGTGAGCACGTTCGGCGCGGCGGAAGGCGAGGCCACGGCCTACATGCGGCTCGGCGGGCCGGTGCTCGCGCTCCGCGCCGGCGGAAAGCAGACGTTCGGCACGTACCCGTACCACGAGTCGGCCTTCCTCGGCGGCGCGACGACGCTCCGTGGATGGACGGAGCAGCGATTCGCGGGCGACGCGGCGGTGTTCGGGAATGCCGAGCTTCGAGCGTACCTGAGTGAGATCTTCCTCGTGTTGCCGGGGGAGCTCGGCGTCTTCGCCCTCGCCGATGCGGGTCGCGTCTTCGTCGACGGTGAGTCCTCCGACTCCTGGCACTCGGCGGTGGGCGGGGGGCTCTGGATCGCGTTCCTCGACCGGTCGAACACCATCAGCATCGCGTATGCAGGGAGTCGTGAGCGCGGCGGGGTGTACGTCAGGCTCGGGTTCATGTTCTGAGGGGCGGCGTTCGGAGTTCTTTCCGCGACGAGCCGGACTGCATTAACCACAGAGACACAGAGAGCACAGAGAGCGGCGACGGCAGGGGCTCTTGTAAACAGCCCTCGCCGTTGCAGTTCTCTGTACTCTCTGTGTCTCTGTGGTTATGCAGTCCGGCTCGTTGCGCGAAGAACTCAATGAGGCACCCCGGAAACCCTCATCCTCCCTCGCGCCGCGGCGGAAAGGGACTGCAACCGCTGCAGCAGCTCGGCACCATCAGGCGTCCCGCGCAGCTGCTCGAGCACTGCCCAGATCGAGCGCAACGTCCCCGCCGCGTCATCTCGATCGAGCCGCTTCACCTCGAGCCGGTCAGCCTGTGCCCGCATGAGCTTGGCATAGGCCTCGAGATGCTCACGCGCGTCCTGCTGCGTGTCGCTCAACTCGGCCAATCGCCGCTCGATCCTCGTCAGCTCCTCGGGATCGGCGCCGCGGGTGAGGTTCTCGATTTCCGCGTCGAGTCGCTCGACATCGTCGACCAGGAGATGCGCGGCATCAGCGGCGTCCGCTCCCCCCGCTCGCGCCGATCCGCTCAGCTCCTGCGCGGAAGCCTCGATCGCGTGAAGGATCCCGCGAATGGTGTCGGGCACCGGTGCGGCGCACGCCGACGCCGCGCCCGCCCGCGTGCCGAGGACCGCCTTGACGTGAGGCTGGCCCCAGAAGGTGGTACCGATCGTTGGCCCGAAGAGCAAGCGCGTTGCATCGCGCATGGGGAACCGACGCGTTCGCGACCGCACGAGGTTGGAGGCAACGATGACGACCACCGCCGTTGCCAGTCCGATCACCGACCATCTCAGCGAGCTGCGTCCGGTGTCGGACAGCGAAGGAGCCGCGACGAGCCACGTCACCATGCTCGCGAACATCAGCGTGAGCAGCACGCGCGTGAGACGAGCGCTCCTCGGCAGACATTCCCAGACATCTCCCGGGCGACGAAGGACTCGTGGCCACCAGATCCCCCACCACTTCGGCGGCCACATGCTCACCCGGAGCACGTCGCGCAATGCGTAGCCCTTGGCCGCGATGTCGCGCGCGTAGATCAGGAAGCCAATGGTCACGAGGAGACCGCCGAATGCCGCGACCGCGGTGATCGCGCCGTCGCCTGACGACCATGAGCGCGCGGCCCAGGAGACGGCGGCGAGAAGAACCAGGATCACGAAGGTCCCGAATCCCGTGATCGCTCGCAGCTCTTCCGAGACCGCCTCATCCTCTCCCGCCTCACGAGCGAGTGCCTGGTGCAGCGCTCGCGCGTCGGACCATCGTCGTTCCGGCTGCTTCTCGAGACACCGGGAGATGGCGGCGACCAGATCTTCCGGCGCCTCCGGAACAAGCTGGCGCAACGGGACGGGCTCCGCCGTGAGATGTTTGGCGACGACGCTCAAGTAGCCGTTGCCCTGGTGCGGGGGCCGACCAGCGAGCATCGTGTAGCCGACGGCGCCTAGCGAATAGAGATCGGTCCGGTGGTCGATCTCCTGCTCACCGGCGGCGTACTCGGGTGACATGTATTCCGGCGTTCCGGGCCTGCCTTGCGAGTCCGTGAGATGGCTCGAGTCGCTCAGCGCCTTGGCGATTCCGAAGTCCGTGAGGAGCGCACGGCCGGACTCGGCCCCAATGAGGATGTTCTCCGGCTTGAGGTCACGATGGATGATTCCTCGGCGGTGCGCATAGTCGAGCGCGTCCGCGAGATCGAGCAGCATGCCGCGTGTCACCTCGGGGAGAAGACGACCCTCGTGGCGGAGACGGTGGGCCAGCGATTCTCCACGGACGAATTCCATGATGAGGTAGGGAAACTCTCCCGTCTCGTCGTACTCGAACACCCTAACGATCGACGGGTGGGAGAGCGAAGCGGCGAGCCGTGCCTCTCGACGAAAGCGCTCTCGCGCCGTCGCCGTGAGGGTGAGGTCGGGAGTGAGCACCTTGATGGCGAAGAGCTGCTCCAGTGCTCGCGCCCGCGCGCAGAACACCAGTCCCATGCCACCATGGCCATGGAGATCGAGAATTTCGTAGCGCGCGCCGAGCATGTCCTCGAGCACCGCGCGCACGTGGTCGGACCGTCTGCGGTCCATGCGGCCTCCGCGGCGCGGACGGCGGCTCGCCGTCCGGCCTCGCGAATATTCGGGACATGGAGCAGGCTGTCAAACCCGCCGAGCCACACCGAACGGGGTCGGCGTCATGCGTGGATCGCGATCGTGCTCGCGAGCGGACTCGTTATGAGCCCGCTGGAGGCGCAGACGACGTCGGCCGAGCTCACCGCCGAGCAGAGACAGCGCATCGATGCCGGAGAGCAAGTGTTCGTCACGCGCGATTCGGCGAAGACGCCATGGCCCATGGCCTGGGTGTTCCAGTTCATCGATGCGGAGCCGGAGGCGGCGGCCGCGGTGTTTGCCGATGCCGAGCGGCAGGTCGAGTACGTTCCCGATCTCAAGAGCTCTCGCATCGTCGAACGCATCGCCCCGGGTGTCATCGAGGTCCGGCAGGAGATGCGCGTCCCGATCGTGAAGGACGAGTGGTGGATCGTGCGCGACTCGGTGAGCGCGAGCGACAGCGGCAGCTATCGAATCGCGTGGACGCTCGTTCGCGCACGCACGACGAAAGCCGTCAACGGGTTCGCGCGCTTCGAGCCGCATCGGAACGAGCTCACCGGACGGGCTGGAACCCTGCTCATCTACCACAACTTCGCCGTCCCCGGGTCCCGAATGGCCGGGCTTGGGCTGATCGAGCGGCACGCGCTGAAGAAGCTCCGCGAGACGGCTCGCGCGCTCCGCGATCAGGTCGAGCGCCAGCGTGCGCAGGCCCCGAACCTCCTGGCCCAGCAGATCGAGGCACTCCGGGTAATGACGGCGACGGACTCCTCCAGGTCCACCGCGAGCGAAGCCAGGCCCTAGCCTGACCCGCTCGAGCGGCTCGGCGGGGTCAGCAGAACGCCGATCGCATTTGAGGTATTCGCCTATACCCGGCCCCACCCCGGCATGGCATCCTGAGCGAGATGCGGGCAGGGACCGCGGGAGCTACGAGTTGGCGCCGGTAAGATCCTGGTAAAAAAGGAGTTGCTGCTTTTCGCCTGGTGTGTGACACCTGTCACTCACCGCCGCGCGACGTTACTCCACGCGCAGACTGACGGACGGCACAGCCCCTGCTTTAAAAAGAATGCTTGCGGCGACCTATCGTCGCTCGGGGGAAGTTGCCGAAGGAGCCCCGTCCGCCTACGCCCGCGGAGCCGAAGGGCGAGCAAGGAGAGTGATGCCATGCAGACTCGAATCATTCGATTCCTCCCTGTCACCGTGGCGCTTGCGCTCACGGTCGGGCTGGCGACCGAGGGAGCAGCGCAGGACACGACGCGCTCGCGCACGCCAGTGACGTCGACGCGGCGCATCCCGGTACAAAAAGAAGCCCCGACGGTAACGGAGTCCCCTGGAGCCATTTCGGCGGATAGCGCCGCCCGGGCCGACTCGATCGCCGCCGCCGAGCGCGCGAGAGCCGACTCGATCGCGGCTGCCGAGCGGGCTCGTCAGGACTCCATCGCGGCAGCCGAGCGTGCGCGCCTGGCCGCCGAGCAGGCGCGTCGCGATTCGATCGCGGCCGCCGAGCGGGCGCGGGCCGACTCGATCGCCGCCGCCGAGCGGGCACGTGAGGAGCGCTTCCTCGCAGGCCGGTTTGGCGGGTGGTACTTCAACCTCGGTGCTGGCGCTAGCATCCCGATGGGTGACTTCGACGACTTTTACGGCACCGGCTTAAACGTCACCGGTTCCGCGGGATGGCACCCCACCCAGTCGGCATTCGGTATTCGCTTCGATGCGACCTACGATCGGCTGAACGGGGAGGTCCCTCCGGGCCTCTCGGCATCGCTCGAGGATGCATCGATCTTCGCGGGTCTCGGTGAAGTGACGCTTCGCATTCCTCGGGCGCTCGGCCTCAACCCGTACCTGGTTGCCGGTGGCGGTGTCTACCGCTTCTCGGACTACGGCGGGTCGAACGAGTCGTCGACAGAGTGGGGGTGGAACGCCGGCGGTGGTCTCCGCTTCGGCTGGGGATTCACGAGCCTCTTCGTTGAGTCGCGGTACATGAGCGTTGGTACGCCGGGCGATCGCGCGGAGTGGGTGCCGATCATTCTGGGTATCACGTTCCGGTAGTGAGTGCAGGGTACATCAGGGTGCTCAGGGCGCTTGATTGCGAATCCCTGAGCACCCTGAGTACACTGAGCATCCAGGCATCCTTCGAGCAGGCACTTTGAAGCTTCTCACCGCTCTCGCCGTCGTCGCACTTTCCTCGGTCGCCACCGCGTGCCGCGCGCAAGAGTACTCGGTCGAGACCGGTTCGGTCGCGCTCCTCCCTGCCGATGCACCGTTCGTGGAGACGACCGATCATCTCGTCACTCGCAAGGACAGCCTGCTGTCCACGCGGGCCCGTCGTGAGGCGGAGCGAGCGAGCACGATGCGAATCGTCGTTTCGGTCGGCGGTCGTCGGCTGTGGGTCGTGTCAGGCACCGACACGTTGCTCACCGCACCCGTGGCCGTCGGGATGGGGCGAACGCTCTCGTACGGCGGAAAGCGCTGGACATTCGCGACGCCGTTAGGCGTACACACCATCCGTGCGAAGCGCTCCACGCCGTTCTGGCGGCCACCCGAGTGGGCCTACGCGGAGGTCGCGCGCGAGCATGACCTCGAGCTGAAGCGGCTGCGCGCCGACCGCCCGGTGAAGCTGGAGGACGGGAGGCTGCTCGTCGTTCGTGACAGTCTCGTCGGCGTGATGATGCCCGACGGGTTCGCGCCGCTGCCAGTGGAGGAGCACATCGTCTTCGGCGAAACGCTCTACGTGCCGCCACTCGGCACACGCAATCGCCTGATCGACGGAGAGCTGGGGCTCTATCAGCTCGACCTCGGCGACGGCTATCTGCTGCACGGTACGCCGCACGAGGAGTCGATTGGACTGGCGACCACACATGGGTGCGTCCGCCTTCGAGGCCAGGACATCGAGTGGCTCTTCGAGCACGTGCCGGTGGGCACGCGCGTCTATTTGTACTGATCGGGTTGCGCAAGTCGGCGGATGCCTCACGAGATCTAAAGCATCCTCCGACTTCCGAGCCATTATCCTCGCCTAACTTCTCCTGAGTCGGGGCGCGATGCCCCGACGGATATTCACGTCTTCGCCACGCGGCGAAGCGTGCGCGGAATCGATCGCGCAGCAAAGGAGGAGATATGCGTAGAATCACGTATGTGGCCGCGGGACTGCTCGCGGCAGTCGCCGTGCTCCCGGCCCAAACGGTGGACACGCGCAAGGTCGAGCTCAGACCGTTCGTGGGTGCGTCGATCCCGACCGGCGACCAGCGCGACCTGTACGGCGAGGAGCCCCTGATCGGGCTTCAGGCCGCCCTGGAATTGCGACCCACGCTTCACGTCGTCGGCGCGTTTGGGTGGGTACCGGCGACGGCGAAGTTCATGACGACGGACGACAAGGTCAACGTTTTCCAGTACGACGTTGGTCTGGAGCTCGGTCTCGTTCGTCCGATGCCCGGTGCTTGGGAGTTCAGGCCATTCGTCGGTCTCGGCGCGGGAGCGCGCACGTACCTGTTCGCCGCCGACCAGTTGAACGACAAGACGTGCCTCGCCGGATACGGGGCGTTGGGGTCCGAGTTCCAGCTCGGCCGCACGGCCTTCCGGTTCGAAGCGCGTGACAACGTCTTCTGCTACCGGTCGCCGATTGTCGGTGTCGAGTCGAAGACGCGCAACGATGTCAGCCTCGCGCTCGGCATTGCTTATCACTTCCGGTAAAAGGCGTTTAGCGGCATGGCGCAGGGCCGTCGATCGCTCGACGGCCCTTTTTTTTCGTGCGCGGAAACCGCGGTTCCCCCACCCGCGTAGGCTCGATTGTCGTCGACAACGCTGATGCCGCTTTCAGGTGACTAAAGAGAACGCCATGGCGTTGATTCCCACCTCATCGAGGCGAGAGCCCATGCATACCCTTTCACGCCGCGCATGCGTCGCGATCGCGCTCGCCGCGGCTGCAGTCGGCACGTCGGTACCATCCCAGGCGCAGAATGCCCTCCCCAAAGCCGAAGCCGCGCGTGCGCTCCGCGAGCTCGTCCGCGTCATGGCGATACAGAATCAGGATTCACTTCGCCGATTCGTCGAGGCGCGCTTTGTCGTCTCGGGACAGGGAGCGATTCCGGTGCCGGAGCGAGTAGAGCGACTCTCGGGGCTCGCATCCGATCTCGGAACGCTGACCATCACGCGCATCGATACCTCGAGCGCGAGCGAGGTCGCGGCGACCGTGCAATCGTCGCGAACGGAGCAGTGGCTGGTGATGACGATGATGTTCGAGCCCGCGTCGCCGCATCGCGTTCTCCGGATCGGGATTCGTCCGACCTCGGCCCCCGATGCGCCGACCACGCGGCTCACCGATGCCGAGATCGTTCGGCAGCTGCAGGAGTTCGTCGAGCGACTCGCGAAGCGGGATGTGTTCTCGGGAACGGTGCTGCTCGCGAAGCGCGGGCGTCCGCTCTACAGCGCCGCGTTCGGCGAGGCGAACAAGGACTACGGTGTCCAGAACACCATCGATACCAAGTTCAACCTCGGGTCGATGAACAAGATGTTCACCGCGGTGGCGACGATGCAGCTGGCCGAGCGTGGAAAGCTTTCGCTGGACGATACGCTCGGGAAGTTCCTGAAGGCCGGCACGATGCGGCCGGAAGTGCTGTCGAAGGTGCGCGTCAAGCACCTGCTGACGCACACGTCGGGGATGGGGAGCTATTTCAGTCCGCGATGGGACAGCCTCTCGCGCACGCTCTTTCGGAGCGTCGATGACTGGATGGGACTGGTGAAGGATGAGCAGCTCGCCTTCGAGCCGGGCACGCGATGGGCGTACAGCAACACCGGCATGCTGGTGTTAGGCAAGGTCATCGAGGCGGCGAGCGGCCAGGATTACTTCGAGTACGTGCGCGAGCACATCTACAAGCCGGCGGGGATGACGTCGACCGACTCTTACGAGCTCGACCGCGTCGTGAAGAACCTCGCGATCGGCTACGACCTCGAGCGCACGCCGCAGGGCGCGGAGTATCGGCCCAACACGTTTTATCACGTGCTGCGTGGCGGACCGGCGGGGGGAGGATATTCGACCGTTGGCGATCTCACGCGCTTCGCGGTCGCGCTG